>WNFC01004235.1_pt1 | contig 15594 bp, 13 predicted proteins | sample 5400541 | NCBI WGS metagenome assembly WNFC01 (sample SAMN13153342, study PRJNA577476) | soil metagenome | isolation source: 120 cm saprolite under Douglas fir tree site 2 hole 2 replicate 1 | place: USA:California | collected 2015-04-18
TATTTCGGCTCCTCGCAGAACCGGATCAGGTCGGCGGTGCAGTCCTCCCAGCTCTCGCCGGCGTTGCGGCTGCGCATCGCGCCGTTCGCCTCCATCGTCGCATAGATGTCGTCGGGGGAGTTCGGATCGACGTCGAGCCGCATCACCCGGCAGGCGAACGCCATATGGACGCGGTTGGGCAAGCTGGGATCCTTGGTCAGCTGCCAGCTGTCGCCGCCATCGTCGCTGCGGTAGACCGCAATCGGCGTCGCCCCGGCATAGATCCGCCGCGGGTTCTTCGGATGAATTAGCACCGACCAGATGTCGGGATCGCCGCCAGGCAGGGCCAGCTTCTCGAAGCGGTTGCCGCGGTTGCTGCTGCGATAGAGCCCCTTGGTGCTGCCGACAAAGACCGTGTCGGTGTCGCCGGGCGGCACGGTGATCGCGTGGATTTCGGCGTCCTCGGGAAGCCCGCCGCCGAGCTTCTGCCATTTGTTGTCGCCGACTTCCTGACGGAAGGCGCCGACCAACCCCCCGGTGTGCGCCATGCCAACCGTGCCGGCGATGCCGGCGTAAACATGCGTCGTGCCCGCCATTGTTGCCTCCTGTCGTTCGTTGAAATCCGCGATCAGCCGCAGGCGATGGCGTAACAGTCGCCGACCCCTTCGGGCAAGCGCCGCTCGACCCAGCTGATGCCGCCATCCTGCGTGCCGAAGACCTGCCCCGCCTTCGAAAGCCCGTAGACCTGCCAGGCGTCGCGCGGGTTGGCCGTGACACCCATCATCGTCGCCGTAGGTTTGACCCCGTGGTCGAACCGCTTCCAAGTCTTGCCGACATCCTCGCTCTTGTAGATCGCGCCGTCGGCGCTGCGGAAGGCCGGGCTCAACGCCGCGTAGAGCACCTTCGGGTCATGCGGCGAGACGCGCAGATCGCGGCCATAGGTCATCGGCGAGAAGCGGCCGACATCGACATCCTGCCAATGGCCGCCGCCATCGTCGCTGCGGAAGAGGCCCATGCGGTTGGCGAGAAACACGGTGCCGGGCGCCGCGGCGCTGCACGCCAGCGCATGGCCGTCGAGCATGCCCTCGATCTCGGTTTGGCTGACGATGCGGCTCTTGTACTTTTCCTGTTGGGCGAAGGGTAAGAGGCCGGATGTGCAATCCTCCCAACTCTCGCCGCGATCGCGGCTGCGCATCGCGCCGTTGGCTTCGATGCAGGCATAGACGTCATCGGGCCGGGCGGGATCGACATCGAGCCGCATGACCCGGCAGGGGAACGTCATATGGACCCGGTCCGGCAGCCCCGGATCGGGCAGCTTCTTCCAATGATCGCCGGCATCGTCGCTGCGATAGACACCGGTTGGTCCGAACCCGGCATAAATAGTGCGTCGATCCGTCGGATGGATCGTGATCGACCAGACATCGGCGCCTTGATCGGGCAGCGCGAGCGGTTCCCAGCGATCGCCGCGGTTGGTGCTGCGATAGGCGCCCTTGGTGGTGCCGATGAAGACTACATCAGTGTCCTTGGGATGGACCGTGACCGCGTGCACCTCGGCGCCGTCCGCGATCCCTTCACTCAGCGTGTCCCACCGTTGGCTGCCGATGGCTTGGCGAAAGACGCCGCCGCGCCCGCCTTCCGTCGAGCGCACCGCGCCCACAAAAACATGTCCAACCGTTGATGACATGACAGCCTCCCGCCTTAGGCTTGAAATGGCCCCGGATCATACGCCTCTCCTCGGCGTTGTCACAAAACTTCGCCGATCGGTTATGGTGCGCGCAGATTTTTAGGAGAAGACGATGAGCGATAGCGCAACACGGGAGCGCCGCCGGCTCGGCCGCAACGGGCTCGAGGTTTCTGCGATCGGGCTCGGCTGCATGTCGCTGTCCGGGACCTACGGGACGAGCGACGACAACGCGGCGGTGCCATTTCTGCAGCGGGCGATCGAGCTTGGCGTCGATTTTCTCGACAGCTCGGACGCCTATGGGCTGGGCCAGAACGAGGAGCTGCTTGGCCGGGCGCTGGCATCCTTGCCCAAGGGGCGGCGCAACAACATCGTACTCGCGACCAAATTCGGCCAGGACCGCCGCTCGGGCGGCGTCAACGGCCGCCCCGAATATGTCCAGCAGGCCTGCGAGGCGAGCCTCAAGCGGCTCGGGGTCGATGCGATCGACCTCTATTACCAGCACCGGGTCGACCCGGGTGTGCCGGTCGAGGACACGGTCGGCGCGATGAGCCGGCTTGTCGAACAAGGTAAGGTGCGTTTTCTCGGGCTCTGCGAGGCACGCCCCGAGCGCATCCAACGCGCCCATGCGGTGCACCCGATCGCCGCGGTGCAGAGCGAATTCTCGCTGCTCTACCGCGAGGTGGCGGATGAGACGCGCGCGACGACCCGCGATCTCGGCATCGCCTTTGTCGCCTATTCACCGCTCGGCCGCAGCCTCTTGGCCGGGGTGATCCCCGATTTCGCCAATCTCTCCGAAGGCGACACGCGCCGCCGCCACCCGCGCTTCGAGGGCGAGAATTTTCAGAAGAACCGCGCGCTGGTCGAGCGCACCGAGGCGATCGCCGCCGATAAGAGCTGCACGGTCGCGCAGCTCTCGCTCGCCTGGCTCTTGGCGCAAGGCCCCGATGTGCTCGCGATCCCAGGCACCAAGCGCATCGAACGGGTCGGGGAGAACCTCGGCGCAATGAATGTCCGCTTGACGCCGGAGGAGGTCGCCGGCATCGCCGAGGCGGTGCCGGTCGGCGCCGCCGCCGGCCTGCGCTATCCCGAAGGCGGGATGAAAGGCGTGTTTATATGAGGCTACGTCTTGCCCGCGGAAGCGGGCATCCAGGGCGAGCGACGCGTCGCCTGCTCTGGATTCCGGCTCTCCGCTGCGCTCCGGCCGGAATGACGGCTATGTATTGCGGCCGAGCACCTGGTCGAGGGCTTTGATCGCGTTGTCGGGACCCGGCGTCCCTTCCGCGTCGGCCGCGGCGAGAAATTCGTAGAGGCGCGCTATCGCGGCGTACATGTCGCGCGACGGCGGGTTGGCCCCGAGGAAGTCGGAAATCTCCTCCATCTCGCCGACCCAGCGGTAGGCCTTGTCGTACATGCCGGGGATGCCGCCGCGCATGCGCTTCAGCATCTCGGGCTGGCTCTTCGACAACTCGGCGATCAGCGCCTCGCCGCAGCCGAAGCGGGCGGCACCGAGCAGCATAGCCGCGGCGATCGCGGTGGTGCCCTTGGTGATCCCGGCATACGACATTTTGAGCCCAGAGGCCGCGCCGATCGGGCCGTCGATCACCCGCCAGTCGATCCCCCAATCGCGCAGCACCGCAGTCTCGCCGGCCGCCGCGCCCGAAGCGTAGATCGCCGGGCTGTAGCACGGCCGCGGCGGACCGCCGATGATGCCGCCGTCGACAAACCGCGCGCCGGTCGGCTCGATGATCGCGGCGACCCGCTCGGCGGTCTGCGGGCTGATCGCATTGCAATCGACGTAAATCGGCTTTTTAGCCGACGCCGAGAGTGATGGCGCCAGACGATGCGCGAGATTCTCGACTTCGCTCGGCGGCAGGATCGCCAGAAAGAAATCAGCCCCTTCGAGCAGCGCCTTCTCGTCGGCCGCCGGTTTCATTCCGGCGGCGCGGGCGCGCTCGGTGCTCCCGGCGCTGCGTCCGCCGAGGAGGGTGCGCACCTCGGCGCCGTTTTCATGGAGCCGCTTCCCGACGCCAGATCCCATCGTCCCTTGAGCGACGATCGCGACAGTGATGCCCATGACTACCCCATCCGAAAAACGAACCGCTCTTTCTAGGTAGAGCTATTGCCAGAGGACGATCAATTCAATTGTCATCCCAGCGGAGGCCGGGATCCATCGGGCAACCGTGCGGGCGCATGAAGCATGGGTCCCGGCCTTCGCCGGGATGACTGGGCTATTAGGCCGCCTGGCGACGGATGCCGGCGATTACCTGCTGCAAGGCCGGGATGCCGATGCGGTGGCAGAAGTCACCAAAGCCTTCCCCGCTGCGGCGTGAGCAGGCGAACAGCGCGAACAGCGGGTCAAGCGCGTCGGCGATGCCCGTGATGTCGAGCCGCTCGGCAATCGCTTCGTTGAGCCGGGTGCCCGCGAAATCGCCGCCGACATAGAGCGAATAATATCCCGGGATCCGGCCGACGATGCCGATATCGCCGGTGTAGGGCCGCGCGCAGCCGTTCGGGCAGCCGGTGATGCGGATGCTGAGCCGCTCGTGCTCCAGCCCCCAGCGCTTCATTCGCGCCGCGATCGCGCCGACGATGTCGCCCTGCACCCGTTCCGCCTCGGTCAGCGCCAGGCCGCAACTCGGGAGCGCCGGACACGCCAGGGACCAACGCTCGACCGGCAGCAATTCCTCGCCCAATCGAACGCCGTGATCTTGCAACACCGCAACGATCGCGACGCGGTCCGCCGGCGCGATGTCGCTGAGGATGATGTCCTGGCTCGGCATCAGGATCGGATTGACGCCAAAGCGGACGACGATCTCGCGCAGCGCGCTGCGCAGCCGCGAGCGCTCGTCATCGGCAATGCGTCCGCTTGCGACCGGTATCCCCAGGTAGATCTTGCCGTCGCCCTGCTCATGCCATCCCAAATGGTCGGGTACATCGAAACCAGGCATCGGCCGGCACGCCGCCAGCGGCTTGCCGAGATCCTCCGAGAGTTGCTCGCGCGCCCATTCCTCGCCACGCTCGGCGATGACGTATTTGAGCCGGGCGTGCCGGCGGTTGCCGCGATCGCCCCAGTCGCGATGCAGCCGCACCACTGCCGCCGCCGCGGCCAGGAGGTCATCGGGCTCGACAAAGGCGACCGGGGTGGCGAGCCGCGGGTAGGTCTCGGGCTTGTTATGGGTCATGCCGTGCCCGCCGCCGAGCAGGAAGTTGTAGCCCGCGAGCGTATCGCCCTCGAACAGCGCGACGATCGCGAGGTCGTTGGTCAGCACGTCGATCGTGTTGTCGCCGGGGATCGCCAAGCCGATCTTGAATTTGCGCGGCAGGTAACGCTCGCCGTAAAGCGGATCGACGGGCTCCTCCTCCGGCGTCACCTTCTCGCCGTCCACCCAGATCTCGTGATAGGCGCTAGTCTTCGGCAAGAGATGCGTCGAGAGGCTGCGGGCGTCATTCTCCAGCCTGGTATGAACCGCATCGCGGATCGGCGCCGGCACCGTCGTCACGGTGCGCACGACATCGCCGCAGGCGGCCAGCGTCGTCAAAAGGGCGCGGTTGATGTCGGCGATCGCCGCCTTCAGCCCGGATTTGACGATTCCGTGAAACTGGATGCTCTGGCGCGTCGTGATGCGCAGCGAGCCGTTGGCATGGCGGTCGGCGAGCTCGTCGAGGGCGAGGTACTGGTCGGCGGTGAGGCGCCCGCCGGGGATCCGCACCCGCACCATGAACTGCCAGATCTTGTCGTCGCCGCGCTGTTTGCGCTCGGTGGCGCTGTCGCGGTCATAACCCTGATAGATGCCGTGAAATTTGAGAAGGCCGTAGCCCGCCTTGTCGAACGGCGTCGCGGTGTCGGTCAGATCCTGCGCGAGATTGCCGCGCAATTGCCGGCTCTGCTGCTTGATCGCCTCGGCTTTCGAGACGGTTTCGATCTGAGCCACGTCGCCGCCCTCCCGAAGAGGCGGGGATAAACCCCGTCATGCAGACGTGGTTCAGATAATTATGACGCAGCACAGTGTCAAATGACTTATTTCAACGAAATTTGTTTGGTAAATAGGATTAGCCTCGACGGACGTAGCGACGAACGGCGTCGATTAGCACTCCGGAGGGGGCGAGGCGCGGTCCCTCGCCCGCGTCGACCGGCGGCACGATTGTGACGCCCCAGCAGGGCAACTGCTTCAGCGATGCCTGCGCGATGGGGTGGGCGAGGAGCGGCGCGTTGAGCGACGGGCCGACGATCACCGGGGTGCCCCGCCCGATAGCCTCGGCAACGACCGAGAGCGCTAGGTTGTCGGCGATGCCGTGGGCGAGCTTGTTGAGCGAGTTGAAGCTGCAAGGCGCGAACAAGACGACCCCGCGCGGCGGCCGCGGGCGGATCGCCAAATCGAAGTATGATTCGACGACCTGTACCCCCTCTATGTCCGCCATGTCGCGCGGCGCGAGCACGCGCGACGCGTTCGGCGTCGGCAGCGCAATGACGGTCGAAAAGCCAAGCCCGACCAGCTCCCGCAGCAGCTCGGGACAGCGTGCCGCCGTCGTCGTCCCGCTGAGTACTAGGTAGACAACGTCAAAACGCTCACGGTCTGCACTGGCGCTCATCGCTAAACCTGCTGCAACGCCCGCTTGATGTCGGCAAGCAGGTCGGCCTCGGCCTCGAGTCCCGCCGACAGCCGCACCAGTCCGTCGCCGATGCCGAGCGCGGCGCGTTCCTCGGGTTTGAGCCGCGAATGCGTCGTCGTTGCGGGATGGGTGACGAGGCTTTTCGAATCGCCGAGGTTGTTGGAGATGTCGACGAGGCGCAGCGCGTCGAGAAAGCGGAAGCAGCCCTCCTTGTCGCCGGCGATGTCGAAGGCGACGACAGTCCCGCCTTCGGCCATCTGGCGGCGCCCCAGCTCGTATTGCGGGTGGCTCGGCAGGCCGGGGTAGATCACCCGGCCGATCTTTGGGTGGGCTTCGAGAAAACGCGCGATCGATAGGGCGGTGCGGCATTGCCGCTCGACCCGCAATTCGAGCGTCTCCAGCCCCTTCAGCAACAGCCAGGCGTTGAACGGGCTCAACGACGGCCCGGTGTGCCGGTAGAACAGCCCGAGATCGTCCTTGATGTATTTCTCGCTGGCGAGGATCGCGCCGCCGAGCGCGCGACCCTGGCCGTCGATGTGCTTGGTTGCCGAATAGACGACGACATCGGCGCCCAGCGTGAGCGGCTTTTGCAGGAGCGGCGTCGCAAACACATTGTCGACGACGAGGATGCCGCCGGCGCGATGGGTCAGCCGCGCAACTTCGGCGATGTCGATGATCTCCATCGCCGGGTTCGATGGGCTCTCGCAAAACGTCACCGCCGCGCCCGGCGCGAGCGCGGTCTCCCAGGCCGACAGATCGCGGCCGTCGACCTGCACGGTCTCGATCCCGTAGCGCGGCAGCAAATCGGCGACGATGTAGTGGCAGGAGCCGAACAACGCCCGGCTCGCCACCAGCCGCTGCCCAGCGCGCAGCTTGCACAACAGCGCGGCGAACACCGCCGCCATGCCGCTCGCCGTGGCGCGGCACGCCTCGGCCCCTTCGATGAGGCGCAACCGTTCCTCGAACATCGTGACGGTCGGGTTGCGGTAGCGCGAATAGACGTAGCGCGAGCCGTCCTGCTTGAAGGCAGCCTCGGCCTCTGCGGCGCTGCCGTAGACAAAGCCCGAGGTCAGGAAGAGCGCCTCGCAGGTTTCCTCATAGGCGCTGCGCTCGCTGCCGCCGCGCACCAGGAGCGTCGCGGGGGCGAGCTCGGCGGCAAGCTCGGGCGAGAGGATCGGCTTTGGCATCGCGGGTTCTCCATCACACACCCGTGCCGGCCCAGAACAAAAAACCCTGGTCCGCCGCGGGCCAGGGTTCTTTCAAACTCCCCGACCTTTTAGCGCAATTTTTAACGTGGCGCGCAAGCCGGTCGGCTCAAATCCCCACGACGCCGATGACCTAGCCCGGCGGCGCGGCTGCTGTCAAGCGTGGCTGGTGACTCAATTTGAAATGCCTGTTGAAACGCTTGCGAGTGCCTCAGGCAATTCCTCAAGGTTTTCCAGACGCAAACTGGCGCGAGCTGCCTCCGGCCAGGTCGCGTGGATTACCCCCCACGGCCCGCGGCGCACGAATACACCAACCATCCCCAAGTCAACCGCCGGCAGCACGTCATTATCGAGCCGGTCACCAACATACGCGATCTGACTGGGCGGGACGCCAGACTCGACAACAATGCGCTTGAAGAATGCAGGGTCCGGTTTTTCGACACCCCAACGCGCAGATGACGCGGCAAAATCCACCGCCAGACCCAAGGCGCGGATTTCGGCCTCGGCTTCGGCCGGCCGATTGCCGGCAAGCCCAATCGACAAACCGGCAGCGCGCAGGCGTTTCAAGGTCGGCACAGCGTCGGGGTATAGGTCGCGACTTTCGATGCGGCTCAAGCCGCCCTGCACCCGTCGCGCTTCCCGTTCGCGCGCAAGATCGATCCCCGGACGCACCAACTCATACACCCGATGATGGTGCTGTTTGGCGGCAATGACAGCGCCGAGCGCAGCAAAAAACGTCAGTCGGGTTACCCCCAGCCAATCGGCCCACTCACCCCACATTCGGCTTTCATCGACCAGCGTCTCGCCAATATCGAAAACAACCAATCGGATTGCCATCGTTGGCCGCCTCCTTCTGAGTTATACGGGCGGACGGTCAGTGGTTGGAAGAGGCGCGCTGTGCCTCCGCGGCGTTGTCAGTGCTTGACGCTGGAATACGGCAGGACCACGTCGCCCGCCTTGTATTCCTCCGGCCAGAGGACGGTCTCGCCTTTGCCGTCGCGGAAATCGTCGACGCTGGTGCCGGCGATGTCCTGGAACTGGACGGTCAGGATGCGCGATTTCGCCCATTCACCCTTGTTGCCGAAGGCGACGTCGCCGACCACGGTCTTGAAGGTATGGGTGCGGATCCAGTCGGCAATCTTGTCCTGATCGAGGCCCTTTGTGCCCTCGATGGCGTCGGCCAGCACCTGCATGCGGGCATAGGCCCAGGGCCCCAGATAATAGCCGAGCGGATCGACGCCCTCCTTGCCGGCGCGTTGCTGGTAGCCCGTGAGGAACTCCATGACCCCGGGAAAGCGCAGCGCCGGCGCCGGCAGCCACCAGTCGAAGGTGATGATGCCGTTGAGCATCGATCCGAGCGAGGTCTTGATCGAGGTGCTTTGCGGCCCGGTCAAATTGCCACCGAACACCTTGGTGTTGAGGCCGAGCTCGTGGACGCTGCGAATGATTCCGACGCTGTCGTTCGGATAGGAAGAAATAAACACGACGTCCGCGTTGGTCGCCTGAATGGCGCGAATGATCGGGGTGAAATCGGTCGTCGCCAGCGGGTAGTTCTTGTCGTAGACGACCTCGAGCCCAGCCTTTTTCAAGTTCACCCGGGCGCCGTCGGTACTGTTGCGCGTCGCCTCGCCGTCGCCGGTCGCCAGGGCGATCGTCTTCAGCCCGAGCTTCTCCTTGTTCGCCTTGATGATGTCGAAGAAGCCCTCGGAGATCGCCGGCCGCGGGTCGGGGCCGACCGGCAGCATCGAGAAGTATTTCGGGTAGTGGAACTCCTCGTTGATGTCGAGCGCGAACAGACTCACGAACGTGCTGTTGTGCTGGATCACCACCGGCATTGCCGGCGCGGCGATGTTGGTGCCGTAACCCGAGACGACGAGGTCGACCTTGTCGACGTCGAGGAGCTTTGTGTAGATGCCGGGAACCAGCGAGGAGTTGGTCTGGTCGTCGTAAAAGACCAGCTTGACCGGGCGGCCGAGCAGCCCGCCCTTGGCGTTGGTGTCCTCGGCCCAGATCTGCATCGCCAAGAGACCGCTCTTGCCGTTGACCGCGAGCGAGCCGGTCAGCGCCATCGAAAATCCGATCGTGATCGGTTCGCCGCTTGGCGCTTTCGGCGCGGTCTGGGCCGCTGCGACGAACGCTGGGAGCAGCAAGGCCATCAACATCGCCGCGAGCTGACCACACCTGCGCCGCCGGTATCCTTTACGTACGTGCATCTCTGTCCCCTGGATTCGCGTTTCGCATGGGTTCTACACCGGTGCTTCGTCCTTCGACGGCGCGAGGAATTGATAGACCGAGGCGCAGTCCTTGCGGCCGAGACCGTGCGCCGAGGCCATGCGATAGATCTGCTGTGCCGCGGCGGCGACTGCGACCGGGACCCGCTTTTCGCGCGCCGCGTTGACCGCGAGGCCGAGATCCTTCGCCATCAGATCGGTCATGAAGCCGGGGGCGTAATCACGGTTGGCGGCGCTGGCGGGGTCGATGCCGGGCACCGGATGGTTCTTTTCCATGACCCAGGTCGCGCCCGAGGATTTAGCGATGACGGCGGTCAGGATCTTCGGGTCGACGCCGAACGCCTCGGCGATGCGAAAGGCCTCGCTGACCGCGACAAAGGCCGCCCCGGCGATCAGGTTGTTGCACAATTTGGCGACTTCGCCGGCGCCGACCGCGCCGACATGGATGATGTTGGCGCCCATCGCATCGAGCGCGGGCTTCGCTTCCGCGAAATCGCCGGCGGAGCCGCCGACCATGATCGCCAAGGTCCCGGCGGTGGCGCCGCCGACCCCGCCGGAGACCGGCGCGTCGACGAACCGGACGCCGCGCTCGGCGAGCCGCGCGGCGACCCGCTGCGAGGTGCCCGGGTCGATCGTCGACATATCGACGCAGAGCCGTCCCTCGGCGACGCCTCCGAGGATGCCGCCGGCGCCGAGATAGGCGGAATCGACATTGCCCGATGACGGCAGGATCGTGATCACCATCTCGCCGGCGGCGGCTGCCTCGGCCGGCGAGGCGGCGCGCGCGGCGCCCTGTGCAACCGCGCGGTCGAGCGCCGCCGGCACGATGTCATAGGCCGTCGCGGAGTACCCTTTCTTCAACAGGTTGGCCAGCATCGGCAGACCCATATTGCCGGTGCCGATGAATGCGATGTTCATGAGATCCTCCGATGCAGGGATTACGCGTCCGCCATCGCCCGCGCAACCGCCGCGAGGCTCGCGTCGCTGCCTCGGGGGCCGACGATGGACAGCCCGACCGGGATGCCGCCGACCACCGCGCCGGGCAGGCTGATTTGCGGCACGCCGGTCAGCCCGCCGTGACTGCACAGAGCGGTAATCCGGTCGCGCAGCGGTTCGAGCACCGATAGCGGCTGGCCGCACAGCGGCGCCGGAAAAGGCGTCGTCGGAAGGCAGAGGATGGTGCCGGGAGGCAAGAGCTGGCGCATCCGTCCGCGCGCCTCCTGCCGCACCAGCGATGCCCAAGCGCGCTCGCTCGCCGGGATCGTCGGGGCGAGGGCTAGGTTGCGGGCGACGCTGAACTGAAAGCGCGGGTTGGTGAGGTTGATCCACTCCTGGAAAGTCAGCCAGGCCTCATAGGGCTGCAAGGTGCGTTGCGCCCGCGCCCAGGCGGCCAGCCCCGGCGGCGCCATCGCCTCGTCGCGCACCTCGCCGACGAGGGTGCGGAGCCGCGCGACCATCGGTTCGAGCGCAGCTGCCGTCTCGGGGTCGGCGAGGGCGAAGGCGTCGGTCGCGATGACGAGCCGCGTCGGCAGGGCGTCGGGGATCGCTTCGCCGAGCATGACCGCCGAGACGCGGGCGAAGGTCTCGGCATCGCTGGCGAACCAGCCGGTCGTGTCCGAGCTTGGCGCCTGGCTCATCATGCCGGCGAGATCGAGCCGGCCATGCGTCGGGCGGATCCCGTAGATCCCGCAAAAGCTCGCCGGCACCCGGACCGAGCCGCCGGTATCGGTGCCGAGCGCGGTGTCGCAGAGCCCGGCCGCGACGGCCGCCGCGGAGCCGGCGGACGAGCCGCCCGGCACACGGCCCGGCGCGCGCGGGTTCACCGGGGTGCCCTCGAACGGGTTCTCGCCGAGAATGCCGAGCGAGACCTCGTCGGTGATTGTCTTGCCGATCAGCTCCGCGCCGGCGTCGAGCAGGGTCTGCACGGCCCAGGCATGCCGGGTCGGGATAGGGTGGGCGCGGGCCCAATCGGGGTTGCCGCCACCGGTCGGCCGGCCGGCGACATCGAACAGATCCTTGGCCGCGAAGGTGAGGCCCGCGAGCGGCCCGCCCGGGGTGCCTGCCAGGCGAAATTGCTGTCCTGGGACGAAGGCACCGATCTCGTCGGTCATGCGGGTCATCCTCCGAACAATTCGCCGACCGCCTTGGCGACGACGGCGTTCGACAGGATAACCGGCAGGGCGAGCCCGGCCAGCGCCGCGCGGTGGCGCTCGGTGAAGCCGATGCAATCGAGGAGGATCGCTTCGGCGCCGCGCGCTTTGAGTGTCGCCCCGGCGTCGCCCACCGCCTCGGGCGGGGAATTGTAGGGGCTGGCGGTGGCGAAGATCGGCGGCCGGGCGAGCGCGCGCCATTTGCCGGCTTCGGATTCGATCTGCCCGGCGATCGGCACGAGGATGCCGAGCTGCCGGTGCTCGATCAGACCGGCGACCATGGCCGGGATGATATGGTCGGGCTCGACCAGCCAGGCGTGATCGCAGGCGAGGCCGTCGAAGGTCCCGGTGCACAGCAGGAGGATGATTTCGCAACCCTCGGCTTCGAGCGCGGCGAGCGCGCGTTGTACGCCGTCGCGCATGCGGCGTCGCGATAGCTCGACCACGGTGCCATCTTCCAGCCGGGTGACCAGCGCCGGCTCGCCACTCTCCGGCCGGAAGCGCGCCGCGATTTCGGAATGCGACAAGCCGTCGAGGACGCCGCGATGGACCCGGCGGACAGCGGCGGGGACATGGCGGTCGATGATCGGGACGACATCGGGGCGCGGTGCCTGGCCGATCGTCAAGGTGCCGAGGGTCGGCTGGGGCATGCGCTGCACTCCGATTGCCGGGGAGACAGAGCAATCCTGACCACCTGCCGGAGCGATTGACAACGCTGGAATTGTCGATCGATGCTGCGAGCAGCACGGCCTGAGAGCCGGGGAGGGCGGCACATGACCATTACGGTTACTCAGCTTCACCCCCATATCGGCGCCGAGATCGGCGGCATCGACCTGCGCGAGCCGGTTGATGCGGCGGCCGTAGCGGCGCTGTGGCAGGCGATCGACCGTCATGCCGTCCTGGTGTTCCATGACCAGCAGCTGAGCGATGAACAGCTGCGCAGCTTCGCCGCCCGCTTTGGCGAATTGGAGATCGGCCGCTCGGCGGCGCGCGGCGGCCGGCGGCGGCTCAGCTTCCCGGAAATCGGGGACATCTCAAACCTCGACGAAGACAACCGGCTGCGCGCCCGCGACGACCGGAGGCGGCTCGACAGCCTGGGCAACCGGTTGTGGCACACCGACGCGTCGTACATGCCGGTGCCGGTCGTGCTCGGCATGCTGTTCGCGGTCACGGTGCCGCCAGCTTCGCCCTTCGGCGCCGGGGAGACCGAGTTCGCCGATATGCGCGCCGCCTATGACGCGCTGTCGGACGCGCAAAAGGCGGCGATCGACGGGCTCGTCGTCGAACACGACGTGTTCTGGTCGCGTGGGCAGATCGGCTTTACCGAATTTCCGCCGGGCGAGCGCGAGCAATATCCGCCATCGCGCCAGCGCCTGGTGCGCCGCCACCCCGGGTCGGGGCGCAAGACGCTTTATCTGTCGGCGCACGCTTCGCACATCGTCGGCTGGCCGATCCCGGAAGGGCGCCTCCTGCTGCACGATCTCGATGAGCACGCCACCCAGCGGCAATTCGTCTACAGCCACCAATGGCGGGTCGGCGATCTGGTGATCTGGGACAATCGCGACACGATGCACCGCGGCCGGCCGCACGACGAATCTCAGCCGCGCGACCTGCGCCGGGCGACGACACTCGATGTCGGCTCGACCCTCGACGAGGCGGCTTAGCGGCGCGGCCTACTCCGCCGCGGCCTGGGCCTTCGCGCGGGCTTCCTGGCGGCGGCCGAGCCAGAGTGCGTTGAGGAGCCAGAGGAGCGCGATCGGGATCGCCACCAGCGCCAGTTCGGCCGCGCCGGCGCCGAGCGCGCGCAACCCCGCAACGCCCCAGGCCCCGACCTGGTCGCCGAGGCGATAGACGAAGGTGTCGATGAGGCTTTTCGCCTTGTAGCGGTCCTCGCGCGGCACCACGGTGAACAGGACCTCGCGGGTCGGCCGCGCGATCGCGTAGTCGCCGGCGCGGCGGAGCACCTGGAACACCGCGATCGCGCTTAGTGTCGGGGCGAAGGCGAGCGCGCCGAACCCGATCATCGTCAGGACCGGCAGGAACCCGAGCGCCAGCGCGACGCCGAGCAACACCAGGATGCGCCCGGTGAAGAACAGCTGCACGACGAGCGTCAGCGTGTTCACCACGAGGTCGATCGTGGCGAAAAACGCGGTCTGCGCGCCGCGGTCGGGGAAGCTCTGGCTGACGATCCCGGCCTGTTGGAAATAGAGGAAGGTAGAGGTGATTGCGAACAGCAGCAGAAAGAGGCTGACATTGACCAGATAGGGCGAGCGAACCGCGTGGGTGATGCCGGCGGCGACGCTGCCGCCGATCGGTTGTTCCTCGGCGGCGGGCTGGCGCGCCAGAACCGGAGAGAGGCGCGACAGGCGGCCGACGGCGAACACCGCCAGCTCCAGCAATACCGCTGCCCCGAGGAGCAGCACGATCGGCGAGACGTAGCGCGCCAGCGCGGCGGTCAGCGCCGAGCCGACGATCGCACCGAGCGTCGCGCCGGCGGCGATGAAGCCGAAGAGGCGCTTCCCCTGTTCGGGGCTGAACAGGTCGACATTCATCTGCCAGAAGATCGAGACGACGAACAGATTGTAGACCGAGACCCAGATGAAGAACGCCCGGCCGATCCACACCGTCTGCGCCGTATCGGCGAGGTAGAGGAGCGCGGCGAACAGGATGATGTTGAGGGCGAAAAACCGGTAGGTCAGCGGGATGAAGCGGCGGCGCGGCAGGGTCTTGACGAGGTAGGCGAAGGGCAGGTTCAGCGCCACCATGCCGAGGAGCGTGCCGGTGAACAGCCATTGCAGATTGTTGACCCCGCCGGCGACGCCCATCTCGTCGCGGATCGGCCGCATGATGTAGTAGGACGACAGCACCGCGAAGATGTAGAGCCAGCACCAGAAGAGGGTTGCGACCTCCTCGGGCCGGACATCGATGACCCGGCGCAGCACTCGGTAGAAGATGCCGGCACTGGCCGGCGGGGCGCCGGCTGGCCGGCCCGGTTCGCTCATCCCTCCTGGTCGACGCCGACGACGAGGTGGCATTCGAGGACTTCGTCGCGCGGGACCCGCAGCTCCTCGGGCGGGTTGAGCTGGTAGAGCACCAGCGCGTCGCTGTCCCAGCGCACGAACTGCTTGATCAGCACCGCCTGGCCCGCCTTGAAGACGACGACGTCGCGGCCGTGGGTCGACGGCTTGAACGGGTTGACGTGCAACAGCCAGCCCTGCCGGTAGCGCGGCTCCATGCTGTCGCCGACCATGTAGATCGCGTAAGCGCCGCGGACCCCGGCAAGGTTGGCGGGACGCGGGGTATAGCCGATCGGCCCGTCCTCGAGAAACATCTGCTGATCGGCGCCGCCGCGCGCGGCGCTGCGGATCGGGATCGGCTCGGCGCGCGGCGGGACGACCGGCGCGGCGAAGGCGCGCGGCGGGCGGCCGCGCCGCGCCGGCCCGGCACGCGGCGCCGCCTCGGCGCTGGCGCCGGCATGGCGCAATACCTCGTCCTGGGAGACCCCGAGGAACGCGGCGATCTGCACCGCCTCCAAGAGCTTCATCTGACGCTCGCCCTTGACCATGCGCGAGACCGCCGATGGGGCGAGGCGCAAATGGCGGGCGAGGTCGGCCTGCGATGCGCCGGCCCGTTCGAGGGCCTGCTGAAACCAGATCGCGTCCATGATTACCGCCAACGTAATTGTGTCATTGACATTGCTCCAATTGATAATATATGCAGCATGCGGCTTTGAC
>WNFC01042397.1_pt1 | contig 15594 bp, 19 predicted proteins | sample 5400541 | NCBI WGS metagenome assembly WNFC01 (sample SAMN13153342, study PRJNA577476) | soil metagenome | isolation source: 120 cm saprolite under Douglas fir tree site 2 hole 2 replicate 1 | place: USA:California | collected 2015-04-18
CGGGAGCGCAGCGCGTGCTGATCCCAACCGAAAACAGCCGCGACTTCGCCTCATTGCCGCCCGAGGTGCTTGACAAGCTGCGGATCGAATTCTACAGCGAGCCGTCACAGGCAGCCTTTAAGGCACTAGCCGAATAGTCACCAAGACCATCTGCGAGACCGCCTCTACCCCGCCAACGTCCACTGAGCGGCGCGCAGGGCCCGGCGCGTTCGTGGGGTGACAAAGTCACCCGTATAATCGATGTTCGTTCTGGTCTAAGCTTGCTGATATGTGCGCGGATTGAATTGGAGACATCAGAAGCCAAGGCTACCATGCACGACAAATTGACTTTGAGAAAAGTAGCGACGCAACAGTGCCGATATGAAGCAGCAGCCGGCACTCTGCATGACCTACTAACCCTTGCGCCTTCGGTAAGCTTTAGTCAGGCTCGGTTAGATTCGGTTAGACTCGGATAGATTCGGGTAGTGGCGGTTCAAGGAACAGACTTTCGCAGATACTTATCCTTAGTTTGAGTGACAGATTTGCGGTACTCGGCTGCCATGAAAACGAACGATGGGGTGCTGTTTCCAGTAAAGCTGCTGCTCGGCATTACTATTTGTTTCTTAGTGCTCGTCGCAGGCTACTGCGCAAGCACGGCCCAGCCCACGCGTAACGCGTCCATCGCGACGTTACATTCCGGCGCTGCCAACTCGATGCTCACGCCCGTTGCGATGCCGAGTCTGCTGATGGAGGGTAAAGGACAAATCACGCAGTTTTCAAGTCGATGCATCAGTGCGAGCTGCGCGGGAATATTCACGGCGACACTGAGAGGCCGTCCGTTTGGTAAAGCAGACCTAACTCTGAATCTTTCAGTCAATCCGGCGACCAACGCGTTCACAGGATGCAATCAGGTGACCGGCACCGGCGCAATCAACGACAACGCTTACACTGTCAATCTGGTCGGACAGTTATGCGCGCCAGGCATCGGATACACCCTCTCCGGCACCGTGCAGATATATTCAGTGGCCGCAGCGAGCGGCACCGCTGCGATCGGAACATTGCTTGCCTTTGGGGGGACGAACCTTCCACCGAACCCAGTACCTAACAGCGGGCCGAACCTGATTAGCCTTATCGGTGCGAGCGGCAAGATACCGCTCCTGCTCCCATGAAGTGGCTGGCCGTTGTGATCTCTCGACATGCTCACACCGGCCAGCTTTCGCGCCGATACGCCATGTCCCAGAACATCCATTCGTAGCGGCTGGTGGTGACGAAGTGCCGGCGCATCGCCTCGCGCTCGCCTGGTGACAGGCCGGCGGCGGTGGTGTCGGCCGCCTGCAGCACGCCGCGCACGACCGCGCCAAAGTCGGCCGAAGCATAAGTGCCGATCCAGCGCTGAAACAGCGGCTCCGGGGAACCCATCCGCTCAAGCGCCTTACCCACTTCCCAGTAGATCCAGTAGCAAGGGAGCAGCGCCGCAATAGTCTCGTGAAACTTGCCGCCATAGGCGACCGCCAGCAGGTAGCTGGTGTAAGCGAGATTGCTCGGCGCAGGTGGAGTCGCTGCTACCTCGGCCTCAGTCAGGCCCCATTGCTGGAAGAAGCTCTCGTGCAACGCTCGCTCGACCTTGACTGCATTGGCGGCGTGCTCCGCGAACATCACGATCCAGTCGTCCTCCGGCGCGCGCGCCGCCGCAATCGCGAGCGCACGGCCGAAGTCGCGCAAGTATAGCGCGTCCTGGAGTACGTAGAACTGGAAACACCGGCGATCGAGCGACCCGTCGCCGAGGCCCCGGATAAAGGGATGACGCAAAATAGAGTCGTAAATCGGCTCAATCGATTGCCACAATTCCGCGCTGAAGCCCATAGATCTAATTGTAGGTATCCTTTGGCCGCCGCACAAAAGCTGCGTGGTTTTGGTGCACTGCGCAGTGCCCCTGCCGCTTGGAGTCTTTGTTATCGTTCAGCCGTTCGTCGCGGGGACCCGTGTCTCAAGCTAATCTGCGGCACACGCGCCTTGGACTGCCAATGATCAGGTCGATGCCGCCACTGTCGGACAGTGGAGCCTTCGTAAGTGGCTCACGCGGCGGAAACAAAGCGCGCGACCTCCTGTGCAAGCTGGGCCATGGGGCGCTTGCGCGCGTCGATGTACATCATGCCCTGTAGCCAATCAGGAAGGCGTACCTCGATATCCCCGTCGCCGATAAGTACGGGGATAATGCGCTTGTCCATGGCCAATGCAGCGCCGATTTCGAAATTTAGCCACTGGTTGGCGGCGGATTGAGGCGAGAGCAGAACGACGACGGCGCTGGCGTCTCGGATAGCGTCTTTTATGCTACGTGATACCGCGTCGCCAGAATTGATATCGGCTAAGTCCATCCAGCCAGACACTTCCGCATCTGCAGGTTATCAAGCAGGTCTCGCGCTGCCTTGGAATCGTCTCGCGCGTATGAAATGAAGACCTTCTTCATGATTGCGCCCCTTTGATTCTTTCTTCGAGTTGCCTCAAGTAATCGTCGAAGTCGTCAAATGCACAACATTTATATCCTCGAGGATAGCTCTCCCCTGACCGCTCTTCTCGAGGTCCGCCAGGTCCATCCCGAACAAGACAACGACAACTGGAATTGCTCGGCTCCACGCCGCGCCTATCTCGATCCAGACCCAGGATCGCAGCATGGACCACGCCCTTGGGAATATCAGTTTCATCCAGAAACGGAGACCCACCGGCCGCTCGAATCTCTTTCGCCATTTGGCCGGCGAGCCAACCATCATGGCTCCCATGGGAGACGAATATCTTGTGGGTGGTCGTATCGCCCTCCCGGTTCTCTCTTCTGACGCACTAGACTGCGGCAGCTTCCTCATAATACGCCGCGTCCGCCTAGACAGTCATCTTCCGGCGCGTGCGCGGCGGCGATTGCCAGGGCGCGTCCGAACTCGCGCAAGTACAGGGCGTCCTGGAGCATATAGAATTTGAAACAGTCGCGATCGAGCGACCCGTCGCCGAGGCCCCGGATAAAGGGATGACGCAAAATAGAGTCGTAAATCGGCTCGATCGATTTCCACAATTCCGCGCTGAAGCCCATGAACCAATTTTACGGCTTCGGGCGCGGTTTGCACAAAAGCGCCGTGAGTGCGTGGCGCCCGTCCCGAGTTCTGGTAAGGGAGAACCAGAATCGCTTGCGAAATGCCAAGGCTAAAGCCTGTGCAGAGCGAACGCCTGCACTCGCCCCTGAGTTGCTTACTGGTGATGCGATATAGTGCGAACTAGACAGCGCACTGGCATTATCAGCAGGATCAGCAGGAGATCCGGCCTGCTCTGATCTGGGACAGGCTTTCCAGCCTGTCAAGAACGGGTGACATTGTCACCCGTTGAGCCCCTACCACCGCACCGCTAGGGTACGTGTGTACGGCTGCGCAAGGCCGCGCGGTGCCGATCCAGCCGAGGTAGCACAGACAACACTCCCGATGGTCAAGCCAAAGGTCCGACTCCAACGACTCGAGCGACCAGCCAACCGCATGAAAGCGGAGTTTGGTAAAGCAGCTGCCCCTTCTGTCATCCCGACCGAAGTGGCGGGATCGCGCGCCGTCTGCGGCGCGCAGCCGCGGATCTCTCGCCCGATAGTGAGGTGGCGGTCGTGCAGAGATCTGAGCATGCGCCCCGAGGCCAGAGCGCATCCCTCGGCTAAGCTTGGAATGACGGACAGCTTCTTCCGCCTTCGTCGAAACGGGCGAGCCCAAGGACCCGTTAATTATCTGAGCTCAAGCATGAGCAATGAGCACGGGTTCAGTACCGTAGAAACGAGTCTGCGAGGTGGGCATTAAATCACTCTAGGCGAAGCGCCAGCGGAGCCAGTGAGCCGAAGCCCTAAGCGGGTCGAAGGGAACGAGTCTGCGAGGTGCGCATAAAAAAAGGGGACCGCCGATGAATCTCACCCTTTGTTGTTTTTTACCGAAACAAGCCTCGACGGGATCCGCGAACGCTCCCCGACGCAGATCGACGCAGTTAGACGGGGATAAATGACATGCGAAACCCTCAGAGAGAAACGCAGATAACGCACATGCCGAGGCTAAATTCGCTCCGGCCCGCGCCACAGCAGGGCTCTCCGCAGATAGGGCGCTTCCTGCGATTTTCTAGTTTCGCGGCGCACAGACGAAAGTAGCCCCGGGCGCTGCACCGAGCGCGCATACGTCGGCCGTTGGCGTGTTTCGCTGGGAGCTCGGCGCACGAGAATGACGACGCAGGAATGCTTTCGGGCGACCCTCAGCCGGTGATTTTTGCGTGCATCTTCAGTCCGTTCATCAGCAAATCGAAATGGGCGCGGGAATATCCGTCGAGGTCCAGTGGATGCGATTTGCCGAATAGCAGACTCCAAATCACGGCGGCGATTGCCGGCCCCATGACGACCTGCGGATAGTCCCTCGCCGGGCTCGGCCGGAACTCACCACGCTCGATGCCCCGCTTTATTGCCGATTTGAACGAGCCGATCCCGTGCTGGATAACCTCGCGGTAATAGAATTCCGTCAGTTCCGGAAAATTCGGCCCCTCCGCCACCAGCACCCGCAGCAGCCGGCTGCGCTTGAGGTCTCGCGCGATCTCGCGGTAGAAGGTCATCAACAACATCCGGAGCAGTTCCTCAGTAGGGCCATCGAAGCTCTCGCTTACGTTTTTGACCTGCTGGAGCACAGGCTGGATAACGCTCCGCACCACCGCCTTGAACAGTTGCTCTTTGTCCTTGAAGTAGAGATATATCGCGCCTTTGGTGAGATTGACCCGTTCGCCCACATCTTCGAGCCGGGTGGCTGCATAACCGCGTTGGGCAAACTCCTCGAACCCGGCCTCCAGGATCTCGGCCAACCGCTGCCGCCGGCGGCGTTCGCGCATCGAGATTGCGGGCGTTGGCGCAGCGGCTCGCACTGCTTTGCTTGACACGGGAGCCATTCTGGGTGAGGCTAACCTGCAAGTCAATAACTGACCTATAAGTCACAACCGTGAACGACGCAGTTTCAATGGCGCATGGCGAGACTGCTCGGCGGAGCCGTCTGCGCCTGGCCTTGGTGATAGGAGCCGCGCTCATCCCGCAGTTGATCCGGCACCAGGCGCCGGCCGCCACCCTGCTGGTCTCGGGCAACATCGAAGCCCATCAGAGCCTGCTTAGTTTCAAGCAAATCCAATCCCGGATAACGCTGCTGCCTTTTGACGAGGGCCAGTGGGTCGAAAAGGGCACGGTTCTGGCGCGCGCCGATGATGATGACTATCGCCAGCAAGTGACGCTCGGCGAAGCTCAACTTGCCGCCCGCCAGCAGGAGCTGGGATCCGACGTGCAAAATCTGCTCGCTGCACGTAAGACGGTGATTGCTGACGAAGCAAACTCCAGCCAGAAGTGGGCGGATTATCAAAGGTACGAGGCGTTGTGGCAGCAGCAGGTGGCGGCCCAGCAGATGCGCGATCAGGCCTTGACCAGCGCCAAACAATCACATGCCGCGCTGGAGCGCGACCGCGCGCTGGTGGGGGTTGCGATGAGGAACGTCGCCGCGGCTGAAGCGAATGTAAAGGCGGCTGCCGATTCTGTTCGACTGACACAGATCACGCTCGACTATACCGTCATGCGTGCGCCATTTTCCGGCGTTATCCTGGTCCGCAACGCCGAATTGGGCGAAGCGGTCCAGCCCGGCACCCCGATTGTCACTCTCGCCGACCTCGATCACGTCTGGCTCCGCGCTTACGTTAACGAAACCGATTTGGGCAAAGTGGCATGGGGGCAGCCGGCGCTGGTGACTACCGACACCTGGCCGGGCAGACATTACGCGGGACGGATTTCGTTTATCGCGTCGGAGGCGGAGTTCACGCCGAAGAGCGTCGAGACTCATGCCGAGCGGGTTACGCTGGTTTATCGGATCAAGATAGATGTCGATAATCCTCACCATCAACTCAAGCCCGGCATGCCCGCCGACGCCGTGATCGACCTCGCCTGGGCAGATCACCGCACACCCGGAATTGGGAATGGACAAGCAGTTATCCATTGAGATTGAGGCCCGCGGACTGCGGAAATCCTTCGGTCAGTTGCTGGCGGTCAGCGACCTGAGCTTTGCCGCGCCGGCAGGGCAGATCTTCGGCCTGGTAGGCCCCGACGGTGCCGGTAAGAGTACCACCATCAGGATGCTGGCGGGCATTCTGGCGCCCGATGCTGGTGAGATTCGGGTTGCAGGTTGCGACGTGGTGGCCGAGCCCGAATCGGTCAAATCCTTCATCAGCTACATGCCACAGCGTTTCGGTTTGTACGAAGACCTCACGGTCGACGAGAACATCCGCTTCTATGCGGATCTGTTCGGAGTGGCACGCCGGCAGCGGGAACAGAGATCGGAGGAACTACTCAAGGCTTGCGCCATGAGCGGCTTCCGGCGCCGCTTGGCGGGAAACCTTTCCGGCGGAATGAAACAGAAGCTTGGCCTGGCGTGCGCATTGATCCACACTCCGCGCGTGTTGCTGCTGGACGAGCCGACGACCGGCGTTGATCCGGTTTCGCGCCGCGAATTCTGGTCGATACTCTATGCGCTGCTCGACCAGGGCGTGACCATACTGGTTTCCACCTCCTACCTCGACGAGGCCGGGCGATGCCATCGATTGGCTCTACTTCATCAAGGCAGGCTTTTGGTTTGTGATCGGCCCGAGAGCCTGCGGGCGCGTTTCACCAAGTGCGTGCTGGCCGTCGTTTCGCCCGAAGCGGGGAGAATCAAGCAGATGCTGGCCGGCGTCGACGGGATATCCGAGGCGATCGTCGTCGGCGACTCCGTACACCTGTTCGTCGATGATGCCGAGCACAGGCAAGCAAAGATCCAGGCGTTGCTCGATGCTGCCATGATTCCATATGACGGGATCGAACAGGTATCGCCGACCATCGAAGATTTCTTTGTCGACACGCTCGCCGGCGGGGGTTATGAGGGATGGCCGACCAGCAGCCATCGGTAAGCGTACGCAACCTGGTAAAACGCTTCGGTTCGTTCGTTGCGGTCGATCACATCACCTTCGACGCCCAGGCCGGCGAGGTCTTCGGTTTCCTTGGGCCCAACGGTTCGGGCAAGTCAACCACCATCCGTATTCTGTGCGGCCTGCTGCGGCCTACCTCGGGCGAGGCGCACGTGGCTGGATTAAGCGTGGCCGCGCAACCGGAGTTGATTCGGCGGCGCATCGGCTACATGTCACAGAAATTCTCGCTCTACAACGATCTCACGGTAATCGAAAACGTCCGCTTCTTTGCAGGAATGTACAATGTCGCTGGTGACGAGTTGCGCCGCCGCCTCGCCTGGGTGATGGAGATGGCGGGGCTCGCCGGACACGAACACAGCCTCACGGCGACGCTATCGGGCGGTTGGAAGCAACGCCTGGCCCTGGGTTGCGCTATTCTGCACAGGCCGCCGATCGTTTTCCTGGACGAACCTACCTCAGGGGTCGATCCACTTGCCCGGCGCAGATTCTGGGAACTGATCCAGCAACTCCGCACCGATGGCGTCACAGTCTTCGTCACCACTCATTACATGGACGAGGCGGAGTACTGTAATCGGCTGGCCCTCATCCATCGCGGTAAGCTGATCGCATTGGGAACCCCCGCCGAGCTCAAACAACACGCCCTCGAGGGTGATTTACTGCTGGTGGAGGCTGCTCCTTTGGGACCCGCGCTGGACGCAATCAAGCGGCTGCCGGTGGTTCGCGATGCGGCAGTGTTCGGCAATGCGCTCCATGTGGTAGTCGGCGATGCCGAGAGCGGTCGTGCACGGCTGTCCGCCGAACTCGCTTCGCGCGGCTTGGCGGGAGTGCGAATTCAGCAAATCCGGCCTGGTCTCGAGGATGCGTTCGTGGCGCTGACCAGTCAAAAGAGAGGAGAGAAAGGAGATGAGTGAGAGGCCGAGCCTCAAAGCTGGGGCAAGAGCATTCGCCCGCTGGTGATGTAGCTTTTGGCAATGCAAAACAGAGCCGCGACAACCCGCACCAGGGCAGGCTCCGCGGCGGCACATCCTAGTACTTAGCAAAATAGATTCGAGCAAGAATGTACTGGAAGAACAAGGACGCCTTTCCGCAGATGACCGCAGAAGGATCCGATCCTCCCCCTGACCAGGGGGAGGTTAGGTGGGGGTTGGCTGTGCGACCAACCGACACATGCACGGGCAAGCAAGTTCATCGGGTGGCGCGCATGCTGCGCCGCAACGCGACACCCGCCGAAAAGCGGCTCTGGAACTGCATCCGCGCCGGTCAGCTTGGTGGCTTCCAATTCCGTCGCCAGTTTCCGATCGGTGGATTTATCGTCGATTTCTGCTGCCGGGCGCGTCGCCTCGTGATCGAGCTCGACGGTTCGCAGCGTGCAGATGCAGCAGGCGTGACTGGGGATCGAGAGCGTACCCGCCTAATTGCGGCGCGCGGATATCATGTCATCCGCTTCTGGAACGAAGATATCTTAACCAATCTCGACGGCGTGCTTGAACAGGTCTTCGCCCAACTCGGGCAACCCCCACCTAACCTCCCCCTGGTCAGGGGAAGGGACCGGCGCGCGCCGACTCAGTGAGCGGAGATTCTAACACTGATTCATGTCACTAAGTACTGGTCGGTGAAAAAATGAACCTGCGGCGGATTGTGGCGCTCGCGCGCAAGGAATCGATTCAGATTCTCCGCGATGTGCGCAGTTTGCTCATCGTGGTGTCGATGCCGGCGATGCTGATGCTGTTGATGGGCTATGGCATCAGCCTCGACCAAAAGCATGTGCCCGCTTCCGCTCCTCGGAATATTTCGGCTTCGTCACTGCAGCGCCCACCTTCTCTGCGATGGTCAGGGCGATCGACGGCGGACGCTGCAGCCTGGGCCTCGTGATCCCCAACGACTTCGCCGAGCGAATGCGCGAGGGTGGAGATGTCGCGGTCGAGGGAATCGTCGACGCGACCGATGACAACACCGCCGATCTGGTCTACACGTACGCCGAATCGGTGATTGCAGCTTTCTCGCAATCGGTACAGCTCAATTACCTGGAACGAGCCGGCCTTAGTAACGCCACCGGCGCCCTAGCACTCGAGCCGCGCGTCTGGTTCAACGAGTCGTTGGAGAGCCGCAATTTTATTGTGCCGGGTGTGGTGGCGCTGGTTATGGCTGTGATCGGCGCTTTCCTCGCCTCCTTGACCATCGCCCGGGAATGGGAGCGCGGCACGATGGAGCAACTCATCTCCACCCCGGTAACGCCGCTCGAAGTCATCCTTGGCAAGTTGCTGCCGTATTTCGCCGTCGGGATGGCCGACACTGCTATCTGCGTAGTGGTCGCGGTGTGCTGGTTCGGGGTGCCGATGCGCGGGAGTTGGCCGGCATTGATCCTGGCTTCGCTAATGTTTCTACTCACGGTGTTGATGCTGGGCTTCTGGATCTCGGCCGCCACCAGGTCCCAGCTCCTGGCCAGTCAGTTCGCGTTGCTCTCTACGCTGCTGCCATCGTTCCTGTTGTCGGGATTCGGCTTTCCGATCACGCAGACGCCGGCTGTGGTGCGAGCTATGAGCTACCTGGTTCCAGCTCGTTATTACGTGATGCTGCTGAAGGATATTTTCCTCAAAGGAGCAGGGATGGCGAGCGAATGGCGGCCGCTGCTAGCGCTAGGGTTGTTCGCCGTCTTGATCAGCTTTGTGGCAATGCGCTCTTTCCGCAAGACTTTGGAGTGACGAAGCGATGCTGGTTCTCCCTGTGATAGAGACTGTCGATAATTCGAGTGACCCTTGTGACTTATCTCCGAGGCGCCCGTTCCGTCATGCTGAAGCGCAGTCGAGCGATCGCGCTCCGTCCTCGGGGCGCATGCCCGGATCTCTGCACCACCGAGGCAGCGCGGCGAGTCCCGAGGCTCGACCCTACGAACCCCGCTTTCATGGCGGGATGACAGACGGAGAAAGCAGCAATCGATAGTTCTCTAATAGGGGAGACCACGGAAAGAAATGCTCAATCGTCTGCATCAGATGCTGATCAAGGAGTTCCTCCAGACTCTGCGCGATCCACGCGGGCGCTTCGTCCTGTTCGTGCCGCTGATCCTGCAGATGCTGATATTCGGTTACGCTGCCACCTTCGAGCTGCATCGCGTGCCGCTGGCGGTGCTGGACCTGGACCATTCCTACGAGAGCCGCGACCTCATCAGCCGGTTCAGCTCCAGTAGCCATTTCGAGCTGAGCACTGTGCCGCGCGACCGTCATCAACTCGCCCGGCTGATCAACGACGGCACGGTCAGCGTCGCAATCCAAATCCTTCCAGGCTTTGCCGAAGCGGTGCACAAGGGCAGCGGCGTGGTCCAGGTAATCGCCGACGGCAGCGATTCGAACACCGCGCTGATTGCGCTCGGCTACGTCGCACAGATCGCGGGCCGCTACTCCGCTGCCTATGGACGAGAGCGCATCGTGCGCATCGCGCCGCAACTGTGGCCGCGAATGGCCTCGGTAAGTTTCGATCGGCGACCCTGGTACAACGAGGACCTCAATAGTCAATGGTTTTTCGTGCCGGGAGTAATCGGCGATCTGCTCACGGTCTCGGTTCTGTCGCTGGCAGCGTTCGGGATCGTGCGCGAACGCGAACTGGGGACGCTCGAACAACTGATGGTCAGCCCTATCACGCGTTTCGAGTTTATCGTGGGCAAGACCACCGCTCCTTTTCTGATTGGGCTCTGCCAGTTCGGGGTGGTGATGACAGTCGCGCGATTGTGGTTCGAAGTGCCGTTTCGCGGCAGCTACGCCGTGATGTTGCTGGGCACCTGTCTGTACATCCTGAGCATCCTGGGTGTCGCGATGTTCATGTCAACGATTTCTGACAATCAGCAGCAAGCTCTGATGGGAACGTTCTTTTTTGCGATGCCGACCCTTTTTCTTTCCGGCTTCGCCTTTCCGATCAGTGGCATGCCGCCGGCGTTGCAGTGGGTCAGCTATCTAATCCCGCTGCGCTATTTTCTGGTGATCATCCGAGCCAGTTTCCTGAAGGGAGTCGGAGCATCTGTGTTGTGGCCACAACTGTCGGCGCTGGCCGCAACCAGCCTGACGCTGCTCGCCATCAGCACGCTAAGATTCCACAAGTCACTCGACTGAACGCCTAGCTGGGTCAACTGTCGATTTTCATGAGCATAGGGATAGGAATCGGGAATTAAGGCGCAGCGTCTGAACGGCTCACCCCGAGGGAGGTTGCCGTTTCAGCAGTCCATAGACTGAGGCGGCATCCCGTGCTGGGAACGCTGAACCTCGCCCCTTTTCTGCCGTTGTCAGAGGTCCGCCATTATCGCGGCTGGGTTGCCGCTGGCGTGCTTCTCCCGCTACGGGATCAGTGCCGCAGACGCTTCTCCGTGCGCGAAGTTCATGTCGCTGGTCGGGGTGAAGATCTTCTTCACGGGGTCGTAAATCTCGGCAGTCGTTTCGGCGCGGAGGTTGAAGAACCCGCCTTCGATCAATACCTGGCCATCCAGCCCAGTACCGGAACCCTTAATCAGAGTCGCGGTATTGTCGTCGCGATGGTCGTTCATGTCGGCGGTGGGGGTGAAAATCCCGGTCGCAGGATCGTAAATCTCCGCGGTCTTGAGCTTCGTTGTGATGGCCGTATAACTGGTCTCGCCACCCGCGATCAGTACAGTGCCGTCAGGCAGCAACGTCGCGCTGTGGTCGACGCGGGGCGAGTTCATCTTGCCGGCCGTCAGCGCGAACGTGTCGGTGTCGGGATCGTAAATCTCGGCAGTGTCACGGGCATTCAGGTTGTCGTCGATGCCGCCGGTTATCAGCACCGTGCCATCAAGGAGTGCGGTACAAAACGCATAGGCACGCGCTTCGAGCAGGTGGCCCGCAGTCGCGACGAAAGTTTTGTTAGCCGGGTCGTACACCTCCGCCGAATCCAATTGCGGCGGATCTTCATCGGCGTTCGTGCCTCCCTCGATAAGAACCTGTCTCGACTTGCTACCGCCCGTCATGACGGCTGCGCAATGAGCGCCGCGCGGGACAGTCATCCTCTGCTTGAGCAGCTTCCAGTGCGTTTTTGTGAAGAACGGGGTGCAGGAGTGCGGCGCGAACCCGATGCGATTAGGGGAAATAATCTCTGCCGTATTGGTGGGGTTCTCATTCACGTCAAGTCCGCCAATCGCGAGTATGCTTCCGTCGGTCAAGGTAACTGCGGCAAAGTCCTCGCGAGCGACCTTGAGGGGTGGAGCTTTAGAGAATTTTCCACTGACTGGGTTGTAACATTCTGACTTCTTCGTGTGTGCGGTTCCAGTCTCCCCGCCAATAAGTAAGAGGCCCCCGCCGCCCTCAACGATCTGCGCCTCGTCGTGCTGAGTCTTACTAGGGCAACCAGTCAACCACGCGCCCGCACCGGGGTCGAAGAATTCGGTGTTCGAGGTCTCATTCTCGTTGAGGTCTTCGCCGCCGGTGACCAGCACGTCTCCGGACCGCGGAATTTGCGGATTACACTTCGCGTAAGAGACTCCTTCAAGCGCACCGATGATCAAAATAGCGAATAATCCGCGTAGAAATGAGACTGCGATAGCTTTCGCGGAACTGACATTCATCCCCTTCCCCCGGCCACCAAACTGTGGCCCCGAAACCAAGAATCTGGTGGGAGTCACGTTAAACGAGCAACATCCTCGCGCATTTTGGTAAAGTCCTCCGCCGACTCGAATTCAAACGTCACCGGCATTCGCTCAATGGTGATGTCCTTAAACCCGGCTCGTGCGAGCGCGCTATTAAGGATCGAAGTGTCGCCCAGGCGCAGTGGGTCCAGCGCGCCTGGCGGAGGCGGCGGCAGGTTGGCCAGTTTGCGGACAGTGTCGGCGCCGATACTAATCATTGGGACCTTGTCCGGGGTTGACCAGACCGCAACTGCCAGATGACCGCCCGAGACCAAACGTTGGTGGAAACCGCTCAGCGCCCGGCCGAGGTCCGGCATGAACATCAAGCCCCATCGGCACAGCACCGCCTCGAAATCACGCTCAGCAATGGTGAGCGCTTCACCGTCGCTTTCGCGGAATTCAACGTTGGAGATTCCCAGCGCATCTGCACGTTCGCGCGCAATTGCCAGCATGCCCGGCGATTGATCGACCGCGATAACGCGGCCGCCGGGTGCGACGCGGCGCGCTGCCGTGACTGCCGGCTCGCCGCTTCCGGTCGCGACATCGAGCACCCGTGCACCGGCCTCGACTCCTGCCAACTCTACCAGGCGGTTACTCACCGGCTGTGCGGCGCGTTCCAGCACGGACCACCATTTTTTCCATCCAGCAGCGGCGCCATCCCAATCGCGCTTTTGTTCATTCTTAATGCGTTCAACGTCGGTTGACTGCTCTGCCATTTTGACCCTCCTGGAAGATCCTGCAGGGTGCGGAAAGCTTTTCATAAGCAAAGAGGTTCTTCCGCACCCTGTTTTCCCTCTCTGTAATCTCCCCAGAGGGGAGAACTAAAGGAAGCCATTTTTGCAGGGTGCGAAAACGCCATTCATTGGCAAGTAGGGTTTTTCCGCCTCCTGCTAATGCCCTCGTACGATGACACCGCGCAGGCGTGCCAGTAAATGGGGACAAGCGGCGGCGATTTGTGCAGCCTCCGCCGGAGACACGCCGGTGTCTGCGACGATCGCGACGGCCGCGGATTTCGCGCGCCCAGACACGACTGAGCAACCGCTGTGCGAGTCGCGCAGATAATAACGAACGACATCGACTGCATACGGTGGCGCCACCGCAAGCGTGCAGCCGGCGGTCGTACTCGCGGCTTGCACCGCCTCGCGCCATTGCACGTCGTGCGCACGGCGCCGATATGAGTAGACGTGCCCTAGTGCCAACAGCGTGACGATAGCCAATAGTCCAACCTGCGCCGGCAACCCGCGCACATGCCAGATGCCGAACGCCACCAGCAGGAAGAACGGCACGAAGCTCGTTAGCAGATACCGTTCGACGAATGCGGGACGTATCAGATCCGAAGCGGCCAGCACGAGTATTGGCGGCACCAGCATCCAGAGCAGCGCGAACACGACCGCGTCGTGCTCTGCGCGCCATCCCCGAGCTATCCCCCAGAGCGCCAGTCCCAGCACCGCTGGAAAGGCAATGCTACCCGCGGCCTTGTTGAACATCGAAAACGGTTCCCAGAACGGCGGCGGAGACGCCCATGCATAAGCGAGCAGCGCCGGTGCCTGCGCGCGCACACGCAGGTAAATGATCGCCGGTGGAATCAACAAAATCAGCCCACCGGCCAGCGCCAGGGCTGCAAAAATCACACAGCGGCAAATGGCCTTATCCCGCCGCCGCACGAGATACGCCAGCCATAGAGCCTCGGGCGGCAATATCAGCAGCATCGTGAAGGTGCTCGCGATAGCGAGTGCGGTGAACATTGCCGTGAGAGAGAGGGAAGCCGGCGCCGGACGGCGTACACTCCGGAGGAAAAACTCGACCTGTATCAACGCGCACAGTAGCGCAACTGAGTACATCCGGGCTTCCTGCCCATACTTGATAAAAACGAGATTCACGGCGAAGACCACTGCCGCGAACGCCGCCGTTAAAGATGGTGGCGTCTCGCCGCTCTCCTGGAAGACGTTTTCGTTCACCCCGTGGGGTATCGCGCGGTAGGGCGCAAATAATTCGTACGCGAGGCAAAACATGGCGACGATTCCGAGCGTTCCGGCCAGCGCGGAAAGCGCTCGCATCGTCGCCAATCCATCGCCGAAAAGCCGTATCCATCCATGCAGCGCAATCTCATGTACGGCAAATTTGCCGGGGTTTAGCCGGGGCTGAAGCCGCAGCACCTGACTAACCGACGAGCCGCTCGCGGCGGCCCACGAGGCGCCCTCGTCGGCCGACATTTCGCGCCCACCGAGACCGGAAAAGCGGAGCAGGCCTCCTCATCTGACGACGCTGCCGTTTCTACGAGAGATGGCATTGATCGAGTCGGCCGCGGCAAGCGGGACGACCCCGCCTGCCGGTTTCGGCCGCAGTCGGATCATAATCCCTTCTTCAATTCTGGGGCTGGGCGGAAGCCAACCGTGCGTGCGGCCGGAATTTTCATCTTTCTATTGGTACGCGGGTTAAACCCATCGCGCGCTTTTCGCAGCCTGATGGAAAAGGTACCAAAACCCGGCATACAGAAGCGCCCCTCTTCATAAATCGCGCGGGCGATCTGCTCAAAGGTTAATTCAACCGTCTCTGCCACCAGCTTTTTCGGCTGCCGCGTCGTCGCCGCCACTATTTCGACGAGTTCCGACTTGGTCATCACTATCGCGCCGCCCGGCAGGTGCTGAACAGAGGACCGAGTGCAAAGACATAGGCGGAATTCAATGCTCAGCGCAATAGCAGGGTCCGGGAAAAGGCTTTCGCATCCTGCTTTCCCTTGATCAACCGGCAACATGGGTAACACTTTAATCCGGCAACATGGGTAACACTTTTTCACAGTTCCAAAGTGACGCTCGCCGGGCGCGCCGACCTGCAAAGCGGTCATTAGATCCGCGCGCGGCTAGCGCTCCGCTGTTCTGACCGCTTTGCATAAGCGCCACGCTTTCTGCGCAGTGCGGAGCTCGGGTCGCCCCCTAACTGCGCGATGCCGCGACCAGCTGAGGGCGCAAACTTAAGCGTCACCCCATCGATGGTGCCCAGGTGTATAGGGCCGA
>WNFC01004236.1_pt1 | contig 15592 bp, 12 predicted proteins | sample 5400541 | NCBI WGS metagenome assembly WNFC01 (sample SAMN13153342, study PRJNA577476) | soil metagenome | isolation source: 120 cm saprolite under Douglas fir tree site 2 hole 2 replicate 1 | place: USA:California | collected 2015-04-18
ATCTTCACTCTGATCCGCCTGGGCCTCAATTTTTCAATCATGCCCGCCGTCTCCATCCTTGCCCAGCAGGAACACCTCTTCTACCGCGCCTCTGCTCCACATCACGTAGTATTTGTGAGCGTCTATCCAGCGTTCCTGATTGTGGGAGGGTTGCTTGTTGATGGCGTTTACCTGCTGTTATCTCGCCTACGCAGCAATCGTTCCTGGCTGACGACAGCGGCGGCAATGCTGGCGGGGGCGCTCGTGGGATTGAGCATTGCTCTGCTGGAGACTCCCTGGAAAGGTGATATGGATCCCGTGTCGTTTACCAGTGTGTGGCTCGCATCTATCCCGCTGGCTATGCTGGTTGGGGCCTGCTGGGGCTGGTTGGCAGACCGCTTCGCTATTTCTGTTCGCCTGCTCGATCGCTAGGAGTTATACAGTGCACTCTGTAAAAAATCTGGCCATCATCCCGCTCCTATTATTTCTCGTTGCAGCGTTTACCGCTGCAGGTTCTTCTCCGCTGGCGACCCAGGACGCGCAAGTTGGTCCCTACCACTTGCTGTTGAGCTTTTACAGCTTGCCGCGTGTCGGGCAACAAATCAATATGACGATACAGTCGAAAATCCCGGGCCAGCAGGTGCAATTTTCACAGGTGGTGTTCAATCCCGCACCGGGCACGGATGCCAATACCGTCCGTGTAAGTATCAGCCCTGATGCCGATAATCCGGGGGTCTACGATGTGAACGTCACGCCGCCTGTGCGCGGCCAGTGGCTGCTCCACCTGACAGTAAAAGGAAGTTCCGGTTCCGTTACCGGAGACATACCGATCAATGTCGCGGGACCGCCCGTTATCCCGACCTGGCTGGGCTGGTTGATCGGCCTGCTGCCCCTGCCCTTGCTCATCGCTTTTATCTGGCTGCAGGTCAACTGGCGCAAGGCGAGGCGCGAACAGGTACGGCAGGAGGCGTTGCAAAAACCCTCTTTGTGACGTGGCTTTGTTTTACCTCAGCCTTTGCGGCCCTTTACCAGGATAAAATCGTTGGTGAAGCTGTCCAACTGTCCATCGGCACGCAGCACAACCTCGAAGTAACTCTGGATATGTGGACTGCTCTCCAGGATGAAGCGGGCTAGCCTGGCTTTTTCGTTGGCTGGCATACGGGAGCGCGTTGTCCAATCGTTGTATTCGTGGGTCTTGCGGAAAAACTCGATGTTCTCAACGAGCAGGCCAGCCTGCGTAAAAAACGCGCGCCATTCCTCGGGAGTACACGAGCGTCCATGTGATGGATCGCGCCACTTTTCGACGGTATTATCAAAGGTATCAAGTTCCTGGTCATCCGGCGCCATGCAATCGATCAGCAGGTAGAGTCCGCCTCGTTTCAGCACACGTGCCACCTCTTTGACGGATTGCGCGACGTTGGGAAAGTGGTGGGCAGCGATACGGCAGGTGACGCGGTCGAAGCTGGCACCGGCGAAGGGCAGCTGCTCGGCGTCTGCCACTTGAAACTCGGCATTGGTGACGCCCTGGGCGAGCAGGAATTCGCGCGCCTTTTCGAGCATACGCGGCGTCAAATCGGTGACTACAACCCGGGCTACGTGGGGTGCGACGGCGAGGGCGGTGTGCCCACCACCGGTGGCAATATCGAGCGCTTGCTGCTGGGGGTTCCACTCGCCCAGTTCAATCAGCCGCTTCAAGTCGTCGCCTGTACGATGCGAGAAGCTGGCGACGTAGCTCTCTGCCGTACGCGCGAAGTATTCCTGCACCTGCGCTTTCTTTTCCTCACCATGCTGGGGTGTCTGTGTCATGGATGATAATGCCCTTCTTTAATCTTAAGTTGGAGGTTTTATCATTGTATCATCAGAGGTGATGGTTTATGTAGAGAAGAGTGTCAACGTCCAAGGGCCTGTGAATTCTTGCTGGCACGCAACAAGAGAGCAACAGTCCAGGGTACTCACAGATCCATAGCCTCACAGCCGAAGGTCGCGCAGGGGCAGATTCGTCTTCAGCCGCACGTACCCGTACAAACGCTGCAATTGATACTCGTACTCGCCGCGCGTAATCGGCCGGTAGGGCGACTCCGGCGTCTCTCGCGCGAGAAACGTACAGCGCGGCCCACCGAGTATACCAAAATCTTTCAGGGTAAACGGCCAGCGCAGCAGCACTTTCGCGCTCGACAACTCGATCCACTCAGGCTGGCGATCAGCTTTGCCGCCGACTGCGAACAAGCGCGACTCCTCCCAGGGAAGAAAGCGGTGCAACAGACCCTTCTGTCTCATCAGCCCGTACTCGCTTGCCTCCATACGTTCATACTCACTCAGCGCGATGTACCAAACGATAGGCACATAGAAGATTCCCAGCCCAACAAAAAAAATGAGCCAGGGAACAAGCACAATCTGCGCTGTTATGTGCGTGTTACTGGCAATTGCCACGAGAGTAAAGATCACTACCAACACATCGAGAACTACTAATAAAGTCAGTACAATCTGTATGATATCGCGATGAGCCAATGTCTTCTTCAGGGCCGGTGGTATCCCGCCGCCCTGAAGCGCTGGAGCATACGACGGCTGTGGTTCATACAGTGGGAACACCTCGGGCTTCCTACGGGCACGTTCCAGGCGCAGCCAGTTTTTGTGGTAGTGAACAAGCAGATAGAAGCTGACAACGAGAGCGACCAGGAGAAAAAGGAGAGAGAAGATAGCAACCAGTTTGAAAAAGAAGCTATTTTGTGCCCAAAATTCTCGGATGCCAAAGATGACTTTGAACAAGCCTACCGTCCAGATCAAAATATAGAAACCAGCCACACCGTATATTTGCAGCAGGCCGGAAAGATCACGTTTGATCATGAATCCTCTGATACGCTCGTAGAATTGTCCCTGAAGGTATCTTTAGTATATGGGGTTCGCTACACGCTGTCAACTTGCTCCTCTGCGAAGACCGCCCCAACTTGATCGGTACATTACAAATAGCTGTGGTATGTTTGTGATTTTAGAAAGGAGCAGATGGGTACTTCTTTTGCGAAAAATGGGAGGATGGGCCAGAGAAAATGTCCCCATTTTGGAAAATCAGCGTTTTTATTCATGCGTTAGCATGCTAAACTCTTGTGAAGATAAGGGACCCTGGTATGGAAGAACATTCTGGGGAGGAGCAATGGAACAGCCCGTGCATTCACCACTGGCCGGCCAATCTATCATGGATGCCGGCGAGGCCGATCTGATCCGCGCAGCCCAGGCGCATCGTTCTGCCTTTGCTCCCCTTTACCAGCGCTATCTCCCGCTCGTCTACTACTATGTGCGCGCACGCCTGGCAAGTGACGAAGACGCCGCAGACCTGACCCAGCAGATCTTCCTCCAGGTCCTGGATGCCCTGCCTGGCTATCGGCCGCGCGGTGCTCCCTTTGCGGCCTGGCTATTCCAGATCGCACGCAATGCCGTGACCGATTTCTACCGCCGCCACAAAACAGTTGTTTCCTGGGACTCCCTTCCTGGCGTATTGCAAACGACGGAGCAGGACATGGATGCTTCGCTGGTTCACCAGGAGCGCCTGGCCCATCTCAAAACACTGCTGGCGCAACTCGATCCCACCCAGCGCGAACTCCTGGCCCTGCGTTTCGCCGCGGGACTCAGTGCGCCGCAGATCGCCCTGGTGGTCGGCAAGAGTCACGCCGCTGTGAAGAAACAACTGACTCGCCTGCTGCATACCCTCAAGGAGCAATATCGTGAACAATAAACAACCCCTCTCCGATCGCTATGCTGACCTCCTGACCAGCCAGAACGACCCGGCTCTGCTGGATCTCGTCCAGGATCTAGACATGCTCTATGCGTCTCATACCATACCCACGCGTCTTGCTCGGCCTGTAGAGCATACTCTGAATGTTCAAGCAGCGCAGCCTCCCGTCTCATTGCCTCCGCAGCCCGGCACGCTTGCCTCTTTCGCGACTCACCGCTCGCGCTTGTCGCGTCTGAACACCCTGGCCGCCGTGCTCTTTACCGTTATCCTCGTTGGCGCGCTGCTCGGGACGTTTTACCTGGTGTATTCTACTCGCCCGGCGAATCCCAACACTGCACCCGTGTCGCCCGCCTGCGAAGCCGCTACTCCGCCAGCATTTACTCCACCGCTGCTTGTTGGCTCTATCCAGATGATGAGCGCAACTGAGGGGTGGGGGCTTACCCAGTCAGGCGGAAAGAATCAGCAGGTGGAACTGCTGCATACCAGCGATGGCGGGTGTCACTGGAAAATCGTCTCTCCCGGTTTTTATAGCCTCACCCGGGTCATCCGATATATCTCAGGTACAACCGTCTGGGCCATAGTGACTGATAGTGCTTCTGGCGATACCTTCTTTGCTCGTACCGCCGATGGGGGGCAAATGTGGAGCTTCTATCCGAGCGCACCTGCTAAGGGCGGCGCGAACCCGCCGGGCAAAATCGAGGGCACCAGCGTCACGTTTTTAACGCCTGAGATTGGCTGGTTGATTGTGAATCAGTACAATAAAGCGCTTGCTCGTTATGGACTGGCTCTCTATCACACGACCGATGGTGGGATAACCTGGCAGGAAGTCACAAACCATGTGCCTGTTCCGGCTCTCTGGGCCGCCAATATCGAGCTGGGAGGCGCCGATGTCCCTGTTAGTATACGGTTTCTCAACGCCTCTACTGGCTGGATCACAGGCACTGACTTGATCACAGCATCCTCGAATGGGAAAGGTACCTTGCTCTTCGTCACGCACGACGGCGGAGTGAGTTGGCAGAAGCAGGAACTGCCTCTGCATTGTGGGACGACTCTGAACGCTGCCGAAACGGTGACATATCCGCCGCAATTTTTCTCCGAACGCGATGGACTGCTCACGGCCTCGAGCTGGTCTCCGCTCGGCCTGTGCGTGTACGTGACGCATGACGGCGGCACGACCTGGCAGGGCACTTCATTTCTGCCGGTTGCCACGAACAAAAATATCCAGGTGGATAGATTTAGTCCCACACCTGTGCCGCAGTTTGTCGATACGCAGTTTGGCTGGCTTTGGGAGGGGAGCATCTACCAACCGCCTGATATGCTGGTTACAACGCACGATGGTGGTTTGCACTGGACTTCATCGCATCCATCACTGCCTGCGGCCTATGGCATATTTCAGGTGCAGTTTGTTTCCCCATCGGTTGGCTGGCTGCTAGCGAACAAAGACGCTGCTCCACCAGCGCTATTCAGGACGCTCGATGGCGGTAAAACCTGGACCAGGATCAATTACTCTTACTCTCCTTACATTGTTGGTTAAACAAAAGCCGAACATCTTTTTGAGAGGGGAAGCGCTATGTTGTCTCTCTGAACACAAATTGGTATGATAAGCATTGATGTACCATGCTGTCGTGAAAACACTTTTCAGAAACATGCGGCGTAAAGAGGCAAGAGCTGTGCTATGAATTCTACTAAGTTTTGCGATAATTGTGGTGCTACAATTCGCTTTGACACAAAGTTCTGTTATGCCTGTGGACAACCTCAACTCACGTACCCCAATACGGCGACTGGCCCGCTTGTTGCCTCGCAGCAACTGAAAGGACGCTATCGGATTATCGAGAAGCTTGGACAGGGTGGTTTTGGAGCGATTTACAAAGTAGAGGATTTGCTCTTTAACGGTGCCATCGAGGCAGTCAAAGAAATGGGCATGCGTGGATTGAATCCCCAGGAGACGCAAAACGCTATTGTCTCCTTCAAGAACGAAGCCGTGTTGCTTGCCAATCTGGCTCATCCTAATCTTCCGCAGATTTACGATCATTTTGAAGACCACGGGCGCTGGTACCTGGTCATGGATTATATCGATGGTGAAACGCTAGCGACTCGCCTGGAGGAAGTGGCAGGGGGAAAGCTCTCTATCACGGACACTGTAAAGATCGGTCTCCAACTCTGTATCGTTTTAGCGTATCTTCATAGTCATCAACCGCCGATTATCTTTCGGGACTTAAAACCGGATAACGTGATGATAACCAATAATGACCATCTCTATTTGATCGATTTTGGAATCGCCCGCTTCTTTAAGCCAGGACAAGCCAGAGATACGGTAAATCTGGGCACTCCTGGTTATGCTGCTCCTGAACAGTATGGGGGCATGCAAACAACTATAAGATCGGATATTTATAGCCTGGGCGCAACTCTCTATCATCTTATCTCAGGCATTTATCCAGGGTTGAACCCATTTAACTTTCAGTCTCTCAACTTGGATCCACAGGAACCGGGGAACAACGCGTTAGAGACGCTCATCATGCAAATGCTCGAGATCAAAGAGGATAGAAGACCGGCAGATACAGACGCCGTCAAACTAGAACTTCAACATATACAGCAAATGTGCCAGGCAGCTTCAGCCAAACCGGTTATCAATCCACCATCACAGCTATCAATGCCTCCCATTAACAACTCGACTCCAATTGCCCCAGATCAACAACAGAGTCTTGTTGTCTCTCAACACGGAGATGGACAATATATTACTATTAGCGAAGCCTTACAAGTCGCCCTGCCTGGGGCTCTTATTCTCGTTAGAACGGGAATCTATACAGAAAGCCTGGTGCTGGATAAAAACATAGAAATCATAGGTAATGGTCCTAAAGAACAGATTATTCTGGAGAGCAATGACAATCATTGTGTTGTGATGCAAACGAGCCATGCCAGCATACGTGGGCTCACTATCCGCTGCCAGGCAGGGCAGGAGAGCAAACAATATCACGCTCTTGATATTCTCCAGGGTCAGCTCTTCATCGAAGATTGTAGTATCACCTCAAACTCATCGGCCTGTATAGCTGTACATAATGCCGCGGCAAATCCCACTATTCGTTATTGCGCCATCTATGGTAGTGTTTCAAATGGAATTGCTGTGTATGATGATGCTCAGTGTACTATTGAATACTGTGATATTTTCGAGTGCAGTGAGTCCGGGATCAGTATAGCGACGGGAGGTAATCCCGTTTTTCGTCATTGCACAATACACCAAAGTCAACAACACGGTATTTTCGCGCACAATAATGCTCGAGGAACATTTGAAGATTGCGACATTTATCATAATGGATATTCTGCGGTAGTCATGGCATCACACAGCAATCTCCTGCTTCTTCGTTGTCAACTGCATCATAACCAGCAATATGGCATAAACGTCTATCAAAAAGGAAAAGGTTCAATCCAGGATTGCGATATCTACTCAAATACGTTTGACAACGTGACAGTGACAACGGGGAGCACCCCATACTTCTATCTCTGTAAAATTCGCGATGGGGAACAGAGCGGCGTTACTGTGAATGATAACGGTAAGCCAGTCATAGAATATTGCGACATCAGCAATAACAGATCAGCAAATATCAGTATTTCAAGAGGTGGTGATCTGCTCATTCGCTATAGCAAGATACGCAATGGCCAGCAAAGCGGCATTCATGTATATGATGGTGGTCAAGGAACAGTCGAGTATTGTACCCTCACAGGGAACGCGGATAAAGCCTTAGATATCGCTCCGCGGTGTAATGTGATTCTGAGGAGCAATCAAACATAGCAATGTTCGAGGAATAGAACATCCTTAGTTTCGTACCTGTTGGGTATATCCCAGTTTGGGTCGCCAGTAGCTCTTGCAGATATCGGTCCAGAGCATACTCATCACGTGCAGCTCCTGTTTCACACAAGCTACATCGGGTGGCCTTTTATTCACATCCATAGCGAGCATACTGGCGATAAGTATTTCAAGTTTGTGTACCAGCACATCCACCATACTCGTGGTGAGCGATCCGGGGTCGGAGTGGCTTGTGGGACGAAGTGGTAGAAAGCGAAACGGCGCTTCTGAAGGGTCCCTCGCGGTGAGTAATTGATGCAAAACAGCCCCTAAGCTGTAGATATCGGAACGCGGAGTGGTTTGTGCTTTGCCATACTGTTCTGGAGCGGCGTATCCAGGCGAACCAAGGGCGACGGTGTCTCTGGCCTGTCCTGGCTTGAAGTAACGTGCGATGCCAAAATCGATCAAGTAGAGCTGTCCTGTAGGAGTGCGCATGATGTTGGCAGGTTTGAGATCGCGAAAGACGATCGGCGGTTGTTGTGAATGCAAGTAATCCAGGACTCTACAGAGTTGAAGCCCGATATCGAGTACTTCGCTGAGGAGAAGGCGCCTGTTGGGTGCTTTGCTCTGGTATTCTTCGAGTGTTTCGCCCGCGATGAAGTCCATGACCAGGTACCAATGTCCAGGGTCCTGAAAGTGCTCATATAAGCGTGGTAGATTGGGATGATCCAGGTGCGATAACACGCTGACTTCACGCTGAAAGGCGGCGGTGGCTTCAATCATCGCCTGTGGATGCAGCCCCAGTAGACTCACTTCTTTGATAGCAACGAGGCGATCTCCGTTCTGTATGTCCCTTGCCTTGTAGACCGAACCGAAGCCACCTGCGCCAACCTGATCTATGATGAAGTAACGATTCCTGAAGAGCGTATGGAGAAGTAGCTCTACAGGAAATAAGGCTTGCTGGGGGACCATAGTGTTTGCTCCTTCACCCGCTCACAGTTGTTCCCATTCCTGCAAGGAAACATCTGCTTCTTCAAGAATTCGTTTGAGCAATGTTGAGTAGTATCCAGCCTTCCAGAACCTCACGCAATTCCTCGCGGCATTGCTGTTCGGTCGGTTTGTTTGCCCAGACACCCTTGAAGCCAGGAATCCGGCCAAAATAGGTTCCGTCTTCGATTTGCTCATAGTGAGCATGTCGCATCGCTTTGTCGATATACTCATTGAACATGATCTTGTCCATTCTTTCTCGATAAGAAAACCATCATGAGGACTATCATCTCAAGTATAGCACACGCCTTGATTGTGCTGCAATAAAAGCGTGTTCCATACCAGGGCAATCGCATCTAAATAAACTCATCAACAAGAATGAGAAGACGAGGAGATGATAAAATAGGTCGAAAAAGCTGGAAACAAACAAATGAAAGACGACGACCTGCGAGACCTGGAAAGCCTTTTTGCGCAAGTGGAAGACCCTCGAATGGAGCGAACCAAACTTCATCGCTTGCGGGATATCATCATTGTGGCGATTTGTGGAGTGATTTGTGGAGCAGAAGGATGGGTTGAAATCGAAGAATTTGGGAAGGCGAAAGAAGCCTTTTTTACGGATCTGCTCGATTTGCCAAATGGGATACCCTCTCACGACACGTTTGGGCGAGTCTTTGCCCTCATCGATCCGAAACAGTTTGAAGCGAGCTTCGTGCAATGGGTTCAAGGGATCAGCAAAACGGTGAAGGGTGTGGTGGCCATTGATGGCAAGACGCTCCGCCGTTCCCATGATCAGACAGCAGGCAAGAAAGCCCTTCACCTGGTCAGCGCGTGGGCCGTCGAAAACCGCCTGGTCCTGGCTCAATTGGCAACAGAAGAAAAATCCAACGAGATCACAGCGATCCCTCTTCTGTTGCAGCAGTTAGCCCTTGATGGATGTCTTGTGACCATTGATGCCATGGGAACGCAAACGAAGATCGCCGCTCAGATTATCGAACAAGAGGGAGAGTATGCTCTGGCGCTCAAAGATAATCAGGGGAACCTGTATGAAGAGGTCAAAGCGACGTTTGCCATGGCGGAGAAAGATGGCTTTGCGGCCTTGCAATGGGAGTCGGATCGCCGCGTAGAGAAAGGCCACGGGCGGCTTGAGATCAGAGAGTACTGGACGATCCGTGATGCCGAGATCTTGGAGCATCTCGATCCAGAGAAGAAGTGGGAAGGTTTGCGAGGGATTGGGATGGTCCGAGCAGAGCGGCGCATCGGTCAGGAAATGAGCCGAGAAACCCGCTATTTTCTGCTCTCGTTCTCTGCCGTGAAAACCTTTGCTTACGCCGTCCGAAGCCATTGGGGGGTTGAAAACAGCCTGCATTGGGTGCTGGATGTCGCTTTTCGGGAAGATGACTCGCGCGTGCGCCTGGGCCATGCGAGTGAGAATCTGGCGGTGCTACGCCGCATCACTTTGAATCTCTTGCGCCAGGAGAAATCGTCTCGTGTTGGCATCCATGCCAAGCGACTCAAAGCTGGTTGGGATAATCACTATCTCCAGCGCGTTCTGGATGGGGTTATTTAGATGCGATTGCCCTGGCTGTTAAGAGGGATTACCATGATATCCTAACAGAAGAGAGTGTGTACAAGGAAGGAGCTGAACATGCAAGAGATCAACTGGAATTGTTGTCCTTTAGTGGCTCAGAACCCGATCACACGGGCTTTCCTTGAGCAGATGGCAAAAGAACAGAAGTCTCGGAGTACCATTGAGAACTACAGTCGTGACCTCAACGACTTTTTGAGCGCCTTCCTGGATATCTCTTTCTCAGAACTGCTCGAGGCAGATGAAAGCAGGATTGCCGACTACGTCGATTGGCTCTGGAAGCGAGAGGCGAAGCAAAGAGCTGGGCAACAGAGGGATCGCAGCAAGATTACCTACACTTCTGGGTCCAAACTCGCACCAGCGACGATCCGACGGCGCATCAGTACGCTCCGCAGCTTCTACCGCTGGAGTATCCGGCTCCATCACCGGCGAGATACCCTCAATCCCGTTCGAGAAGGCATTCGGGGCCAAGAGCGGGGCCTCGTCTCTGTTCCCACCTCGGTTCCCTGGATTCCCGACGAGAGGCAGTGGAAAGCCATCTTGAAGCATGTGCTGACAAACTGCTCGCTTCGCGATCAAGTCATTGTGCTGCTCGCCCATGATGGGGCGCTGCGCCGTGAGGAGATTGTCCAGTTGCGCTTTGATGATATCGATTGGCGAACCCATACCATCACCATTCGAGCTGAGACCACGAAGAACCACATGCCAGGAACCATCGTTCTCTCGCACCCAACCTTTATCCGGCTCAAAGAATATATCGAAGAAGATCGCGCTGCTCTCATCAGGTGCTACAGTGCTGACTGGAACGGCCCCATTTTTCTCTCCGATTCGCAAAGAAACCCAGGCCAGCCTCTCAGCAAATGGACGGTGAAGGACATTTTCGACCGTATTCGTGATGCCCTGCATCTTCCCCAATTGACTCCCCACAAGATGCGACACTTGATGCTCACTGAACTCAAAAAAAGCGGGATGGAGTTGCTTGAGGTCAGTCGCTACGGGCGCCACAGAAGGCTTGCCAGTACGGAAGTGTACCTGCACACGGATCTTTCGGATCTGGCACGTGATGTCAACAAAGCCCATCGTCGTCTCGAAACACTGATAGCGCAAGTGGAGGCCGAGTCTCATGACAGGATCTAACGCTCCACTTCAACTGTCTGCACCATTGTGGTCGCCACCCGTTCTCCCGGCTACCTATCCGGATCGCCATCCGCGTCTGACGGATGCGGAAAAAACGCTCATGGAGCAGTACGCCACAGCACCAGCTGAGTTCATGACAGGAGGACGAGCCAGAAATGTCCTTCACCACCTCGCGCGCTTTGATACCCCTTTCATGGACATCGTTAAGCTAACTTCTCATATGGATACCACTGTGGTTGCTGCTCGCCGCCACTTGTTTACCTACATGGTCCAAACCGGACTCGCTTTCTGGGCTTGGCCCAAAGAGATCTGGGTGGAGGTGATCCAGGCCGGACCCGGGCGAACCCATACCTCTGGCACCAGATTCTGGATGCTTCTGTTAGCGTATCTCTTCTGTGATGTGCTGTATGTGGGCGCCTTCACTGCATATGGAGCCATGGCCGAGGTCATCTTCGGACAAAGCGTGGTGGCGGCTGAGGTGGACAAAGTCCGTACACCCCTGGTCGGAGCTGGCTACGCGGCGGATCAGAAAGAAGGAGGTCGGCTCCAATGGTTGACCGCCTTGTGCATGCTCGTCAACCGAAATCCTTCGATCGAAGCCTTTTCCGATCAGCTTCTCCTCACCGTCCATGAACTGCTTGCTGATATCCCAGGGGCAGCGCAAATGACAGGGCGCTGGGCCTTGCTGCGCCTTCAAACCTCCTTGTGCTATCTCGGCATCTTGGATGAGCCAGTCCTTCTGGATACCTCGCATGAGAAAGCAGCCTCTTTGCCCTCGCTCTGGCAGAACGATCCCACGGTCGATCCCGCCTGGTTAGCCTGGGTGTGCGCCTTTTACGAGCAGACCCCCACCTACGATGAGAGAAGGCGGCGTCAAATGTGCTACTCGCTCCTCATGGCAGGCAGATGGCTCAAACAGTACCACCCGGAGGTCCGAGAACCAGCAGACTGGAATGAAGCCCTGGCAGCAGCCTATGTGACCTACACCTGCCAGGCAAAACTTGGCGATCTGCTGTTACCAGCAAATACGAGGTCTCTCCACTTTCAAAAGACCTCTCGACAACTCAGCCCCAGGACCATTGACGGACGCCTGATTTTCATACGCTCCTTCTTTTCTCATCTGCAGCGCAGAACCTACCTGGTCAATGGCAAGCAGCACCCCAAGCTTCATCTGACGTGGTTGCCCCACGAGGCATTCAGAACGCCCGACACGGTTTTAGCCGCTTGCCAGCCTAACCCAAAGGATATTGCCGAGGATGCCTGGTTCAAGCTCATTTGGGCCGCCTGCACGCTCACCAAGGACAAGTTACATGCCCATTCTCGCAATCCCCAATATCCTTTGGCTTACTATCGAGCTGCCGCTCTCATTTGGGTGACCGCCGCTCGGCGTTCCGATGAAATCCGGCGACTGAATGTCGGGTGCGTGAGGCGAGAGTGGGCACCGGAAATGCGTGATGCGCATGGTGTGCCTATCGAACCAGCTGAAGAACTTTGCTATCTCAGGATTCCTACCAACAAGATGAGAGGCGAGTTCTATGTACCGGTCCCCGCCTACGTCGCTGATGCCATTGAGGTGTGGGAGAGTGTACGCCCGCCAAATCAGGGAACCCTCTTGGATCGCAAAACCCACAAACCCACCCAGTATCTCTTCCAATATCGCAACGACTTGATGGGGGAGAAATTTCTCAATGGCAGTGTGATCCCGCTCCTGTGCAAGCTGGCCGGTGTGAGCCAGACGGATGTCGTCGGGCGGATTACCTCTCATCGGGCACGCGCTACTACGGCCACCTGGATGCACAAAATGGGGATGGCTCCAGCCGATATCGGCAAACTCTTAGGACATACCGATCCCCTCCGGTCGTTGCCGTGGTATCTTCGGGAAGATAAGCACCGTCTGGGAAGAGCTTACCGCAAGGCCAACCCGTTAGAGCGCTATGTGGCCGCCATCCTGGATACCAATGCCCATGCCAGGCAAGAGCCATGCGTGTTCTACTATCTCTCTGATGGGCCTGATGGCCGCCCGAGAATGTGCGGCAACCCGCACTTCTCGCGCTGCATCCATCAACTGCAGTGTATCGAATGTGAAGCCTTCATTGACCACGAGCAGGCCGAGGCCATTGAAAAGCGGGAGGGAGCCATTGTCATCTCAGTGCCGGTCCCGCTTCCACCTCAGGTGGTCGCTGAGTTGAATGAGCAAGACGAGGCAGGCAGTGATGCCATGACAAAACTAGAGGCACTTCCACCTCCCGTGCTTCCCAGTCCTGCCTTTCACTTCAACAAGAAGGTTCCGCTGCGTTCCGCACCGAACGCGGCAGAGGACCTGCATGCGCGATTGGCGCAGGTGGAGGCGCAGATCGCCAAGAAACAAGGCAGGGTGGATCAACGGAGCGCCTCGCTGCAGGCGCTGTTGCGAGAACGTGCTGAGCTGCAGGCTCGTCTTGAAGCACAGGAGAAAGGTCGCTAGAGGTTGCTGGAGCTATGAAGTGCCTAGCGAATCAGAGCGCAGTGGAGTCACAGCATCGAAGGGGAGGTGGCTCAATACACCTGGCACCAGGAGCCTGAGCAGAGGCCCGCCGGAGGCATAGTTGGGACTGTGACCAAGGTGCTCTGGCACCAGCGGCGTGAAGCAACGCGGGCGCAGCTTCCCTTGACCTCAGCCTTTACACTCGAAGAGCGAAAGCGAGGGTCGGACGATGCAACACACCAGTATACCTTTCACCCTCGCTTTCGGCCCGCAGGGCTGTATGGCTGAGGTCAAGGGCCGCGTTGTAGCCGTCTGGTGCCACGCCGAATGGCCGAGGTGGTTTTGCGGGCGGGTTGACTTTCCTCAGTTTATCCCTCATAAGTTGCATGTTGTGACATCCCTCATCCCAACGTCGCATGACATATGCCTCGTACGCATCAAAACGACTTCGATGCTGATGGTGGTAGTTCGTTTCCACATACTCTCCCTGCGTGAGCCACCGCTGAATTGTTCGCACTCCCAGGCCGACCCGCTTGGCGATCTCTTTGGTCTTCATCCCCTGCTCATGTAGCGCCATCACCTGTTGGTAGCGCTCATACCGCTCGGCTTGGTGCGCTGAGTAAGCTTGTCCATCCGAGGTCACAGAGGAGAGTGCAGACTCTTCTCCTGCTGGCGGATCGACAGGCTCGGCTCTCTTCGGCTCTCTTTGCAGTTCTGCACGGCAATGCACCAATGCTTTTTGTACGGCTTCTGTCAGATTTTTCACCAAATGAAAACGGTCGGCGCTCTGAGCCGCCTGTGGAGCGCCTTGACTGGCTGCACTGGCATAATCCCCTCCGCGATCACGGCTGACTAGGTCTATTTCCGGGTGGGCTTGCATCCACACTTTGGCGGGTTCTGCCTTGCGATCGGGTAAAAGGTCGATGACTCGATGACGCACTAAATCAACAAGAACGGTTCCGTAGTTTCTCCCTCGCCGTAAGGCAAAGTCATCGATTCCCAACTGTTTGACCGAGCCTACCGCATCGGTGGGCAAGGCCATAATACGGCGAAGCAGAGTGGTGGGAGAGGTCGGCAGGGCAAGCCGTTGGGCCAGACGCGTACCGACCTCTCCACAGGTGGCTATCCCAACGGCTTCCAAGGCTTGACGCAGGCGAACTGTCACACGTGCCCAGGGTTCAACAAAGGCTGGGAGCCGTTCGGTAAAAATCTTGCGGGAACAGTCAACCGTCTCGCAGAAGAACTTGCGCACATGCAAGATGAGTTGCACGCGGAAGTCCGCGCATGGCCGATCAGCTACCACGCGAGTATAGTGGCTATGTCGGCGTTCACTGGGACAGTGACAGAGGGGACAAAAAGCTCTCTCTTTTGTAGAAGCCACTTGAACTTTCAGCAGGTCATCAACGGTCTCGACGCTGACTATCTCTAAGCCGGGTGGAAGAGGAAGAAATGGAGATGAAGACATCGTGGGCAAGGACTCCGGACTCTTGATCGCTCTCGTTTGCGATCTTACCCTTCAGTCTATCACCCTGCTGCAAATAAGCTCATCATTTCATCACCAAAAGCGCGGAAGAGTCATGTTGAATCCGCAGCTCATCATTCACCAAAATTGACGGAGAGCCCGTTTTATCAGACAAACAACACTTCTATCCGGTATAATGTAAGGGGGAACTCCCCAACGCATTCTCTACCTTGGAGATGAAGAAAAATAAAAAAAATACGGCGCAAATGCGCCACAGTTGCGCCATATCTCCTCGTAGAACACATTCTCTACTTTAGAGATGAAGGAAAATAAAAAAATACGGCGCAAATGCGCCACAGTTGCGCGCTATCTTCTCGTAGCAAGAAGTCCGAGAACGTTCCGTCCTGAAAGCTCTGCAAGCGATTACATAATTCTGCTATAATGCCAGCTATCGAAACAACAGACTTAGT
>WNFC01004237.1_pt1 | contig 15592 bp, 18 predicted proteins | sample 5400541 | NCBI WGS metagenome assembly WNFC01 (sample SAMN13153342, study PRJNA577476) | soil metagenome | isolation source: 120 cm saprolite under Douglas fir tree site 2 hole 2 replicate 1 | place: USA:California | collected 2015-04-18
ATTTTCCGATCTAGGGGGCAATGATAGGTCGAGCGCCGCCGCCGAGCAAAGGAAGAACGGGCATCAAAGCGCGATTATCTGTGGGTTCGATTCCAAGCATTGGAATCCCATAGATTAGCCAGCGCGTACTCGCTTCTCTCTAGCCTCTTGGGTAACAGTCTGGGTAACTTTGCAGTCCCAAACTAGGATAAGTACGATTTTTCACTGTGTTAAGGCGCTAGTTCGACGCTGGCCAGGGGCACCAAAAGGCTGTTCCGCCAAAGTGCCGGCATTCTATCGGCTTTCCGAGGCTGAAAGCATCGAAAGCCAGTGGGCGCGTCCGACTTTTCGTCAGAACGGAAATTCCGGTCGCCATGGAAAGTGGGCGACAGAACCGAAGCCCAAGGTCGGTAAATCAACCCGCCCTGGAGCGCAGTTTATTCCCTCGCATTAACGGAATTTCAGACCACGTCATCTACACTCCAGTGACCGGAGGCGTGCTGTGAGCTAGATCTCCGGAAGCTGATTATATTTCGTCTGGTAGTCCTTGACGAAGGCCTGGATACGTTCGTCAGGATTCGAGGGTACGAAGTCGTTGGCGCTCAGCACGCCCTCCGCGGCGTCGCCGGCGAGCCTCGTGAACGAGGGTTCGCTCAAAGACGTGCTTCCGGCGAAGCGGAAATCGAGGCCGAGCTGTTTGGCCTGGCGAACGATCAGCGCTGCCTCGGTGTCGTGGGTCCACAACACGACCAGGCCCGCGCCGGCTCATCCTGAGGAGTGGGCCTCTTGGCCCGCGTCTCGAAGGATGGCCGCGAGTACATGCGTTGCGGCCATCCTTCGAGACGCGCGCAAGAGCGCGCTCCTCAGGATGAGGTCGGTATTGCTTCACAGGCTCGTTCGCCGGGACGACGTTAGATTCAAAACGGGCTCTCCCCCAACCCTGCAACATCCGCCGGCCGCGGCCCTGGCGCCGCCCAGCGGAAGCGACGGTCCTTCTCGGCAATCGCGACATCGTTGATGCTGGCTTCGCGGCGGCGCATCAGGCCGTGTTGGTCGAACTCCCACTGCTCGTTGCCGTAGGAGCGATGCCATTGCCCGGCATCGTCATGCCACTCGTACTGAAACCGCACCGCGATGTGGTTGCCGTCGAACGCCCAGAGATCCTTGATCAGGCGATACTCATGTTCCCTACTCCATTTGCGGGTGAGGAACGCGATGATCGCAGGCCGGCCTTGAAAAAACTCCGAGCGGTTGCGCCAGCGGCTATCCTCGGTATAGGCCAATGCCACGCGTTCGGGACCCCTGGAATTCCAGGCGTCTTCGGCCATCCGGGCCTTCTGGGCGGCGGTTTCTCTGGTGAACGGGGGAAGCGGGGGACGCGGCATGGTGACCTCGAGGTTTGGGAGCGTATCGCCTCAATCTGGTGAGCCGATGCCGTATCGCCTACCGCCCAACAGCTAGATTTGATCGGCCTTCAGCAACACCCGCAGCGCTTTCGGTATCGGCTGCGCCCGCCCGTCGCTGATGAAGGCGACGCGCACCTGCGCTCTGACCAGCACGTCCGCTCCGCGCCGCACCTCCTGCGCCAGCGTGATCGAAGCCCCCTTCACCGCGACCGGCCATGTCACCACCTCGAGCACGTCATCCATCAGCGCCGGTTTCAAGTAATCGAGCTGCATCGAGCGCACCACGAAAGCAAATCCTGGAGTTTCCGTTTGCGCTTCCGCAAACAGCGCGTGCTGCTCGGCGCCCATCAGCCGCAGATAATTGGTGCGGCCGCGCTCCATGAAACGCAGGTAATTGGCGTGATAGACGATGCCGGAAAACACTGGTTTGACGATGTCGCAACAGACGCCTAGCGGGTTGCTTTCATTGGGTCGCTGGACGGCTAAGCATTGCGCCCGTAGTTAGCTGGATAGAGCGCCACCCTCCGAAGGCAAAGGTCACACGTTCGAATCGTGTCGGGTGCGCCATTACTTCGCTAGACCACGCCACAGGTGTCCCACAATCGCCTAAGGCCTTCCAAGCACGATAGTCACTTTCGGTCTTGCTCTAAGCGATCGCGCACCTTCGCAACTATGGCGATCGGGAGCGGGGAAGCGACGTTCGCGTCCCAAATGGTGATAGGCGATCAGCGCTCCGTCGTCGGCCGCCGGCTTGGGGCAGCTTCGCGCCTAGAACTCGCACTGACCTGCGCGAACAGGATCGACGTTGCCGCAACGAGTTCTTTAGAACGAGCACGCGTCAGTCTAGTCAGTTGAAGGTCCGGCGAGCGGGACACCGTGGCCGGCTTGGTCGGCGGCGGGATTATCGGGTTTCGCTGTGATTTGCCGAGCTCGAAATTCATGGAAGGGCACAATAAACGCATCCCCCGCCGTCGAGTGACGGCAGGGGATGCAGATCGGGGCGGCAGAGATCGTGGCTCCGCATACGATCAATTCAGGTGCTCACGGATACCATCAGCGATCTGATTAAGTGCCGCTTCGGTCGTCGGAACCTTGCGCAGGGCGTTGAGTGCGACAAAGTCATGGATCGTGCCATTATACTGCACGACTGCCACCGGAACGCCGGCATCGGTGAGCTTGCGAGCATAGGCTTCGCCTTCGTCACGCAGCGGATCGTTTTCCGCCGTGATTACCAGGGCTGGCGGCAGGCCGGTCAGCTCGACCTTGCTTGCGCGTACTGGCGAGACATATGGGTTGTCGCGCGTCTTGACGTCCGGCGCGTACAGGTCCCAGCCGTACTTCATGAAAGCACGCGACAGGAAGTAACCGTCCGCGAACTTCTTGTAGGATTCAGTATCGACGCTGGCGTCCGTTGCTGGCACCAGCAGCACCTGATAGGCGATCTTCGGGCCCTTGCGATCCTTGGCCATCAGAGAAATTGCAGCGGTCATATTGCCGCCAACCGAGTTGCCCGCCACGGCGATACGGTTGCCGTCTGCACCGATCTCCTGGCCATGAGCCGCCACCCATTCCAGGGCGGCATAGGTTTCGTCCAACTGAGTCGGAAACTTTGCCTTCGGCAGCGGGGTGTACTCGACAAACACGCCGACTTGGCCGGATTTGACGACGAGATCGCGCAGCAGGCGCTTATGGTTGTCGAAGTTGCCGACGATCCACACGCCGCCATGGATGAAGAACAGGATGCCGGGGTTAGCCTCAGCGCGATCCGGCTTCATGATGTAGATCTTCACGGACTGACCATTCTGCGTGATCGTCCGCTCTGTCGTCGTTACACCGGACACATCGACCGGGGACTGGTTCTGCAGGGCCGTCAGGATTTCTTGCGGCTTTGGCTGCGGCAGTTCCCAGAACGGGCTGGGGTTCTTGCTTAGTTCGGTAAGGAATGCGCGCACCGTGGGGTCCAGGTGCGTATTGTTCTTGAAGTCTTCGGCAGAAGCGGACTGGGTCATGACGGTTGCTCCAATGATGAGGGCCAAAAGGCCATTAAGGGGTTTCATGATGTTCTCCGTGGGCGAGTGAGTGGACTCGGAGAAACTCCGAGATGGGTTCGTGTTGCGACGTCGAGGCGATGGTCTGATGTTGATTCCCTTTCGAGCCGGGAGGCCGGAGCGGCCGGATCAAAGAAAATGAAAGAGATAAACGGCGTAGATCGATACGATGACCAAATCGAAGATCACGATCGGGCGCATGTGAGCGGTATGCGGCTTTTTCCAATCGGCCACGATCAAGCCGATCAGCCCGGCCTTCTCGATGCCGGCGGCCAGCATCAACGGAGCACGGAGCTCCGGATGCCACGCGGCATAGATCAATAACGCTCCCAGGCTCGGCGCCAGCAAGCCCCAATGTCGCGTGATCAAGCCCCCGGCCCCACCGGGCGCGTCGACTCCGAACAAGAGTCCGGAGCCGCGCGTCGGGAGCAGGAAAACAACGATTGGCAACATCGTAAAAGCGCCGCTGACCAATAGAACGATGTGAATGTGGTCGGCTATGATCATGGTAGTTCTCTAACGGTCGAGCCGAGGCGCGCAGCCCGGCGTTCATGTGAATGGACTTGCGAATTCAGGGGAACGCGCGCCGCATGAATAGCTCGAACAACGCGTCCGGCAGCCACGCCTTCAGTCGCGGGATCCAGCGGGCGAGCGCGCCGACGCGGTAGCGCGGCGCCGGTACTCGGGCATGCACCGCCTGCACGACGGCGGCGGCCACATGCTCCGGCCGAGTGTGGCTGGCGAGGCCGTCGCGGCGCATGCGTCGGACCAGTTCAGCTCGCCGCGGGGCGAACGGGTTGTCGGCTGCGCTGACTTCCCGGATCGACTGATCGAGAGAGCCGGTGGCCACCGGGCTCGGGCTGACGGTGCAAGCATAGAGGCCGAGCGGCAGCAGCTCCTGCCGCAGCGATTCAGTATAGCCCTCGAGAGCGAACTTGCTGGCCGAGTAGGCCGCGTTCATCGGCAGGCCGACCTCGCCCCCGATCGAGCTTATGTTGATGATACGCCCCGACCGTCGCTCGAGCATGCGCGGCAGCACGGCTTGGACCATGCGCGCCGCGCCAAGAAAGTTCGTGTCCAGCTGGTCCATGAATTCGTGCCACTGGGTCTCGATCACGGCGCCAAACAGGTCGTAGCCGGCGTTGTTGACCAGCACATCGATGTGGCCCTCGCGCCGCAGCAGCTCCTGCACACAGGCCTCGACGGACGCTGCGCTGGTAACGTCGAGACACAGCACCTGCAGGCCATCCTGCCGCCCGCTCTCGAGTTGGGCGCGCTGGGTCACGTAAACACGGTGGCCGCGTCCGTGGAGATCGGCGGCGATCGCTGCGCCGATGCCGCGCGTGCCGCCCGTGACCAGTATGACTCGCTCTTGAAGACCGGAGTGTTCAGCATGATGACGGCGCGCGTGCGGTGTGGGTAGCTCAACGCGAATTCGCCAGCGACGAGACCACCCCACGACGTGCCAATGCAAACTACCGGCTGGGCGATCTCAAGGACTTCCAGCACCTGCACGACGGCGTCCGCGCAGTGCGCCATGCTGAAGCTCCCTGTGGACGCGCCGCTGGCGCCGTGACCGGGGCCATCGATGAGGATCAGCCGGTAGCGTTCCCGCAAGGCGGCTACCTGCGCGTTATAGATGCGGTGATCAGCCAGGAGGGAGGGCCAGAGCACTAACACCTCCGACGAGGCATCCGTACGGCTGGGAATACCGGTATCGTAGACCGCTAACCGGCCAAGGTTGGTCGGAATCGACCGCATCTTGACTGCATTGGGTTCGGCGGCCGTAGTGCGGGCGGTCGTCTCTGGAGAGGGTAAGGTCATTTAATCCAAGAGAGCTGTGTAGCTAGAGGCCCCCTCCGGCAGGAGGAAGGAATGTTATCATCGTTAACTTAAGCCACCCGCAATGTCAACACCGTTAACATGTGCTCTATGGCCTTATGAATCAGCCTCCCGAGTCCCCCGCCGCCGGGCGGTATCACCACGGAGACCTACGACGCGCCCTGCTAGAGGCAGCGGCGAAGGCTCCGGACATCGAGCACATTTCGCTGCGCGAGCTAGCCTCGGGGCTGGGCGTCAGCGCCGCTGCCGTGTACCGACACTTCGACAGCCGCGAGGCCTTGCTGGCGGAGTTGGCCGCCGTCGGGATCGCACAACTCCAGCAGCGCTTTGCCGATGCGTTCGACCTTCACGCTCCGGCCGCCGACGCACCGGAGGCGGTCGCGCGCCTGCACCGCCTGGCCGTGGCCTACCTTCGCTTTGCCGACGAACAACCTGCTATGTGGCGCCTGATCTTTGGCGCGTACGCCGTCCAGACCCGTGCCAACGCTTTGCAAACGGGCGCGCCGACCAGCTATTCATATCTGCCGGCGGCCTTACAAGGACTGTACAGAACCGGCGTCATCGTTGAGCAACCGGCGCCGGGCGACCTGCTATTCACGTGGAGCACCGTCCACGGCGCAGCAGCGCTGCGGGTAGGCAACGTAGCCGCAGCGCAGGGCGAAGTGGAGCATGTTGGTGCCGAGGTGGTGCAGCGAATTTTGCGGGGAATAGGCGCGGATGGTCCATGAAGGACCAACAGCGGTGCAACTTCGCAAATTTCATCGGTTCCGATTTGCGCTACAACCGGCGATCGCTTTGTCATGGGGATACAAGAACGAGATTTTTGCGCGGCACAGCTATGATTGAGAATTGATACATAGGTGTCGGACACCCAAAGCGTCGTCTCGGCGCTCATCAAGCAATCGCAGCGACTGCCCAGCGAACTTTACCGGTCGTTGACCTGGAACAGAGGCAAAGAGCTCGCCGATCATCAGCGCCTGACATTGGCCACCGAGGTCGACGTCTACTTCCGTGATCCTCGCTGTCCCTGGCAACGCGGGTCAAACGAGAACACCAACAGATTGCGGCGCCAGTATCTTCCGCGTGGCACCGATCTGTCCCTGCATAGCTTGGCTACGCTCAGCGTGATCGCAAGGCAGCTCAATGAAAGGCCGCGAAAGACCTTGCTCTATCAGACCCCAGCTGAGAAGTTCGCAGAATGTGTTGCGGCGATCAGTTGAACCCGCCGCCAGAAGCGGTTCTTCGCGGACTCGCCTTTTTAGCTTCCGGCGGCTGCGTTGGTCGACATTGACCGGGCCCTCAGGAGAAGCGCGAAAAGCATAAAATGTACACACAGAAGAAGGGGCACATATACGGTCGGAATGTAAAACGTGGCGCCCAGTGCCGAGGGGTGGAAGTCCGCATCAAAGAGGCCTTGGTAGAATGCAAATAGAAGATCGCCCGCTCCCCACAGGTTGAAGAGCCAGAGCGCGGCGTATCCGGCCGGCCTCCGCAGGAGTGTTAGGGCCACCCAAGCGAGTACGACTGCAAACAAGTCGCCGAAAGCACCGGGCGCCGCGAAGGCTCTGGGCAATGAGCCCGCGACACCAGGAACAAGGAAAGACGCGCCAACGAAGCGGAATACATTGAGATAAAGCAGAGGCGTGGCCGCGTCGGGCAATGAGCGGGATCGGACAAATGGCCAAATGTAGCGAGAGCAAACCGCTCCCCAAGCTACAAAGCTGAACGCGACGCTGATTCCGAAAATCATAAGGTCGGTCATGAGATTCATCCAATGTATGACTTCAATGTGACTAGAAACCAACCCAGGTCCGCATCGCAAACGCGTTGAACTTCGAACCTGCATCTCCGAAGTTCGTCGCACTTATCTGCTTGGCGGCGCTGTCGTGTAGAGCCAGATCGTGTCAGCCCGGCGGATCGAGAAAGCAACTCGCGAGCACTGGCTGCATCGCAATGATAAACGAGAACGCATTTTCAGCCGGAATATCTTTTGCTCGGATTACCTCCTTGCGAAGTCGGACCCCCGTCTACGATACGTTGCTTATTCAGCCGCGCTCGAAGGCGCGCCCGGTGCGAACGCATGTGCGTTCTTCTGCACGAATTCCCGAACGCTCATCGGACGTATGCCGGTCAGCCTTTCGACATCATTGCTGAATCGATCGTACCGGTTGTCCTGATGTAGTTCCGCCATGGTCGCTACGTGCGCAACGACATGAGGCGGCATTCCGAAGGTGGCGAGTTGCCCCTTCATGACCTCAAGTGGAACGTTGACATACGAGATCGTGCGACCAAGCGCGGCCGAGAACTCGCGTGCAACCGCGTCCATGTCCTGCGAAACCGGGCCGGTCAGATGGTAGATCTGGCCGATATGCTCGGCGGGCTCACTCAAGATCGCGGCGATCACCCGAGCGACATCGGCTGCAGCGATGGCTGAGTTCTTGCCCCTGCCAAAGGGCGCCATGATTTTGTCCTGCGTGGAGACGGTTTTCGCGGTTTGAAGCAGTAGCCCTTCCATGAAAGCCGTTGGTCGTACTTCCACCACTGGCAGCCCGGACCAGGATAATATCTGCTCCGCCAACCAATGCTGCTTTTGCTGTGGGCTAGGGGTCGTATTGAAAATGTCCATCTCGTTGACGGTCATCTGGGAGAGATTGACGAACGCCTTTACGCCGTGGTGCTTCGCGACGACGGCGACGTTGACAGCCGCTTCGAGATAGGTCGGCGCGACCGACATTGCGAAGCAGAGACGTTCGCACCCTTCGATCGCCCGATGTACCGCCGTAAGATCGAGCAGATCGCCAACCACGACTTCTGCACCGAGCGCTCGCAACCTTGTGGCCCGCTCGTCGTCCACACGAACGTGCGCCCGTACCCGGAACCCACGGGCGAGAAGCAGCTCCGTCACGGACCGGTCCACCGAGCCGATCCGTCCAGCCGCCCCGGTCACGAGAATCGGAAGTTCATGTTGTGCCTTGCTCATCTTTCGCCTCACTCAGAATGAGTATGCTTTGCCGCGCGACGTATCCACCTTGCCGCCGGTCGATCGGCAGGAGGACTTCGTCCCCCGTCATTCCTTGAGGAAGGCCAGCAGGTCCACGTTCACTTGATCGGCGTGGGTGACACACATGCCATGTGGAGCACCGGCATATTCCTTCAGGCTCGCGTTTGGCAGGATCCTCACCGAACGCCTGGAGGCGATGTCGATAGGAACGATCTGATCGTCATTACCCTGCAGCAGCAGGGTTGGGATCGTCATCTTCCTGAGATCATCCGTGAAATCGGTCTCGGAGAAGGCCTTGATACAATCATACTCGCCTTGGAGGCTCCCCATCATGCCCTGAAGCCAGAAGGAGTCGATCTGACCCTGCGAAACCTTCGCGTTGTGACGGTTGTATCCAAAGAAGGGCATCGCCAGTTCTTTGAAGAACCCTGCCCGATCGGCAAGCAGGCTCGAGCGCAGGCCGTCGAAGACGCTCATCGGCGCGCTGTTGGGGTTGGTGGGCGTCTGCGCCATATGCGGCGGTACCGCGGAAATCAGGACTGCTTTCGATACACGCGATGTGCCATGACGGCCGATATAGCGCGCCACCTCGCCTCCACCGGTCGAATGGCCGATCATCGTCGCACCCTTGACGTCGAGCGCCTTGAGTAGTGTGGCGAGGTCGTCGGCATAGGTATCCATGTCGTTGCCGGTCCACGTCTGATCGGATCGACCATGGCTGCGTCGATCATGGGCGATAACGCGGTAGCCGTGGTTCCCCAGAAACAGCATCTGGGCGTCCCAGGCGTCGGCGGTGAGCGGCCAGCCATGGGAGAAGGTCACGACCGGACCGATGCCCCAGTCCTTGAAGTAGATCTTCGCGCCGTCTTTCATTGTCGCGGTGGTCATGAGCTTTGATCCTTCGTGAGCAGGTTGGTGGGCTGGCAGCTCGGCGACCTTCGTCGCGTCCGCAACGCCGCTTTCGGGAGGCCGAGCGCGGCGACGAGACCGCCGCCAGTGAGAAGGCGATGCCGGCGTGAAGTCACGAGATCGCTGCCATTACCGGACGCAAGTCGACTTCATCCAGCCGTTCGGCCGGGTCGACGGATTCCAGCGCTGGATGCGCGTTGCGCTCATACACATGGGACTTCGGCGTACGGTCGATCAGGAGGCTGAGTAGTTCCGGGCGGCTGTAGTGACCGCGCGAGTCCATCAGGCGCTTGCGCTTGTCGATGGCCCAGAAATCGAGATCGGCGATGACCTCGCCTTCGCCCGATCGCAGCGGCGCGCCCATCAATGCGCCCTCTGGAGAGACGATCGCGCTGAAGCACCCGCTGGAGATCGGCTCGATGCTGCAGCCGGTATCATTCATGATCTGGGCTTGCTGCTCAGCGTTCAGCCAGGCGGTCGCACAGACCACGAAACACCCGGCCTCCAGTGCGTGCTGGCGGATATTGACTGAAATCTGCTCGGAGAAGCCGTCGCCCGCGAACGAGCCAGGATACATAGCCGAGTGAATCTGCTCGCCGTCGGCCATCAACGCGAAGCGGGCTAGGGGGTTGTAATGCTCCCAGCAGGCCAGTTGACCGATGCGTCCTACGGCGCTGTCGACACAGCGCAGCCCAGAGCCATCGCCCTGACCCCAGACCATGCGTTCATGATAGGTCGGAGAAATCTTGCGACGGTGCTGGACGAGTGCGCCGTCAGCATCGAACAGGAGTTGCGCGTTATAGATCGTGCCGCCATCGCGCTCGTTGACGCCGACGGAGACGACCATGCCGGCTTGCTTGGCGGCCTCGCCGATAGCCCTGGTGGCGTCAGACGGCACGGTCACAGCCTGATCGAGCAACTTGTAGTGCTCCGCGCCCATAAGGTAGGGCGCTTCGACGAAGGAAAAATAGGGGTAGTAGGGCACGACCGTTTCCGGGAAGGTCGCGAACTGGACGCCTTGGCGCCCAAGCTCGAGAATCTTCTTGACGACTTTGCCAACAGTGCCTTCCCGGCTGTAGAGAACGGGACTGATCTGCACGGCTGCGGCTTTGACAATAGGCATCGTGACGGGCCCTTCTTGGCGGGTTGTTGATGTAATCTTTGGTCCGTGCGACGCGGCTTCACCATGCCCCAGTCGGCTTCGATCGGTTGGCGATAGAGCTTGGAGCGCCACCAAGGTCACAACGAGGCCCGCGGGTCGCATTGCGAACGCGGAGGTTCGGCGATGAGCATGGCGAGCGGCGCAAGCGGCCCGAGAGCGATCAGCTCGAATTCCATCATTCCGGCGACGCCGAGGGGAAGCTTCTCCAGGAGTTCGTGCGCCTCTGCCGTGCTGGTGGCCTTCACGATGAAGACGACGCCGCGGCTCTCTGTCTGGGAGAACCACTGCTCGATCTTGCCGGCGAGATGATTGCGAACCGTCGCGCGAACCTCATGGGGTCGGACCGAGACGATCGCCTCGGACGTGCCCTTCGCAGTGACCGAGCCGATCGCCAGGATCTTGGTCGTCGGAGCGACAACCGCGGCGAGCGCGGGCAATATCTCGGCATGGACGCGCGGGTTCTTGACTTCGGACATTTTGCTATTTTCTCTCGCTGCATCGGCGTTGGGACCGAGAACTACTTCGCAGTATCCCTCAAAAGCACCCGAAGCAGTGCGATCGGGCAGTCACGAAGCTACGAAGGCGGTCCCATAGAGCCTGGAGCGCGACCAAACTCACAGTCGAGGCCCGCGGGTCGCATTACGAACGCGGAGGTTCGCCGATGAGCATGGCGAGAGGCGCGAGCGGCCCGAGAGCGATCAATTCGAATTCCATCATGCCGGCGACGCCCAGAGGAAGTTTTTCCAGGAGTTCGTGCGCCTCTGCGGTGCTGGTGGCCTTCACGATGAAGACGACGCCGTAGCCCTCGGTCTGGAAGAACCACTGCTCGATCTTGCCCGCAAGATAATTGCGAACCGTGGCGCGAACTTCGTGAGGCAGGATAGGGGCGATCGCCTCGGGCGTGCCCTTCGCTGTGACCGAGCCGATAGCCAGGATCTTGGTTGTTGGACCAACGACGGCGGCAAGCGCGGGCAGTATCTCAGCGTGGACGCGTGGATTCTTGTTGTCGGGCATTTTTGCTGTTTCCTTTTGTTGAATCGGTTCTTAGCAGCAGCCAACTACTTTGCAGGCTCGGTCAAAAGCACGCGGAGTGGACCGATCGGGCCGAGTGGGATGATCTGGAACTCCATCAACCCCGCCTGACCGAAGGGAAACCTGCCCAGCAGTTCCAGAGCCTCCTTCGGATCAGTGACGTTCATCATGAACACCACGCCGCTCTGGTCCTGCTTGAGGTACCACTGGTCAATTTTCCCAGCGAGATAGAGCCGTACGGTGTCGCGCACTTCAGCAGGCAGGAGCGGTTTCCATTGGTCCGGCGAACCCTTGGCTGTGAAAGTACCGATCGCGAGCAATTTGGTCGTCGGGACATCGAGGCCCGATGGTGGCCTCGACTGAGCGAACGACGTGGCCGGGCCGAACACTGCGACTACCGCGACGAGGGCGCCGAAGTAGGCGAGCCTCGTCAAGCAGGTTGCGCGCACGGCGAGCTTGTCGGGGACACGGCTCATGACAGAATCGCCTTTGCCACTTGCGCAGGCTCGTCGGCCTGCAGCCAATGGCCTGCCGGGATGACGGTGAGAGACGCATTCCTGAGCTGAGATTGGCGCCGCTCAGCCATGGCGACGGCGAAGTAGGGGTCGTACTGTCCCCAGATCAGCTTGACCGGAATATCCAGCGACTTGAGCGCTGTCAGATGCTTGGCGTTTCGGGCATGTTCATCGAAGAATTCCGCCGCCAATTGCACGAAGGCGGGACCGGCGCCAGGTTGGACAATGAAATTGTCGCTGATCAGCGGACCGATGAACGTGCTGAAATGGGGTTTTTGCACCTCGGGCAGGGGGTCTAGGAATTTCTTCTGCTGCCATTTCAGCAGCCAGCCGAATTGCTCAGGGCTCTGCGCAATCGCCATGGCCAGGGACTGCATGCTCCGGGTCGCGAACAGCGTGATCATCTCGGGCCAAAGCACCGTGGCATCTTCGCTGTAGGCCGAGTTGAGCATGATCACGGAAGCGACACCGTCTGGATGCGCGAGCGCGTAGTTGAGCGCCGCCATCCCGGAGGAATCATGAGCGACCGGGACGATTTTCTCCAAGCCTAAGCCTTCGACGACCGCCCTGAGATCGTCGAGTTGCTGCCTGAAGCTGTAGGCAGTGCCGGCAGGCTTGTCCGAGGCGCCGAAGCCCAGGAAATCGAACGTCACCACGCGCCGGCCGCTGGCAACCAGGAACGGGATCAGGTCATCCCAGATATGCAGGTTGTCAGGGAAGCCGTGCATTAGCACAAAGGCCGGGCCAGAGCCCGCATAATCTCGAGCGTAGACTTTTCCTTCGCCCCTGGGAATGCGATGCTCGACGAAGGCGGCGTGATCGGAAGACATGCATCATCCTTTCTTCCTCACGGAAGCGCTGACATGGGCGTCGTTTAGCGGCGAGGAGCCAGTGCGAGATTTGTTGCTCGGACTCTAGCGATTACGGCGGGGCTGACGTAGGTCGTTCTTGCCACCATTCGTGCCACAGGAGCGAAAATGCATCGGGTCGGTTTCATCGTGCCGCAACGGTTTCAGCTGATGAGCCTTGCGGCTCTGACGGCATTCGAAATCGTCAATCTGCCCCCGGCCGACCAGCGCTACGACATCCATTTGTTATCAGAACATGGCGGTCCGGTTCGGTCTTCCTCAGGGATGACGCTGGAAACCGAGGCATTCGGAGATCCCGCCTTCGACACAGTCATAGTGGGTTCGATCACCGAGATGGACATGCCTTCCTCCGATGCGACCATGATCGCGTTCGTGCAAGAGGCAGCCAAAGCATCCAGGCGGATCGCCTCGATCTGCAGCGGCGCGTTTGTGCTGGCTGAAGCGGGCCTTCTGAATGGTCGACGCGCGACGATGCACTGGGCCCATGCTGCTAGCTTCAGGGCTCGGTTTCCGGATGTCAGGGCGGAGGAGGACCGGATCTTCATCAATGACGGTCCGGTCTGGACGTCGGCGGGAATGACCGCGGGGATCGACCTCGTTCTGGCGTTGATCGATAATGATCTTGGTCCCGAAGCCGCAAAAATGGTCGCCAGGCTTCTGGTCATGAACCAGCGTCGGATGGGTGGACAAAAACAGCATTCCGCACTCCTTGATATGACGCCGAAGTCCGATCGCATCGAATTGGTCCTGGCGCACATCCGTCAGAATCTGCGGAAGCCGCTCACGATCGAGAAGCTTGCGGCGGTCGCTAGCCTAAGCCCCCGTCAGTTCAGCCGCACCTTTCTGGGTGAGACCGGCCAGTCACCAGCAAAGGCCGTGGAGCGGCTTCGGCTGGAGGCCGCCAGGTTCATGATCGAAGAGGGACGACACACGGTTAATGTCGTGGCGCAGGAAACGGGCTTTGCGGACCGAGAACGCATGCGTCGCGCGTTCCTCCGGACCTTCGGCATGCCGCCGGAGATATTGCGCAGGAACGCTCGACGGGAGGCGGTGGCGGCTGCCTGACTTGGGCTGTCAAGAATGTAGGCTTTTGAGTCAGGCTCTCAATGCGGCGCCGAACGGCGCTCTCGGCGATCCGGCTCGCGCGTGAACATCCGGGAGAGCATGCCTCCTAGATGATACCGATCTGGGCTATCATCCGCATTTCGGACACTAGGAGTAGTTATGCATCGGGTAGGTCTCATTGTCCCGCACGGCTTCCAGCTCTTGAGCCTTGCGCCCATGACGGCATTCGAAATGACGGGTTTCGGACTTGCGAAGCCGCCTCCGGCCGATTCCCACTATGACCTCCATCTGTTGTCGGAACATGGCGGTCCCGTTCGATCTTCCTGTGGTTTGACCGTTGAAACCGAAGCATTCGGCGATCCGGCTTTTGATACAATTATTGTCGGCGCGATCACCGCGTTCGAAATGGCTCCATCGAGCGCAAACTTGATCGCCTTTGTGCAAAAAACTGCCGGGGCGTCGAGGCGTACCGCTTCATTTTGCAACGGGGCGTTTGTTCTCGCTGAAGCCGGGCTTCTCGATGGTCGCCGTGCGACGACGCATTGGATTCAAGCGGCCAGTTTCAAGGCTCGGTTTCCGGATGTCAGGATGGAGGAGGACCGGATCTACATCAATGACGGTCCGATCTGGACATCGGCTGGAATGACCGCAGGAATCGATCTTGTCCTAGCGATGATCGATAAGGACTTGGGTCCCGAAGTTGCGAAAGTCGCTGCCAAGCTTATGGTCATTAATCAACGTCGGATGGGCGGACAAACTCAGCATTCCGCTCTCCTCGACATGACGCCGAAATCCGATCGCATCGAATTGGTCGTGGCGTACATCCGCCAAAACCTCCGAAACCCGCTCACCATCGAGGAGCTTGCGGCTGTCGCCAACCTCAGCCCTCGTCAGTTCAGCCGCTCTTTTCTGGCCGAGACGGGTCAGCCCCCGGCGAAGGCCGTCGAACGACTTCGGCTAGAAGCTGCCAGGTTCATGATCGAGGAAGGGCGGCACTCGATTAAAGTGGTCGCGCAGGAAACCGGTTTTGCAGACCGCGAACGCATGCGTCGCGCGTTCCTGCGGACCTTCGGCGTGCCCGCGGAGGCGCTGCGGAGGAATGCTCGACAGGCGGCGGTGGTGGCTGCCTGACTCTGGATCTAGCCACGGGCTTCTGTCAGGATCGGCATCTGCGGAACACATTCTCTTTCGGGATAAGCTGCCGGCAACCCCATTGAGCAGCGAGGCTCGGAATTACACGCTCGCCCAGAAGCTCGCGCGCCCAAGAGCAACGATCGATTCCATAACAGCTGGATTGGCGCTCTTGGACAGCCGAACCGATTTCTCATCCAGTCCTTCACTTGAGCCATTTCGTGAGCGACTGAGCGAACTCAGCTCGAAAGTCCACGAACCCAGCACATTTTCGGCGCCGTCCTTGTACCGCCGGGTCGCAATCGCCGTGGCCAGAGCAACTCTCCTCCGTCTTCCACCTATGTGGTTCGTATCGTGAAGCGCCAAGCTAACGTTGGGTTCAGTTCGACTTAGATTTCGCAGGTTCAAATCGGTAGAGTCGAGATGTGGCGCGGTGGCTTTAGGTTCGAACATATCTGTTCCCGCCTCTTTCGTCTGGCGGTGCCTCACTGGTTCGACCATGGCTCCGTTTCCACATCCCGCTCATCGGTAGGGTCGAGGGCTGGCGCGCCGGCAGGCCGCTAGACCGTGCCACGTTTCCAGTCCCCTCCACGTCGCACGCAGCATGCGGATTTCCCGCACTGCGCGCCCCCA
>WNFC01005361.1_pt1 | contig 15591 bp, 14 predicted proteins | sample 5400541 | NCBI WGS metagenome assembly WNFC01 (sample SAMN13153342, study PRJNA577476) | soil metagenome | isolation source: 120 cm saprolite under Douglas fir tree site 2 hole 2 replicate 1 | place: USA:California | collected 2015-04-18
TGTGAACAAGTGGCGGAGCGGTGCCGACTACTTGCGGCCCTACCTGCCCGCCCACCAGGGCGTCGACCTGGCCCCCCTCGTCGAAGCGGTCGACGGCTACCTGAGCGCGATCACGGGGCCGGGCTGGCCCGAGCTGACAATGCCCAGGATCGAGGTTACGTGAACTAGTCTGAGCCGCGTGCCGCGAAGGTCCGTGGTGGGGCTGCTGCTCCTGGTGGCTGGGGGTGCCTGCTGCATCCCGGCGGCATTCTTCGTGATCGACTTCGCCAATGCGATGGCCGACCTTGACGCCTTTCAGGCGGCCTCAACGTGCGCGACGCCGACCCAAGACTTCCACGCCAATTGTGTGAGCTTCTTCAACGGGACGATCACTGCCCAGTCCTCGTACGGAAGGTTCCCAACGAGTGTTGCGACAGTGGCGATTGCGGATTCACCTGTTGAGGTGGGGATCAGGTTCTCCGGGGGGCAGTCGTGGCAAGGGAGCAGCGTAATGACCGAATGGTGGAAGGGCCGGCTAGTGCTCTTTGGACCGACCGGCGCCACTCCATCGATCACCACTCAAGACAGTCCGCAGTTTCATGTGCTGTACTTCGGATTCACCCTCGTTGTGGTGGCCTTCGCCGTATCGCTTCTCATGGCGGGGCTGCTCATCGTCCAGGCGCCGATGAGCTACGACGCGCTCATCAAAGCGTCGATCGCTAAATGGCCAGATCCCCCGCGTCCAGTCGACAGCGCGGTCGCTTGGCGTGTTGGTTTGGGGTCCAACGTCATGATGATTGCGTTCTTTGTCTGGGTTCCCCTTTACGCCCTATCGGAGGTGATATTGGGGCTCAACGGGCAATCAGGCTATGCCCCTTGGCTTCTTCTGGTGACTTTTGTCGTCGCCATCGGATTTTTCGTACCAGTTGCTTGTCTCGGCACTTTGCAGCTCATTCGCCTCGCGGAAAGACGGACGATTGTTGTGCAGAAGCTCGCCCGAGGGCTCGGTCGCGCCGGCACTCTCACCGAGATCTGGTTTGAGGTCAACGCCGGCCGGCAGCAGACACTTTTCTGGATCCGCCGTGGGACGTACACCTCAATGAGGGCGACTACCTGGATGTGCTCGTCGACCCCACGTCAGGAGATTTCCGGCGCATGCTCTCGACCCCGCCTAGATCGAATGACTCGCGTCCGACTCCCGCCGGCTGATCTCTCAGGCCTGGATTTCAGTCAGGAGTAAGGAGGGAAGCGGCGGCCGGCGGCGGACTCGATCAAGCCGCCGTGGCCGAGCCGCAGCAGGTGCTTGGCGTCGGCGCGGCCGTATGCGAAGACGAACGGCAGCAGCAGGTCGAGCGAGCTCGAGCGGCCGAACCCGGCGCACGACGCGACTCCGACCACGGCCGCTTCGCCGAGCCGGGCGAGCCACAGCATGCTTCCAGGGTGCATCGGCGCCCCCAGCTGCAGCAGCTGCCCGCCCGCCCTGGTGAGCTCCGCGTAAGCGGGGTCGAGCGGATCGATCGCGGAAGCCCCTGCGAAAAGGATCAGCTCGGCGTCCATCTCCTCCGCCTCGCGATAAGCGCCCGCGACCGCGTCCTGCGTCCGGGCGACCTCGCGCACCGCGAGGACCTCGGCTCCATACCAGCCCAGCTTGGCGATCACCGCCGCGCGGAACAGGTCGCGCGCCTTCGGCTTGAGACGCTCGGTCGCGACCACGAACGTGCGCAGGGGACGGAACGGAAGGAGCTCGATGACCGGGCCCTGCTCGTGGGCGATGCGCTCCGCTTCCTCGACGAGCGCGCCAGGCACCGCCACGGGCGTGACCTTGCAGCCCGCGACCTCCTCGCCCTCCGCCACCGCCTGCCCATCCATAAGGGTGAACACCGACACGTACCCGAGCGCGTTGATGGCGTCGACGAGGTCGGCGCGCACACGAACCAGGCCGCGCCGATTGGCGAGGAGACGCGCCTGGCTCTGGACGGGGCGTTGGGCCTCCAGGTAGGCCGTGGACAGAGCTGCGGCGAGCCTCCGGGCCGCCGCGTCCTCATGCAGGTCGCCCGGCTCGAGCTCCACCACATGAACCTCGGCCGCTCCGCGCACGCGCTCCAGGTGGTCGCGCGAAAGGATGGTGCCTTTACGCAGGTCGGGTCCGAGGTCGTGGACGAGGACGCGCCCTTCCACGTCGTCGACCGAGACGCCGGCGCCGTTCAGCCTGTGAGCCCGCATTACTGCAACGATAGATTCGATCCCGTGACGGCACCGCGCCTTTACAACACCCTCACCCGGCAGAAGGAGGACCTGCGCCCGCTGGCGGAAGGACTCGTCCGCATCTACTCATGCGGGCCGACGGTCTATCGCTACGTCCACATCGGCAACCTGCGCACGTTCATGCTCCCGGACCTGCTCCGCCGCAGCCTCGAGTACCTCGGCTACCGAACCGAGCAGGTCATGAACATCACCGACGTCGGCCACTTGACCGACGACACGTTCGACCGCGGCGAGGACAAGATTCTGGTTTCGGCGCGGCTGGAGAGCAAATCGCCCGAGGAGATCGCCGACTACTACACCAAGGCGTTCATGGAGGACGCCGCCCTCCTCAACATCCGTCCCGCCGATCAGAATCCGCGAGCCACCCACTACATCCCGCAGATGATCGAGCTGATCGGCAAGCTCATCGACAAAGGTCACGCATACGAAGTAGGCGGCACCGTCTACTACGACATCGCCAGCTTTCCAGCTTACGGCCGGCTGTCGCGCAACACGACCGACAAGCTGCTCGCGGGAACCAGGGGCGAGGTCGATCCCCGCAAGCGGCACCCCGGCGACTTCACCCTGTGGAAGGCCGCCGGCGAACACCGTCTCCAGGTCTGGCCTAGCCCCTGGGGCGCGGGCTTCCCGGGCTGGCACATCGAGTGCTCGGCGATGTCGATGTCGCTGCTCGGCGAGAGGTTCGACATCCATACCGGCGGCGCCGACAACGTGTTCCCACACCACGAGGCCGAGCTCGCGCAATCCGAAGGCGTGACCGGGCATCGGGTCGTCAGCCACTGGATGCATGGCGGATTGCTGATGCTCGCCGGCGCCAGGATGGCGAAGTCGGCAGGCAACTTCTTTCGCATCACCGAGCTCGTGGAGGGCGGTTTTGATCCGCTCGCCTTCCGGTACCTCGCGCTGCAGGCGAAGTACCGGACCAAGCTGAACTTCGATGCCGAAGGGCTGGCCGGCGCCGATCGCGCGCTCAAAGCGCTTCGTGAGCGCGTCCGTGAATGGACGGCCGGCGACGGCGCTGCAGCCGGCACACCCGAAGGCGATGAGCTCGAGGCCCGCTTCCGAGCCGCGCTGGCGGACGACCTCGACCTGCCGGCGGCGATGGCCCTGGTGTCGGAAGTCGTGCGGTCAGGGCTGGCGCCTCCCGACAAGGCGAGGCTGCTGCGGGGTTGGGATCGGGTCCTCGGGCTCGACCTCGACCGCGCCGCGCCAGAGGCTCCGCTGCCTCCAGGCGCCGCGACTCTGCTCGAGGCGCGTGACAACGCGCGCGCAGCCAGGGACTACAGCGCCTCCGACCGCCTCCGCGACGAGCTGGCCTCGATGGGGGTCGAGGTCACCGACACGCCCGAGGGCCAGCGCTGGAAAGTCAACTCTGTCCGTGGCCGGTAGAGCGTTTAGGGGCCGAGCCTTGCGGCCCGGCCCCACGAGAGGAAGGGTTCTAACTAATCGTCGTCAGCGCTACAGGACGGTGAGCATCCCAGTGTCGGAGGGCTTGCCGGTGGTCGACGGCTTGTGGCTGTTGCCGCTGCCCTTGCCTTTGCCGTCGTTCTTGCCCTTGTTCTTGTCGTTGCCGCGGGCATTGCTGGCCTGGTGCTTGTCGCTGACGGTGTCGCCATGCTGCTTGGCAAACGCGCTCACACAGGGCCCGATGCCCCGGGTGCCGGACGCGCGCAGGGTGTCCTTGCAGGTCTGTACGGTCTGCTTGACCTGTTGGCCCCAAACCAGCGGGTTCGGGCTTCCTGTGACGGCAACCTCAGTCGCGGCTCCCGCGACCACGGCCGCAGCAGCGGCAACCGCGATACCGGTGGCTACCTTGAGCGCGAGAGCCGCTCCCGCGCCGCCCAGCAGTCTCTTCATGATCCCTCCTGACACAGGAGCCCTCCTGAGCGGTATGGGCCCGGCCACGATCGGATCGAGGATCCGATGCAGCTCACGCTCCAGCTCGCTCTCGAAGTCGCCGGCTCCGTTCATCGGCAAGAAGAAACCAACCCGTGGGCTGATTTACCCATTGTTCTTTTCGCCCCGGGTTCCTTCCAGGACCGGCTGGAGGCGGCTTCGGGCGGCGGCCAGCCGAGATGCGACCGTACGTTCGGGCACGCCAAGAGAGATGGCGATCTCGCGATTGCTGTACCCGTGGAAGTGGCGGAGGACGATGGCGGCGGCCTGCTTCGGCGGCAGCTTGCGCAGGGCCGCCACGAGGTCAGATCGCTCCGCCAGCACGGCCGGGTCGGCGGGGGCCGTCGGACGTCCCCCGCGGCGAAGCAGCGAACCGACCTCCTGGAGCCTCTCCTTGCGCTGGCTGTTGATGGCCACGTTGATGGCTATCCGATGTAGCCAGGCTTCCGCGGGGGCATCCGGGCGCCATGTCTTCCAGGCTTTGAAGGCGCGCTCGAATGCGTCCTGAGTGCAGTCCTCGGCTGCCTCGCGATCGCGGAGCATGGTGATCAGCGTCCCCAGGATGCGCCGGTACGAGGTGCGATAGAGGCGCTCGAAATCGGCCTCCGACCCGGGTCGGTATTCGGGAACTCCTTCCGCCGGCTCCTCTTTGCTTGACTCCGAACGAATGTTCGTCTAACCTCCCAATCGCGCTATGCCTGGCTTTCCCGCATTCGCCCCCGCCGATTTTCCGGGTGAGGTGACGCTCGACCACATCATCCCCGCCGCGGCCGCCGAGTTTGCCCCACTACCGTCGGAGCTGCGGCCGGAGCTCGCGAGCGCGCTCGCCGCGCGCGGCATCGTACGCCTCTACACCCACCAGGCCGATGCTTATCACGCCGTCCGCAACGGCCGCCACCTCGTCGTGGTTACGCCGACCGCAAGCGGCAAGACGCTCTGCTACAACCTCCCGGTTCTGCAAAGGTTGCTCGAGAGCCCGGAGCGGCGAGCACTGTACCTGTTCCCAACCAAGGCGCTTGCCCAGGACCAGCTCGCTGAGCTGAGCGCGCTCAAGCACGGGCTCCCCATCGACCTGCGCGTGGACACCTACGACGGCGACACCGCACCAGGACGGCGCACCGCGATTCGCGAGGCAGGGCATGTCGTGATGACCAACCCGGACATGCTGCACACCGGCATCCTTCCGCATCACACGCGGTGGCGGCGCCTCTTCTCGAGCCTCGAGTTCGTCGTCATCGACGAGCTGCACACATACCGGGGCCTCTTCGGCAGCCAGGTCGCCAACGTCATACGCAGGCTAAAACGCATCTGCGCCTTTTACGGGTCGGCGCCGACCTTCATCTGCGCGTCGGCGACGATCGCCAACCCGCTGGAGCTGGCCCGGAAGCTGCTCGAGGTCGAGAACGTCGAGCTCATCGAGCGCAGCGGCGCGCCCCGAGGCGAACGGCGGCTCATCTTCTACAACCCTCCGCTGATCAACCGCGAGATGGGCATACGCCGGAGCTCGATGCTCGAAGCAAGGCGTATCGCCGCGCCATGGATTCGCGCCGGGACCCAGACCATCCTCTTCTGCCGGAGCCGCCTCCAGGTGGAGGTGATGCTGAGCTACCTGCGCCAGGACCTCGCGCCGCGCCTGGACGCCTCGCAGCGGGTGCGCGGCTACAGGGCGGGCTACCTACCGCTGCACCGTAGGGAGATCGAGGCCGGCCTGCGCGGCGGTGACATCACCGCGGTCGTCAGCACCAACGCCCTCGAGCTCGGCATCGACATCGGCAGCCTACAGGCGGCCGTCCTGGTCGGCTACCCCGGTACCATCGCCTCCACCTGGCAGCAGCTCGGACGCGCCGGGCGGCGTTCGGGGTCGGTGGGCGTGTTCGTCGCGTCGAGCTCACCGCTCGACCAGTTCATCGTCCGCCACCCCGAGTACTTCCTGAGCACTGACCCGGAGGAAGGCCTGATCGATCCCGACAACCTGCTCCTCCTCGCCGGCCATCTCCAGGCCGGCCTCTTCGAGCTGCCTTTCGAAGCCGAAGAGCGCCTCGGGCGGACCGACGTCAGCGACCTGCTGCGGCTTTTCGAGGAAGACGGCTCCGCGACCCGATCCTCCGACCGGTGGTTCTGGAGCCGCCAGGCTTTTCCGGCCGAGGAGGTTCACCTTCGCCGCATCGCCGCCGACAACGTCGTCATCATCGATACCTCGCAGCCGCGGCCATCCGTCATCGGCGAGATGGACCAGTTCTCGGCCCCGGTCCTTCTGCACGAAGAGGCGGTCTACCTGCACGAGGGCGCGCAGTTTCACGTCGAACGCCTCGACTGGAACGAGAAGAAGGCCTACGTCCATCCGGTCGACGTCGACTACTACACCGACGCCCTCGCGTCCGTCACGGTGCAGGTGCTCGACACGTTCGCGGGTCCCGAGGGCGAGCAGATCTCCCGGAGCCATGGCGAGGTGAAGATCACCTCGCTGGCGAGCATGTTCAAGAAGATCCGGTTCCACACGCACGAGAACATCGGCTCAGGCCCCATCCACCTGCCGGAGCAGACGCTGCACACCACCGGCTACTGGATCACCGTCGACGAGGAGCTGTGGACGGCACTCGGACGCGAGACACTCGACCACCCCACGAAATCTGGCGATTTCGCGGGGACCCCTGGAATGGAGGCAGGCCTGCAGGGTATGGCGCACTCGCTGCGCCACGTCGCCAGCATCCGGTTGATGTGCGACCCACGCGACCTCGGCGCGGTCGCCGAGGTCCGATCGGCGACGACGCGGCTGCCGACCGTCACCGTCTATGAGATCTACCCGGGCGGCGTGGGCTACTCGCAACGCATGCACGAGCTGCACCGCGATCTGCTCGAAGGGGCCGCGGCACTGGTACGCGATTGCCCGTGCCTCGCCGGATGTCCTTCCTGCATCGGTCCGCTGCATCTCGTGGAAGGAGCCAAGAGCGCATGCCTGCGATTGCTGTCCGCGACGTCCGCGACCTACGAGCACGCCTTGATCGTCTAGGCGGCGCGCCGAGGCCTCGGCCGCAACCCCAGCTTGCGCGGCCGCGCGGGTTCGAGCCGGTGCCGACTCCTTTCGGAGACGCATGGTTGCGCGAGGACGTCATCCCGCTGCCGGCCCTCGATCCTCACCCGGGACCGGTGGCCTATATCGATACGGAGACGACCGGCCTGGGCGGAGGCGCGGGCACGTACGTCTTCGCGGCGGCGGTCGCGCTTCCGATCGAGTGCGGCCTTCGCGTCGCTCAGCTGTTCCTGCCTCAGCCGGGTCAGGAGGCCGCATTCCTCCACCGGCTGCGCGCGGAGCTAGACGCGGCGCACGGGCTGGCGAGCTTCAACGGGGGCTCGTTCGACCTGCCGGCCCTGAGAACGCGATGGGTGATGGCGCGCATGCCCGGCGAGCTGGACTACCCGCCGCACGTGGATCTGCTCACGCTCGTCCGCGCCCTCTATCGTCACCGCCTGGAGAGCTGCACGCTGCGGATGGTCGAGGAGCGCGTGCTCGGTTATGAGCGCGACGACCCCATCTCCGGCGCGCTGGCCCCGGATGCCTACTTCGCCTATCTGAATCGGGGGTCGAGCCCGCTCCTCGAGGCAGTGCTCAAGCACAACCGGCTCGACGTCATCAGCCTGGTCCACCTGCACTCGCGACTCCTATCCCGGCTCAAAGGAGGCGATGCGGGCATGGACGCGTCGGACTGGTTGGCCCTCGGTCGGCACCGGCTCCGCCGAGGCGCTCGCGCCGACGGATGGCGCGCGCTCCGATGTGCCGCCGGCTTCCCGGCCGACGAGGCTGCGGCCACAGCCGGCCTGCTCATGGCACGGCGCCTGGCGAGGCGGCGCACGACCGTGATGGGCGCGGAGCAGCTCCTCGGATGGCTGGAGTCGCGCGTCGCCTCAGATGTCCGGTTGCCGGTGGCTAGAGCGATGCTGCTCGAGTGGCGACGGCGGGATCCGCAGCAGGCGCTGGCGGTCGTGGAGGCTGCGCAGACTCGGATTCCGGACGGGGCGCCCGCGCTGGAAGCCCGCCGAAACCGCTTGCGCCGCAAGGTCGCCAACAAGCGATCGCTCAAGGAGAGCACGGAAATGCCGTCTCCTTCGTTATTCGGTTAATGTGCAGCATCCTGCTGTCCGATCGGGTTCAATTCCACTGTGTCAGTGATAGGTAGGGCCCGCGGGCGGCGACGACAAGGCGGCCAGTCGCTGGTGGAGTTCGCCATCTCCTCCATCGTGCTGCTGCTTTTGATGATGGGACTCCTGGACCTGTCGCGTGCGTTCTACTTCGCTGTGAACCTAGAGGGAGCGGCTCGCGAAGGCGCTCGTCACGGCGCCTGGTTCAACACCGCCGCGCGCGCCAATCTCTACCTGGACGACGCCGACATCATGACCGCGGTCAACTCCGCCCTCGGCGGTTCGGGCCTGAGCGCGGGCTGTCCTCCGGCCGGCCGGATATGCAACATCCAGCAGGCTTCCTGTCTCGCGCCAACGGACGGGAACGCTTACAACAACAAGCCGTACGCCCAGTCCGCGTATCCGACGACGCCGCAGACAGTCAACGTCTACATCTGCTACACGGCGCCCGCCAATCTCGGTGGTGCCCAGACCGGGACGAGGGGGGGCCCTCCCAGCGACAACTCACAGCGCCTGGGCGACGTCAATGTCTCCCTCCTCATGAACTTCCAGCTGATCACCCCATTCATCCAGAACCTCTTCGGCAATGGCATCGATCTCGCCTATAACGAACACTTCACCATCCAGGGCAAGCCGTGAGGCGGCGAATCAACCGGCTTTCAGACAGCGCCAAGCGATGGGTGGCGGACGTGCAGGAGTGGACACACAGCGAACGCTCGCAGGGCCTGACCGAGTTCGCGCTCATCGCGCCGGTGATCCTCCTGCTGACATTCGGGATCATCGATTTCGGGCGCGGGCTGTACTTCTACATCACGCTGCAGCAAGCCGCGAACGAAGGCGCCCGCGTGGCGGTACGCGCTTCCTACTTCATCGACCCCAACGGCTCTACTCACACGTGGCCGACGGACGCTGACGTCGCGTCAGCCGTCCAGGCGCACGCCGTCACCGAGGTCCTCGCCAACCCATGCCCCAATGGGCCCATTCCCAACGGCGGCGATCCGCAGGGCTCGGCTCAGCTGCCGCCGGCCAACACCGGTTGGATCTTCATCACCGACCCCAGCGCGGCCGGAAACGGTACTCCCAACGGCCCACGTGGCGGCCTGGGCGTACTGCCGGCGCCAGGCCCCGGGTGCAACACCATCACCCCGGCGGTCGGCAACGAGCCGATCAAGGTGACGCTCTGGTTCACGTTCCAGCCTCTCACTCCACTGATACAGCAAGTTGTCGGAAACAACATCGTCATCACTGCTTATGCGGTCTATCGCGCCGAATACTCGAACTAAGTCCCCGCAGCGAAAGCTGCAGGAGGGCCAGGCGATCGTTTTGATCGCCCTGCTGATGCTCGTGCTGTTTGCAATGCTCGGGCTGGCGATCGACTCCGGCCGGGCCTACGTCGACCGGCGCGACCTGCAGTCCGCCGTCGACGCAGCGGCCCTGGCGGCGGGAGACTGGTACGAGAACTACCCCGACCTCACCCCCGACACGATTCCGAATGGCGTGCAGGTCTTCCAGAACGACCTTCGCATCTACGGGCCGGTCTCCACCCCTCTTCCGGCGCACAGCGTGATCGGGCCCAACGGAAACCTGCCGAAGGACGTGTACTCATACTCGTTCTACTCGGGCAGCTTGCTGCTGACCGTCACAGCGATCAACACTCAGTTCAACGGCTATCAGTTCACGTTCGACGTGCAGCACTGGCTGCCGCTGGCATTCATGCAGATATTCGGCGGCCCGGCCACGGCGTACATCACCGCCACCGCCACATCGATCGTCGGCAACCAGCGCCAGACCCCGGCCATCCTGACGCTGAACCCGACCGGCTGCTCGTTGACCATGAAGGGTGGCAGCAAGCTCACTGTGCTCGGGGATGTCTACGCCAACGGCCAGGCATGCGTCGACATCAACCTGAACGAGGCCGGCAACTGCTACGGCGCGGCAGGATCCAGCTGCAGCTCGGCGTCGTACTGGTGCTACAACTCGACGCCGGGCTTCATTCCCTACGACCCGTACGGTCCAGGACCGCCGGTCCACCCGGTCGGCTCATGCGCTATTGGTGACACCATCGGCGCGCCGGTCGTGCCCGCTCCTTCGTTGCCCGACCCCAACTACCTGGCGCCGTCGGTCGGGTTCTACAACAGCCCCCAGTCATTCAACCTGGACAACCGCGGGACCTACACCGAGATGTTTCCAGGTTCCTACGGCACGTTCCACCTGAGCGGCGCGTCGCCCGCCAAATGCGCCTTCCTAGACGCAGGTATCTATCAGTGGACCGGCGGTTACACATCCGATGCGACCGGCAGCCTGCTCTCCAACGAGCTCAAGGCGCCAAATGAGGAGCTTTACTCAGCTGTGGGCACTCAGACGACGGCCTCCCCGCAGTTCTGGAACATGAACGGCGCCGGCTGCGCCGGCAGCTTCACGTTGGCGGTGAACACTGCCTCGGGCTACGGGATCAAGAAAGGCGGACTCGGCGTCGGCAGCTGGGGGGTCGAGCTGACCTCGGTCCGCTACGACCAGTTCCTCGACTCGTCCAGCGCATTTTCGCCCAACCCTTGCCTGGCGGGCTGCCGCCGCGAGAGCGCGCCCTCGGGGTGCCAGCAGGTGCCCACCCTGGACATCAAGGATCAGGTGATCGACGTGAGCATCACTCAGAACGCTCCGGGGGCCGAGTACTACAACGTCTACCTCAACCCCAACGGATGTCTGCCTTGCGTTCCTGTTACAGCGTGCCCAGTGGGGACGGACGGGGGCGGAAGTCCGAACGACTTCTCGTTCATCGGCAGGTTCAACGCTCCCGGATTCAGCGGCGGCGTCCCGACCGGTCCGTATCCGAACGGCGGAGCAGGCACGATCATCACCGGCGGAACGGGCGGCTGGGTGTGCGGCGCGGCGGGCCACACGATCTGCGCTGTCACCGCCGGCACGCTTCTACCGAACACGCTTTGCTTCGCACAGGCGCGGTACAAGAACTGCCAGCCGCCGGACGACGAGTATCCTCCGCAGTGCTTCAGCAGCTGCGTGCCTCCGCCGACGACCCTGTCGCAGGAAAACGCCCCCATGAATCTTGAATACTCTCCGTTCACCGGCGGCGACGTGACGAATGAGAACTACTGCCAGACGTCCCCAGCCAGCGGCGGCGATCCGAACGCGCCGTGCGCGACGGCGAACTTCACGCCGGGCGCGGTGCAGTTCTACTTCACCGGGGGGTCGTGCATGACCCAGAACGCGCAGGGCGCCACATACGTGTTCAGCGGGAAGCAGTACAACTGGATCGTCATCTACGAGCAGCCCGTCTACCCGGTGCCTCCGATTTCGTGCTCCAACACCCTTGACGGCGGCGCGGCGACCCAGTACATCGGGACGATATACACGCCCACGGCCGACTGGAAGATCACCGGCGGCGACCGGTCACCGCTGGCGGGCCAGGTCATCGCATGGACAGCGACCGTCGCCGGCGGGGCAGCCGTCGGCGTCGACTTCAACCCCAACTACGCGCCGGCCCCACCCGCGGCGCGCCTGATCAACTGACCGGCCGAACCTCGTAGCCCAGCTCGCGCAGGGCTTCGCCGATCCACTGCAGCGCCATCTCTTTGGTGTTGGCCCAGGTTTCGGGCGACGAATCTGGCAGGCCCGTGTCGATCGCCACGCGGCCGGCCACACGCAGAAGGCGCCGCACGAGCGGCGCGGCCTCCTGCACGGAGAAGCTCATCTCGCCCAGCGCTCGCGAGAGCATGAAGCACGTCGCGTTGAACGTCTCGGCGTCGATCGGCTCGGCTTGCGCGAGGCGTTCGGCCACCCCGGCCCTCAGATCGGAGGGATCCATGACGGGCTTATGATTTCAGAACGGAGATGGACCTAACCGAACCTGTACTGCTGACCCCGGAGGGGCTGGAGAAGCTCAAGCGCGATCTCGAGGTTGCGCTGCAGCGCCGTGCCGAGGCGGGCGAGCGCCTGAAGGAAGCCTTCCAACCGGGCGACATCGAGGACAACCCCGAGTACGAGCAGGCGAAGGAGGAGGTCGGCCTCCTCGACAGCCGGATCTACGAGCTCCAGGAGATGATCGGCCGCGCCCAGATCATCAAGGAGTCGCATTCGAGCGTCGCCGGACCAGGCTCGACCATCGACGTGGTCGACTCTGACGGACACGCGGAGACGTACCACCTGGTGGGCGCGGTCGAGAGTGATCCGTCCGCCGGCCGCATCTCTGTCGACTCGCCCGTCGGCCGCGCGCTCGTGGGCAAGAAGAAGGGCGACCGGATCACGATCAGCGTCCCCTCGGCCACACTCACTCTCTCGGTGAAGGCGGTCAAGTAGAGACGTCAAACATCGTCGGGACCCCAGTCTCGACCGACGCTATCAACCCAGACGCTATCGCCGACCGGACCACGGTCGGCGTTTTGTTCCGCCAGGCGGCGAAGTTCGGCGATCGGCCGCTCGTGCACTACAAAAGCGCCGGACCTTCTTGGTCGACCGCGACATGGGCGGACATGCGGCGTTGGGTGCTGGCAGTGGCGTCCGCCCTCATAGAAGAAGGTGTGAAGCCCGGCGACGCCGTGGTGCTCATGTCGGAGAACCGCGTCGAGTGGCTTTACTGCGACTTCGCCATCCAGTCCGTCGGCGCTATTACGGTGCCGATCTACCCGAGCAGCCCGCCCGAGCTGGCCCAGAAGATAGCTGCTGACAGCGAGGCGGTCCTCGCGATCACCTCTGGCGAGAAGCTCGCCGCGAGACTCGCCATCACCTCACAACTCCGGCTCATCGCGCGCATCGACGTCGAGGTCGAGCAGTGGGCGAAAAAGGGACCTAAGCGCATGAATGACATCGTGTCGCGGCTCGAGAAGATCCAGCCGGACGACGTCTGCACCATCGTGTATACGTCGGGCACGACCGGGGAGCCGAAGGGAGCCGAGCTCGCGCATCGCAACCTCGTCGACATCTCGCGGGCGATCCTCGAGGTGTTCCCTCTGACCTCCGACGATTCGACCCTTTCGTTCCTGCCCTACTCGCACGTCTTCGAACGGATCAACGGCGTCTTCATCGGGTTGATGTTCGGCGGCCAGGCGTGGGTCTCGCAGGGTACCGATCACCTGGCCGCCGAGCTGGCAGAGGTGAAGCCCACCGTCATGAACTCCGTCCCGCGCGTGTACGAAAAGATGCACAGCGCGGTCATGGCGCGCGTGCGCGAGTCGCCGGCCGTGCGGCGATCGATATTCAATTGGGCCGTCGGCGTCGGAACTCGATTCGCGCATGAGACCCATCCGAGTCCGCTGCTCCAATGGCAGCACGTGCTCGCCGACCGCCTTGTGCTTGCCGATCTTCGCCGTCGGCTGACCGGAGGGCGCCTCCGCTTTTTTATCAGCGGCGGCGCCGCGCTGGCGCGGGAGATCGAGGAGTTCTTCTGGGCCATCGGGGTCCCGATTCTCAACGGGTGGGGCATGACCGAAGTCTCGTCGGGTGCATGCTCCAACACCCTCGCGCAGCACCGGTTCTTGACCGTCGGCAGGCCGTTTCCAGGCGTCGAGCTGAAGATCGCCGAAGACGGCGAGATCTTGATCAAAAGCCCCGGGACGATGGTTGGATACCACGACAACCCCGCTGCCACGGCGGAGATGATTCGCGACGGCTGGGTCTACTCAGGCGACATCGGCGAGATCGACACTGACGGCTTCCTCAAGATCACAGATCGAAAGAAGGCGCTTTTCAAGACCGCAGTCGGCAAATACGTGGCGCCGCAGCCGCTCGAGTTCGAGCTCATGCGCGACCACCTCGTCGAGCGCGCCGTGGTCGTCCAAAAGGCGGTCGACGCCGCCAACTCCGGTCGCGGCAACTGGGAGACGATCCAGTACTTCGAGCTGCTGCCCCGCGATTTCTCGGAGGCCGAGGGGGAGCTCTCGTTGAAGCTGGACGTCAAGCGCAAGGTGGTGCAGGACCACTACCGGCAGCAGATCGAGTCGATGTACTCGAGGAAGAAGCCCGCGTAGATTAGTCGCCATGGCCGGCCCCGCGGACATGTCCGAGCTCCACGCCGCGCTCGACCACCTGCGACCGCAGCTCTGCCACTGCGGCCTCAAGGGTGAATGCCTGGGCTGCAAGGGCATCGAGATGGTCCGCGCCCAGGCCGAGGCGGTCGTCGCCGCCGCGAGCCAGCCCATCCTGATCCAGGTCGCCCAGGAGGCATCCATGCAGGACATGGCCACGCGCTTCCAGGCCATGTCGGAGCGCTTGCTGTCCGACCCTGAGATTCGCCGCTCGGCGGAGCAGATGCAAGAGCGCTTGATGGCTGACCCTGAGACACGCCAGCTGCTCGAAGAGCTGATGCGGCGCCTGGGTGCCCCTCCCGAAGAATAATTTCGCGTTCGGGGTTGAAAAGCGCCTGCTTGTCCCGACAATAAGGCCGCGCTAGCTACCGGTCACAGAAGGGAAGGGGACATGGGTGCAGGCTTGAGGCACAAGCTGGTTTCTCGGCGAAGTCCACTGGCGGTTGCCGCATTGATGCTAACCCCGCTGGCGATCGGCCAGCCTCTGGCGGCGGCCGCCAGCGCGGGCTGCAGCCCCAGCACCTTCTCGGCGGGCGCGTTCAGCGCGGCCGCGATATCGAACGGGACGCTCTACATGTGGGGCAGCAACACTGTCGGGCAGCTTGGGATTGGCTCTGTCGGGGGAGCAGGGCGCTCGACGCCGCTGCCCGTCGTGACCAGCACAGGGCTGGTGAGCCCAGCAGCCGCGTGGACGTCGGGCGTCACGAGTTTCGCCGTTGACGGCTCAGGCCAGCTTTGGGGCTGGGGAGACAACCACTTCGGTGGGCTTGGTCAACCGACCTCAACCGTGTACTTTACGAGCCCGATCCAGATCACCGGGCCGACAAATGTGGTCCAGGTGAGCGGGAACGGGGGCAACACCATGGCCCTGACCGCGGGTGGTGCGGTGTGGGGCTGGGGCTTCTCCCCGACCGGCGAGCTTGGATTCGTGAAGCCGACCCCTCAAACGACGCCGATCGTATTGCCGGGTCTTAGCAACATCGCGGAAATCTCCGACGGATCCTTCACCTCGGTGGCACTGGATGCCAATGGAACCGTGTTCGGCTCGGGCCAGAACATGGCCGGCGAGCTCGGCCTCGGGAGCGGCGTAACCCAGGTCACCGCCTACCGGCCACTGCCGGGCTTGAGCAACATCAAACACGTCGTCATCAACGAGGAGGGCTTTTTCAGTGCGTTCGTGCTGGCGGTCGATCAGAACGGGCACGTGTTGGCCGCCGGCGGCAACCAGAGCGGCCAGATGGGCAACGGATCGTTTTCGTCCACCAGTCAAGCCACA
>WNFC01011997.1_pt1 | contig 15591 bp, 13 predicted proteins | sample 5400541 | NCBI WGS metagenome assembly WNFC01 (sample SAMN13153342, study PRJNA577476) | soil metagenome | isolation source: 120 cm saprolite under Douglas fir tree site 2 hole 2 replicate 1 | place: USA:California | collected 2015-04-18
AATGAACGACAACCGCAAAGCCACTGTCGCCTGCCCGTTCTGCGAAACGCTGAACCGTGTCGACTTGTCGCGGATCGGGCAGCATCCGAAATGCGGCAAATGCGGGAAACCCATCCTGCTGGATCGCCCCATCGCCGTCTCCGACGCGACCTTCGAGCGAGTCACGACCGATACGACGGTTCCGGTGTTAGTCGATTTCTATGCCGATTGGTGTGGCCCGTGCAAGGTGATGGCGCCGCTGCTCGACGACGTCGCGCGGAAACGGGCGGGTGAGCTGCTGATCGCAAAGCTCGACACCGACAAAAATCCGGCGACCGGCATGCGCTTCGGCATACGCGGCATTCCGACCATGATCTTGTTTCGGGGCGGAAAGGAGATCGCGCGCCGTGTCGGCGCCGTTCCGCCGCAGGACCTCGACGCTTTCGTGAATTCGGGTTAGCGAGCGAGCTGGCGCAGCACGTACTCCAAAATCCCACCGTGCCGGTAATACTGGAGCTCCTGCGGGGTATCGATGCGCACCATCGTATGGAATGCTGTGACTTTTCCGTCATCCGCAGTCGCCGTAACGGTCAGCTCTTTCGGCATGTCGCCAATCCCCAGGATGTCGTAGCGCTCGTACCCGGTTAGCCCGAGCGAAGCCGCGCTCTGAGCAGGCGTGAACTGCAGCGGCAGGATGCCCATCCCCACGAGGTTCGAGCGATGGATGCGCTCGAAGCTCTCGGCGATCACGGCGCGCACGCCGAGGAGGCGTGGTCCCTTCGCCGCCCAGTCGCGGGACGACCCGGCGCCGTACTCCTTTCCCGCGAGCACGATCAGCGGCGTGCCCTCGGCGGCGTACTTGAGAGAGGCGTCGTAGATAGTCATCTGCTCACGCTCGGGCAGATGGACGGTAAATGGCCCTTCCGTTGCGGGGGCGAGCAGATTTTTGAGCCGAACGTTGGCGAACGTGCCGCGCACCATCACTTCATGATTGCCGCGACGCGCTCCGTAGGAATTGAAGTCAATCGGCGCGACGCTATGGCTCACCAGATACTGGCCGGCGGGGCTGGTCTTGCGGATCGAGCCCGCCGGCGAGATGTGATCGGTCGTGATGCTGTCGCTGAGCAGACACAACACCCGCGCGCCACGAATGTCGCGAACCGGTCCCGGTTCTTTCGGCATACCGTCGAAGTACGGCGCTTGCCGGATGTACGTGGACGTCGGTTCCCACGCGAAGCGGTCGCCCTCAGGGACCGGCAGGCCGCGCCAGCGCTCGTCACCCTCGAACACTTGTCCGTAACTTTTGCGAAACATCGACGACTGAATCGAGCGGCCGATGACGTCGGCCACTTCCTGCGCCGATGGCCAGATCTCACGCAGGAACACCGGCCCATTCATGCCGATGCCGAGTGGCTCGTTGTGAAAGTCGATATCGATGCGGCCGGCCAGCGCGTAGGCGACAACGAGGGGCGGCGAGGCCAGATAGTTGGCGCGCACTTCCTGTTGAATCCGGCCTTCGAAATTGCGGTTGCCCGACAACACCGCGCAGACGACCAGGTCGCATTCGTTGACCGCATTCGAGACCGCTTCCGGCAGCGGACCGGAGTTGCCGATGCATGTCGTGCATCCGTAGCCGACCAGGTGGAAGCGCAGCGTTTCGAGCGGCTCCATCAAGCCGGCTTGTTTCAAATAATCGGTCACGACCTTGGAGCCCGGTGCGAGACTCGTCTTCACCCATGGCTTGGAGCGCAGGCCGCGCTCCACGGCTTTCTTGGCCATGAGGCCGGCAGCAACCATGACCGACGGATTCGAGGTATTCGTGCAGCTCGTGATCGCCGCGATGACGACCGAGCCGTGCCGTAGCACGTGCTCGGTGTCGTCGATCCGCAGCGTGGCGTGCGACGGTCGGGGCGGTGGCGGTTGGAGGCCGGCTTGACCGCCTTCGCCCTCCCACCGTCCCACCGGAATGGCGTTCACCGCCGGAACCGGAGCCGGCTTCATCAGCGTCGGTAGCGCTTCCGCGAACTTGCGCGGGACCTCGCGCAAGCCCACGCGGTCCTGCGGCCGCCGTGGCCCCGCCATGCTCGGCTCCACGGTGGCGAGGTTCAGCTCCAATGTGTCCGAGTACTGCGGCTCCGCAGCGTTCGGGCTGTGGAATAATCCCTGTTCCTTCGTATAGGCCTCAACGAGCTGCGTCAGCTCGGGCGGCCGGCCGGTGAACTCGAGGTAGCGGAGAGTCTCCTGGTCGACCGGGAAGATTCCGATCGTCGCGCCGTACTCCGGCGCCATGTTGCCGATCGTCGCGCGGTCGGCGAGCGGCAACGTGGAGACGCCCGGACCAAAGAACTCCACGAACTTTCCGACGACACCTTTTGCACGCAGCAGCTGCGTGATCGTCAGGACGAGGTCGGTTGCGGTGGCGCCCTCGGAGAGCTTGCCCGTCAACCGGAAGCCGACGACCTGCGGAATCAGCATCGAGACCGGTTGCCCGAGCATCGCTGCTTCAGCCTCGATGCCGCCCACGCCCCAGCCCAGGACGCCGAGTCCATTGATCATCGTGGTGTGTGAATCGGTGCCGACGAGCGTGTCCGGATACGCTTGCGGCGTCGTGCCGTCAGTCGTGAAGACGACCCTCGCCAGGTACTCCAGATTCACTTGATGGACGATACCGGTATCGGGCGGCACTACCTTGAATCCGGTAAACGTTTTCTGCGCCCAGCGCAGTAGCGCGTAGCGCTCGCGGTTGCGTTGGAACTCGAGATCGGCGTTGACCTGGAACGCCGTGGGCGTTCCGAATTCGTCGACGATGACGGAGTGATCGATGACGAGCTCGGCCGGCAGCAGCGGATTCACCTGCTTCGGATCGCCGCCCATCTTCACCATCGCATCCCGCATCGCCGCGAGATCGACGACCGCTGGTACGCCCGTGAAGTCCTGCAGGAGAACACGCGCCGGCATGAAGGCGATCTCTTCGTCCGGAAGCTTGAGCGGCTCCCAGCGCGCGAGCTTCTCGATATCGGCGCCGCGGACGGTGTGGCCGTCTTCGAGTCGCAACAGGTTCTCGAGCAGGATCTTCAGCGAGTAGGGCAGCCGGCCGACCGGGAGGCCGCGCCGTTCGAGCGCATCGAGCCGGTAGATCTCGTAGGACTTCCCGCTCGCCTTGAGCGTGGCCCGACTGCCGAAGCTATTGGTGCTCACTGGGGCAGCACCTTCACGGCGACGACGAAATACTCGGTCTCCCCGAAGCAGCTCGTCGGGACACCCTTGTGTTGCTGATAGGTCAACGCCACGCGCCTTCCCAGCGACTCGTTGATGTGCTGTGCGACGTCCTCATCCCGTACTGTGAAATAAAACTTCTCGGGATTGGTGCCGGGCATCGACACCATCGCCAGCTCACCTTCCCACGTCTTACAGAGCCATCCCTTCTTGGAGAACTTCTGCACGAATCCGGCCCGCTCGCCCTCGGAATAGCTCCACTGGAGGGCAGACCAGGTGTACAGCGCGAAGATAAGGATCGGCGTCAGCAGTATACCCGCAATGATCAGCTTGCGTTTGCGGGTGAGCTGGAAGTTGAAATTCACGGGCGTCAATCTACCTCGTACGTTTCCGTGCGATAAGGCGTAAAGCCGCGCGCGACGTAGTTCGGCAGCGCGTTCGCATGATCGAGCGTGCAGGTATGCAGCCACACACGCTTCGGGCGAAGGGCCCAGGCGTCGCGTACGGCGCTCGACAGCAGGTGCTTTCCCAAGCCGCGCCCGAACTCGGCGGTCACGATACCGAAGTAGGCGATTTCCACGGAGTCATCGTCCGGTACTCGGCGGAGCTCGTACCAACCGGCCAGGCCTTCCTTCGCTTCCCCGCTGCGGGACGCGACGAAGAGCTGGATCGTGGGATCCGCCAGATGGGCGGCGATTTCCTGGTCCGTCCAGTCCCACCGGTCGCGCCAATGAAATGCTTCGCCCACCGTGCGATAGCACAGCCGATACAGCGCCGGCAAAGGCTTGGGGACTCGCGCAATCGCGACGTCGGAGAATTCCCCAAACGCGTTCTTGAACTGCCCGGGGCCCTGAAGTTCGAGGTATGTACGCGTGACTAGCATGCCGTATCTTAGCGTCTATTATTGAGCTATGACCTTCAACCGAATGGGCACACTGCCCCTGCCGCTGGCGCTCCACCTCGCAACGTACACGGTGATCGGTTTGTTCTGCGCGTTCGCCGGCGGCCTCAATCTGATCGACCCGACCAAGATCATTCCGAACGCGTTGATTTTCCTCGGGCTCGCGGGATTCAGTTGGGGTTACGTCTTCGGGATTCTGATGGCCCGCAAGGAAGTGTTGGGGATGGGGCTCGTCGCGAGCATCGGTTACGTGGCTGCCGGGATCTGGCAGCTCGGCCCCCATTGGGCCCTCGGGGCGCTACTGCTCGCCATTGGCGTCTACGGGCTCGCGACGCTCGCCCTCTACAGAAAGCGTATCCTCGAAGCCTGATTCAGCAGATCACCCCGTCCTGCACCGGCGCGGCGGGGACCTCCACGACGAACTTCGCACCGCCCAACGTTTCCGAATCCTCGAGCCACATTCGTCCGCCCACTTCGGCGACCACTCGCTGGCAGATCGATAGGCCGAGTCCCGATCCCTCATCCGGGCTCTTCGTTGTGAAAAACGGATCGAAGATGCGACTCCGTACGTTCTGCGGGACGCCCGGTCCTGAATCCTCGACCGTGAGTCGCACCCATCCCTCCCGTCCCTCAGTGGCGAGCTCGATGACGGCGTTCGGCCGGCCCCGCACCGCGTGCTCGGCATTCGTTACAAGGTTGATGACGACCTGCTGGAGCTCCTGACCGAGACCAAGCACCGACTCCGCGCCCTGATCCATGCGGGTGCGCACTTCGATGTTGTCGGCGCGCAGCACGCGCTGACGAATCTCCGCGACGTCACGCACCAACTCATTCAGCTGGACGCGCACCGGTGTGCTGTCAGCCCGTCGCGCGAGACGCAGCAGGCTGCGGACAATGCGGGCCGCGCGGTCCACCTCGCGCACGATCGTGGCCGCGGCGGCGCTCGCATCGGTGTCCTGAGTCGACCGGCCGAGGAGCTCTGCCTCCATCCGGATCGCAGCCAGCGGGTTGTTCACTTCGTGCGCCACGCCGCTCGCGATTTCGCCGACGGTGGCGAGTTTCTCCCGCGCGATCAGCTCGCGTTGCGCCCGTAGCTCGTCGGTGCGGTCGTACAGCGCCACGAGCAGATCCTGCGATCCGAGCCCGCGCAAGTCGGTGACCGTGCAATCGCAAATGCGCCGGTCGCCGCCGGTGCCGCCGGATGATTCCTGCGTGACCAGCACGCGGCCGTGCCAGGGCTGCCCCTGTTGCCGGCCCACGAGCATGAGGCGGACCGTAATACCGCTCGGAGACAACCCGAGCTTCTCGAGGTGCTTGCCGATCGCCGCCTGTTTGTCTGCGACGCCGAAGACGCGGATTGCCGCTTCGTTGACCTGCCGGACTGTACCGGCGGTATCGACGAGCGCCATCGGGAGCGGGCTGGCGTCCACCATCGCGTGCGCGCGATCGGCGGCGGCGCGGGTCGCGGCAACGGCCTCCGATAGCTCGATACCGCCGGCGATGTGGGCGCCGACGGCCGATACATAGTGAAGGTCGTGCAAGCTGAAGGGTGGCGTCGGCGGCGCACCGGCTGCCTGATAGCGCAGCAGACCAACCGCGCCCACCGTTCCCTGAGAGATCCGCAGCGGCGCGATCAACGCGGCGCGCACACCCTCGGCCAGGGCGCGCGCGATCGGGCTCGCATCCGCTTCCGATCGCAGATCCGCCGTCATGATCGGCTCGCCGGTGCGCACCACGCGTCCCGTGGCGCTGGTGTCGAGTCCGAGCATGAGTCCATCGATTCGTGCTGCCTCACCGAGTGCCGGCGAGATGCGGAGATTCTGGCCGTCGGGTTGCTTCAGCGCGACAAAAGCGCCCTGCGCCTCGACGAGCTCCATGAGACTTTGCAGGGTGTAGCGGAGCAACAATTGCGTCTCGGGGGCGGCCAGCAGCCAGCGCGCGAGCTCGACGACGAAGCCGCCGAGGCGTCGCTCCCGCTCCAGCGCGGCACGGCGGCCGACCATGACCGCGAGGCGCGAAGCAAACTCGATTGCGGCTTCCAGCTCGGACGCCGGCAGCGCGGCCGGCGCGCCGGCCATCGCCGCATGGACGTGGCGACCTTCGGGATCGCGCCATTCCGCGGTCAGGCTGCGTCCCGACCGATCGTCCGCGCCCGCAGTCACAGAACCGCTTTCGTTGATGCCTTGATAGCGGATCGTGAGCCGGGCGCCGCCGGCCCAGTCGCTCAGGATGGACGCGGCGGCCTGCCAGAACTCTACGGACCGCTTCGCGTCGGTCGCCTGGCGCACCAGCGCCTGCAAGGCTTCGCGCATGCGGGCACGAATATATCGGATCGGGAACCGAGTAGCGTTTTTCACGGCATGAGCACACTTCTGACGGTTACCGATGGCGGGTCACTGCGGGAAAGCCCCAGCGACCCAACGCAAATCCCCGTCACACCGAATCATCCTGACGATCCCGAGCTGCTCGATGCCTATTCGCGCGCCGTAAGCGGCGTGGTGGAGCGCGCAGCGCCTGCCGTGGTGAGCGTGGAAGTCCAGCACCGGCGCCGCCGCGGCTCCCGCCGCGAAGAACAGGGACACGGATCGGGATTCGTGTTCACACCGGACGGCTTCATTCTCACGAACAGCCACGTGGCCCACGGCGCAACCAAGACCGAGGTGGCGTTCGCCGACGGGCGCCGGCTGCGCGCGGAGTTGGTCGGCGATGATCCCGAAACCGATCTCGCGATTCTGCGCGTCGACGCCTCGTCGCTGATCGCCGCACCACTGGGCGACTCGGCGGCACTCCGCGTCGGTCAGGTCGTCATCGCCATCGGGAATCCGCTCGGCTTTCAGAGCACGGTGACCGCGGGCGTCGTCAGCGCGCTCGGTCGCTCGTTCCGTTCGGTGTCCGGTCGTTTGATCGACAACGTCATTCAGACGGATGCGGCATTGAATCCGGGGAATTCGGGCGGCCCGTTGCTCGACTCGCGCGGCAACGTCGTCGGCGTCAACACCGCCGTCATCTTGCCCGCGCAGGGCATCTGCTTTGCGGTCGCCGTCAACACGGTGAAGCTCGTTGTTGGCCAGCTGATCGCGTACGGCCACGTGCGGCGCGCGCGCATCGGCGTGGGCGGACAAAATGTGTCGCTGCCCCGACTCGCCGTGCGGGCGCATCGTCTCATCCAGCCGAGTGGCGTGTTGATCACCACCATCGAGAGCGGCAGCCCCGCCGACACAGCAGGCCTGCAAACGGGAGACATCATTGTCGCATTCGACGGCAAGCCGGTGCACGGCATCGACGACTTGCACCGGTTGCTCACTGGGGAACGGATCGGCGCCGCTACGACTGTCGCGGCTGTCAGAAAGGCGGAACGCCTCGAGTTACCCATAACTGCAACAGAATCGCGACCATAGTGTGACAGGCGCGCTGTTGACGCGCGCCTGTGTCAGTACTTACCATTCGCCCATGCTCTGCTGCGCCTGCAAGTCGAATATGACCCACAACGGGAACCTTCTCCCGGAGGCGGGCGCTACCTGACGCGATGGATTCTGTCGCAACACACGGAGCGGCCCGCCCACCTTGGAGCGGGCCTTTTTCGTGTGGAGGATTTCAAACGAAGGGAGTTGGAATGAAGAAGCATTACATCCTGGCGAGTGACTTCGATCAGACGTTGAGCTTCAACGACTCGGGGATCGTCCTGAGCGAGATGCTCGGCATCACGAGCTTTCGCGAAAAGGTCGCCGGATTGTCGGCGCTCAATCTGGTGCAGCAAGGCGCCGAGTTGGCGTATCTGCTCGCGAACGACCCCGAGTACCGGCGCGTCACGCGAGCGGACTTGCTGGAGGTCGGCCGGCGCGTGCGCCTGAAGCGCAACGTGCGATTGCTCACCCGGATGCTGGCGCAGGGCATCGACGGTCACCGGTTCGATTTCTACGTCATCTCCGCGGCGCCCGAAGAGGTGGTCCTTTCGGCTCTCGACGGGATCGTGCCCGCCGATCATGTCGTGGGTACGCGGTTTCGCTTCAAGCCGGAAGCCGAAGGTGGTCAAATCGATTTACTGGTGCGCGTCGCCGCGGGCTATGGCAAAGTGGCCGCGGTCGAGGAAATTCGCACCCGCCATGTCGTGCCGCGGGATCAGGTCGTGTACGTGGGAGACGGGCAATCGGACATTCCCGTCATGTTGCACGTGAATCGCGGCGATGGCTTCACGATCGCCGCGTCGGAGGCGCGGGAAGTCGCGCACATCGCGAAGCGCACGGTGATCAGCGACGACGCCCTGAGCGTGCTCGTGCCCGTGCTCGAGGAGATCGCCGGATTCGGACCGAGCCAGATCCGCGCGCTCTTTGAAGATCACGGCCTCGTGATTCAGGAGTGGGACCGCGTCCGCACGGATTGGCTCACGATCCGCGATGGCGCGGGCGACGGCGTGATTCGGCTGGACCTCGCTACAGGGACTTGATCGCGCCGAGAAACCGCTGCGGGTCCGGAGTGAATCCCGGGAAGATGGGTGAGAGATCTCCGGCACCCAGGTGGCGGGCGAGTACCTCGCCAAACAAATCGCGGAAGTCGGTCGTGACGGCGACGTCGCGCCCCTCGAACCGCTGCTCGACGCTCAGTCCGGGCCAGCGCCCCAGCACACGGCCGCCGTTCACCGGTCCGCCCATCACGAGCATGGCCGTCGCGTGGCCGTGATCGGTGCCGCTATTGCCGTTCTCCCGAATCGTCCGCCCGAACTCCGACATCGTGAGCACCACGACGCGGCTCATCCGATCGCCGAGGTCGCGGCTGAACGCTGAGAGCGCGAGTGCAAGCTCGCGCAGACGGGCAGCGAGCTGGCCCTCGTTCGAGCCCTGATTCACGTGCGTGTCCCAGCCCGTACAATCGGCGAACGCGATCTCCAGTCCGACATCCGCTTTAATCAGCTGCGCGATCTGGAGCAGCGTGCGCCCGAGGCGACCTTGCGGGTAGTCGGCACCCGCCGCCGGCCGGTAGTGGGTAGGGTCGGCCCGTTTGAGCATCTGGATCGCATCGAAGCCTTCCCGTGAGGAAGAAGCGAGCAGGCCGGTTCCTGCACCCTCATACAACTCTTCAAACGCCCGTGTCAGCCGATCGCGCGCGGCTTCTTGCGGAACACGTAGCCCGAAGGCTTGGAGATCGTCGATCGCCAGAGACGGCGCGCTGCCCGCGAGGATGCGCGGCAGCTGCGGCCCGAAAGCCACCGCGCGGAACGGCGTATCAGCGTGTTCGCGGTCATGCGCGCAGTAGCGGTTGGCCCAGCCGTCGCCAGTAGACTTCACGCCAGGCGTGCCCGTTTCCATGTAGTCCTGCGCGTCGAAGTGGCTGCGTGTCGAATCGGGTGAGCCGACGGCATGAATCGCGGCGAGGCTCTTGTTGTCCCACAGCTCTTTCAGGGGCGCGAGACTTGGATGCAGGCCGAAGTGCCCGTCGAGATCGACGACCGTGTTCTGAGGCACGGCGATGCGCGGCCGCTCCTCGTAGTAGAGCGGGTCGCCGTGCGGAACGATCATGTTCAGACCATCGACCGCGCCGCGCTGGAACAGGCAGACGAGAAATAGCGGCTCGAGTCCGAGGCTGAACAGAGCCAGACCACCGGATTTGACGAAGAGGCGTCGAGAGATCATCGCGTTTCCTTCCATCATTCCATCGTTTTCACGTTTCACTGCTTTTGAAAGTCCGGCCCGCCGATCGCCAAGCCAACCGCGAGCGCGCGTGCTTGCAAGGGATCGGCAACATCCGTGAGTTGCTTGAGAATGACGATTCTCGTGTGGGCGGACATCGTGCCGCCAAGGATGCGCTTATCGACCATGTCGACGAGCTGTGAATGATCGGTGGTGGCGGGGATGACGGCATCGAGATTCCCATCGATGCCGGGCAAATGCCCCCCCGCCAGGGCGACGGCGGCGTTCATGCGCGCCAGCAGCGCACCGCTGTTCACCCAATGGGCTTCCGTTTCACCGTAGCCGGTTGGTGCGGGTTGTTGATACAACGGTTCGCCGAGCCGGGCGACGACCTGGGCGAGCCTGGGAGTGGTGTCGGGGTCCGCCGAAACTGCTCGGACCGCGCTCACGACGAACTCAAACGGCGTCTTGACCTTCGAGCGGACCACCTGTGGAGCCCAGAAATCGGGCGACGTGACGATCGCGCGCAAGACGGCGCGAATATCGCCGCGCGTTTTCTGCCAGGCCGCGACTGCGGCGTCGACGCAGCCGTCGGGTGGCTCGTCCGCGACGAAACGGGCACACAACTTCGCGCTCACGTGATGCATCGTGGCGTGCTGCATTGCGAGGAACTTGAGGAGCCGCACGCCCTCATCCCTTCCGTCGTCGTGGAAGGTGAGGCCGAAGACGTGCTTGGTGCCCTGATCGTGAGCCCAGTCGCGGAACACGAATCCCGCGCCGCGTTCCGGGGGCTCGATGCTCCAACCGGTGAAAATGCGCGCGACTTCGATGACGTCCTGTTGCGTGTATCCGCCGTCGACGCCGAGGGTGTGCAGCTCGAGGAGTTCGCGCGCGTAGTTCTCGTTGATGCCCGTCTGCTGGCGCCGCCGCCGATCTTCCGGCATTTCGTTCATCCCAAACCGCCGCCGTCCGAAGAACGGAGAGAACGGGCGGAACGGGCGAGGTGGTGTGGAACCCGGGGCCACACTCTGCGCATTGTCGAGGTAGAACAGCATCGCGGGGCTTTCCGCCGTCGCGATGAGCAGGTCCTCGAAGCGGCCGAGCACGCGCGGCCGGATGGTTTGCTCGATGTATGAAGGCAACAGGAACCGGTCGGCGCCTTTGCCGACAAAGACGTTGAAATGATTGGTCCAGAAATCCACCATGACTTCACGCAGCTGGCGCTCGGACAGCGCGGCGCGGACAACGGCAAGTTGCTGCAGCTCGCCGTCGAGCTGCCGAAACTCTCTCATCGGCTTTGGGAGGTTGTCGGGACGCACCGTGTCCGCCGCCGCTCCCAGCTCGCGCTGCATGCGTTGCCGCTCGCGCTGCACGTCCCGGAAACGCTCGGCGAGGTCCTCGCGATGGTAATCGAGGATCTTGAAGTCGTGCTCGCGCCGTTCCAGCGCCTTGTCATCGATCCCATCGGGATCGAGTTGCCGGTCGATCCAGCGCATCACGCCAAGGCGCGCCACGCTATCCACCTCGCCGGGACGGGGTCCGTAGGCGAGACGGTTCAGGGCATGCAAAGCGGAGTCGCGCGCCGTCATCGCCGCAGCCGGTGGGGCGGGGGGGGCGGGCGGCGGCATCTGCGCGGCGAGCGACGTCGCCAGGGTCAACGTGGTGACGATCGAAAGAGGAATTCGCATCCGCCTATACTGACGGTTGTCTCAATGCGAAGTTAATGAATATGGCTCGATCCACGCGTCCATCCCGCTCCCGCGCTCGTCGCGGATTGAAGCCCGATGAGGGACCGCCGCCGACCTGGAGCGAACGGCTTGCGGCACTGAAGCACGTTCCCCCGCTCATCCGCCTGGTTTTCCAGACACATCGGGGCTATACGGCGGCGATTCTCGCGCTGCGCGTCGTCCGGTCGTTCATCCCCGTCGCGGTCCTGTGGATCGGGAAGCTCATCATCGATGGCGTCATTGCGGGCATGGCGGCTGCGCACGCCGGACGCACACCCGACTGGTGGCATCTCGCGACGCTGGTTGCGCTGGAGTTGGGCATTGCCGTCGTGGGCGAGGGACTCGCGCGCCTTTCGTCATTGCTCGAGAGCCTGCTCGGCGACCTCTTCGCGAACCGTCTCAGCGTCCGGTTGATGGAGCACGCCGCGACGCTCGACCTGGCGCAGTTCGAGGACGCCGAGATCTACGATCACCTGGAGCGCGCGCGTCGCCAGACGACCGGGCGCATCGGCCTGTTCACGCTACTGCTCGGGACGGCGCAGGATCTCATCACGCTGGCCTCGTTGGCCGGCGTGCTGCTGGTTCAGCTGCCCTGGTTGTTGCTCCTCCTCACGATCGCCGTGCTGCCGGCATTCCTCGGGGAAGCTCACTTCGCATCGCTGGGCTATTCGCTGCTGTTCTCATGGACGCCGGAACGACGCTTGCTCGACTACCTGCGTTACATGGGCGCGTCTGACGAGTCCGCGAAGGAAGTGAAGCTCTTCGGGCTGTCGGACTTCCTGGTGGGTCGGTATGCGGATCTCTCGGACAAGTTCTATCAAGAGAACAAAAAGCTGGCCGTGCGGCGCAACATCGTCTCCACGCTGCTCGTAACGATCGGGACACTGGGCTACTACGGCGCCTACGCCGTGATCATCTATCGCACGGTGCTCGGCGTCTTCTCGATCGGTACGCTGACGTTCCTGGCGGGCTCTTTCCGTCAGAGCCGTGATCTGATTCAGCGGGTGCTGCTTGCCTTGTCACAGATCTACGAGCAGAGCCTCTACCTGAGCGATCTGTTCACGTTCTTCGACGTGCGTCCGACGGTCGTGTCGCAGCCCGGCGCCCGAGCGGTACCGCGTCCGATCCGGACAGGATTCCAATTCGAGAACGTCGGGTTCCGCTATCCCGGCTCGCAACGGTGGGCGGTGCGGCATCTCTCGTTTACGTTCGAGCCGCACGAACGCATCGCATTGGTCGGAGAGAATGGGGCGGGGAAGACGACGCTCGTGAAGCTGCTTGCGCGCCTCTACGATCCTGACGAGGGCCGCATCCTGCTCGACGGGGTCGACCTGCGCGAATATGACCTCGACAGTCTTCGCAAGAATATCGGAATCATCTTCCAGGATTTCGTCCGCTACGACTTCATCCTCCGGGAAAACATCGGCGTGAGCCAGGTCGAGGCGCTGGACGACGACGCGCGGATCCGCGAGGCGGCGCGCCGCAGTCTCGCGGATTCGGTCGCGCAGCGCGTGCCGCAAGGCTTCGACCAGATGTTGGGCCGGCGGTTCGACAATGGCGTGGAGCTATCCGGCGGCGAATGGCAGAAGGTCGCGCTGGCGCGCGCGTACATGCGCGACGCGCAGGTGCTGATCCTCGACGAGCCGACCGCCGCGCTCGATGCCCGCGCCGAGTACGAGGTGTTCCTGCGCTTTGCCGAGCTGACGAAGGGTCGGATGGCGGTGCTGATCTCCCACCGCTTTTCCACGGTGCGGATGGCTGACCGCATTCTGGTGTTGAAGGGAGGCGAGCTCGTCGACGATGGCACGCACGAGGAGCTGCTTGCGCGCGGCGGCCTCTACGCGGAGCTGTTCAGCTTGCAAGCCGCCGGCTACCGCTGACGAGCTTAGCCTCGGCGCCGGCTGCGGCGGTGAGATCGCGCGGGCCGATCTGGACTCCGACTTTGCCGAGAAACTCACTCGGCGGCGTGCCGCCGGCAAAGACCCAGACGTAATCGTTCGGAATCTCTTTCGTCGTTCCTGCAACGTCGAGCCGCACCGCCTTGGGTAGAATCTCGACCGGTTGCGAGTTGAAGACCACCTGCGGCTTCCCACTCTTGGCGCCGTCCGCGATGCGCTGCGCGTTGCGCTCCTTGATGCGGCTGAACTCCTCGCGCCGGTAGGACAGTGTGACTTTGTTACCGCGTTGGTGCGCGAGGCCGAGGGCGGCCTCGACCGCGCTGTCGCCGCCGCCAACAACCAGAATGTGCGCGTCGGTGTACGCTTCGGCCTCGATCAGTCCATACATGACTTTGGGCAGCTCTTCACCGGGGATGCCGAGCTTGCGTGGCGTGCCGCGGCGGCCGAGCGCGAGAATCACGGTCCAGGCGCGATAGCGCGCCTTATTCGTCTCGATTACGAACGCGCCGTCCGGGTCCTTCTGAATGGTTTCGACTTTCTCGCAGGTGTTGACCGTGAGGCCCGCTTGCTTGTGGATCTTCTGCCAGAAGCGGAGGATCTCCTCCTTGGAGATCTGCAGCTTGTTGAACTTGCCGTGCATCGGGAATTCCACGGGGCTCGTCAGGACGAGCTTCTGGCGCGGATACTTCGCGACGGTGCCGCCGAATTCATCTTGTTCCAGCGTGACGTAGCTGAGCTCGCGCTCGATGGCGCGGAGTGACGCGCTGATGCCGGCCGGTCCCGCGCCCACGATGCAGACATCCCGCACGCTGGCCAGCGTGCGGCCCCGCTTGATGCCGAGCAAACGGCTCGCGATAATGTCCACGCACTCCCTTCCTTCATTGACTGCGTTCTTGATGAGTGCGAGGCCGCCGAGCTCGCCTGCAACGAAGCCTGGTATCTCCTGGTTTCAGCGAGTGCGGAGCGCAGCACGACCGAACGAACCAGTCAGATATACAGCGGCTTCAGCGTGCGCTTCTAGGGCGCCGGCCGCGCATTGCCGCCGTCGGCCACGAATTTCCAGCTCCCATCTGATTGTCGCTTCCAGATCGTCAGGTACTTGCTGTAGTGCTTGACGCTGGCGATGCGCGCTTCCCCCACCGTACAGCCGAGATCTCCTGACCGCGCGATCTCCGCCGCTACTGGCCACCATTCCAGCACGGCGCCTGCCGGAAAGCCGTCAAATCCCGCGGCGATCGCATCCCGGCCTTCGCTCATTTGCGCCCCCCCGCCAAATGCCACGGCATCAGCGCTTGCGAAGGCGAGGAACGCGGCCTTCCCTCCTTGCGACACCGACATTGCCGCGAACGCTGAGTCTGCCAGCAATAGCTCGGCGGGGTCGGCGCGCCCGCCAAACGTTTCGTCGTGCGCCGCTCTACGTGGCACCGGTAAGGGAACGGAATCGGGCATGGGGACAGGCTTGCTTCGAACGTAGGCCGAGATTCGCCAGCCTTCCGAAAGCTTCCGCCAGCAGGCGAGGTACTTGCCGCGCTCACCGGTTGAGCGCGTCCAACCGTTGAGCGCGTCCAACCGGTTGAGCGCGTCCAACCGTAGGTATAGCCCAACGTGCCGTCACTCGACACGTCGGCGTATGCCGGTGTCCGTACGACGTTCCGCATGGACGTGTCGCCGGCAAGGAAGGCGCTGATGTTCCTCGCGCCGCGCATCAGCGGCGCGCCAGGATGCAGGTACGCGGCGCTGTCGGTGAAGGCGGCGGAGATAATCGCGAGCGCGCGATCGGCGGCGAGCAACGCGTTGCGATCGGATGTTCGGTCCGCGGTTGCCGCCAACAAGAAGAGCACAATCACATAGCGCATAGGAGCCTCCAGCACACAATCTCGCGGAAACCGATGCCTGTCCTAGGGGGACCGTGTCATCGCCAGGTGAATTTCACACACTTCTGACCGGTCCGCCGCTGCGGTTCCGGTAGGATGCTACAATGAACCTCATGAAGCGCGGCCTCATGATTTTCGCCGCCTGGACGGCCGTTGCGCTGCTCTTCTCCATCCAGATGCACTACCAGACGAGCAGCAGCAGCGAGCCGCGGACATGGAGCTGGGTCCTCGCTTGGCAGCTCACCGGATGGTGGAGCTGGGCCGTTTTTACCGCACCCGTCTGGGCATTCTCGGCCTGGGCTGTGCGGATTCGGCGCCCAGCGCAGTTGATCGCCGCGCATTTGCCCATGGCGATCGCCACTGCGGTGTTGT
>WNFC01004239.1_pt1 | contig 15588 bp, 15 predicted proteins | sample 5400541 | NCBI WGS metagenome assembly WNFC01 (sample SAMN13153342, study PRJNA577476) | soil metagenome | isolation source: 120 cm saprolite under Douglas fir tree site 2 hole 2 replicate 1 | place: USA:California | collected 2015-04-18
GTGCGGGACTGGCGAGGCGCAGACCGCCGACCGAGCGATGGCAAGATAAAAGGGCGCGAGGTGCGCGGCGGTCGGGTGGCTGAGGAACGCAGGCACATCAAGCACTTCACACGAGGTGCGAAATAACGCGACAGCCTGCCGATTCGTCCAACCCATTGAGTCAGCGCCAGTTCAGGCACCTCGAGGCAGATGTCACGCGCTGACGCCGAAGCTCACACGGCTTCCGTTGCGACCGCCGTGTAGGTCCTGGCGTAGCACCGCGCGCACATCGGCCATTCTTTTGGCGGAAGTCCCGTGCGACAGTTCGCGCATGACGCGCACACGTACATCCAGAGTCCACGACCGCACAAGCGACGAGCCACTTGATGTGTACGACTATGCACGTCCGCGCGCACGTCGCTCGCGCCGCCCGATGCCGGACGACTCGACCAGCTGGACCGTGACCGACGATTGGCCCGAGGACGTACCGGTGACCGAGGCCGAGATCGAGGTCTTCGAAGCCTGGTTCGGCGACCTGTTCGACGAGTTGTTCTCGACGCGCCACTGAGGGGAGATCACCATGACCGCTCCGGTTCGTGCCGCCCTTTACCTCCGGGTCTCGACCGGCCGGCAGGCGGACAACGACCTCTCCATCCCGGACCAGCGCCGCCAGGCCAGGGCCTATTGCGCGTCCCGCGGCTGGGAGATTGTCGCCGACTACGTCGAGCCCGGCGTCTCCGCGACCGATGACCGTCGGCCAGAATTCCAGCGGATGATCGATGCGGCGACGACCAAGCCACCGGCGTTTGACGTGATCGTCGTGCACAGCTTCAGCCGGTTCTTCCGTGACCAGTTCCAGCTCGAGTTCTATGTCCGCCGCCTCGCCAAGAGCGGCGTACGGCTGGTGTCGATCACCCAGGAGCTCGGCGACGACCCGATGAGCAACATGATCCGGCAGATCATGGCCTTGTTCGACGAGTACCAGTCCAAGGAGAACGCCAAGCACACCCTGCGGGCCATGAACGAGAACGCCCGTCAGGGTTTCTGGAACGGCTCCCGGCCGCCGATCGGTTACCGCATCGTGGAAGCCGCCGAGCAGCGCGGCCATCGCACCAAGAAGATCTTGGAGATCGACCCCATTCAGGCCGAGACAGTGCGGCTGATCTTCCGCCTGGCACGCGAGGGCGACGGCAGCTCGGGGCCGATGGGCGTCAAGTCGATCACCAAGCATCTGAACGCCGCCGGCGTCCGCACTCGCGACGGCGGACGGTGGGGCCTCGCGGCCGTGCACGACGTGCTCACCCGTACGACCTATATCGGCCGCCACCGGTTCAACACCAGGTTCTGGAAGACGCGCGAGCGGAAGCCCGAGGCCGAGGTGGTCGAGATGACCGTGCCGCCGATCATCGACACGGCCGAGTTCGAGGCCGTGCAGGCGCTGCTCAAGAGCCGCAGCCCGGCGCTCACGGCACCGCGCGTCGTCAGCGGCCCGACGCTGCTCACCGGCATCTGCTTTTGTGCCGGCTGCGGCATGGCCATGACGTTGCGGACCGGGAAGGGAGGGCGCTACCGGTATTACACCTGCTCCACCAAGGTCCGCCAGGGCGAGACTGGCTGCACAGGCCGCACAGTCCCGATGCACAAGCTGGACACACTCGTTGCCGATCATATCGAGCAACGCCTTCTACAGCCGGCTCGTCTCGAAAGTATCCTGTCGTCTGTGCTCGATCGCCGGAAGGAGCGCGCCGAGCGCCGAACAGCGCACATCGCCGAATTGCGCAAGCGGGCGAGCGAAGCAGACGCCAAGCTCAAGCGGCTCTACGACGCGATCGAGAACGGAGTGGCCGATCTCACTGACCCGATGCTGAAGGACCGAATTGCGGAGCTCAAGGCGATCCGTGACCAGGCCCGCGCCGACGCAGAGCGGGCCGAGGATGCAATCGAACGGCTCGGGCCGACCATCTCACGCCGCAGACACTCAAAACGTTCGCTAGGCACGCCCGCAAGCGCATGCGAACGGAGAGCGGCGGCTATCGCCGCGATCATCTGCGCGCGCTTGCCCAGCGCGTCGAAGTGGACAGGAAAGAGGTTCGCATCATGGGGTCCAAGAGCGTACTCCTGCGCACCCTTGTCGCCGCTTCGATCGCGAAAACGGCGGGTTTTGGCGTTCCCAGTTTTGTACCGAAGTGGCGCGCCACGAAGGATTCGAACTCCCAGCCCCAGTTCGTCGGCTACGCTTGGACCAGGCCACGCATTCCAGCGCCTCCCAATGCTCGCAATGCCCTGCGCGATCGACGCACGAACCACGCGACCCCTTGCCGCCCCGTGAGCCCTTGGCTATATGTCCTTCGTTCGGAGCCGCCCTTATGGTCGAAGCCGTCCGAGCGGGCCGGAGGCGTGGTCAACATCGCCTTCGCGTGTGGAGGACCGCCCGCTCGCAAGCTTCGTTGCGGAACCCGACGCTAGCATCGTACCAAACGCTTGGTTCGCACCGGCCTGCCGGATTATCCGGCAGTTGCCGGAGGTTATGTGGGACCTCTGGCCACGAGCGTTTGATGCGCCCTTGGTTCAACCGCCGGTGCCGCCGCACAGGAGAGTTTATGGCTTTAGCTACCGCTGCCGCGCCGTCGCGGGAAGATTTTGCTGCGTTGCTCGAGGACTCGTTTGCTCACGGCAATTTGCAGGAGGGTGCCGTCATCAAGGGCACCGTTGTGGCCATCGAAAAGGACCTCGCCGTCATCGATGTCGGCCTCAAAACCGAAGGCCGCGTGCCGCTGCGTGAGTTCAACGGTCCGGGCCGCCAGAACGACATCAAGATCGGCGACACCGTCGAGGTGTATCTGGAGCGCGTGGAGAATGCGCTGGGCGAGGCGGTGCTGTCGCGAGACAAGGCGCGACGCGAGGAGAGCTGGGGCAAGCTCGAAAGAGCATTCCAGAACAATGAAAAGGTTCAGGGCGTCATCTTCAATCAGGTCAAGGGCGGCTTCACAGTCGATCTTGACGGCGCCGTGGCGTTTTTGCCGCGCTCCCAGGTCGACATCCGGCCGATCCGCGACGTCACTCCCCTGATGAACGTCACGCAGCCGTTCCAGATTCTGAAGATGGACCGGCGCCGCGGCAATATCGTGGTTTCACGCCGCACCGTGCTGGAAGAGACCCGCGCAGAGCAGCGTCAGGAACTCGTGCAGAACCTCGAGGAGGGGCAGGTGATCGACGGGGTAGTCAAGAACATCACCGACTACGGCGCCTTCGTGGACCTCGGCGGGATCGACGGTTTGCTGCATGTCACTGACATTGCGTGGCGACGGGTCAATCATCCGTCCGAGGTGCTCAACATCGGACAGCAGGTGAAGGTCAAGATCGTCAAGATCAACCATGAAACCCACCGCATTTCGCTCGGCATGAAGCAACTCCAGGCCGATCCGTGGCAGGGCATCGAGGCGAAGTTCCCGGTCGCCGCCCGCCTCACCGGCCGCGTCACCAACATCACCGACTACGGCGCCTTCGTGGAGCTGGAGCCCGGTATCGAGGGCCTCATTCACGTATCCGAAATGTCATGGACCAAAAAGAACGTCCATCCGGGTAAGATCGTTTCGACCTCCCAGGAGGTTGAGGTTCAGGTGCTCGAGGTCGATCCCGTCAAGCGGCGCATTTCGCTCGGCCTCAAGCAGACCATGCGCAATCCGTGGGAAGTCTTCGTCGAGAAACATCCGCCCGGCAGCGTGGTCGAGGGCGAGGTCAAGAACAAGACCGAGTTCGGCCTGTTCCTCGGGCTCGACGGCGACGTCGACGGCATGGTCCATCTCTCCGATCTCGACTGGAAGCGCCCGGGCGAGCAGGTCATCGACGACTTCAAGAAGGGCGACAAGGTGCGAGCCCAGGTGCTTGACGTCGACATCGAGAAGGAGCGCATTTCGCTCGGCGTGAAGCAGCTCGAAGGCGATCCGTTTGCGGAGGCCGGCGACGTCAAGAAGGGCGCCGTGGTGACGTGCGAAATCATCGAGGTGAAGGAGTCCGGCCTTGAGGTGAAGCTGGTCGGGACCGACCTCACCGCCTTCATCAAGCGCTCGGAGCTCGCTCGCGACCGTTCCGAGCAGCGCACCGAACGCTTCGCGGTCGGCGAGAAGGTCGATGCTCGCGTCACGCAGTTCGACCGCCGCGCCCACAAGGTGACGGTCTCCATCAAGGCGCTCGAAGTCGCCGAGGAGAAGGAGGCGATCGCCCAATACGGCTCCTCCGATTCCGGCGCGACGCTCGGCGATATTCTCGGCACCGCACTCAAGCGTGCCACCGAGAAGAAGGAATGACCTCAGGCCGATTCGAGAGTTCGGGGCGTTTTTCGAGCCTCCTCAGGGTTGCCCGGCTTGACCGGGCACCCTCCTCCCTACCCTCTCCCGCGGGCGGGGAGGGGGGGGCGGGGTCGCCGGATCAAGTCCGGGGAGGGCGATGACATCCCCCGTCAAACGAACCGGCCCCGGGAGGTTTCCCAGGGCCATTTTGCCACAAATCGCCCCCGGCGCCCGACCGCAAAGATTTGAGCCGCCGGGCCTGCACCCTCGACCACAATCCGGAGCAGCCCCATGTCGCTCGAAGCAGACCATATCGTCGACCGTCGCCGCTTGCGGCGCAAGCTGACCTTCTGGCGTGTCGCGGCGGTGCTGATCGCCATCCTGGGGGTGGTGGGCGCCGCCCTGATGGCCCGCCGGTCCGACACATCCCTCGCACAACCACTGACCCCGCAGATTTCGCGGGTGACCATCCAGGGCCTCATACTTGGAGACCCGGAGCGCACCGAGGCGCTCGACAATCTCGCGCGCTCGCGCAACACCCGCGCCGTTATTGTGCACGTCGACAGTCCCGGGGGCACCACGGCCGGGTCCGAGGAGCTTCACCAGGCGCTGCGTCGGGTTGCGGCAAGGAAGCCGACTGTCGTGGTGGTCGACGGCATGGCCGCGTCCGGCGGCTACATGGCGGCGATGGCGGCGGACCACATTATTGCCCAAAACTCCTCCCTGGTCGGTTCGATCGGCGTGCTGTTCCAGTATCCGAATCTCACCGACCTGCTCACCAAGGTCGGCATCAAGTTTGAGGAGATAAAGTCCTCCCCCCTCAAGGCCGCTCCAAATGGCCTTGAGCCGACCACTCCGGAAGCCCGCGCTGCAATCGAGGCGCTGGTGGTCGATTCCTATGCGTGGTTCAAGGATATTGTACGGGACCGGCGTAAGCTCGAAGGCGAAGACCTGGATCGGGTTGCCGACGGCCGCGTCTTTACCGGCCGGCAGGCAATTTCGCTTAAGCTTGCCGACGAGATCGGTCGCGAGCAGGAGGCAATCGACTGGCTCGCCAAGTCCGGCAACATCGATCCGAAAACGCCAGTGCGCGACTGGCGGCTCCATCCCCGCTTCAGCCAGCTGTCGTTCCTTCATCTTGGCATTGCCAAAATGTTCGACACTCTGGGTCTCGGTTTGCTGGCGCCCGAACTCGAAATTGCAGGTGTCCTGCGGGCTGCCGAAAAGCTCAATCTTGACGGTTTGTTAATGCTTTGGCACCCTTCGGCCAGCAATTAACCTGATTGAGTCGAGGCCGGTTGTAGGGGTTGAGGATCGCGCGGTGTGGCCCGCACCAGGCATCCTATTCAAAAACGGCATCTAACATGATCAAATCAGAACTCGTCCAACGCATTGCAGGACAGAATCCCCACCTCTACCAGCGCGACGTGGAGAATATCGTCAACGCTGTTCTGGGTGAGATCGTGGCAGCGCTGGCCCGGGGAGATCGCGTCGAATTACGCGGTTTCGGGGCTTTTTCGATCAAGAACCGTCGCGCCCGCGCGGGCCGCAACCCAAGAACCGGGGCGCATGTGGCCGTCGACCAGAAATCCGTGCCGTTTTTCAAGACCGGCAAGGAAATGCGCGAGCGCCTGAACCGGCAGCATACGGAAGTTCCGGCAAAGTGATCGTGCGCACAAAGCCGATGGTCCGCAGGTTCCTGAAGGCAATCCTCATGATCCCGGCTTTCGCCGCGCTGGTAGCGTTGGCGATCGCCAATCACCAGCCCGTCACGGTGTCCTTCAACCCGTTCGATTCGTCCGATACGGACCTTGCCATGACGGTTCCGCTCTATCTTGTGGGATTTACGGTTCTCATCGCGGGCGTGGTTGTCGGCGGCATCGCGGCTTGGCTCAAACAGGGCAAGCGCCGTAGGATTGGTACCAGACTCGCGGCCGAAAACGTCATGATGCGAAGCGAATTGGCGTATTTGAAAGGACAGATGGCCAAGCGCGACGGCCGACCGCCAGCGCATCCGACCGGATCAGCCAACAAGACGTTGCCTGCCGCCTAGCCGCGTAGGGTGGCCACAAGGGAACCGTGCCCACCGTTGCCCCCCTCGCTGCCCTCCCCCGCAAGCGCAGCAGGCAAGGGGGCGCGGCGCGCAAAAGCGCCTTTGCCTACCCTGCGTTGCAACGTTGCGTGCCAGTAGGTCCGCGACTGAGGGCCGCGCAATCTTGCCTGCCGGAGCGCAAGGCATCAAAAGGTTTCACTTGAGCATGGGCCTGACTATCAAAATTTGCGGCCTGCGGACCCCGGAGGCGCTCGATGTCGCTCTGTATGCCGGCGCCGACATGGTCGGATTTGTGTTTTTCCGCCCGTCGCCCCGGCACGTCGATTTCGCAGCCGCACGAGAATTGGGGGCGCGGGTGAACGGGCGGGCCCTTAAGGTGGCGCTGTTCGTCGACGCCGACGACGAATGGCTTGCGGCAAGCATCGCGGCGCTCGCACCGGATTTGCTCCAGCTTCACGGCAAGGAAACACCAGAGCGCGTACTCGGCGTGAAGACACGTTTTCGGTTGCCCGTGATGAAAGCGATCGCAGTCGAAACCCGGGACGATCTTGCATGCGTACCAGACTATGCCGAGGTCGCGGACCGGCTCATTTTCGACGCGCGGGCGCCGCGGGACGCTACGCGCCCCGGCGGCCTCGGCAAACCTTTCGATTGGCGGCTCCTGAAGAACCTTGACCCGCCTGTCCCGTTCATGCTTTCAGGCGGGCTTAATCGCGACAATGTGGCCGAAGCGATCGAAATGACCGGGGCAGGCGGGGTCGATGTCTCGTCCGGCGTCGAGCGCGCGCCGGGCGAAAAGGACTCCGACCTCATTCGCGGCTTCATTCGTGCGGCGCGGGGAGCAGTGGACGGCAAACGTGCGGCAAGTTAGCGATGAGCTCTTAGCCATGAACGTGCAACACCCCAATTCGTACCGTACCGGTCCGGACGAGCGCGGTCATTTCGGCATCTACGGCGGCCGTTTTGTGGCCGAAACCCTGATGCCCCTGATCCTCGACCTTGAGAGGGCGTACGCGGACGCCAAGGCAGATCCAAAATTCCGCAACGAGATGGATGGCCATCTCGCGAACTATGTCGGCCGGCCGTCGCCGCTCTATTTCGCGCAACGCCTGACCGGCCACTGCGGCGGCGCCAAGATCTATTTCAAGCGCGAGGACCTCAACCACACCGGCGCCCACAAGGTGAACAACGTGCTCGGCCAGATCATGCTGGCGCGGCGCATGGGCAAGACCCGCATCATTGCGGAGACCGGCGCCGGCATGCATGGCGTCGCCACTGCGACGGTGTGCGCCAAGTTCGGGCTTCCTTGCATCGTTTACATGGGCGCGGTCGACGTCGAGCGGCAGAAACCGAATGTCCTGCGCATGAAGGAGCTCGGCGCCGAGGTACGCGCCGTCGAATCGGGGTCCCGAACGCTGAAAGACGCCATGAATGAGGCGCTGCGCGACTGGGTGACCAATGTCGACGCCACTTTCTACTGCATCGGCACCGTCGCCGGCCCGCATCCCTACCCCGCGATGGTGCGCGATTTCCAATCCATCATCGGCCACGAGACGCGCGAGCAAATGCAGGCCGCCGAAGGCCGCCTGCCGGATTCCCTGATCGCCTGCATCGGCGGCGGCTCCAACGCCATGGGGCTGTTCTATCCGTTCCTTGACGACCGCGCGATCGAGATCTACGGCGTCGAGGCGGCCGGGCTTGGCCTTGAGAGCGGCAAACATGCGGCCTCCATCGCGGGCGGCAGGCCGGGCGTGCTCCACGGCAACCGCACTTACCTGCTGATGAACGACGACGGCCAGATCGAGGAGGCCCATTCCATCTCCGCCGGCCTCGATTATCCCGGCATCGGCCCTGAACATGCCTGGCTCAGCGACATGGGCCGGGTGAGATTCCTCTCGGCGACCGACGCCGAGGCTGTGGCGGCGTTTCAACTTTGCAGCAAGCTTGAGGGCATCATCCCGGCGTTGGAGCCTGCGCATGCACTGGCTCGCGCCTTAGACATTGCGCCGCAGAAGCCCAGGGATCATCTGATGGTCGTGAACTTGTCCGGACGGGGCGACAAGGATTTGGCGACCGTAGCCGACTATTTGCAGCAGCGCCGCCCATGAGCCGCATCGATGCTCGCTTCGCAGCGCTCAAACGCGAGGGCCGCGCCGGCCTCGTCACCTTCGTGATGGCGGGCGATCCGGATCCCGACACGTCCGCCGCAATCTTGAAGGCTTTGCCTGCGGCCGGCGCCGACGTGATCGAGATCGGTATGCCATTCACCGACCCGATGGCGGATGGGCCCGCTATCCAGGCGGCGGGCCTGCGGGCGCTCCGTTCCGGCCAGAACCTGGCGAAGACCCTGGAGCTGGTGCGCGACTTTCGTTCTTCAGACATTGCGACGCCGGTTGTGCTGATGGGCTATTACAATCCGATTTACATTTACGGGGTCGCACGTTTTCTTGCCGACGCAAAGGCTGCGGGCGTCGATGGCCTTATCGTGGTTGACTTGCCGCCCGAGGAGGATGCCGAGCTTTGCCTTCCCGCATTACGGGCTGGATTGAATTTCATCCGCCTCGCAACGCCCACGACCGACGACAAACGGCTTCCGGCCGTGCTCGCAAACACCTCCGGATTCGTCTATTACGTGTCGATCACGGGCATCACCGGCGCTGCGGCGCCGGATGCGGGCTTGGTCGTGGAGGCGGTCCGGCGGATCAAGCGCCACACGGACCTTCCGGTGGCCGTCGGCTTCGGAGTCCGGGATGCGGCGAGCGCCGCCGCCATAGCGCAGGGCGCCGAGGCGGTCGTGGTCGGTTCGGCCCTGGTCGAGAAGGTGCGGCTGAGCCTCAATGCAGCCGGCAAGGCAACGCCCGCTACCGTCGCGGCAGTCACCGCCCTGGTCGCCCAACTCGCGGCCGGGGTGCGAAACGCGCGGCAGCAAGCGGCGGAGTAGCGTCGTGAACTGGATATCCAACGTCGTCCGACCAAAGATCCGCGGCTTTCTCAACCGCCGCGAGGTGCCGGAGAATCTGTGGATCAAATGCCCCGACACCGGGCAGCTCGTCTTCTACAAGGATGTCGAGGCAAACCAGTTCGTCATCCCGGTCTCCAATTATCACATGCGCATGGGCGCGACGGCGCGCCTCAAATCGGTGTTCGACGGCGAAACCTGGATAGACATCGCAACACCCGAGGTCCCGTCCGACCCGCTGAAATTCCGCGATGAGCGGCGCTATGCCGACCGATTGCGGGACGCCCGCGCCAAGACGGGGCAGAAGGACGCGATCAAGCTCGGGCTCGGTAAGCTCGATGGCCTTCCGGTTGTCATCGGCGTGCAGGATTTCGACTTCATGGGCGGCTCCCTCGGCATGGCGGCTGGCGAGGCGATCATCAAGGGGCTGCAAACGGCCGCGCAAAAAAATACGCCGTTCGTCTTGTTTGCGGCATCCGGCGGGGCGCGCATGCAGGAGGGCATCCTGTCGCTCATGCAGATGCCCCGTACCACCATCGCGGTGCAGAACCTGCGGGCGGCTCGCAAACCCTATATCGTGGTGCTGACCAATCCGACCACCGGCGGCGTCACGGCCTCGTACGCTATGTTGGGCGACATACATATTGCTGAGCCGGGTGCGCTCATCGGTTTCGCGGGGCCGCGTGTGATTGAACAGACAATCCGGGAAAAGCTGCCAGACGGCTTCCAGAAGGCGGAGTATCTCAAGGACCACGGTATGGTGGACATGGTGGTGCATCGCCATGAATTGCGTGCTACTCTCTCCAGGCTTTGTCGCGTCCTAACGAAAGCGCCGGCGTCGGCAGCGACACTCACACCCACGCTCGTGCCTGGCGAGCAGGTGTCGACGCCGTAACGCTTTGGCGTGCTACAATTTCCACCTCATCGAAAGTGGGGCCCGTCATGACAAAGTGGAGGATTGGGGCTGTTGCGGCTACGATTATTATCACCACCGCAAGCACCGGAGCGACCCAGACCTACCCGAACCGCGTTGTCAAGGCGGTTGTGCCGTACACGGCCGGCGGGCCGATCGACGTGGTAAGCCGAATCGTTGCGAAGCGTCTCGGCGACGTGTTGGGTCACCCGATCATTATCGAAAATCGCCCCGGCGCCTCCGGCATGATCGGCAACAGGGCAGTCGCAGCGGCCGAGCCTGACGGCTACACCCTCCTGTTCGGAAATACGAGCACGCTCGTGGTTTTTCCCGCCGTCTCCCACACCCGCGATTTCGACGTGCTCACGCGATTAGCGCCTGTCGCAAGGCTGGTCCAGGGCCACGAAGTCATGGTGGTGGATCCGGCAGGTCCCGCCAAGACCTTGCCAGCGTTCATCACCTACGCCAAAGCCCATCCTGGCGCGCTGAACTACGGCTCCGTCGGATTCGGAAACCTCACCCATGTCGCCGGCGAATTGCTGAAGCAGAAAGCCGGCATCGACATGCAGCACGTACCATACAAGGGCGCCCCCGAGGTCATTACGGGCCTTCTGTCCGGTCAAGTGCAGATGAATTTCACCGAAGTCTCCGGCGTCCTTCCATTGGCGCGGCAGGGCAAAATTCGTCCGCTTGCGATCGCAAGTGAGACGCGCGATCCAAAAGCTCCGGATATTCCGACCTTCGCCGAGGAGGGCGTGCCGGATTTTATCGTTGCCACATTTACCGGAGTTATGGCTCCGGCCGGCACGCCGCCCGCGATTGTGGCCAAGCTCAACGGCGCCATCAACGCTGTGCTGGCGCAGGCGGAAACCCGCGCGATGCTCGAAAACCTTGGCTCGTTCGTAAGCCCCGGCACAGTCGAGGAGTTCGCCGCCTTCCTTGCTGCCGAACAACACAAGTGGGACGACGTGGCGTCCCTCGCCAGTACCAACGCCGAGTGACCGGGACCATTATTGCATTCCCGTCGATCCGAATCCCTTAACGCCGCGCGCAGTTGTATCGAGTGCCGGTGCTTCGACAACACGGGCGCGCGCGACCGGTGCGATGATCAGCTGGGCGACTCGCATCCCGCGGGTGACGGCAAATGATTCCGCCCCGAGGTTGACCAACATCACCATGACTTCGCCGCGGTAGTCCGCGTCGATGGTGCCGGGCGCATTTAGCACCGTGACGCCGTGATGAACCGCAAGGCCTGATCGCGGCCGCACCTGCGCCTCGAAACCGTGAGGCAGGGCAATCGCGATGCCGCAAGGAACAAGACCGCGCTCGCCGGGCGCCAGCGTCATCGGCGCAGCCGCCGGGACCGCCGCCAGGAGATCAAGGCCAGCCGCATGGATGCTCTGATACGACGGCAGCGGCAGGTCGGCGCCGTGCGGCAAGCGCAGGATTTGCAGTTCCACATCCGTCATTTCGCGGCCGCCGCAAGCGTGACGGCAATGCGAGCGACCAGCTTGTCGGCAACGGTCTGCTTGTCCTCATTGGGCCAGGATTCGACGCCGTCACGGGTGACAAGATGCACGCGGTTGCGATCCCCGCCCATGATGCCGGTGGCAGGTGAAACGTCGTTGGCCAAGATCCAGTCGCAGCCTTTGCGGTCAAGCTTGGCGCGGGCGTTCTTGATGACGTGTTCCGTCTCGGCCGCAAAGCCGATGACAAGGAGCGGGCGCTTCGATTTGCCGTGCGCCACCGTCGCCAGGATATCGGGGTTCTCGATGAGGTCTAGCTTCGGCGTCCCGCCTGCGCCCTTTTTCAGCTTCTGAGCACCCGGCTCGGCGACCCTCCAGTCCGCCACCGCGGCGGCAAACACCGCCACATCGACCGGCAGCGCCCGGTCCACTTCGGCAAGCATCTCGCGTGCGCTTTCCACTCTGATGACTGTCACCCCGGGCGGATCGGCAAGTGACACCGGACCGGTGACGAGTGTCACGTCGGCGCCCGCCGCCACCGCGGCGCGTGCGATGGCAAAACCCTGCTTCCCGGACGACCGGTTAGCGATGTAGCGCACCGGATCAATCGGTTCGTGCGTCGGCCCGGCCGTGACGAGCACGCGTCGTCCCCACAACGATCCGGCGGTCTCATGCCGGGCAACCAGGCGGGACTCGATGGCAGCGGCGATTTCCAGCGGTTCAGCCATGCGGCCGACGCCTGCTTCGCCCTGCTCCGCCATCTCGCCGGCATTGGGGCCGACGACCGTGACGCCGTCCGCAACGAGTTGGGCAAGATTGCGTCGCGTCGCGGCATGGCTCCACATGTGCGGATTCATGGCGGGCGCAAGGAGCACAGGCTTGTCGGTTGCGAGCAGCACCGTCGAGGCGATGTCGTCCGCATGGCCGCCCGCCATCTTGGCCAGCAGATCGGCGGTGGCGGGCGCAACGACAACGAGATCAGTGTCGCGAGCGAGCCGAATGTGGCCGATGTCGAATTCGGTGCGCCAATCGAAGAGATCCACATACACGTGCCCACCCGCGACGGCGCCGGCCGACAGCGGCGTAATGAATTCCTGCGCGGCATGTGTCATCACGACCCGCACCTCCGCGCCACGCTCTCGCAGGCGCCGGATCAGATCGAGCGATTTGTACGCCGCGATCCCGCCGCCGACGATGAGGAGGATGCGCCTGCCTCGCAGACGGTTTGCGTCATTGGTGTTCATCTGTTCCAGCGACTGTTGAGCGGCAGAGCTGCCGGAAGCACGTTATTTCACAAAAACCCCCCACGCCAGCAGCGCCGCGATCACCCAAAGCGCGATCGTTCCCCAGCGCCGGCGCCACCGATCCCCCTCCCCCAGAGCGGAGACGGTCTCCGGTGCGAGCGACACGCCCGAGCGGGTCGCGAGGTCGATTTGCTCGACAACGCGCAGAGCGCGATGCAGCAGCCCCGGGATGCGCGCCAGCAAGTGGCCGGCTTCGCCTACCCCCCGGGCCGCACCTTCGAACTGCCCGGCAGGACCGAGATGGCGCGTGATCCATTCCCGCACGACCGGCTCGGCGGTGGTCCAGATGTCAAGCCGGGGATCGAGCGTGCGCGCCACGCCTTCGACCACCACCATGGTCTTCTGCAGCATCAAGAGTTCCGGCCGGGTGCGCATGTCGAACAGGCCGGTCACTTCGAACAGAAGCGTGAGCAGCTTCGCCATCGAGATGTCTTCTGCGGCACGATTGTGGATCGGCTCGCCGATCGCCCGGATCGCCTGAGCGAAACTTTCAACCGAATGATGCGCAGGCACGTAGCCGGCCTCGAAATGCACTTCGGCGGTGCGGCGATAGTCACGGGTGATGAAGCCGAGCAGGATCTCTGCGAGAAATTGTCGTTCTTGCGGGCGCAGCCGTCCCATGATGCCAAAATCGACCGCCACCAGCCGCCCCTCGGAGTCGACGAACAGATTGCCGGGATGCATGTCGGCATGAAAAAAGCCGTCGCGAAGGGCATGGCGCAGGAAGGTCTGGATCAAGGCGCGCCCGAGCCTTGCGAGATCGAGGTCCCTTGCCGCCAGCGCCGCGCGGTCGCTGAGCGGCGTGCCGTCGATCCATTCCATCGTCAGCACATTGCGGGCCGTATAGTCCCATTCCACCAGAGGCACCCGGAAATCCGGATCGTCCCTGGTGTTCTCGGCCATCTCTGAAAGCGCCGCCGCCTCAAGCCGCAGGTCCATCTCAAGCGCGACCGAACGGGCGAGGGTTTCGACCACTTCGATGAGCCGCAGCCGCCGCGCTTCCACCGACAAGAGTTCGGCACTGCGGGCGACGAACCCGAATGCCGCAAGGTCGACCCCAAAGCGCCTCTCGATGCCAGGACGCAACACCTTGACGGCGACCGCGCGCCGGCCCGACGGGGTTTCGATTTCGGCGCGATGCACCTGGGCGATGGAGGCGGCCGCAACCGGCGGCCCGAACGTTACGAACGCGTCGGGGAGCTTCCGGTCCAATGCCGCCACAACGGCCTTTTCCGCCTCGGCTTGAGAAAACGGCGGCATGTTGTCCTGAAGGCTCTCGAGGTCCCGGGCGAGCGCCGGCCCCACCACGTCGGCCCGGGTCGCCAGGAACTGGCCAAGCTTCACATAGGTGGGGCCGAGCGCCATTACGGTCGTCGAAAGCCGGTGCTTCGCATCGGCCGCGGAAGGGCGCTCGATGAACCGCCCCAGGCGCCACACCAGCCGCAGTTGCGGCGGCAGGGGCGCGGGGTCCACAAGGGAGAATATGCCCTCCCGGGCGCATACAAAGCCGACGCCGGCAAGGCGAACCAGGTGGGGGAGTGCAGAGATCACGGAGCGCGCCGGCTCACAGCCGCCACCCGGAATGCAGCGCAACCACGCCCCCGGTCAACAGGCGGAAGCCCACCCGCCGGAACCCTGCCGCTGCGATCATTTCCGCAAAGGCCGCCGGTTTCGCAAAGCGCCGGATCGATTCGACCAGGTATCGGTACGCTTCGGCGTCGCCCGCGACCGCCCGGCCGAGCGCCGGGATTACATTGAAGGAATAGAAATCGTAGAGCGCATCGAGCCCGGGCACATCGACGCTGGAAAATTCGAGACAGAGAAAGCGGCTGCCGGGCCGCAACACGCGAAAGAATTCGGCAAGGGCGATATCGATCCGCGGCACGTTGCGGATGCCGAATGCGACGGTGCAGGCATCGAAGTTCCGGTCCGGAAATGGCAGGGTTTCGGCATTGCCCGCCATGAAGCTCACGCGGCCTTCGAGCCCGCGTTGAGCGGCGCGCTCGCGACCGACGCCGAGCATTTCCTCGTTGATGTCGCAAACCGTGATCCGGGCGCCGGCGCCCCCTGCCTCCGCGATCCGGAACGCCACGTCGCCGGTGCCGCCGGCGACGTCCAGGGCGGAAAAGGCCCGCTCATTGCGGGGCGGATTCACGGCGGTCACCAGGATGTCCTTCCACACCCGATGGAGGCCGCCCGACATCAGGTCGTTCATCAGGTCATAGCGCGGGGCAACCTTGTCGAAGACTTCATCGACCATCGCCTGTTTGTGGTCGATGCCGACGGTGCGAAAGCCGAAATGGGTATCGCCAAAATGGGTGTCGCCAGGGGGGGCTGGCGCGCCGTTCGGTGCCGTCATGGCGGTAATCCTTTATGCGGGCGGACCATAGCCCGGCAGACGCGGAGGCGCTATCAAATCCCCGGTTCAAGGTGAACAGGAAACGCCGGTGCCGGAACTCCCCGAGGTCGAAACCGTGCGGCGCGGACTTGCTCCCGTGATGGAGGGCGCACGCATCATTCGGGTCGAGGCGAGGCGGCCGGATTTACGCCAGCCGCTGCCGCGCGACTTCGCCAAGCGGCTGGAAGGCCAGACCGTCACGGGTATCGGCCGCCGCGCCAAATACC
>WNFC01004242.1_pt1 | contig 15579 bp, 14 predicted proteins | sample 5400541 | NCBI WGS metagenome assembly WNFC01 (sample SAMN13153342, study PRJNA577476) | soil metagenome | isolation source: 120 cm saprolite under Douglas fir tree site 2 hole 2 replicate 1 | place: USA:California | collected 2015-04-18
CAAGTGGTGGTTCGGGCTGCATCTGCGCGACGTGGACTGCGACTTCCGCCTCTTCCGCCGCCTCGTCCTCGAGAGCTTTCCGTTAGAGAGCAACAGTGGCTGCATCACGGTCGAGATGATGACCCGCGTTGAACAGGGCGGCTTTCGCGTAGTCGAGGCGCCGGTGCACCATTACTTTCGCGTGGCTGGTGAGAGTCAGTTCTTCAACTTCCGCAGAGTGGCGCACACGCTTGTGGAGCTGACCGGGTTATGGCTCAAACTCAAGGTGTGGCGACAGCACGACGTCTCGGGCGCGGCCACTCCGCGCGCAGCGATATGAGCGATTTCTACAAGGGCAAACGCACGCTGGTCACCGGCGGGCTCGGGTTCATCGGCTCCAACGTGGCCATGCGCCTGCTCGATCTGGGCGCGTCGGTGCTGGTCGTCGACAGTCTGATCCCGGAAACGGGCGCGAACCTGTTCAACCTGGAGTCCGTGCAAGATCATCCGCGGCTGTCGGTGCGTACGGTCGACATACGCGACGTGCTGGCCATGCAGCGGCTGGTCCGCGGCCAATCGGTCATCTTCAACCTGGCCGGGCAGGTCAGCCATATCGACTCGATGCAGGACCCGTTCACCGACCTGGAGATCAACTGCCGCAGCCAGCTGGCCATGCTCGAAGCGTGTCGGCACAACGCCCCGGAAGCGAAGGTGCTCTTCGCCAGCACTCGCCAGATCTATGGTCGCGTGCCCGAAGAGCAGCTGCCGGTCGACGAGCGCCAGCCGCCCAATCCCGTCGACGTCAACGGCATCAACAAGCTCGCCGGCGAGCGCTATCACGTGCTCTACAACAACGTGTATGGCATCCACACCAGCGTGTTGCGGCTGACCAACTCCTACGGCCCGCGGATGCTGGTCAAGAACAATCGTCAGACCGCGATAGGCTGGCTGATCCGCCAGGCGATGGACGGCGAGGAGATCACCGTCTTCGGCGACGGCACACAGCTGCGCGACTTTACCTACGTCGACGACGTGGTCGATGCGTTCTTAATGGCCGGCGCCAGCGACGCGGCCAACGGCCAGGTCTTCAACGTCGGCGCGATCGAGCCGATCAGCTTGCGCGAGGTGACCGAGCTGCTCATCGAGATCGCCGGCACGGGCAGCTTCCGCTTGCAGCCCTTTCCGCCCGAGCGCAAGGTCATCGACATCGGCTCGATCTACGTCGACGATCGCAAGCTGCGGCGGGTGTTGAAGTGGCAGCCCAAGGTCGATCTGCGCGAAGGGCTCACGCGCACGGTGGAGTTTTATCGGACCCACCGCGCCCAGTACTGGGCGACACCCGAGCCCGCGATCGCATGACGACGCAGGTGTCACGGCAGGTTCCATTCAACGTGCTCAGCCCCGGCGTGCGGGCGATTCGCGCTGAGCTCGATGCCGCCATCGCGCGCGTCCTGGATCGCGGCTATTTTCTCATGGGCCCCGAGCTGCAACAGTTTGAGCAGCAATTCGCCGCGTATCACGGCCAGGGGCTCAACGCAGTTGGCGTGGCGTCAGGGACAGATGCGCTCAGGATCGGCCTCCTCGCCCTGGGAATCGAACCTGGCGATGAGGTGCTCATCGTGGCGAACGCGGGAGTCCCGCCCGTTGCAGCCCTGGTTGCGACAGGCGCCCGACCTGTGTTCTGCGACGTTGATCCCGATACGCACGCGCTCGACCCCCAGGAAATCGATCGCAAGGTGACACCCCGCACCCGCGCCGTCGTAGTGGTCCACCTGTACGGCCACCCCGCGCCAATGGCGCCGATCATGGCCCGCGCGCGAACCAATGGGTTGAAGGTCCTCGAGGACTGCGCCCAGGCGCACGGCGCCCGTTCAGCCGGCCAGCTGGTTGGCACATTTGGCGATGCGGCCGCCTTCAGCTTCTATCCGACCAAGAATCTGGGTGCCCTGGGCGACGCCGGCGCGCTCCTGACCGCCGATCCGCACGTCGCCGACCAGGCGCGGTTGCTGCGCATGTACGGCTGGCGGCAGCGCTACGTGAGCGAGGTACACAGCACGGTCTCGCGCTTGGACGAGCTGCAGGCGGCCTTGCTCGCGGCCAAGCTGCCCCATCTGGACGACTGGAACGCGGCACGCCGACGCCTCGCCGACCGATACAGAGCGCAGCTGCAGAGCGTGGTTGGACTGCCGCCGGACGAGGGCGTCTTTCACCTCTTCGTCGTCCGCACGCCTGAGCGTGACCCGCTGAAGGCGTACCTGGCCGACCACGGCATCGGCAGCGACGTGCACTATCCGCGGCCGGTGCATCTCCAGGCACCCTACGCCGAATACGGCGACGGCCCAGGCTCGTTGCCGGCGACCGAGCAGTTGGCTGGTGAAATTCTGAGTCTGCCGATCTACCCCGAGCTGGCGCCAGACGACGTGGACTACGTCTGCCAGACCCTGCGGAACTATGGAGCGTGAGCAGTATGCGATCATGGCGCGCCGCGAAGAGCACCACTGGTGGTACGCGGGAATGCGCCGCGTCGCGCTCGCGGTGCTTGAACGTGCCCTCGATGGTCGCCGCGGGCTACGCATCCTCGACGCGGGCTGCGGGACCGGCGGCACCACGATCGAGCTGCGCCGCTTTGGCGAAGTCATCGGCGTCGACCTGGCCTGGGCCGCGCTCGAGCCGGCTCGCGGACGCGGCCTGAGCGGCCTGGCTCGCGCGTCCGTGGAAAGCCTGCCCTTTGGCGGGGCAACGTTTGATGTCGCCACCAGTTTCGAGGTCGTCTACCACCTCGGGGTCGCCAGCGACCTTTCGGCGCTGAAGGAGGTCCGGCGCGTGCTCAAGCCGGGCGGCCTCTTTCTCCTGCGCGTGCCCGCCCACGACTGGCTGCGCGGTGAACACGACCGCCTGGTCCACACGCGCCATCGCTACTCACGCGGCGAGATCAGCCGCAAGCTCGCGGAGGCCGGTTTTGGCGTCGAACGGCTGAGTTGGGCAAATACCGTGCTATTCCTGCCAGCCGTGGCGAAGCGCTTGCTCGAACGAACCAATGCCCATGACCCAGCCGCCGCGGCGGAACCCGATCTGTGGCAGCCACCGGCCGCGCTCAACGCCCTGCTCGAAGGCACCGTGGCGGTGGAGGCCCTGGCCATTCCGCGCGGACTGCCTTTGCCCTTCGGACTGTCGCTGCTGGCGGTCGCCCGCGCCACGTGAGCTCAGCTCTCGCTGTAGCGCCTGCACGATTGACGCGTAGCGCCCAGCGCGTGAGCCGCTCGATCGGCGGCGATGTGTTGGCAATCCTCGCCCTCGCGGCGTGTGCTGTCATCCTCCATCGCGATGGCCTCTTCGGCGGTCCGGCGTTTTACGAGCTGGACACCCGACTCTTCTACTACCCGCTGGCTGACTGGGTTGCTCAGCAGCTGCACGCCGGCGCGTATCCGCTGTGGCTTTCGGGCGTCTTCACCGGCTATCCGATCTTTGCCGACGGCGAGCTCGGGCTGGCCTATCTGCCGCAGGTCGTCCTGCTGTACTTGCTCCCTGCACCCGTCGCCATGGTCTGGCTGCGAGTGCTGCACGCGTTTCTCGCCGGGTTGTTCACCCATTTGTATTTGCGGACGCTGCGCGTCGAACCGCTGCCCGCCCTGGGTGGCGCACTGGTGTTTGCCTTTGGCAGCTTCGTTACCGCCCAGATGCACCACGAAAACGTGGTGCGCTCCGCAGTCTGGCTGCCCGCGGTCCTTCTCTGTGCTGAACGCGCGCTGTACCGCGTGCCCCGATCGGTTTTCGTGTGGGCGGGCGTCGGGGCGCTCGCCTTCGCGCAAGCCGCACTGGGCTTACACGTGCAGCCGGTGCTCATGCTGGCGCTCGCACTTGGCTTCTATTCGCTGTTCCGCGCGTTCGTCCCCTCGTTCAATGCCGACGGCCCGACGCGCAATGCGTACGTGCCGCTGATCACTGGCGCATCGATCGTGCTCGGCGGACTCGCGCTCGCCGCCGTCCAGTGGCTGCCACTGGGCGAATGGGCGCTGGTTTCGTCCCGTCGCGGCGGCGTCGATTACGAGTTTGGCAGTGCCTTCGGTCTGGCCACCCAGAACCTGGCGACGATCGTGTTCCCGTTTTTCTTCCGCCTACCCGACGCGACGACCTGGTGGTCGCTCTGGCAGCAGTGGGAAACCGAGCTGTACGTCGGCATTCCCACACTGGCACTGATGATCGTCGGCATTGTTTTTGGTCGACGCGTCGAGCTGCTGTATTTCGTCCCGCTCGCGGCGATTGCGCTGTTGATCGCCATGGCCGGCTACGCACCGTTCGTCAACCTGCATCAGCTGTTGTGGTCGGTGCCTGGATTTTCCTTTCTGCGGGCGCCCGGGCGATTTACCTATCTGGTCGTGTTTGCTTGCGCTTGCCTGGCGGCATTCGGGCTGCAGGCGCTCAGCCAGCGGCGGTTTCGGGTGGTGGTTGCGCTCGTCGGTGGCCTGCCCAGCGTCACGCTGCTGGCCGCCCTGCTGGCGCTGCTGCCGACCTGGCGCGCCCTGCTGTCGAGCGATCCCGTCCGGGCGCGGACGTTGGTCGAATCGCTCTATCTCTCGGCACGAGCGCAATATCCGATCGACCCACAGCTAGTCGTCGACGGCCTGCTGAGCTCGCTCGACTTCGGCAACCCGAAGACGGCGTGGTCGCTCGGGCTGATCGGCCTGACGTGCCTGTGCTTTGTCGGCTGGGTCGCCCTCGGCCACGCCCGCGCCGTCCTCGGCCAGGGCCTATTCGTCGCGCTGCTGGCGATGGACTTGCTGGTCTTCGCGTCCGACTTTCATCCGCGCGCGCCGCTGGCCAGCCTCATTCCGACGCTGCCCGCGGGGGTCAGTTCGGGCGACCGCGTGCTGCTGCACGATGCCGTCGACTTGCCGTCACTCGAGCCGAACCAGCTGCTGGCCGACGGCGTTGATACGGTGCAGGGCTACAGCTCGCTGCCATCACAACGGCACGTTGAGCTCGATGCCGCTACGAGCGCCCAGCCGGGGCTCTTTGACCTATGGAGCGCGCCGCTGGTCGTCGGGCCCAGCAACCCACCTGATGCCAGGGTCGTCGACGGTGTGCGCTTTCGGGCGAATCACCCATTGGCCAGCGGTTTCGGCGGCGCACCTCCCGCTGTGTTCAACGTTCCCGCGGGGGTCGGGCCCATCAGCAGCATTCGCCTGGTCGGCACGCTCAGCTACGCGTTCCAGGCGGCGCAGGGGTCGACCGTCGCCACCGTTTCGTTCGATGGGGCACCGAGCATCCCGTTGCGCGCGGGAATCGAGCTCGCGGAGCGCGCGTATGATCGCCCGAGTCTGGTTGGCCTGGTGCAGCACGTCAAAGCGCCCGTCGCGCTGGACTTCGAGGAGGCCACGCCCGAAGGCGAGGCGTACATCGCCCACCTGTATCGCGCCGATCTACCCGTCTCCGGATCTCCGCAGACCATCACGATCGTGCCGACCGACCCCAAAGTCCTCGTGGAGATTCACGGCATCGCGCTGATCAATTCCGCCGAAGCCATTCATTCCCTGGACCTGTCGAATCGTGATGGTCTGAGCCGAGTTAATGACATGGTCCTGCGCAATAGACTCGCTTTGCCGCGGGCGTTCGTGATGCCGCGCGCGCAGGCGTTTTCGCCAGCACGCCACGCGGGCCTCACCGCGACCCAGCTCGTCGCCAGTCCCGACGTCAACCTGCACTCGATGCTGCTGGTCGAAGGCGATCCCAACACACCATCGGAACCGAGCGGCGCCCAGGCCGCGATCGCCGCGACGAGTGTCCAGGACCTGGGACCAAACGTCGTTCGGGTGACGGCCACCGCTGCCGTGCCGAGCTACCTGGTGCTCGACGACTTCTACCATCGCGGCTGGACGGCGCGCGTCGACGGCCAGCCGTCGAGGGTGTTCATCGCGAATGCGCTGTTCCGCGCCGTGGCGCTCGAACCGGGCGTACACGAGATCGAGTTTCGCTTCGAGCCGCTCTCGCAGCTCATTGGCGCGGTGGTCTCGGCGATCAGCCTGCTCGTCGTCTTAACGCTTATCGCGTGGGGGCTGCGGCGCGGTTGACGTTCGCGCTACGCTGAGTCCGCACAAGGGGAGGTCTAAGGATTCCATGCGTTTCTTCCCGATCCGGTTGATCGCGATCCTGGCGAGCCTGGGCCTCGTCGCGGCGGCCTGCGCGCCCGCGAACGGCGGGGGCAGCGGCGTCAGCGGCAAGCTCAGCGTCTACTCGGCGCTCAACGAATCGACCAACAATGCGTTTGTCGACGCCTTCAAGAAGTCATACCCGTCGGTCCAGGTCGACGTGCTGCCGCTGGCCGCCGCGGGCGAGCTGCAGACCCGCATTACTACCGAGAAGGCCAGCCCGAAAGCGGACATCTTCATCGGCGGCTCCGCTGAGTTCCACGATCCACTCGGCAAGCAAGGTCTGCTCGAGGCCTACAAATCGCCCAATGCGGCCGACGTCGATCCCAAGTTCAAGGACGCCGACGGCTTCTGGACGGGTTGGTACATCGGCATCTTTGGCCTGGCCATCAACAAGGATCGCTGGGCCAAGGAGATGGGCAGCGTGGCCACGCCGTCCTCGTGGGATGACCTGCTCAATCCCGATCTGAAGGGCAAGCTCGACTTTCCCGATCCGGTCAAGACGGGCGGCGGCTACATCTTCCTGGCGACCCAGGTCTTCCGCTTCAACAAGGATGAAGCCAAGGCCATGGACTACATGAAGAAGCTGCACGCCAATATCGGCCAGTACGTTGGCACGTCGCCGCAGGGCATCGAGCTGGTCGGCCAGGGTCAGTTCTTGATGGGTCCGAACTGGGGCCACGACATCCTGACCGCGGCAAGCAAAGGTCAGCCGATAGAGTTCAAAGCGCCCGCGGATACGGCCAACGAAGTCGGCGCGATCAGCATTGTGAAAGGCGGCCCCAACACTGGTGCGGCCAAAGCGTTCGTGGATTGGGTGCTCACGAAAGAGGCTGGGCAGTTGAACGTCAGCCTCTCCAATCGCCTGTCGGTCCGCAAAGACGTCCCGCCCGCCGCGGGCGCGCCAACCCTGGAGTCGGTCAAGCTGGTCGCCTACGATCGCGACTGGGCCACCCAGAACAAAGACCGCCTGATCAAGCTGTGGCAACAGAGCGTGGGCATCTGACTGGACGCTCCTACTGAAGGGAAAATTGTGCTTTTAGAGTGACCATCGCGCGGCTGACTTCGGTGTAGTTGCCGAGAATCTCGCGCCACGATTGGACCACGCCCGTCTCGGAGTAGCTAATGCCGCGCGACTCGCAGAACGCGCGGACGTGCGGCTGCGCTCGGCTTAGATTATTGCGGGGCATCGTTGGAAACAGGTGATGCTCGATCTGATAGTTGAGCCCGCCGTACAGGTAGTCAACGAACGGCCCGCGTACATTGCGGGAAGTAACGGCTTGCTGGCGCAGAAAATCCGTCGATCCGGGAGATACGAGCGGCATGCCCTTGTGATTCGGGGCGAAGATGCTGGCCATATACAGCCCAGTCAAAAAGTGATGGACAAAGGCAAAGACGATCGCTCCGCCCAACCCGAGGGTGAAGTAGAGCAAACAGCCGTACAGCACGAAGTGCGTCAGCAACACCAAACCCTCGCCGCGAACGGTGCCGCGCTTGCGCCCAAGCGCGTACTCGATGCTCTGCTGGTGCATGCTGAAGAACTCGAGGCAAAAGATGGGCACGATCAGCGCCACCTGGTGGCGGATGATCCACTGCACCCAGCCCGGGCGGCTCAGCGCCTGCTCCGGCGTGATTCCGAGAAAGATGATGTTGACGTTGGGGTCCTGACCCAGGTCGTTCGGATGGGCATGATGCGCGTCGTGGTTGTCGCGCCACCAGGCGCGGCTGACCCCCATCAATAAGTTGCCCAAGAAGAGGCCGCCCACCACATTCCAGCGGCCGGCGCCCACAATCTGCTGGTGTGACAGGTCGTGTGCCAGTAACCCGATCTGGACGACGACGAACGCCAGGTACGCCGCTTCCGCCAGCCGCAGCAACGGATCATTCCCACTAAAGACCAGCGCGAGGAGTCCCGCAGCGAGCAGCCCGCCGGTAACCGCGAATTTGGTGGCGTAGTAGCCCGGCTGTCGGTTCAGCAGCCCGAGCGCGACGATCCGTCGCTTGAGCTCGGCATAGTCATTCAGCCCCTGCGGGCCCGATGGAAATTCCGCGGTCGAGGCCGCGAGATCGACGTGCATACGCACACAAGCATGACAGGCCTGGCTAAAGTGGTCATGAATAGACTTCATCCGACGTCCAATCCGCGGAAAACTGGCCATCGCGGTACATCTCGTCGCCGCTGTGCTGGGTGAACTCGACCGCGAGTCGATCTGTCCGTAGACCGAGCGTCTCGACGCACGCTTCCACCAGTGCCTGCGCCAGCCGAGCGCGCTGCTCGAGCGGCCGCCCGCGCCGGATGTCGCACATCAGCACCGCCGCGGGCTCGGGCTCGTCGTCACTGCAGCGCCACAAGCTGCCTTCGTTCAGCTCGCGGAAGCCGACGCTGACGCGCCGCGGTGTGGTCACCATGATCTCGGCGTACAGATCGCCCAGCCGGCGGGCCAGAGTGCGCTTGACGTCGGACGGATAAAGCTCGGCGACGTCCAGTTGGAGATACGGCATTTCACCATTTTCCTCGTGATAAGCTCGGCGGTCGGGGGTACGGCATGGGGAATAGCACGCCCGATCCACGAACGCCTCAAGAGACTACCGAGTTCAGCCGACGCCGATTCTTGCGGGTTGCTGGCGGCATCGCGGGGGGTGCGGTGGCGGTGCCCTTGTTGGCCGCGTGCGCACCCGCGCTGCCGACGCCCGCGCCGACCCGTCCAGCCGCCACAGCGGTGACCAATAGCGCAGCCAGCGCCGTCTATCCGAGCTACATCCCGTTCGCCAGCGGCCCAAAGGCCGACTTCCCGGCCAGCGGGCCGATCTATGACGACTCCTTCAGCTCGTATCCCGTCAATCCGGTCAAAGCCTTGACGGGTGACCCGCCGGGGACGGGCAGCACGGTCAACATCATGTCGATCCAGCTGTTCCCGCCGCCGACCATCTACGAGCAGAACCCGGCCTGGCAAGCGGTCAACAAGGCCCTCAATGCTGATGTCAAGTTCCAGATCGTCACCTCGGCTGACTACCCGGTCAAGCTCGGCACGGTGATGGCTGGCAATGATCTGCCGGACATGCTCTACATGTACGCGCGGCCGGGCTCAGCGAGTACGCTCGCCGCCGCCACCGGCACGCCCCAGTTCCTGCAGGCCAAAGCGGCGGACCTGACCCCCTTCCTGGCCGGCGACGCGGCCAAGGACTACCCGAACCTGGCCGCCATCCCGACCACCGCCTGGAAGAACGGCGGCTGTGCCTATCAGGGCCGGCTGTACATGGTGCCCGTGCATCGCTATCTGCCCGGCCAGATGCTGGTCAAGAACAGCAGCATCTGGGACAAGGAGATCGGCGTCGACTACGTGCCCAAGAGCGCGGATGACTTCAAACGCATCCTGCAAGTGCTGACCAGGCCAAGCCAGGAGTTCTATGGCATCGGCGCCGCCCAGGACACGGTGATGCTGGTGCCGACCATCTCCTCGAGCTTCGGCGCGCCCAACGGCTGGCGCCTCGAAACGAATGGCAAACTGACCAAGGACATCGAAACACCCGAATTCAAGGAAGCCACCAGTTACGTGCGCGACCTGTACGCGGCGGGCGTGTTCCATCCGAATTCGACGACGTGGGCCAGTGCCGTCATCGCCCGGGCGCAGTTCGCCATCGGCAAGTTCGCTGTATTTCGGGACCCGTTCAACGGCTGGCAGGATGCCTGGCGCCAGGCGTTGCAGTCGTCGCAGCCCTTTGACGTGCGGCCGCTGCCGCTCTGGCCGGCCCGGGAAGGCGGCAAGACGCAGCACTTCGTCACCGGCGGCCACCTGTGGGCGACCGCCATCAAGAAGAGCACACCCGAGCGCACCAAAGAGATGCTGCGTATCTTGAACTGGCTCGCCGCGCCGTTCGGCAGTCAGGAAGATCAGCTGCTGACATTCGGCATCAAAGGCGCCGACTACACTGTCGACGACAAGGGAAACCCGACGCTAACTCCACAGGGCAACACCGACGCGAACTATGTGCCCTGGAAATACGTCGTCGGGCATCCTTTCGTCTTCTTTTCGCCGGATCTGCCCAACTACGCCAAGGTCATGTACGACTCCGAGAATATGCTGATGCCTTCGGCCGTCTCCGACCCGACGTTTGGCCAGGTCTCGGTGACGAACTTCAGCAAGGGCTTCACGCTAACCCAGGCGATGAACGACGGCATTGTCGACCTGGTCGTCGGCCGCCGCCCGTTCAGCGACTACGACCAGATCGTCAAGGATTGGCAAGCCAACGGTGGCGAGCAGATTCGCACCGAGTACCAGGAATCGATTGCCCAGTCGGCCTAAGATGGCACCCATGAGCTCCTCTGGTGCGCCCCGCGACGCGGTGATCGCGGCCTACGTCCGCTCGCCCATCGGCCGCTATGGCGGCGCGCTCGCCGACGTGCGCCCAGACACTCTGGCCGCCACGACGATCCGCGCGCTCCTCGAACGCACGAAGATTGATCCCGCCGAAGTCGACGACGTCATTCTGGGCTGCGCCAACCAGGCCGGCGAGGACAACCGCAACGTTGCGAGGATGGCTCTCTTGCTCGCCGGCTTGCCCGTCGAGGTGCCCGGCCAGACCGTGAATCGCCTGTGCGGCTCGGGGCTACAGGCGATCAATGCCGCGGCGCAGGCCATCTGGAGCGGCCAGGGCGACGTGTTCATCGCCGGCGGCGTCGAGAGCATGACGCGCGCGCCGCTGGTCATGCTCAAGCCCGAGGCCGCCTATCCGCGTGGCGTGCCGCCGATGGCGGACTCGACCCTGGGCTGGCGCTTCCCTCACCCCGACCTCGAGGCGGCTGGCCACACTGATGCCCTCGGCCAGACGGCCGAAAACGTCGCCGAGCGGCGGGGTATCTCGCGCCAGGACCAGGACACGCTGGCCCTGCTGAGCCAGCAGAAGACCGGTCGAGCCATCGACAGCGGCCGCCTGGCCGAAGAGATCGTCCGCGTTTCAGTCCCACGACCCAAGAGCGAACCACTTGTCATCGATAAGGACGAGCATCCCCGCCCAAACACCACCGCCGAAGCTTTAGGAAAACTCAGACCGGCCTTTACCAAGGATGGCACGGTCACCGCGGGCAACTCGTCGGGGATCAACGACGGCGCCGCCGCGCTGCTCGTAACCACCGCCGAGCGCGCGCGCTCGCTGGGTATCGAGCCGCTGGCGCGCATCGTCAGCACCGCCGTGGCCGGGGTCAAGCCCGACGAGATGGGTCTTGGCCCGATTCCAGCTTCGCGCAAGGCCCTCGCGCGGGCCGATCTGGGCGTCGACGACATGGCCGTCGTCGAAGTCAACGAGGCGTTCGCCAGCCAGGTCATTGCCTCGCTCGAAGATCTGGGCGTGGATTGGCGTGATGAGCAGCGCGTGAATCCGAATGGTGGTGCGATCGCGCTCGGTCACCCGCTGGGCGCCTCAGGCGCGCGCCTGGCCGGCACGGCCTCGATGCAGCTTCGCCGCACCGCCGCGCGCTATGCGCTGGTGACGATGTGCATCGGCGTCGGCCAGGGCATCGCCACGATCTTCGAACATTCCTAGAACACTCGCGGCACCCTTACAAACTTCTGTCGCTCGCTTAGCAGGGCCTTAGTAAACGCTTGGGATACTGCTGGCGAGGCCTCGGTGTACCCAGCAGCGCAGCGCGATATCCAGCCCGGTATTTCGGCCGTCGTGTATGCCCCGCCGCGGCATGCTGAGTTGGACGCAGCCGTCCTGGACCTGGCTGCCGTCCTCGACGGGCTCGTGTTCGACAACTTCGAGATCGTTGTCGTCGAGGCCACGCCCAGCCAGCGCAGCGCCGATGTCGTGGCCGAACTAGGTGTCCGCTTTCCGAATCTGCCGCTGCGTCTGCTCGAAGGCGATTTTCCAGACCAGGCCGCCGCGCTGTCCGCTGCGTTTGGCAACGCTGCCTACGACCTGATTTTCGTCACCTCGGCCGATGGGCAGTACGACGTCAGCGAGCTGAACCATCTCCTCGAGGGGATCGAGCACGGCGCCGATCTGGTGATCGGCTATCGCTCGAAACGTGCCGACAGCTTTGCTCGGCGGCTGGACGGGTGGGGCTGGAATCTGCTGATCAACCTTGTCTTCGGGCCAACTGCGCGCGACGTCAATTGCGCCTTCAAGCTGTTCCGCCAGAACGTGTGGCAGGGCGTCAATATGCCCGCGCGCGGCACGGCTACCTTCTATGCCGAATTACTTGTTCGCGCCCGCAATCTCGGGTTCCAGGTCGTCGAAGTGCCGGTCACCCACCACCGCGCGGCTGATGGTGTGGAGCTCCCGCTAGCGAGTCCGGCCGATGTCGGGCGCGCGCTGGCGGACCTGAATGGGGTGCGTCGTCGCGTGGGCGACGATTATTCGGCGCGCCGCTCGCTTCTGCGGCGGCGCTGCTCGACGAGCCACTTGGGCGGACGTCCGCGCCTGGGCCCTTCGTCCTCCCATTCGAGCGGCTCGGTACGTCGATCGACGATCTCCACCTGATCGATGTAGACCGATCCGCCGCAGCGCGGGCAGCGCAGCCGCGACGTCTCCCACGACCCCATCGTCCGCACACGCCCCCCGCGCTCGATGGCGACCCGCGGGGTTGAGCTGTCCCGCTCGCGCTCGATCGAGCCTGCTGTCGCCCCGCACATATAGCACTTGAGATCGGCTAAGACGAACGTGCGGATCGAGGGCTGCAGCATATGGGGCGGCTCCGGCGGGGTATTTGGGACAAGGCCTAGTGTGCCCGCCGATCGTTAAGGCGCCCCTACGCGCGGTGTTAGGAGTTAGCTAAAAGCTTCGTTACTGCAATGGCGAGTAATCGGTCGCTTTCCAGAACTGATTGCGCACCTGAGCCACCAGCGGACCGTCGCGCTCGGTTTCGGCGCGATCGCGCAGCCACGCTTCGTCGGCCTGGAAGGCATTCCAGGCTTTGTCGCGATGGGCCATGTCGTCGAAACGCAAGATGTAGTGCAGCTCGTTGCTCGTGCCGACCAGCACGTCCCAGAAACCCACGACGCCGATGCCGTGCCGCTTGAAATGCCCCAGGGTCATCGTCTGGAAGCGCTTGTGAAGGGCCGGCAACTTGCCGGACACAGCCACGTACGCGCGGTACTCGAACAACGCCATGCTTTGCCGCTCCTTGGTGGTTCGCTTTACGCCAGCACGTATTGTCGCAGCACCTCGGCGGCGACGTTGCGTCCGGTCAACACCAGCACGAGCGGTCCATCCGTGGGCAGCAGACCGCGTAGCAGCGCCGCTACGCCAACCGCCGCCGAGCCCTCGACCAGTACGTGCTCGTGCTCGAGCAGCCAGCGCATGGCATGGACGATGTCCGACTCCGTAACCAGCACCACCTCGCGTACGTGCTCCTTGAGCAGATCAAAGGTGATGCTGCCGTCTTCGACGTTGCCTGACAGGCCATCGGCTAGCGACGGCAAAACGTCGACAGGGACCCGGGCCCCAGCCTCTAGTGCGGCGTGCAGCGCGGGCGAAGCGGTTGATTGGGCGCCATAGACCGCGATGGCGGGATCGAGCCCGTGCGCCGCCACGCCGATGCCACTGATCAATCCGCCGCCACCGGCCGGAACCACCATCGTCCGGGTGGAGGGGAGGTCTTCAATTACTTCGAGGGCGATCGTCCCGCCGCCGGCGACCACGGCCGCGTCGTTGTAGGCCGAGATGAACGGCAGCCTTCGCTCGGTCGCCAAGCTGATGGCGGCCGACTCCGCGTCATCGTAAGTTGCGCCACGCAGAAGTAGCTCGGCGCCCGAAGCGCGCAGCCGCTCAATTTTGGCTGGCGACGCCGTTTCCGGCACTACGACCGTCGCCGCGACACCCAGCACCGCCGCGGCGCGCGCGACGCCGAGCCCGTGGTTACCCGCCGACGCCGTCAGCACGCCCTTCTGCCGCTGTTGGTCGGACATGGTCAGCAGCGCGTTGAGTGCGCCGCGTAGCTTGAACGAGCCCGTTGCCTGAAAGCACTCGTACTTCAGCCACACGTCCGTGCCGCACAGCGCCGATAGGCCGAGCGACCGCTCGAGCGCAGTCCGCACGATAAACGGCCGAACACGTTCCGCCGCCGCGCGGACATCCGCCAGGCTGACCATTGCCTAGAGACTAATCGTCCGGTGGAGTCGCGAGTACCGCCATGGCCCGCTCGGCGTCCGCGGCGAACACGCGCAGATCGTGCGGGACGAACGCATCGAACCCCACCGCGGCCACCTCTATGCCGGCTCGCGCGATGCGACACGGAATCCCCTGCTCGCGCAGCAGCTCGGCCCACATCTGTGCCTCGGCCTGGTTGCTGTAGTTGCCGACCACGACTTCGTCCACGTCCCAACCCTAGCATCCGTTACCCGGCGCCTATCCTGAATTGATGCCACCCGCGGACACCGCCTGATGGTGCTGAGCCGCGAGGACATCGCATCGCTGGCAGCCGTCTCGATGGTCGCCATGCTCTCGGCGTCGGACCAGACCGTCGTCTCGACGGCGCTGCCGCACATCTTGGCCACGCTGCCTGGCGCGACGCTGCTCGGCTGGGTATTCACGGCCTACTTCGTTGGCGCCACTGCCACGGTGGCGGTCGTAGGCAAGCTGGCCGACCTATTCGGCCGGCGGACGGTGTTCCTCGTCTCGGTCGGTGTGTTTTCCATAGCCTCGCTGCTGTGCGGAGTGGCAGCGAGTTTGCCACAGCTGGTCGCGTTTCGCGGTCTGCAAGGCGTCGGGGCTGGGGCAATTCAGACCTGCAGCTTGATCGTCATGAGCGACATGTTTCCGCCGCGCGAACGCGCGCGCTGGCAGGTCATCAACAGCATCGGCTTCGCCACCGCCAGCGCGGTGGGGCCGTCGGGGGGCGGTTTCCTAGCGGACAACTTCTCGTGGCGCTGGATCTTCCTGTTGAACGTGCCGCTGTGCATCGCGACGGTGGCCGCCCTGGTCTATGGATTGTCGCGTCGGTCGCGCTCCGGCGCACGACCGGCCATCGATTGGCCCGGGGTGGTGTTGAGCACGGTGATGGTGGTGGCGGTGTTGCTGGTCTGCACGTGGGGCGGGCGCGAGTTCGCCTGGACCTCAGTCCAGATTCTCGGACTGATCGCACTGGCAGCGGTGTCCGGCTGGCTGCTGGTGCGTGCCGAGCGCGTGGCGGCTGACCCGGTGATTCCAGCCAACCTGCTCGCCAGCGCCACGCGCGCACTGAGTCTGGTCGCGTCGTTCGCCAACAGCATGGTCTGGTTCGGGCTGATCCTGCTGGTGCCGCTCCGCTTGCAACTGGTTCTCGGCGCCAGCGCGACCGAAGCCGGCGCGCTGCTGACGCCGGGCATCGTGCTGGGGCCGCTGAGCTCGGTGCTCGCCGGACAGATCATGGCCCGGACCGGTCGCTACGGCCTGACCAGTGTGCTGGCCGGGGTCTGCCAGGTAATCGGCGCCGCAACGCTGTTCCTACTTCCCCCGACCGCCGATCGGGCTT
>WNFC01013206.1_pt1 | contig 15575 bp, 13 predicted proteins | sample 5400541 | NCBI WGS metagenome assembly WNFC01 (sample SAMN13153342, study PRJNA577476) | soil metagenome | isolation source: 120 cm saprolite under Douglas fir tree site 2 hole 2 replicate 1 | place: USA:California | collected 2015-04-18
ACGCTATTGTCGTCAACCATCTTCCAATAGGGTCAATCGCCTGCTATATGAACACGATTGTCGAGGTCGCCAGATCGAAGGAGGAAGATCTGTGAGGTTTATACGCTGGTTGGCCGTGTTATTCCTGGTTGTTTGCGGACTGCTACAAACCGCGCCGAGTAATGCTGACGAGCCCGATGACCCTTCGACCGCGTCCAATACGCTACTGACGCCGCGGCGGCATCAATTTGATCTCACTTTCGGCGATGGCTGGGAGTTCGTCGATCCGAACAGCATTGTGCGCCGCAGTAACAACCGTCTCCTCCGTCTCCCCTCGCAGGGCCAAGGTTCCGCACTGCAGCTCAGCGGCGACCTTGGCCTGAGCACCTTGCAACTACCTTCATTGCGGACCACGTTCTGGTTCAATACGGTGAATGCGCTCCAGTTTCAGGCTCGCTATTACGTCAATTACGGTGCCGCCGGAGCGCATCAGCCGCTTTACTTCAATGATGGGACAATCGCACCCAACCAGTTGCTGTCGACGGGCGGCACGCGATGGTTCGCGTTCGATCTGCTCTATCAGCGGCGCTTTACGTCTCTGTATGAGCGCTATGAAGACAGGCTTCCGACGCTGCTACGCGGATGGGACCTACGCGGCGGGATCGGGCTGGAATTCGTCTATCTCGACTTTCGTATCCGCGACGGTCACCCCAAGTTCATCAGGGGCCCTTTCCTGGCTCGTGGCCGTTTCCATGAGCGCGAACTGCCGCTTCCTACAATTGGGCTGGAAGCTCGCCGTCATATCGCCGGTCCGGTCGACTTCGAGATGACCGCACAGGGCAATTGGGCAAACAAGTGGAATTCGTTCCGCAACGAAGGCGGCACCGTATACCTGTCGCAGGCCGCCTTCGAAGCCCATTGGCGGTTCGTTTACAACAGTCCCGAGATTCCGCTGGGAATTCGCCCCTACATAGGCGCCAATTATCTGTACTACAAACAGGTAGCTGATTCCGGCCTGGTTAGGGATTTCATCCGGGCGCAGATGTACGGCCCGGAATTCGGCCTCAGCGTCAGCTTCTAGCTGACGTTCAGTGGGCGCCTGCCGGAGCTTTGCCGGCGGGACGGGGCAGCAGTACGGTTAGCGACACTGCAAGTATCATCACCCCGGTCAGCATCCGGTAGATGTTATTGAGCGCGATCATAGTTGCCTGACTCTGCACCGCGCTGTAACGTTTGCGTCCAAACCGCCCGGCAATCCAGCCGGTGGTTGGAATCATAATCCCGGCGGCCACCAGATAGGTCGTCACCACCCAGGTGACCTCATCAACCGTCGCCGAAAAACTGCCCTGCATATGAGGCAGCGCGACGTTCACGATTGAACTGTCAAGCACTTCGAGGATAGTGCAGAGGATCACCGAGGCCGCGACAATCCATTTGCGGGCTTCCTCGGCCGCGTGGGTGTGCTGCGCCAACGCTTCGGAAGTTCTAGGGCTGAGATCGGCTTTAGGGCTGGCCTCCATCCGGATTCGAAAGACTGAAAGAGGTACAGAGTAAGGCTAACATCCCAACTATGGGAAGAAAACTAATGACGGCTTTGCATCGAGCCGCATTCCGCGACAAACTATTTGTTGTCGGGTGTGAATCTGATCCGGCGATTCAGAAAGTCGGCCACACATCGCACCAGCCAATGGTTTGGCAGCACCATAGCAGCGTGTGAAGAGGAAAGTCCGATGACTCGCCACTACTCCCTCGGCTCGCCAGCCACGACCTTCGCGCCATCGCCGAATAGCGGTTTCGACCGTTTCTCCAGAGGCTTCACGGACCATGACGACAGGATCGAGCGGCCAGCCATCATCCAGGACTCGATGCGGTGAACCGTTAGCGGATGAAGCGTCGCGCGATCGGCGACTTCGCTCGACGCGCACGTTCCCAGGTGCAACCCGGCGGCTGACGCGGTCGGAAGACGCCAGCCTGGCATGGCGAATCATTGCCGGCGGCACCAGGCCCGGCGAGGCCCGCGGTCTGCTGAGGGCTTGGCTTGGCTGGGAACAGCTCGCCAAACGTCTATGGCCTGTCCGTGAAATCCCCGGTGCCCCTTATGGCTTGCTTTGCCTGCGAATTGCGCGCCATCACGGTGAACCGGTCGTTCTCCCGGATCGCACTATCGTCGCGCCGGGCGCGATATTGGGCGAATTGCATTGCGACAACCGCGCGATTTTGGAGCTCGTCAGCCAGCGCGGCAATCCTTTTGCCGCGTTCCGGCAGGATTTGAAAAGCCTCAGTAATTGGATTGAGCGCGACCCGCTCGGCCGCCAAATCGAAGCGATTTATGCCTGCACCATCCTGAGCAGAGCAGCCTACCGCCTCGGCTTCACCGTGCGGGAGAAGCCTGTTACGTTGCGCCGGCGACTCGAGAAGCTTTTCTTCAAAGGCCTGCTGTTGCTGTATAACCAGGAAGGACTAGCACGTATTCACCATGGTAGCACAGTGGAGACTTATCCTGCTGATGTGTGGCTGTCCCGGCGTGAACTTCTCCGCCGTTATCACGATCGCGGCAAGCCCGGCTTAAACCCAGTCGGCCAAGCGGCCGCCGAGCAGAACTAGCCGTGCGCATTCGCCCATAGCCAGGGTGATTTGATTATGCAAAGTCTTTCCGCACCCTGCGATAAAAACTGGCTTTCTCCTTTTTGATTCGCACCTCGCGGAATCGCTAGCTCGCTCCGCCTTTTAGCTCCGCTAGTGTTTAGTTCTCTCCCCCTCTGGGGAAGTTGTTCATGGGTCTGCGCCCCGCCCGCGCTGAGATGAACATCCAATCCCTCCCCCTGACATGAAAGTGGTGGTTTGTGACGCTGGGAGCCCTTTTTTTGTCATCCCGAGCCAAGCCGACGGATCAACGCGGAGCGATTAGCCTGGGCGGTAGGGCAAGCAGGAAAGAGACGAGACCGGTCGCAAGGAGCCGTTCCCTACGGATTTGCCTTCTACTTTCGTGCAACGTCGCGGGTCCAACGGACCCGTGAATATCTGACCAGGGAATACTAGGCGGAGCGCAGAGTGGAGCCGAGCTCGCCAGGCGGAACGAAGTGCAGCCGGTGAGTCGAAGCCCCGAGCGCAAGCCGAGGGCAAACGAGTCCGCGAGGTGCGCATACTAAAAACGAGTCCGCGACGTGCGCATTACAACAAGGAGAGCCTGCCCTGACGAGCGGCAGCGACGAATGGATTAGGAGAGGTTGTCTTCCATTTTCAGAGCAGATTACAGAAAGCAAGCTGCGGAAGGCCTTTTTCCGCAGCCTGCTAGCGAGGGCCGTTAATGTGTTGCTTCAGCCGGAGGATGCTCTCCGCTTTCGCCGGCCGGAGCTGCCGAATCGGCGTCAATCCGCCGATTGGCGCCGTCAGCTCTCAGCACATGATTCAACACATCATCGACAGTGTCGACGAAGACAATTTCCATTTCACGGCGAAGCTCGGCGGGGATGTCGTCGAGATCGTGTTCATTGCGGCGCGGCAGCGCGACACTATGAATTCCCGCACGGCGGGCGGCGAGCACTTTTTCCTTGATACCACCGACCGGTAGAACCTTGCCACGCAGTGTGATCTCGCCGGTCATCGCCACGTCCGAGCGGACCGGCCTGCCCGTCATCAGCGAGGCCAGCGAGGCGGCGATAGTCACCCCTGCGGAGGGTCCATCTTTGGGAATCCCGCCAGCAGGCACGTGCACGTGGATATCGGATTTGTCATAAAAGTCAGGCGCGATGCCGAGACCCTCGGCCCGCGTGCGAATATACGACAGCGCGGCTTGGGCCGATTCCTTCATCACGTCGCCGAGTGAACCGGTCAGGGTGAGCCCCTTCTGCCCGCTCATCCGGGTGCTTTCCACAAAGATGATATCGCCACCGCTGGGCGTCCATGCGAGGCCGGTCGCCACACCGGGTTCGTTCGCCCGTTCCGCTACCTCGGAGAAATACTTAGGTGGCCCCAGGTAACGCTGCAGCAGGTCCAGTGTGATTCGTTCGGGCGGTGCTTCGTCCTCGGTGATGGAACGCGCAATCTTGCGGCAAATCCGCGCTATCTCCCGTTCAAGATTACGCACGCCCGCTTCGCGCGCATAACTGCGGATGATCTCCGCGACCGCTTCCTGGGTGAATTCAATCGGCCTGCCACTCAGGCCGTTTTCGTTAAGCTGCTTGGGCACTAAATGGCGATCGACAATATGAAGTTTCTCTTCTTCGGTGTAACCCGGCAGCTCCAGCACTTCCATTCGGTCACGCAGCGCATGTGGAACGGTGTCGAGCATGTTGGCGGTGGTGATAAACAACACGTGTGATAGATCGAAGGGCACGTCCAAATAATGGTCGACAAAAGTACTATTCTGCTCAGGGTCAAGCACTTCCAGCAGCGCCGAAGCCGGATCGCCACGAAAATCGGCCCCGAGCTTATCGACCTCGTCGAAAATGAAGAGCGGATTGTTGGAACCGGCGTTGCGCAGCCCTTGAATGATGCGTCCGGGCAGCGAGCCGATGTAAGTGCGGCGATGGCCGCGGATTTCCGCCTCGTCGCGGATACCGCCGAGCGATAAGCGCACGAATTTGCGGCCCAGTGCCCGCGCAATCGAGCGCCCGAGCGACGTTTTGCCGGTACCCGGCGGTCCCACGAAACACAAAATCGGACCCTTCGTGTCGCGTTTGAGCTTCCGCACGGCGAGAAACTCGAGGATGCGCTCTTTGACCTTTTCGAGGTCATAGTGATCCTCGTCCAGCACCTGGCGCGCATGTGCAATATCGAGGTTATCCTCGGTCGAGATAGACCATGGCAGGCCGACCAGCCAATCCAGATAGGTCCTGACCACGGTGTGCTCCGCCGATTCCGGCGGAATCATCCGCAGGCGATCAAGCTCCTTGTCGGCCGCCTTGCGTGCCTCCTCGGGCATGCTGGCTGCCTCAATTTTCTTTTCGAGGTCGTCGATCTCGGCCGAACGGCCATCGGTTTCGCCGAGTTCTTTCTGAATCGCCTTGAGTTGCTGACGCAGGAAATACTCGCGCTGGTTTTTGTTAAGCTCAGTCTGAACCTGCGACTGGATCTTATGGCCCAGCTCGAGCAATTCGATCTCGCGGCTGAGAATGACGATCAGCTTTTCCAGACGCTGTCGCACGTCCAGGGTCGATAGCAGATCCTGGAGCTCTTCAATAGCAATTTTAAGATAAGAGGCAACCAAGTCGCTCAGCCGGCCGGGTTCCCGCACCTGCATTGCCATCATCTGGAGCTCGTCCGGCAGGTATGGGACCAGGGAGACGAATTTGGAGAACTGGTTGACCAGGTTAGCCTGCAGCGCGTCGACCTCGCGATCCGCCACGAGGGTTTCCTGCAGGCGCTCGACGCATGCGACGAAGTAGGGCTCGCGCTGCGTGAACTGCTGAAGCTCGATGCGCGCGATACCCTCCACCAGGACCCGAACGCTCTTGTCCGGATACTTGAGCATTTTGAGAATCCGGACCGCGGTCCCGCGCTGATAGAGTCCTTCGGGCGCGGGGTTTTCTTCTTCCGGATTCTTTTGCGCGGCCAGCGCGATGAGCTGCGACTGGCCCACCTCCTCGATCAGGTTGAGCGAGGACGGACGTGAGACCAAAAAAGGATGAGTTTGATTAGGGAAAATAACGATGCCACGCAACGGCAGCAGCGGCAAAGTCTGCGGAATTTCAACCTGCGTCAAATCCTCTTCGGTTTCGAAGTGCTTCTCTCCCTGGCCTTTATCTGCCATAGCTTACCTGCACGATGCCTAAACGAAAACCTCCGGGGCGACCCCACCGGGGCCCGAGAGCGACAGCCGCCGCTTTCCCGGCAAGAACGGTTTAACGTAGTATAGGACCCTGTGACTCTCAATATTCTAACGCAAACATAAGCATGATTCGCAACGTCGCCAAGGGCTGCCGCTGAGGTCGGTAGAGCTTGCCAAGCTATCGATTTGATAAGGTCTTCACGCCCGCCGAGGCGAACGAGCTGATTCCAAGGCTCGAAGTGGCGATCGCCGAACTCCAGGCCAGAGCCGGTGAACTCCGCCGCCGTATCGCTGACCTGATCAAGTTCGACCCCGGGGCTCAGCAGCTTCCGTTGCCGCAGATAATCGAACGTTACCCGCAATTGCGCGAAACCGCCGGTCAATTGGCTCAAGCCGCGGAAAGGATCGAATCCCACGGATGCCTGCTCAAAGACATCGATCAGGGCCTGGTGGATTTCCCTTGGGAAATCGACGAGGACCAGGTGGTCTTTCTTTGTTGGCAGCTTGGCGAGTCTGCGGTGATTGCCTGGCATCCGGTCGACGCCGGTTTCGCACAGCGTCAGCCGCTTCCAGGCGCGCCCAAACGCTATCTGAACTGATGAAGCTTAGCTTTTTTACTGGTCAGTCAGGGTTCCGCGTAAACGTATGACACTTACACTGTTCATCTATCTGCTTTCACTCGTCTGTTGGTTGGGGGGAATGGTTTTCTTTTCCATTTTCAGCGCGCCGGTAATTTTCCGCGTGCTCACCCGCGCCGACGCGGCCAAGGTGGTGAGTGGAATTTTCCCCCGTTGCGTGCTGCGGACTGGGCGGCTGTGGTGGATACTCAGCGCGGCAGCGTTGGCGATTGCGCTCGGATTGACGATTTACGCCGGTGCGGTGCTGCGTCCGCGGATTGATGCAATTCACATTATGGCCGATGAACAAAATCCCGACGCCACGCGTAAGGCCGAATTCGATCGCCTGCACCGCTTATCAGTGTCGCTCAATGGTGGTGTCATGGTGCTTAACCTGCTGGCCCTCCTCAGTTCGGCAGCGGCGCTTTCACAACCCTAGCAGATGCGGAAAGCCTGCGAGGCGCGCGCCGGTCGATCTCAAATATGATCAATCGAGAATACCGGGCAATCGTGCTCGACTTGTTCGATACACTGGTCAGGTGGGAACCCGAACGTCTGCCGCTAATGGAAATAAATGGCCGGCCGATGCGCACTACCATGCCTTGGATATTTCCCAGGCTGCGGCAGTATCTCGGGAGCGCCTTCGACCTGGGCGGCTTTATCGAGATTTATACCCGTGTGTTGGAAGAGATCGCGCAGGAACGCGAGCGTGATGGCATTGAGATTACTTGTTGGGAACGCTTCGCGCGGACCCTCGCACGGATTACCGTGGTTGCGCCCCATGAGGCGGAAACGTTCGCCGAGGAACTGACTCGAATACACATGAGTCAGGTGCGGGCCGTCACCTCAGCGCCACACGAAAGGGTTGAGGCGGTCCGCCGGCTCGCGCCGCATTACCGGCTCGGTCTGCTGTCGAACTTCGACGATGCGCAATGTGGCCGTGAAGTGTTGGCCGACACCGGCGTCGCCGAATTGTTCGAGGCGGTGATAATTTCCGCAGAGGTTCGCCTGCGCAAACCTGACCCGCGGATTTTTCGCCGAATGCTCGAAATGCTTGAACTGGCGCCTCACGAAGTGCTGTATGTCGGCGATACCCCGCGCGATGACGTCTGGGGCGCCTATCAGGTTGGCATTCCTACCGTCTGGATTAGCAAGGGTGCAGCGGTGCTGCCCGAAGGCATTCCACAACCCCGATTCATAATCAAGGAACTTTCGGAATTACCCCGGGTGCTCGGACTCCCTCATTAGGGAGACGAGGCTATGGCCGGCAAACGACCAAGTGAAGCGAAGCGAACCGCGCGCAGGAGCGGCGCGCGTTCGTAATGAATTCGCATCTAACATTCGCGCAACGAAGATGACCATGACCCGCAGCTCGATTGCGGTTGTCGGTGCTGGTGACGCCCCCGCGTCGGTTTGCGAGTTGGCATACGCCGCCGGTCTTGCGATCGCCCGCCGTGGCGCGGTGCTAGTATGTGGTGGACGCGGCGGTGTGATGGCGGCGGCGGCGCGTGGAGCACAAGCCGCCGGCGGGCTCACCATCGGCATTCTGCCCGGATACGACCGCGGTGAGGCGAACGCCAACATTGAAATCGCGATCGCAACCGGAATGGGCGAGGCGCGCAACGCTATCGTCGTGGCAAGCGCCGATTCGGTTGTCGCGCTGGAGGGCGAGGGCGGTACACTTTCGGAGATTGGTCTCGCAATAAAGCTCGGCCGCCCGGTAGTAGGATTAGCCGCGTGGCAGCAACTCGAAATGATCGCGCACGCCGACGATCCGGTTGCGGCGGTAGATCTCGCACTGGAACTTGCCCAGCGGCACGGGCGCGGCTAGGCGGAGCGCAACGGAGCCGGTGAACCGAGGCCGGGCCACGCCGGCCGACGCCCTGAGCGAAGCCGAGGGGAAACGAGTCCGCCACCAGGTGAAGCGAAGCGAGCCGAGCGAAGGAGTCTAGCGACGAGCGTTCACGAAAGGTGCGCATATAAACAGGATTCTGCGACGTGCGTATAGAAAAAGATAACAATGGCTGACGTCTATCAACGGTTTCCGGCCTTGCGGCAATTGACCGAGGGTGCCTTCTCGCTGCTGCTTGGGCTTACTGTGGATAGCGCCGTGGAGGGCAAGGTCAAGGTGCGGATGCCCTTCCATCCGCGGCTGCTCAACTACGGCCCACCCGACGTCCCCGTCCATGGTGGAGCGATCGGGTCGCTGGCTGATTTTGCGGCGTGCGCAGCAGTGTGGACGTTGCCGGGCACGCAGCGCAGCGCGACGATCTCGTTGACGGTGAATTACAGTGCGCCAGCCGTCCAGAGCGAACTGCTTGCCACGGCCACGGTTCGTCGCGGCGGCAAACGCGTTGCCAGCATCGCGGTCGAAATCCGCGATCGTCACGAAACGCTAATCGCCGACGCCCTGGTCACCTACAAGGTCGCCTGAATCAATAATGCGCCGAGACGGTTACGCACCGCCGCTCGGAAAAGGTGCTTATCCGCGCTGCGTCGCCTAGGTGGCACGAGCTTCCAGCCTGTGTCTTTGCCTTTGCCCTGGAGATCACAGGCTGGAAGCCTGTGCCACCACAGTCCGACATCGCGAAATTAGCTTACGACTGGCGGACATCAAAATTAACCTCGATCATAGTTTGCTAACGCATCGATTAATGCGTATCGGCGAGCGCTGAATCCGATTGCGGGAAATTTCGGCGGATCAATTTGCTATTGCTTGCCGATGGCGAACAAAAAGCCTGCGATCGTTACTTCGCGGTGCCGTCGCTCATTATCGGATTATTTACTAGCTTTATATCCAATGCACCAAAGGGTGTAACCACTTCACATTTACGTGGGCGCTCATGTTCGGCTCATTGCGCAGAGCAGCCGCAAAAGAGCGCTGTATGTTTCAAAAAGCTCGTTGGCATAGGGGTTGCGGTCACTCCTCGCGTGACTGCGAGGTAGCAGCGGCGTTTGGCGCGCTGTGCCACCCAGAATTACTTGCGACAGGCTGGCCGTCCGGTCAGAAAAGACTGGCGCGCAGATTAGCAGTCACCTTGTCGCGGCAAATCTCCCAGGAGGAGTGGATTATGCGTTCGAAGCGACTCAGCACTTATTTGTTCGGTGCCGGCTTGGCGTTGTCCGTGGCGGCCTTTGCTCCGGCGGCGTTTGCTCAGGACACCGGTACCAATGGCTCGACTGCTGGCAGTTCGAGCAGCAGCATGGCGCCGAACAGTGAGGCGAGCCCTGGCGCCGCCACTGATAACAGCGGCGGGATGACGTCTCCGTCGGGGCCGGTCAGCGGCTCTGCGAGTTCGGCCACTAACCCGAATTCGGCCGCGAGTCCCGCGATGCCCAACGGCAGTATGGGTTCCAGCAACACTTCCCCAGGTTCCAGCAACTCGACCAGCGGTGGTTCCACCAACACTGCTCCGTGACGATGTTCAACATGAGAGCGTCGGGCCTGACGCGCTCAGGCACGACGCTCTCGAGATAGCCCATCCTGCGCAGAATGTACTTCAATCTGAAGAGGGCTAAAGCTGAACAAGGTAGAAAAACAGAATCGCGTAGGGTCCACCGAAGAAGTCAATCGAATCACCCAGGAGCTCGATCAAATTAAAACCGAGCTCGATCAGGTTAAAACACAGCTCGAGCAACTCAAAGGACAACTCGAACGCTTAAGCCGAAGGAGCAAAAAGACCTGAGCGATGGACGAGTAAAAGTCCACGGGGCAGCGAGGGAAAACATTCTCTTTCTTTTCCCTCGTTCCGTGGCTCTTCGAAAGCCAACCCGGAGAGCCGCCGTTGTCAAATAGAAGTCACCGTTCCCAGGCGCGCCAACGCCCAGCGGCGACTGGCAGCCTTCTGTCATCCCGGTGAGCCGAAGCCCTGAGCGAAGCCGAAGGGGAAGCCGAGGGAGCAACGCGGAGCGATTTGCCTGGGCGGTAGGGCACTGAGGTAAAGAGACGAGGCCGCTCGCAAGGAGCCGTTCGGTTCGGATTTTACCTTCTACTTTCGTGCAAGGCGACAATGGAGACAACTGTCAACTCCGTCATAAACCACTACCTTCATGCCAGGGGAAGAGATTTCCAGCGATACCTATTTCACTTGTACATCACACCAGTATATTGTCTCGTTAAATAGCAGTAACGAGCGCGATCCTACTCTGTCATCCCGATCGAAGCGGAGAGATCGCGCGCCGTCTGCGGCGTGCAGGCGGGAACCGCGGCAGAAAGCGGAGCCAACGAACCCGTGAAAAATCTGACCAGGGACACTAGGCGGAGCACAGCGGAGCCGAGCTAAGGAGTCTGCGACGTGCGCATCGCAAAAAGGGAGAGCCTGCCCTGAGGAGCGCCAGCGACGAATGGGTTAGGTGGAGGTGGTTCGGCTTCGTTTCGATACGACCCGACCGATATAGTTTCAACGTCACAGGCCACTCTAGTTGAGAGCGGAATCTCCACGACTGCTTGACAGTCCACGTCTCGTAGTCGATATCGAAAATCGATGTCGATGTTAGAAGCCTTATTCGGTCAGACTGACGCGAGCAAAAACCACAGCCTCGGCTCCCTATCCGAGCCTGCTTAACGATCTCGCCGCGCCCTTCCTGCGGCTGGGGCTGACGGCGTTTGGCGGTCCCGCCGCGCACATCGCAATGATGGACGAGGAATTCGTCCGGCGGCGCCAGTGGCTGACGGGTGAAGAGTTCCTCGACCTGTTGGGGGCGTCCAATCTGATACCTGGTCCCAGTTCGACCGAAATGGCTATTCACATCGGCCATCAACGGGCGGGCTGGAAAGGGCTGGTCGTTGCCGGCGTGTGCTTCATCCTTCCCGCGATGTTGATCGTGATGGCCTGCGCGTGGGCGTATGTGACCTTCGGTGCGCTTCCTCAGGTGCAGAGCCTTCTGTACGGAGTCAAGCCGGTCATCATTGCCATCGTGCTGCAAGCAATCTGGGGCCTCGGCCGCACAGCGATCAAGAATGGTTTCCTGGTAGCCATCGGACTGCTCGCCACGGCGGCTGCGGCCGCCGGCGGAAATGTATTGGCGATACTTTTGGCCGCTGGCCTGGTGACCGTGTTCCAGAGGTGGCTAAAGCAGTGTCGCCGCTCCGGCAATTTTTTCGCGCTCCCAATCTCAGCCAAATCCTTGATGGCATCAGCGCCTGCCGTGGCCGCAATGGTCCCAATAAGCTTGTCGGGATTGTTCCTGGTCTTTCTGAAATTGGGCGCCGTCATCTTCGGAAGCGGCTATGTCTTGTTGGCGTTTCTTCAGGCCGATCTCGTCGATCGGTTGCATTGGTTGACTCAGGCGCAGCTACTCGACGCGGTCGCCGTAGGGCAGGTGACACCCGGACCGGTATTCACCACGGCGACGTTCATCGGTTACCAGCTCGGCGGAGTTCGTGGTGCAGTGGTCGCGACCGCCGCCATTTTCCTCCCCGGTTTCCTTTTCGTCGCCGCCAGCCGTCCCTTAATTCCGCGGATTCGCAGATCGCCGATCGCCGCGGCCTTTCTGGATGGCGTAAATGTGGGCGCGGTCGCGCTGATGATCGCGGTTACCTGGCAACTCAGCCGCGCTGCTCTGGTCGATTTGCTAACCGCTGCCATCGCTGCGCTCACCACCCTCGTCTTGATTTATTTTCGAATAAACTCCGCATGGTTGATCTTCGTGGGCGGATTCGTCGGACTAGTTGCAACGAGATGGTTTGCAGGATGAGGACTGCCCAGCCTAAGGTTTTGAGGGGAGACTCATATCATGCCGATTAAGCCACCGACCGTTGACGACCTGGCCCTTATCGCGCGCGGTTTGCGCCTCGATCTTTCCCCATCAGACCTGGAAAGCTTCCGCCAATTGCTGGAACCCTCTGTGCTGGCATACACGCGGCTTGACCAACTCGAAGAACCCGCTCCAGTGATCAAGTATCCACGCGACGGCGGACGGCGTCCGGCGCCCGAACAAAATCCGCTCAACGCCTGGTACTGGCGATGTGAGATTCATGGCGCGCCCGAAGGTCCGCTCACGGGCAAGACCTTCGCGATCAAGGACAATGTCGCGGTCGCTGGAATTCCGATGATGAATGGGGCGAAGCTGCTCGAGGGCTTCGCCGCCAATATCGACGCCACCGTCGTCATGCGCTTACTCGATGCCGGTGGTACCATTCTGGGCAAATCGGTGTGCGAGAGCCTGTGCTTTTCCGGCGGCAGTCATACTTCGGACAACGGTGCGGTGAGAAATCCGCATGACCGTTCCCGTTCGACCGGCGGCTCCTCCAGCGGCAGTGGAGCGCTAGTCGCCTCGAGTGCGGTTGATATGGCGATCGGCGGCGATCAGGGCGGCTCGATTCGTATCCCCAGCTCATGGTGCGGTATCTATGGCCTCAAGCCCACCTACGGGCTGGTGCCTTACACAGGCGCATTTCCTATCGAACTTACGCTCGACCATCTGGGGCCGATGGCACGCAGCGCCGCCGATTGCGCGCTGATGCTGGAAGCCATCGCAGGTCCCGACGGGCTCGATCCGCGCCAGCGGGCCGATCTCGCGGCTCAGCCGTACTCAAAAATGCTCAGCGGCGAAGTCCGCGGATTGCGGATCGCGCTGCTGCGCGAGGGCATGGGAATTCCCGGCTATTCCGAAAAGGATGTCGATGATTGCGTGATTGCGGCAACGCGCTCGTTCGAGAAACTCGGCGCACAGGTCAGCGAAGTCTCAATTCCATGGCATCGCGATGGCGGCGCTCTATGGACCGCTCTCGGCTGCGAGGGCGCACTCAGCACGATGCTCGAAGGCAGCGGTTTCGGCAATAACTGGAAAGGGTATTATCCGGTCGCGATGCTGGACGCCTTGGCGCGCGGCCTCCACGAGCGCCCTGGTGCCCTCTCAGAAACCACTAAGATGTTCCTCATGCTTGGCCGATACATGCGCGAGCAGTACCATGGCCGTTACTACGCCAAGGCTCGGAACCTCGCGCGCTCGCTAACGGCGGCCTATGATTCTGCGCTCAACAACGTTGATTTGCTGGCGATGCCAACGACGCCAATGAAGGCAACCTTGCTGCCGCCGGCCGGCTGTTCGCGCGAAGAATACATCGAACGCGCTAGCAACATGGGAGCCAACTGCGGGCAATTCGACGTTACAGGTCATCCGGCGATGAACGTCCCCTGCGGAATCTCAGAGGGGCTGCCAGTTGGGATGATGCTGGTCGGACGGCTGGGCGACGATGCGACGGTATTACGCGCGGCCGATGCGTGGCAGCGCAAATTCGGGGCCTGAAATGCATTCCCGTTCCTGAGCGTCTCTCACAGTCATTGCGGCGGCTTTTAGTTTTTTGTCCTCCTGCAGGGCTGCGGAAAAACCTGTTCTGCTCAGGAAAACTCTTTCCGCACCCTGCGATAAAACTGGCTTCCTTTCTTTAGTTCTCCCCTGTGGGGGAGATTACAGAGAGGGAAAGCAGGGTGCGGAAGGCCTTTTTCCGCAGCCTGCTAGTGGCCTGTAACCGTTGAAAACAATATTGAACGCGTCGTATCGAAACGAAGCCGGACGACCCCCACCTAACCTCCCCCTGGTCAGGGGGAGGAATTTCCAGCGATACCGATTTCACTGTTACAGCCCACAGCCCACTAGAGTGCTTCTCCAATGGCGGGCGGTTCGTTTCCGCTTTCGCTTATTAGATCCCTTCTGCTATAAAAGGCTTGCCAATGAGTTCCGGCGACCAGCGACAGCTTGTTCTCATCGTAAAACTAATGGTTATTGGGCTCATAGCTGTCTGTCTGGTGATCCTCACTGGCGGTCTTGCATTCGCAGTTGCATCCGGCAAACTCTCGAGTGGCGTCCTCGGCGCAACCGCGGGCAGCGGTGTGGTTGGCTTCGCCGTTGTCCTTATGGGGCCCATTAAGGAATTCCTCCTTCAGAAATGATAGTCGCAAAAACCCGTGGAAATCGCTGAGACAACGGACCGCACCGTTTTGCCGAGACGGGTCTACCTGCTGGGGTTGCTGCAGATCCCCTTAATATTGATCGCGTTCGCCACCATTAGCTACGTCGGATGGCGGGTCACCTTTCTGCGTACTCAGCTGGATTCTCTGAAAGCGCAAAGAGATTCTGTGGCTCACCAAATCGAGGAGAAGCAGACGGCACTCGCGCAAGCACAACGCACACTCGACGAAACACAACACAAACTCGACCTGGCAAACGCAGATCTATCAGTGACGCAGCTGGCAGTTGCGGCGGCAGCCAAGAGCCAGCCAAAAAGCGCCACCCTAGAGTATTTTCCCAAAGGGGCTGACGGACATCGGGTCGAGACAGCACTACGACAGTTAGGTTTTAAGTTCACATCGGGCAACCCGAAATTGAAAGGCGTGGCGACGAATACGATTTTTTATGGTTCAAAAGTAGAGCAGCAGGAACTCAAGTTAGTCGCATCCGCATTAGTCCAGGGGAATATCGGGCTGAAGGCGATTTGCACCCTCAGGAACAGCGACAGCGAACAGAACCGAATGCTGATCGAGATAGGCGCGATGGCTAATTTAGATGGACGTCAGAGTTTGACTGAAGACGCGATTATGACGGGTCAGGCGATACCGAAAAACGGCCACGGGGAGTTACTTAACGGACACATGTGTGTTCTCGGGGCGAAGTCGCCGCCTGGCGGCGTTTAATTTACCGTGACTTGCTTGATGCGCAATTCGCCGAACCCCGGTCTTGCCGCTGGCCCGCGAAGTGATGCGCGGTTGTGAACTTCGTCCAATTGAGCAAGGCGACCATTGAAGCGTAGACGCGAAGACATGGCTAAACATGATCATTATCCTGATGGGGGTTGCAGGGAGCGGCAAGAGTACTGTCGGCCAGACGCTCGCTCGTCGTCTAGGATGGCCGTTTCACGATGCCGACGATTTCCATCCCGCACGCAATCGCGCAAAAATGCGGCGCGGAATTCCGCTCGACGATAACGATCGACGCCCCTGGCTGGAAGCAATTCGTGCCTCGATCGTTCAATCTTTGAGCGCGCGGGAAAATGCGATCTACGCCTGTTCGGCGCTCAAACAGTCCTATCGCCAGTTGCTGGCGGCCGACACTGAGAAGGTCAAATTCGTACATTTGAACGGAGCGGCGGAACTGATCGCTCAGCGTCTGGCTAATCGGCAGGGCCATTTTTTTGACCCGGCACTGCTGCAAACCCAGTTCGACGACCTCGAAGAACCTCACCGCGTGCTGGAAGCCGATATCTCATT
>WNFC01004247.1_pt1 | contig 15570 bp, 11 predicted proteins | sample 5400541 | NCBI WGS metagenome assembly WNFC01 (sample SAMN13153342, study PRJNA577476) | soil metagenome | isolation source: 120 cm saprolite under Douglas fir tree site 2 hole 2 replicate 1 | place: USA:California | collected 2015-04-18
ATGGAACGAGAAGCCTTAGGAATGATCGAATGCCGCGGCCTGGTCGCGATGATTGAAGCCGCGGACGCCGCCGTGAAATCCGCAAACGTCGTGCTGGTCGGCTGGGAAAAAATCGACGCGGGTCTGGTGACGTGTATCGTCCGCGGCGAAGTCGGCGCGGTCAAAAGCGCAGTCGAATCCGGCGCTGCCGCCGGCCGGCGCGTCGGCGAAGTTGTCGCCACCCACGTCATCCCGCGGCCTCATTCAGAGGTTGATGCCGCGATTCCCGTCCTGCATACCGGCGAGACTACCCGCAAAAAGATCAGCGGCTCAGTAAGCCCGCGGCGATAGCCTCGAACCAGCCGCACAAGCAATCCGTCGAGAGAGCGATCAGTTCCAGCAACTCAGTCCTCGAACAGCTTTCCGCTGAACAGCGCCTGCCCCGCCAAACTCGTATAGAAACCGTAGGCCACCACGGCAACCAGAATTGCCAGCGCGATGGTGAAGTCGATCGCGTACCAGGCCGTTAGCTCCGTTGTCATAGGGAAGAATACCCAGAGGTGCCAGACGAACATGGCGGAGATGCTCGCCAGTAAGCCGTAGCGATAGAGAACCGCGATCGCGAGCAGTGGGAGCAAAGAAACGAGCGGCACCTCTATGGCCACGGCGGCGCACTCATTAGCGATAGTGGTCAACCCACAACCATCGCGGCGCATCAATTATTCGGACAACGATTCAGTTCTTCCCGAATTCCAACCGTCTCCCCTCCTGGCGTCTCCCCTTAACGCACAACCTTTCGCCTTAGGAGGCCAAGCCCATGAAACGCACTCTCCTCTTAATCGTAGTCTCTCTGCTTTCAGTCAACTCTTTTCCCCAGACCCGCCGCGCCCCGCGCACGCCGGCGCTGCAAACCGCAGCCAGCAGACCGAGCACGCAAACGCTGCCGATTCGCCGCGTGATGCTTTACAGTAACGGTGTCGCTTACATCGAACGCCGCGGCGTGGTCAGCGGCCACGCGGAGATCAATCTGTCGTTCAAGCAATCGCAGGTCGACGACGTCTTGAAATCGATGGTCGTGCTCGATCTCGGCCAGGGCCGCATCGGCGCGGTGAGCTACAACTCCAGCGCGCCACCCGCCGCGCGGATGGCGGATATTCCATTTTCAATTGGAGCAGGAACTGCGAATGGGAACAACGGCGGTCTCGCAGGTGTGCTCAGCCAGCTTCAGGGTGCGCGGATCGTCGTCGCCACCGCAAACCGCGCGGCGACCGGCTCAATCCTGACCATCGAAGAACGCCCGTCGCGGACTGACCGGGACAAGACCACTCATGCGCTCGTGATTGTGTCAGAAGGCGGCGAGCTGATGAGTTTCGATCTGGCGGAAGTGCGCTCCGTCAAACTAATCGACGAAGGCACGCGCCGCGACGTCAATGAATTCGCCAACGCCAGCGCGTCTGCTCGTCGCCGCGACGCCAAGACGATCGTCGTCTCTTCGGATGGCTCAGGCCCGCGCGAGATGCTGGTCAGCTACACGGTCGCCGCGCCGATTTGGAAGACGACTTACCGGGTTGTGCTCGACTCAACCGGCAAGCCGTTCTTTCAGGGTTGGGCCATCGTCGATAACGTCAGCGAAGAAGATTGGAACAACGTCTCGCTCTCGCTCATCTCCGGCTCGCCTGTTTCGTTCATCCAGCCGATTCAAAAACCCTTCTATCGCTATCGTCCGGTCGTGCCGATGCCCGATGATTTGAGACTTGCGCCGCAGGTTTATGAAGCGAATGAAGGCGGCGTCGCGGGAACTGTCAGTGGCAGGATTGCCGATCAGAACGGAGCAGTGGTAGCCGGTGCTACAGTGACAATAACGAACGAAGCTACCAATCAGTCGTTCACGACCACGACTACGAGCGAGGGAACCTACCAGTCTCAGGCCCTGTCTCCTGGGAATTATTCGGTGAGGGTGAATGCCAGCGGCTTCAAGCAACACTTAATAACCAGCGTCGCTGTCGGAGCCAATGGGCCCGCGCACGCGAGCGCTACCCTAGAAGTCGGAAGTGTTTCAGAAACTGTCACGGTCACGGCAGACGCTGCTGCCATCGTAAATACAACGAGTTCAACCATAGGACGGCGGCTTCCGTTGAATGGAAGGAATTACAACAACGTCAACAACCTTACCATCGAAGCCCTTAACCGGAGCTCTTTCGACGGTGCCTCTCTCAGCGATGCCATCACCCGCCCTAACTCGGGCGTTGAAGCCGCCGCGACGGGCAGCGAAGTAGGCGATCTTTTTGAATACCACATCGATCAGCCTGTCACAGTGCCGCGCGATCGGTCAGCGTTGATTCCAATCCTGCAAACACGCATGGAAGGCGAGCGCGTCTCGATCTACAACGAAGGCAACCGACGCGATCGAGCGATGGGCGGCATGTTGCTCAAGAACACTTCATCGCTCACGCTTGAAGATGGCGCGTTGACAGTGATCGATGGCGACGCTTATGCCGGCGAGGCTCTGATGGAGCGTTTGAAGCCCGCCGAACAAAGATTGATCTCCTTCGCCCTCGATCTCGGCACTCTGATCAACGTGCGGGTGAAAGAAGATCGCGCGCCTACGTTCCTGGTGCGCGCCATCAACGGAGTCTTTCAGGCTCACTATTATCAAACCACTCAGAAGACGTACGTCCTGACGAACCAGACGGACAAACCGCGCGTGGTTTTGATTGAGCATCCGGCGCGTCAGGATTGGACGCTCGCGGACGAAACGCAGAAGCCCGACAGCAAGACCGCGCGTTACTATCGCTTTCGCGTTCCGCTTGGCCCGCACGAAAAAGTTGAACTGCCGGTGACTGAGCGACGGGCGTTGATGGACACATACACGTTGCTAAACTTTTCGCGTCCGGATCTTGAACTGTTCATCGCGCGCAATTACATCGACGCGACCACGCGCGCGGCACTGGAGAAGATCATCGATCTCAAGAGCCGCATCGCCGCGGCGGAAGCCCGAATCGAAGCAGTCGATCAAGAAGTGACCGAGATCGGGAAGGACCAGGAACGCCTGCGCGACAACATCAAAGCGCTGACGGCGACGGCCGAAGCAAAGCAACTGATCTCGCGCTATGTTTCAAAGGCCGACACCCAGGAGACGCGTCTGGAACAACTGAACAAAGAGAAGCAGACGCTGAATGCAGAGGCGGCGCGGCTACAGGGAGAGTTAGAAACCGTGATCCGGGGTCTGGCAATCGATCACAAGCTGACTAACTGAGAGCGAGCAGGTCAGACTCCGAGCGCTTCTCTAATCCTTCCGAGCAGCGCCTCGAGATCGAGCGGCTTGCCGAACACTTCGGTGCAGCCGGCGGCCCGGGCGTCGGCTTTGATTTCACGAGTAGCGTAGCTGCTGATGGCAAAGATAGGTGTCTGAGATAACAAGTGGCGGGTGCGGATCTGCCGGGTCGCCTCTACTCCGTCCAGCTCCGGCAATGTCAGATCCATCAGGATCAGATCGGGGCGGACGCGGTTTGCTTGCAGCAATCCTTCCTTTCCGGTTCTGGCTTCGACGACTTTGTACCCCTTAGCGCGCAGCCAGGCAGAAAGCAGCGTGCGGCTGTCGGAATGATCTTCGACCACGAGAATCGTGGGAGCGCCTTGCGAAGCTTTCATCTTTCCCTCAGGAGTCGCCTGGTTTCGACCAATGGTGACTCCGGCTTGAGACGGGGCCTATTACAAACATAGCGGCCCGGGCGCAAAAAGCCAACTGAAAACTTGTGGCACGCGCATCTTGCGCGTGATTCACGGGCGGGACGCCCATGCCACTCTGTCAACTGCACCACTACTGAAAACTTAGGAAGGCTATCCTTTTCGAATCATGAACCACGCAGACAGCGAACTCAACAGCGCCAGGAGCGCACCGGCCAGCATCACGATGCGAAAACCCCTGATGAAAGATGCATTGATTGATTGCTTGATTGCGACCCGCGTTTCTTCATTTACCTCACTTGGTATTTCCGCCGCGGCCAGCTTGCTGCGCTCTGTCTCCAACGTCCGTCGCACCTCGGCGGAAACCGCGATCTGATCGAGGTTTCGATCGAAACTGCGATTGAAAGACTGCACCATGACTAGCCCCAGCACGGCTATGGCGAGCAGGCCCGCTGTTCTTGAGACTGCGTTGTTGACGCCGGAAGCAATCCCGGCATGACTCTGTGTGACCGAATTCATCACCGTCGTCGTCAGCGGCGCGACGCTGATGGCCATGCCCAGCCCGAGCACAAACATCGCGGGGAAAAAATCAGTCCAGTAACTGCCGCCCACGCTTGGCCTGATGAACAAAACATATCCGCCCGCGGCAATGATTGGACCGATGACCAGAGGCAGACGCGAACCATAACGTTTCACCAGTCCGCCCGACCAGCGCGAAAGCAGAAACACGATCAGAATGAATGGCAGCAAGGCCGCGCCGGCCGCCGTGGGAGTGTAACGCTGCACCTGAATCAGATTTAGCGGGAGGAAAAAGAGTGTCCCCGACAGCGCGGCATAGAGGAACAGAGTCAGCAGATTTGCGCCGGAGAAGTTCCGCGAGCGAAAGAGCCGGAGCGGCATCATTGGGTGAGGCACGCGCGCCTCAACCACAATAAACGCGGCCAAGGCTATGACGCCCACCAACAGCGCGATCAGGACCGCCGGGCTTTGCAAACCCAAACGCGATGTTTCGATCAGGCCGTAGACGATCGCGCCGAGACTGATCGTAGCCAGCGCCGCGCCCCACAGATCCAGTTTTCCGGTCTCTTCTTCATCACGGCTTTCCGGAACAAAACGAAAGACCAGAACCAGAACAATCAGCGCCAGCGGTAGATTCAGAAAGAACACCGCGCGCCACGAAACGTGTTGGACTAACCAACCACCAAGAACAGGGCCCAGTGCAGTGGTCATCGCCGTCGCGCCCGACCAGGTGCCGATGGCCCGTCCGCGTTCTTTCTCGGGAAACGAGGCACTGATGATCGCCAGACTACCGGGAACCAGCAGTGCGCCGCCGATGCCCTGCGCCCCGCGCGCCAGGATGAGCTGATTGATCGTCGGCGCCAGTCCGCACCAGATCGAAGCCAGCGCGAACAGCGCAATTCCAATCGCATAGATGCGCTTGCGCCCCAGGTGATCGCCGAGCGAACCGCCTAGCAACAGGAGCGCCGCGAGCAAAAGCGCGTACGCTTCCACCACCCACTGCACGTCGACGGCCGTGGCTTTGAGGTTCGTCTGCAACGCCGGCAGGGCCACGTTGACGACCGTGCCGTCGATGAACACCATGCTTGAACCGAGAATCGTCGCGGCGAGAATCCAAGGCCCGAGCTTCTTGCTGCACGGCGCCTCGCCTTTCTTCGCGGCGATTACGCCTTCATCGCATGGTGGTTTGACGAGGTTCATTGCCAGAGAGATTCTAAATCACTCTGGTGGTGAAACCGCAGGGGCTAAAGCGGGGCTGTCTTGGCCGGCCGCTGGTCTGGCTCTTCAACCGCAACGCGGTTGCCGGAACTCAGCCCAGGGTTGCCGCGCAGTTGAGCGGCTACCCTGGGAATAAACAATCACACATTTTCCGCAACCCTGAAGGGGTTGGAGAGATGTTTTCTCTTCGACTTACGACAGGAATGACGATTCGTCAAGCGCCCCGACGAATACTGACGGAGCTTCGATTGTCGGCAACCCCGTGGTTGTGAAAATGATCTCGTGGATAATCCCAGAGTAGCCGCTGAACTGCGCGGCGACCCTGGGCTATGTTAACCAACCGCGTTGCGGTTGAAAATTAGATAGCTGGCGAGTACCCACTGCAACCTGAACCGAATCTCAATACCTAATCTTTACGCTAAAACTCCCGCCGTTGTCGCTGTAGTCGTCATCATTGATGGCCAGATATAAACGACCATCGGTGGGAATGGTAAGAGTAAGTTGAGTGCCGATCAGAAACGGCTGGCTCGTTTGTCCGTCAGTTGTGCGGATGTAACCGATCAGCGCACCGGGACGTGCTGACGGCAACGGCCGCGCGTTGATGATTGCGCCCAAGCCGGTGTTGCGTCCGCCTTCCGGTCCGACTTCACCAGTTCGTCCTCCAACAGTCACTCTTCCCGTGGCGGTGAAAGTTATCTGATCGCCGGAACGCACATCGATACCGGTGTCGGTGCTGCCCGACGTTCCTGGAACATTGATGGTTACGTCCCGCGGCGTGCGGTTGCGATCAATTTGATCGATCGGCAGCCGGTCGCGCGAACGAACCCGTCCGGAAGAATCCCGCGGATACCGATCGTCCTGATTATCGAGCGCAGTCAGATCACGCTCGCGCCGAATCTGTACTGTGAAACTGCCGCGCGCGTCATTGTACGACGCCCGATTCGCGGTGAGATAAAGTCGCCCATCGCGATCGGCGACGAACTCGCGGGTTGAGCCAAACTCGAGAATCGGCACGCGCGGATCATCACCAATGGCGCCGATCAGCTCACCTTCCTTGGCGTTTGGCAACGGCGCGGTCGGATCGGTTCGTGGCAACCCGTCAGGGGTGATGCGGGTGCGGCCGACCACAATCGTGCCGGTCGCGCTAATTTGCACTCGCTCGTTGCGCCGCAGGTCGATACCACTGTCAATCCAGTTCGAATCGAGCGTTACCTGGACCGTGCGACTCTCGAAGCGCATGTCGTCGAGCGAACGCCCGTCAATCTCTATGCGCTCAACCTCGTCCGGCCGGAAATATTGTAATTCGCCCTCGTTGGCCCGGCGCCGCGCGACGTTTGGATCGGTGGTCGCGCTGGGCAAAGTTGAATAACGCGGCTCGACCCGTACGACAAAGCGCCCATTAATAAAACCCAGCAGCGTACCGTGTATGGTTCGCCCATCACGCAAGTAGACGGTGTCGGCAATGGCGAAACTCGCCGCCGCCATTACAATAATCAAGGCCAGAATGATTTTTCTCATCGTCTTTTTCCTTTCAATTCGACAACCACATCTCCGACAAATCCAGCGCATTTGATCGCGTGTCAGAATTCCTTGGGAAGAGAATTAAGCGGGGGTTTTCAAGCTTCAGCTTATACCGAAGGGGAAAGCTGGGCAAGGTAAGGCATCTTAACGAACCAGTATTCGCTGTGCTATTCTCGCTTAGCGCCTTTGGAGTTAGATATGGACCCAATTTCAATTCCGGCCCATTTTGACGGCCAACAAATTCTGCTCGACGAGCCGTGCGAACTCGAGCGCAACGCCAAGCTGATCGTGACCGTCCTGCCAAATAATGGTTCTGAACGTGAGTCATGGTTGAGTTTGTCCGCTGAAAGACTGCCGCAAGCCTATGGTGATGATGAGGAAGAATATTCTCTTGATCTGGTAAGAGATCCAAACCCCGACTATGAAGGAAGGTGACGTAGTCCTCACACCGATCCCGCAGGCTGACGGCAGTATTAGGAACCGCCCAGCAATCCTTCTCCGCGAATTCCCACCTTACAAAGATTTTCTTGTCTGTGGCGTCAGCAGTCAATTGCACCAACAGGTCAAAAGATTTTGATGAGATAGTCTCGTCTTCGGATCCTGATTTCGCCGCCAGCGGTTTGAGATCCGAATCCTTGATCCGACTCGGATTCCTGGCTATGTTGCCGCGGGTCAAGATCGCCGGGTCAATCGGTGCGATTTCATCTGAACGCCAAGAGAGATTGTTGAAAACTTTGGCCGACTATCTAACAGAAGGGGCCAGACAATGAACAAGGCTCTCGTGAGTGCCACGTTCGGCGTCCTTGGTCGGGAACTACGTACGGTTTTTCCTAACGCCCCTGTAACTACCTCATCAGCTCACTGACCACTGCGTCGGCGTGATAGACCTTGCGCAACGCCTCGAACATGCCGCGCACGTCAACTGAGACCGCGCGGTTTATTGCGCCGTCGAAATAGAAATCACCGGGCAGCGATTGAATGTTGCCGTCGAAGATCAGGCCGACGATCTCGCCTTTGCGATTGATGACCGGCGAACCGGAATTGCCACCGATGATGTCGGCGTCCGAAACAAAATTCAAAGGCGTCTTCAGATTCAGCGAGGACCTGGCTTTCTCCCAACTCTCTGGAATGTGATAGGGATACTTATCGCCATGCTCCCTGGCGTGTTGCCACAGTCCCGCGAGATCAGTAAACGGCGCGTAAGTCTTGCCGTCAATTTTGTAGCCCTTCACGGTTCCGTACGAGAGGCGCAGCGTGAAGGTCGCGTCCGGGTACATGCTTTTGCCTTTCGTCTCAAACAACGCGCGGGCGATTTTGCCATAGTTCGTACGTTCGACCGCGATCACTTCGGTTTCGTAACGCTTCCGTGCAGCGCGAGCCTCCGTGTCGATTGAACGCGCGAGTTGGATCATGGGATCGTCTGAAGACGCGATCGCCTGCTGACCGCCGGCGGCGATCTGCTTGCGCGCGTCCACATCTTTCAACTTCGTGCCGTTGATCAATTCCTCAGCGCGCGCCTCGGGGGTTTTGCCGTGCAATACTCGCTTGACGATGTCGTTATTGGCGCCCATCTCATCGCGCATGAGCGCAAGTGAGTTGGCAAGCTTCATCTTCTCGAAGTCGTCATAAATGGGCGCGGGTGAATAAAGCCCCTGCTCGAGCGATTCGCGGTTGCCGTCAGTGTACTCAGGCAAGCGTTGAGCATTTGGCTTCGCGCTCTCTTCCGCCATTCGCACGAGCGTCCGGGCAAAATTGAAGTAATCTGAGCTAAAGCCCCAGCCGCTCTCAAGAAAGCGGCGCTCGCGTTCATACGACGGCAGTTCTTTGCGTTCCTTCGCGATTGTCTCCCAGGCGTCGCCGTACTCTTTCTGCATCTTTGGCTTTGCAGCGACCAGCTTTCGCAACTCGTCTTCAGCTTTCTTCTTAGCTGAAATGACTGACGGGTCTTTTAATCCGCCGCGACCGGGCGCGCCTTCCTCGCCGATGTAGGCTTTCAGGCTGTTGTCAGCGCTGAAAAGATCCTCATGCGCGCGGCGCTCCTGTTCTGCTCCTAGCGCGCCATAGCGCGTGTACATATCGTGAAGATGTTGCAAGTATTTCAGCAGCAGCGGAATGCCAAAATCGCGCAGGTATTCAAGGTGCGCAACTGTATCAAGCCGGTTCGTGCGGCCGGGATTTCCCGAGACAAAAACCAGATCGCCTTCCTTCGAGCCCTGCTCCGACCACTTGAAGAAGTTTGCGGAGTGAATGGGACGGTCGTTTTCGTAAACCCGAAACAGCGCGAGGTCGAGGTCGTAGCGCGGGTATTCAAAGTTGTCCGGGTCGCCGCCCAAAAACGCAATCTCGAACTCCGGAGCAAACACCAGCCGCACGTCCGTATATTTTTTATAGGTGTAGAGATTGTATTGTCCGCCCTGATACAACGCGATCACGTCGTTGCGCAAACCATTTTTCTTTCCGGCCTCTGCCGAAATGTTGTTGATCTCGGCATTGCGCGCGGCGTTCGCCTGCGCCGTGGTCATGTCTGGCTTGACGGCCGACATGACGCGCGCGGTCACGTCTTCGATGCCCACCAGTTGATTCAATTCAAGGTCCGGCGCTTTCGCTTCCTGGTCGCGCGTGGCGGCGTAGAAACCTTCTTTGATGTAATCCTTTTGGGGCGTGCTGATCTTTTGGAGCACGTCGGACGCGATGTGATGATTGGTCATCACCAGCCCATCCGCCGAAACGAACGAGCCCGAGCCGCCGCTGTTGAAGCGGACCGAAGCCAGTTGCACCTTCCGCAGCCAGGCGTCGGTGATGTCAAAGCCGTATTTCTTTTTGATCGCGGCGCGCGGCAGGTTATTGAACGGCCACATGCCTTCGTCCGCGCGGGCGGAGAAATTAAGTGTCTGTAGACTGAAGAGCGCCAGTATGATGGCGCACAAAACTTTTCTAAGTCTCATTTGTTTTTACCTCAGGAATCCGGTCTAACGGGAGAAGGTCTTAGAGCTTTTTGCTGTCCAATTGGATGCCTGAGATTAGTAAGGGCCCAGCTTGCGCAATGTCAAGCCGAGCCATTAGCAAGTAGTGGTGCAGTTTGAAAAGTTTATCAGCGTGAGTGTGGCTTCTAAGTTGGCCCAGCCGTCTTCAGACGGCTTTCCCGGAGGGTTGCTAGACCAGCGCTTTAGCGCTGGGGTCAGCTTGAGGCATTGACGCTAGCGCGCTTCAGCGTGCTTTCAAAATCAGCGGCTTCAACGCCAAGGGCTAAAGCCTTCAGCGTAAGCCCGTTGAAACGGGCTTTGAGTCAGTCGCGTTCGTAACCCGGGCGTAAACGCCCGGTCTAGTAACCCGTTGGGAAAGCCGCCTGAAGGCGGCTTACGGAACTGGCGGGCTCGTTCATAAACGCCCATGCCCAGCCAACGCAATTTGAAATGCATCAGTACGCATTTAGTGAAACGGATTTACTGCGAGACGTTTACCTGGGCGCCGTTCATTCCCGGCTGCCGCGATCACGCAGATTGATGTATTCGTCCAGGCTCAAGTTTGAGTACCCGCGTTCCTTCATTTTCTGTATGTAAGTGGCGGTAACTCCGTGGTCCCGCAACCGAATCAGTTGTTCCACGGGCACTTTGTCATAGCCTTGTGCCTTCAGTTCCTGGATAAACTGTGGGTTCACGCCGTGGTCTCTCATCTCCCTCAATTGCTCCACCGGAAGACGAGAATAACCGAGCGCGTCGAGTTCCCTAATGTACTTTGTGTTTACGCCGTGGTCGCGGAGCGTGACCCACTCATCTACCGAGAGCTGATGATATCCGGCTGCCACCATCTCGTTGATGAATTCCGGCGTGACGCCATGATCGCGAACGCGAATCAGCCCTTCCGGCTCAAGGATCTTATAACCCAGTGAAGACATCTCGTTGATAAACTTCAGGCTCACGCCGTGATCTCTCATCTTCACCAGGTCATCGACCGTCTTGAGTTGGTAACCATAAGACTTCAATCCCTGGACGTAGTCGACCCGAACGCCATGGTTTCCCATCTCGACCAGTTGATTGAGAGTTGGACGCTCGTAACCCTGGGTCTTGAGTTCGTTAATGAGCGCAAAGCCGGTGTCGCTCATGGCGAGCGAAAGCAATTGTTCGTCTGTCGGCGAACCGAACCCCTGCGAGCTCAACTGAGCGGCAAATGCGCGGTCGGGGATAAAAGTGAAGTGGCCTGATCCGTTCCCTTCCTTGAACCAGCCGTCGAAATTGAAAGTCCCGGCGTCGCGCTTCAATTGAAACTGCACGTGAGCGCCGCTGGACATTGCCTGCTCACGCGTCAGTCCAGACAACAGTGACGGATCCAGCGTGAAGCCGTGGCTGCTGGAGTGCGTGCCTTTTTCGCTCTTGCGTTCGTAGCGCAATTCGATATGGATCTTTTCTTCTCCGGTCCGGAATTCGATTAACCACTGGGCGTTACCTGAATCCTGCGGATTGGAATAACTCGTATCGATCACCGGATAGCAAGCCCACGCGAGCGCCAGAGATCCCAAGACTGCGACCAGCCGAGTGTGCCGATCCGTTAAGACTTTCGCGCCCATATGCAAAACCCGCGTGATGCTTTTCATAATCGTCCTCCTGGTTAACTTGAAGCAGGCCGGGCCAGTGGCTTGCGAGAATACTGCTCGAGCGGGCACACTATTTACGGCTAATTTGCTCGTTCCTTACGAGTAAGTGACCGCAAGCCGGAAAAGGTTGCAAGGGCTTCACCCCCGGCACCACCGGCAAGATACGCCGGCCCAACCTTTTTCCGGTCTTTTCCGTCATTTACTATTCCCGATTCACGATTTACGATTACCAGCCAATGACCAACGAAGAAATCGCGCGCCGGTTCAATCGCATGGCCAGCCTGATGGAGATTCGCGGCGAAGACACGTTTCGAATTCGCTCGTATCGCATGGCGGCCGAAGCGATCGAAACCTGGCCCACGCCCATGAAAGAGATTGCGAAAAAGGAAGGCGCCGCCGGCCTTCAGGAAATTCCCGGTGTTGGCAAAGCAACTGCAGGTAAGATTCTCGAATTGATCGATCGCGGCAGCTTCGACGCGTGGGACAAGCTGACCGCTGAGACTCCTGAAACAGTTCTGGATTTGCTTGACCTTCCCGGCGTCGGCCCTAAGACCGCCGCGACCTTCCACCAGAAGTTCAAAGTCTCGTCGCTTGAAGACCTGCGCAAGTTCGTCGCAGGCGGCGGATTGGAAACGGTAGACGGCATCGGCCCGAAGACGGTGGAACGGATCAAGAGAAGTTTGGAGCGCCTCGGAGTTGATTAACTACTCGCGGTGAAGGAAAAATACGAAATGCCCGCACGAGCGAGAAAGACTCTCCTGACTTCGGTTCTGTGCGCGTCTCTACTCGCGTCCGCCTGCTCGAGCGGACTCATCAAATCTCTTCGTGACCTGGCCAGGTTGCGCCAACAGTTAATCGACAAGTATCACGAACAAGACCTCAACGTTAATATCCAAAACTCTCGATACCTCAGTATCGTCTTCATCAACTCGCCGTTGAATCAGCAGGCTCCGGCGGTCCGCGCCAAGCGAGCGCAGGAAACCGCCAGGTTCGTGGTGTCGCATTATCCGGCGATCCGCGAGATCAGCAACATTTGGATTCATTTTGCGGTCTACGAGACTCGGTTAATCATTTTTCATTACAGCCGAAACGTCGAGGCCTTCGCGTTTGACAATACCGGCGCGGAAACTTACCCAGGCCCGAATGGAAAAGCAGACGACCGAACCCCGGTAGCCAGGTTCAACGCCGCGCGAAACGAAACCGACGTTAGTATCACGCGGCTTCAGCTTGAAGGCGATCTGAACCACGGGATCGCGATGGTTCCTCACTTCACCGTCGCGGGCAACGTCCAGGACTCCAACAGCAAGTTGGGCGTGCCGAGCCTAGCCGTCGTAGACTTTGCGTCTTACGCTGATCGAAAAGTATTCTCGAGCAATTCCAAGCTGGAGATCCGGTGCGATGGCGTGCCGACATTCGCAGGCGACGCCCTCTTGCTTACCCCGCAGGACTCCGGCAGTGAAGGCAATACGGCCCAGTTCCTCGAAGCGCAAATTCCTATGCCACAATTCGCAAAAATGGGGAGTTCGCGCGAGGTAAAGATCAAACTCGGCAGCAGAGCGTTCGAACTGTCTCCCGAGGATATAAACGCGCTGCGGGCAATGAGTGACTACGCGCCGCTGCCCCACAGCCCGACGAGGTAGTCAGGGATATGGGACTCAACGCGCCATTTTTACCGAAGATAATTCCCTGAAAACCAATACTTTTCCTTGCGCCACGCTGTGGCCTGTCCTACAATGACTTCACCAGACGGACTGATTGGCATCGCTCAGCGTCTCCCCGGGTTTATAGGTTTCGAAGCTGAGATGCGCTTGCTTCAATGCGAAGCCCGGCGCAAGCGCGTTTGTAACCAGGCCGACCTTTGTAAGTTCGCGGGATGTCGACGGCTCTCACAAGCAGCAAAACACCGTTGCCTTGCCTTCCGGATCCGCGAACCTCAGGCTGTGGTTGAAAGGACAGGGGGTCAGATGAACTCGCGTCGCCAATCAACGTCACCCGCATTAGTCTCCCTCATTGTTTTTGCGGTCACGATCTTCGGCTCCTTGAGCGCCGCCGCACAAACCAAGCCGCGCGAAGACCCGTCGCCGCAGCCGGTGCAGAATAAAGATCTGCTCATCGTGCAGCCGCCGCCGACAAAGTCATCCACTCCTGATTCAAAATCACCGAAGAACTCCTCGCTCCTGGAAACGCAGCAGCAGAAACCAGGCGCCGAAGTTGACGAAAAGACCCAGATTATTATCAACACCGACCTGATCACTTTTACGGTGACCGTGACCGATCTCTACGGCCGTTTCGTTTCCGGCCTGGGAAAGAACGCGTTCACTATCTTTGACGACAAGAAGCAGCAGGAGATTACCAACTTCAGCGACGATGACTCGCCCGTTTCAGTCGGGGTGCTGTTTGACGTTTCCGGTTCGATGAGCGGCGACAAGGTCAAGCGCGCGCGCGAGGCGCTGTCGCATTTCATTCAAACCAGCCATGACCGGGACGAATATTTTCTGATCGCCTTCAATTCCCGAGCGCAGCTGCTGATGGATCGAACCCGCGATGGCAACGCGGTGCTGGACAAACTGATGTTCGTGCAGACGCGCAACAACACCGCGCTTTACGATGCCTGTTATCTCGGCGTCGAACGCGTGCAGCGCGGTACGCATCCCAAACGTGCTCTGCTTTTGATCAGTGACGGACAGGACAACAATTCGCGTTACACTTTCAACGAGCTGCGCCGCGTGCTGAAAGAATCCGACGTCGTGCTCTATGCGATCGGAATTCTCGGCGGCGGCGATGTGGGCAGCTCACTCGGCATGGAAGGCCAGGGCATTCTGGACGAGCTGGCCGGCGTTTCGGGCGGCAAAGCTTTTTATCCGCGCACCGCGGCCGAGATGGATGACATCTTTGAGCAGATCGCGCTGGAGTTGCGCCATCAATATTCGATCGGCTACCGGCCGCCGAACTTTGTGAACGACGGCAAGTGGCACCACATCAAAGTGAAAATCACGCCTCCGCGCGGTTTGCCGCGCCTGTTCGTGCGCAGCAAAGAAGGCTATTTCGCTATCGCAAACCCCAAGTAAGCCCGTTTAGAGTTCAACCTTCAGGTTGTGTTCTTTCAGACGAGCAAGCTGAAGCTTGAACTCTAAACCACAGTGCGCGGCAACGTTAGACGACCTTCCTGGCATCAACAGAAGTTGCCGAAAGCTTCGCTTGAGCAAAAATCGTTCGGCGTCGGCACTCCCCGCCGCAAGAACCATTTGACATTAGACGTTTATTTATAGAGGCTTGGTTGGGTGATGAGATTTAGCGCATTCACGAGCACGTTTCGTACGCGTCGCACTGCGGTCGTGCTTTTTTCGATCGTCGCGGTATCTGTGCTGATGGTTTCAGGAGCCAGTCGAGCACAGGAATCGCCCGATTCACGCCCGCGAACAACCGGTCAGGCGCCCGGTGCGTCGCCGTCGCCGCAGACTTCTCAGCCCAGTCCGACACCAGGTCAGCAGTCTCTTCCCGGGCGTCGCATCGCGCCGCAACTCGGTGCGCCGCCGCCGCCGCCAATCTTGAAACCGAAGCCGACGCCCATACCCGATCCTGCCAAAGCGGAAATCAGCGAGGGCGAAATATTAAAATTCAACGCCGAGTTGGTGACGCTGCACGTGCGCGTGATCGATCGCAACAATCATCCGATTAACAACATCGCGAAGGACGACTTTAAGATCTTCGAAGACGGCGTGCCGCAGCCGATTTTTTCGTTTACCGAGGAAGAAGTCCCCGTCATCTATGGTCTGGCCGTAGACACTTCGGGTTCGCTGCGTTCCCAGTTGAATCAGGTGATCGACGCTGCCAAGATAATCATCAACAGCAACAAGCGTGGCGACGAAACCTTTCTGGAACGATTTATCGACCGTGAGAAGATCGAGAACCTTCAGGAGTTCACATCCAATAAAGATCTCCTACTTGACGCGGTCGACAACCTCTACGTCGAAGGCGGGCAAACCGCGGTGATTGACGGAGTTTATCTGGCGGCGGAGCATGTCGCGGAATACAAGAAAGGGAACAACGACGAC
>WNFC01004924.1_pt1 | contig 15569 bp, 12 predicted proteins | sample 5400541 | NCBI WGS metagenome assembly WNFC01 (sample SAMN13153342, study PRJNA577476) | soil metagenome | isolation source: 120 cm saprolite under Douglas fir tree site 2 hole 2 replicate 1 | place: USA:California | collected 2015-04-18
CTTAAAGGAAACCGCCGCCGAACGCCTCGCTGACTAAGAGGCGGCCGATCAATGCGGAATCCAGTGAGGGACAGCACGGAAGAGTTGATCGACGATGCCAATCTGATATGCGAGAAAAATTCCAAAGCCAAAACTGATCCAGCCGGCCGCCAAAGAGAGTTTACGATGGATCCCGGCCAGGCGCTGTGCGGCTAACACAAACGGAGTGCCGACCGCAGTGGTGATCAGCATCATCCCCACTATCACCCCGCAACAGAAAATCGCGATGTAGAGGGTCGCCCAAAACGGCGATGGAATCGCGGCAGTTACCAGCAGCGCGATCGCCGCACTCCCCGCGAGACCATGCACCAGCCCGACTGTAAATGACTTCGTTATTGAAGCGCCCGGGATAGTCTCGGCCATGGCTGGAGAAATCAAATGATCATGTGTCGCAGCCGCCTCGTCGTCCTGCGATGAATGAGCATGCGCGTGATAGTGGGTACGGGTTCGGCCGCGCCGTTTATGCGAGTGCCGATGAGCATGGACAACCAGTGTCGCTTCAGGCGGAGAAGCTAAACGGAGCCTTGCAGCGATTATGGCCAGAGTTTTTTTGGCCGCATCGAGACCGAGCAGGATCAGCACAATCGCCACCATAAACTCCAGGGTCAATCCCAACCGCGCCGGGACCTTCAATTTGAAAAAAATTATTGCGGATCCCACCGCCAGCACGGTCGCTGAGTGGCCGATACCCCAGACCAATCCGATCCGCAGCGCGCCGACCAGACGGCGCTCGCGCGTCAAAATCGCGGTCACAGCGATAACGTGGTCGGGATCAGTGGCGTGCCTCATCCCGAGCGCCAGGCCTAACAGAATCAAACCGAACGGCGCCGAACCGATTGACATTCGACGATCCCCTCCGCCACTGATCTTCCGAGTCCCGGTCGTTTCCCGTGATTCGGTGGTGCGCTAGCCAATGGAAATCCAAGCTTTGGCGCCGGCATGCACCATCGGATTGACGGTCGCGGGCCCGCTGTGAAACACTGCGTCCGAGAACGCTTACGTTGAAATTGCCGTTGCCAGTACTTTTGCGATTTGGGAGATGGGAGGCAGGTCATGGCTGAGCAGCAAACGCCGCTCCGCGCCCGATCCTGCCGATCCTGAGACTTCAACCGAAGCCGCATCTGGTAGGTTCGAAGTGCTCAAGCTGCGGTGCCATTTTTCTCGACATCAAACGCGCGGCTTGTTCCAAGTGCGGTGCCGCGGGCAGTCTACAGCAGATTCAGCTTTCGGAAAAGGGTAAGGTCTGGGTCTTCTCTGTGATTCATCAGTCATTTCCGGGTATTAAGACCCCTTATGTCACCGCAGTCGTGGACCTGCCTGAGGGTGTCAGCGTAAAATCGAATCTAGTCGATGTTGATCCCGAGGACCTGGAAAAAAATCCACAGAAGGCCTTCGGCATGCCCGTCGAGTTGGTGGTAAACCAGGTGGCGACGGATCGGCAGGGTAACCCGGTGATGGCGTTCCAATTTCGTCCGAGCAAGAACTGACGCAAGGCACCCTCACCCCTCCCTCTCCCACAACTAAGCGGGCGAGGGACAGAATCGAGGGCGGCCTTTAACTATTTTCCTTGGCATCAGTTGCCAAGCTCCTGAGGAGGATCTTCAGATGCGAAACGTTTACGTGCTCGGCACCGGAATGATCAAGTTCGGACGCTACCCGGAGAAGACCGTACCGGAGCTTGGCGCCGAGGCCGCGTTGATCGCGCTGAAGGACGCTGGCGTTAGCATAAAGGATGTTGAGCTGTTCGCGTCCGGCAATCTCTACCAGTCCAACGCGATGATCGGTCAGCGAATTCTCCAGCAGATTGGCCAGACCGGGGTGCCGGTAATCAACGTTTCGAATGCATGTGCGACCGGTTCGACTGCTTTTCGCGAAGCGTTTATGGCAGTAACCTCAGGCATGTACGAGGTGGCGATGGCGGTGGGAGTCGAGCAGATGGGCAAGCAGGGCCTACTGGGTGGCGGTGGTGGCGGCACCGACCCGGCCTATTCCACCGAAGGCCGTATCGGTTCCGGGCTCATGCCCGCAGTATTCGGCCAGGCCGGCATGGAGCACATGCGCAAGTACGGCACCAAGCTTGAACACTTCGCCAAAATCTCGGTCAAGTCTCATAAGCACGCAACCAGGAACCCGTACTCTCAATACCAGAACGAGGTCTCGCTCGAAGACGTCATGAATGCGCGGATGGTTGCATATCCCAACACGCTTTACATGTGTTGTCCTACGGGTGATGGCGCCGCGGCTGCGATTTTAGTCTCTGAAGAAAAGCTGAAACAATTTGCCGGTGGGCGCAAACGGGCGCGCGTGGCAGCATCCATCCTGACCTCGGATCCGTACACTGAGCGCGACCTCACACTGCCCGACGTGAACACGCTGACGCGCAGCGCAGCGCAAAAAGCGTTCGAAATGGCGGGGGTGGGGCCCAAGGATGTATCGCTCACCGAATTGCATGATTGCTTCGCGACCGCTGAACTAATCCACTACGAGAACCTGGGGCTCTGCGGCGAAGGCGAAGCAGCAAAGTTTATCGACGAGGGCGGCGGTATGCATCCGGACCTCGGCGGCAAATCGCCGGTCAATGTTTCCGGTGGTCTGCTCTCCAAGGGTCATCCGTTGGGCGCGACCGGAGTCGCAAATATCTGCGAGGTCGTGTGGCATGTGACGGGTGATGATCGCGTCAAGCAGCGGCAGGTGCCGAACGCCAAGGTCGGGATGGCGCACGTTATCGGTCTGGGCTCCGCGTGCACCGTGCACATCGTCACCGTCTGATCTCCGGTAATTGCAGATTTGACTGTTCAGAGGGGCCGCTTGCGCGCGGCCCCTTTTTATTGATGCGAGCCGGCGATAAATTTGGCGAATCGGCTTCGTCCTTGAAAGAAGCTACGTCCATCCCTGAACGGAGAGATTAAGCGACTTGCGAATTACACGCCTCAGAGGGTTCCAGGACATAATCGGTGCGGACGCGCGCGCCATCAGCATCGTTGAGGAGCGCGCACGGGAGATCGTAGAGCTCCACAATTTCAACGAAATTCGGATCCCGGTGCTGGAGCGAATCGAACTCTATCAGCGTTCAAGCGGAGAGACCTCTGATGTTGTTGAGAAGCAAATGTACGCGTTCCGCGATCGCGAAAGATTAACCATAGTTCAGGGGAAGCTAACCCGTAACGCCTCAATCGACCTTGATGCGGAAGTCGAAACAACCGTCGCGTTGAGACCTGAAGGGACCCCCGGAGTGGTGCGCGCGTATATCGAAGCAGGTTTGGACCGCAGCAACCCGGAGCAGCGTCTTTATTACTCTGGTCCGATGTTCCGGAGGGAACGCCCGCAGAAAGGACGTTTTCGGCAGTTCAACCAGTTTGGGGTCGAAGTGTTCGGCCGCGCCGACGCCGCTTGCGATGCTGAACTGCTTATCATGATTGACGAACTTCGGCGCCAATTAGGTCTGGAACTCGAATTCCAGGTGAATTCGCTCGGCGATTCGCAATGCCGCCCGGCCTTTCGTGCGGCCTTGTTAGATTGGGGTAGAGAAAATCTGCATCGGCTTTGCTCCGATTGTCACGAGCGGCTGGAGAGAAATCCGCTGCGGCTGCTCGACTGCAAGACTGACGTCGAAGTCACCGCGTCGGCGCCAACGAGCCTCGATTATCTGTGCGAACCTTGCCGGAAACACTTCGCCACATTCGAGAAACTGTTAGTGGGATCCGGGGTCCCCTACGTGGTCAATCCGCGCCTTGTACGCGGACTGGATTATTACACTCGGACAGCCTTCGAGGTCGTTTCGGGTGCAGTAGGATCGCAGAGCGCAGTCGTTGCCGGCGGGCGTTATGACGGTCTCGTCGAGGCCCTTGGCGGAGCCCCGGTTGCTGGCACTGGGTTCGCCATCGGTGTGGAACGTCTCGCGTTAGCCATCCAGTCCAAGGAATCCGGCACGCGCACTGCGCCCATGGTGGCAATTATCGCCTTGAGCGATTTGGCAGTCGCCCAGGCGAACAACGTGGCAAGCGAGTTGCGCACCAATAGTATTCGTACAGATTTACTTTCTCCCGATCGCGGTCTGAAGGCTTTGCTGAAGCGCGCAGACAAGCTTAACGCACGTTATGCGCTGATAATCGGTGACGACGAGATCAGCCGCGGTGTTGTGAAAATACGCGATCTACGCCAAAGCAGCCAGCAAGAAATAGCCCCAGCGGACGTTCTCAAGTTAATCGTTCGAGAATCACCGTCAGTCAATCAATGATGGCAAACCTTCCGGCTGGTCGGTCGCGCTTCGGAAATGACATGTATTCCTTGACGCGATAACCGCAGGTATCCTTTCCTGATCGGATTTACATGATGACACGAGCTGAATATTCACCGTTGCCACCGTGGCCACGCACTGACTATTGCGGCAAGCTGCGTGGCGCCGATGACGGCCGAGAGATTGCGCTTTGGGGATGGGTCGCGTCGCGGCGGGACCATGGCGGGCTCATCTTTATCGATCTGCGCGACCGTGAGGGCGTTGTTCAACTGGTGTTCAATCCGGAGCATGACCCCGCTGCCCACCGAGTGGCGGCCGCTGTGCGCTCAGAGTATTACCTTGCCGCCAAAGGCAAGGTCGTCCGGCGCACCGAGGGGACGATTAATCGCGAGCTAGCTACCGGCGAAATCGAAATAATAGTCAATATGGTTGAGATTCTCGGCGTCTCGCAGCCGCCGCCGTTTCCACTCGGCACAGGTGCAGAAGGCGCGGCCGAGGAAGTCCGCCTCAAGTACCGCTATCTTGACCTGCGCCGGCCGGAAATGCAGCGCAATCTGATGAGGCGGCATCAGGCCCTCCGCGGCGTGCGCGCATGGCTCGATTCGCAGGGCTTCATTGAAATCGAGACCCCGATTCTCTGGCGGGCGACACCCGAGGGTGCGCGCGATTACCTGGTGCCCAGCCGGGTCAATCCGGGCAAGTTCTACGCATTGCCACAATCACCTCAGTTGCTGAAGCAATTACTGATGGTCTCCGGGTTTGATCGCTACTACCAGATCGCACGATGCTTTCGGGACGAAGACCTGCGCGCCAACCGTCAGCCGGAGTTCAGCCAAATCGATATCGAGATGACCGGGCCGCGGCCTGAGGATATCATCGCGATTGCCGAGGGTATGATGGCTTCGGTCTACGAATATGCTGTCGGCATCGAGCTGGTCCGGCCGTTCCCACAAATGTCTTATGAAGAAGCGATTGAGCGCTTCGGCTCGGATAAGCCCGATCTCCGCTTTGGCCTGGAAATAAAAAACCTCACGGCGGCCTTCGCCGGCACGCCGTTCAAGGTTTTTGCCGACGTGCTCGGGCGCGGCGAATCGATTTACGGTCTCGCCTTGCCGGCCGAACATCAGTTGAGCCGCCGCGAACTGGACGAGATGGCCGAGGCGATACGATCGCAAAAGGGCCTGGGCCTTGCCTGGGCAAAGCTGACCGACGGTAACTGGCAGGGTCCTGTGGGCCGTCATATTGGGGAAGTTGAGCGAACGCGCGCCGCGGAAGTGGCTGAACTTGGCCAAGGCGACACGTTGCTGATGGTGGCGGGCGAACGGGATAAAATTCGGCCGCTGATGGGCGACCTGCGGTTACAGCTCGCATCAAAGTTCAATCTGCGGCGTCCGGACGAACTGCGCTTCCTGTGGGTGGTCGATTTTCCGCTGTTCGAATACAGCGCCGAGGAAAAACGGCTGCTCTCGGTTCACCATCCTTTTACCGCTCCACATCCAGCTGATCTGGAGTTGCTTGGCAGCAGTCCGCTTGCCGCACACGCGCTGGCTTATGATATGGTGCTGAACGGCCAGGAGATGGGTGGCGGCTCCATTCGTATCCATGACCCCCAGTTTCAGCTCAAAGTCTTCAGCCTGCTTGGGATTAGCCGCGAAGAAGCGCTCAGCAAATTCGGCTTTCTGCTCGATGCACTGGGTTATGGCGCCCCGCCGCATGGCGGAATTGCTTTCGGGGTTGACCGGTTGGCGATGATGGTGTGCGGGACCGACTCCTTGCGCGACGTGATGGCTTTTCCCAAAACCCAAAAAGCCATCGACCTGATGAGCGGAGCGCCTTCAGCGATCGATGCGCGGCAGCTCCGCGAGCTTTCGATCAAGGTGGATTTGTGAGGGGCGGCGAGGTTCTGTGCCTGGCACTTGGCGCCGCGCTGCTGACGGCTGTGGCGGGCTGTCTGGAGGTGGCGCACGATGTGAGCAATACTCCCGCCTTCAACGCGATGAGCGACACCGTGCATGCGCTGCCCGGCCTCCACGGCACCGCTGGTCTCGAAGTTCATGCGGTGCGTTCGATCAAAACCGTCATAGTTCACAAGATCGCTGTGATGCCGCTGGTCGATCAACCTGATCAGATCGACAAGACCTTGCCGCCTGACGCAGCACAATCAATTACCGCGGCAATCTATGCGCGCGCAAACGAACTCGGCGGATGGGAAGCCGCACCGCAGGACGATGTCGATACGGCGCTACAGCAGTTACCCCCGCCAACTGTCGCAGACCTCGATCAGGACGCGCTGGCGCTGGGACACAAGCTCGCAGCCGATGGGGTGATTTATGGCACTGTCAACCGTTATCGCGAACGAGTCGGCTTCGATTATGCCGCACAGAGTCCCGCGGCAGTTGCCTTCACGCTTAATTTTGTCGACGAGAATTCGAAGCAGGTGGTGTGGACGGCGAAGTTCGCACGCGAACAAAAAGCCTTGTCACAAAATATTCTCGACCTCCCCAACTTTGTGTCCCACGGCGCCCGTTGGGTCCGCGCCCACGATATTGCAGTCGAAGGCATCAACGGCGCCCTCGATAACCTGCAATCGAAATTGACAATTGAGCCAATCGTGCAGGGGAAGTAGTGTTCGTTTAGGTTCGTGCGCCGATTTCCGTGCAGGAGAACTCCTAATGCCCTTTAACGCTTACAACGATTGATCCCGCTCCGCCTAATGTCCTGAGTCGTAAATCGGTTTACAAAATCGAGCTGACTATTGGCCATCTTCATAGCGCCAACGGCGCGCAGGATTAAAGCCCAGGGCAACGCCCTAGCAGGCTGCGGAAAAAAGCCTTCCGCACCCTGCTTTCCCTCTCTGTAATCTCCCCCAGAGGGGGAGAACTAAAGGAAGGAAAGCCAGTTTTATCGCAGGGCGCGGAAAGATTTTTCATAAAGAAGTTGGTTTTTCCGCAACCCTGCTAGGTTTCGTGCGTTCAAATATTCTGTCCGCCCTGAAGGGGCGGAGGCAATCAGAACACATCCCATCGTTCATCGCATTCGCTCTGCTCTGTTGACGATGATCGGATGACGATTCCCTGCGCCCCTTCAGGGCGCTCTTTTCAAGAGAAACCCAGGGCGTTGCCTTGGGCTGATATGCCTCGGCGCTTTCAGCGCCAGCCGTGTGCTTGCCCCGCGTCGCTGCTACCAAATAGAAAGCCGAGACCTTTCAAACTTCTTCAATGAACTTCCAACTCGGGACACTAGTGGCCTGTAACGTTGAAAACGATAGTGGACTGTCGTATCGAAACGAAGCCGGACGACCCCCACCTAACCTCCCCCTGGTCAGGGGGAGGGATTTCCAGCTATACCGATTTCAATGTTACAGCCCACTAGCTGCTCAGGCAACTGATAGTCAGCGCGCCGCCGGAGCGGTCGTTCCTGTTACCGGTCTACTACTGGTGCAGTGTGTGGAGCGGCAGCATGGCGGAGGTCAATTATCATCGCTTAACTGGCACCGCGGGCGTTGTCACCCAGCTCGGCGCGCGGATCACGCTGACCGTCTGAGTGGTCCGAGGAAACATGTGATGATTTAAAGTGATTGATTATCTGCCGGAGCTTGGCCAGCGAATCGGTTGTACGCGCGGGCGCCATAATCGTCAGTATTAGTTCAGGATCATCCATGACCGAGAAACTGACATGCTGCAGTTGAAGGCGGCCAACCAGGGGATGGTTGTAGCGTTTCAGTCCCTCGCTCTGCGGAAGCACATCATGACGTGGCCACCATTCTGCGAATTCGGAGCTGACCGATTTCAGCCGCTCGACTAGTTGAACGAAATGCTTATCTCCCGCGTGGCGTCCGTAATTTACTCGAAACCTGGCAAGTACATCGCGCGCCCGAGTCGGCCAATCGACTATCAGCGAGCGGAGCGTGGAGTCGGTGAAAAACAGCCAGACCATATTGCGCTCGGCTGGTGCTATAGTGGGGAAACCAAAGAACGCGCCTGCCGCGAAATTCCACCCCAGCACATCCCAGCGCGGACCTACGATAAACGCCGGCAAATGCTCCATCTGGTCGAGCAGCTGATTGAGCAACGGGCTGATGCGCTGCGCCTTCGGTTTCGAATCGAGTGCCGGCTCGCGCAAAGCAAGCTGAAAGAGCTGTACGCGCTCGATTCCGTCGAGTCGCAGGACTCGCACAAGATTATCCAGCATTTCAGCCGATACGCTGATTGGGCGGGCTTGCTCGAGCCAGGTGTACCAGGTCACGCTCATCCCGGCTAACTGCGCCACTTCCTCACGCCGTAAGCCCGGCGTCCGCCGGCGCGACGCCGCAGGCAGGCCAACGTCAGTGGCAGAGATGCGCGCCCGCCTGGTGCGTAGAAAATTGCTTAACTCCTGCCGTCTGATCTCGTCCTGTGTCATGGGTTAAAAGCTAAGTTGGTATATTTTGTACCGGTATAAATAGTACCTCCGGTACTCGGGTTATCGTTCGTAAGAGACGCCGTCAACGAACAGATCACCAAAACCGCCAACGGCAATCCTCCTCATGGTCGGAGCTAACGCCGACGCGATGTTAGGTTGGCAGGACCCGCACGATATGCTTAACACGAGCAAATGGCGGTCCTGATCGACACCTGGGATCCGTAGAGTGTCTCCACCAGCTGGCACGCCGGACGTCCCGCTTTCGGCGCGCGAGGAAGGCAGCATGAATAACACCGAACTACCCGCCCGCCCGGAGGTCGAGGATCTCTTTTACAAAGAAGCCGCGCTGCTCGACGGATGGCGGCTCGAAGAATGGCTGGCGCTGCTGACCGATGATGCGATTTATCAGATTCCGCCCACCGATGTTCCTGAAGGCAATGCTCGCAATACATTATTTATCATTGCCGACGATGCGTTGCGGATACGAGCGCGAGTGAAGCAATTGCTCGGCAAGTCGGCCTGGGCTGAGAATCCGCATTCGCGCACGAGGCGGATCATAAGCAACGTGCGCGTTCTCGGCCCCGACGGCAACAACATACTGGTCACCGCAAACTTCGCTGTTTACCGAATGCGGTACGAGTCAGTAGATACCTACGTCGGCCATTACGATTACAAACTGGTCCGCATTGGTAATGAATTGAGAATACGTGAGCGCCGAGCGATTCTGGACAACGAGGCGCTGCGTCCGCACGGCAAAATCAGCTTCATACTCTGAGCAGACTGGAGGCCTGCCACTGCTCCTCTCTGTCTCCTCCCCCGTTATTTGACACGGGGGAGGAGAAGGAGGGGGTGCAGGAAGAGAGATGGAAGTAGCTAGCCGCCTTGCGAGTACAGCCACCCCTCCCTAACCCTCCCCCCTGTCAAGCGCAAAATGGGGGAGGGGACCAGAAGGCCGCCTCTGCCGGCCTCAGCCGCCGTGGCGTAGCAAACGGCCGGGTGTCGCATTCGTACAACGCCCATCCGCGAAAGTGACCTCACCGTTAACTGTGATAGCGTGATAACCCTCGGCCTGCTGCACTCGGCGCCATTCGCCGGCCGGGAAATCATGCACTACCTCCATCGGCTTGATGGCCAGCTTGTCGAGGTCGTACACGACGATGTCGGCCCAACTGCCTTCGACCAGGGTGCCGCGGTTTTTGAAACCCGCACACATTGCCGGATGCGCGCTCAAACGCCAGTGTAGTTCTTCCAGGCTCAGCAGGTTGTTATCGCGCCCGATTTTGATCAACGCCTCGGTTGAGTAGCGCCCGCCCGTGAAGAATTTAGTGTGGGCGCCGCCATCGGATACGCCGAAGATCGGTACCGAGTCGGAAGAGATCATTTCCTTCAGGTAGTCGACGCGAACATTGATTGGCGGTGAGTAAAATTCGGCGTTAAGCCCGTCGGCGCACGCGATATCGAGCATCGCGTCAATCGGATGTTTGTTCTCCCTTTTGGCAATTTCGCCGATGGTCATATTCTCGTACTTTTTCAGCCCGGGCTCCTGGCAGTCGAGTACGAAAATGTCAGCGTAGTTATTGGTGATCAGTCCAACGTTTCGCTCGTTGCGCAAGGCCGGCCGGCGTTGCGGGTCCGACAACTTCATGAGCCGGTCTTCAAGCGGGCCGGTGGTGGCTTCGTTCCATGCCGGCATGTCGTCGTACAGGTTCCAATCCTTGAAGGTAAATGCGAAGCCGACCTCCAGCGTGGCGCCCTGAGCCAGCACGCGGATCCCGCGCTTGACACAGCTCTCCAACCACCTGAGCTGATGACGGAAACGCTCGGGATAGGCGTCGTTGACCGCGACGGCGTTGTAGAGGATTGGACGTCCAGCGGCCAGCGCCAGTTCCTCGTAATGCCGCTCGGCATGAGCTTCAGGGCCGCCTTCAAAGTCGCCCGGCTCCGGCACATAGGTCATCTGAATGAAACCCTCGTTGCGCTCACCCAATACCCGGGCGAGGGCGAGAGCGGTTTCGTCGTGCATGATATCGGTCACCATCGGTGTGCCGTCAAAATCTGCCTGCACGCTCTTGCGGCCGAGGCGTTGGGCCGACCATCCGCAAGCACCGCGATCCATCGCTTCGCTGATAATGCGGCGCATCTCATTGGTCTCGCCGTCAGTGGGCAAACGGCCTGATTTGGCGTCCTCGAGGCCCATCGCCCAGGTCATTACTGGTGCCAATGGTACGAACGGCAGCAGATTGACGCCCTTTGGATGACGATCAACGCTGTCGAGGAATTCGGGATAGGTAACCCAGTCCCACGGCAGGCCTGCCTTCATCGAGGCGTAAGGAATTGCTTCAGTCCGTGTCATGGTCAACATCGAGCGCTCGCGCAGCTCGGGTTTCACCGGCGCGAAGCCGAAGCCGCAATTGCCGATCACGAGCGATGTGATGCCATGCCAGCTCGACATGGTGCAATAAGGATCCCAGAAGAGCTGAGCATCGTAATGGGTGTGTAGGTCGACAAAGCCCGGTGCGACGTTAAGGCCGCCGGCGTCAATCACCTTTTTAGCTTGATGAGACTTCAGATTGCCAAGCTTGGCGATCTTGCCGTCCTTGATACCGACATCCGCCCGGTAACGAGGCATCCGAGTGCCGTCGATAACGGTGCCGCCTCTGATGATTAGGTCAAACTCTGCCATTTGGTTCCTCCAACTAGAATTGACTGCTGGTCCCCAAGCAACTTCCAAACTGATCCAGCCGGTATCGTATGCGATACAGGCATTGGCCACCGCGAGAAGCTGTTTTCACCGGCCGGCCGGAGTAAACTGTTAGCTTGGTTAACGGTTTTGCCTAGACAGCATTAACTTGCAAACGAGTCTATTGTCAAGTGCCGAGCTTCTACGTCTAATTGATATGGCTGGCGAAGGAAGCGATGTTCTGCCGGCTACGACGCCAACCCCTTGAAAAAATGACAGAAAAAGAAAATAAACAAGCGCAGCAATATGCCGCTGAGTTGCTGGAACTCTTTTACCCCATCCATTATCGCGGAAACATGGCGGTCGAGGACGCCATGCGCGGCAGGCTGACGCGCAAGGAAGCCGCGATTATATGGTTGATTCGCTCTGCTGGTGAGGACGGCAGCGAGATGCGCCGCAAGGAAATCGTGGCGCGCCTGCAGGACTGGTTTGATGTCAGCAGTCCGGCGGTCACTAAAGCCTTGCGCCATATGGCACGCCCGCCGCTCAGTCTGGTTCGGCTGGTCGAAGATGCCGCATCGGGCCGTGAGAAGCGCGTACGTCTCACGCCTCAAGGACAACGTTTTGTCCTCGGCATGATCACCCGGGGAAGGGATTTCCTGCACAAGGTAGTGGAGCAACTTCCGGATGAACAGGTCCGCGACGGTATCGACTTTCTCCGGGCAGGCGTGGCCGCCTACGAACGAGTGCACGCGCAGGCCGCCAATGCAAATGGCAGGAGTCTCCCGGGAAAGCTGCGTTCCCCCGGCAGGCAGGCGGCGAACCGGCAGGATCGGGTGCCCGCGCCAGTCGGCGGAGCTGAGGAGTTGCAAAATGAGCCGGAAGATGAGCCCGAGCAGAGTCCGCGCACGCCGGCCTGATCGCGCTCCTAACGGGAGTAGTCCCAGCTCATTGAGGGCTATGCTCGCGCAGCCCAAGTATTTTGCGCACCTCTGACGGGCTGGCGATCTCGCGGCCCGTCTCACGCGCCATCTGTGCGATTCGTTCTACTAAATCCGCATTGCGCGGGATGCCCAGCTCGGGATACGGATAATCCCCGAGCCCGATCGCGATATGGCCGCCGCGCTCCAGCGTCGCACCTACGAGTGGAAACAGATTTCCACCAACGCACATCACTGACCAATGGAGTTGGAGATCGGACGGGATAAAATCGACCATCGCTTCGAGCCCGCGCACGCTTCCGGGATTTCCCGCGAATAGGCCACCCTCGCTCAACACGATGCCCCCATACAGCGGTTGTTCCAGCAGCCCGGCCACGACGAATGCATCGGTAACACGAATCGAACTGACGTTCCACAAGGCAACATATGGACGTACTCCCGAAGCACGAATTGTTTCGGCGAAGTAACGCAGCGTCTTGGTCGGGTTCATGTACACGACGTCCTCAGTCAGAAAGCGCCGCTTGCGCGCGTCGTAGGGGTCGACGTTGCTGGTGGTCATATCGATCGGCGCGAAGTCTGGCAGGGTAGCAGCGTCTTTCGCCATCTCGATAATGTGGCTCATCCGTGCTTCCGGCGACGGCAGCGTCCAGGCACCCAGCGTTGGCATCACGATGAGGTCGGTCTTCTCATGGAGCCGCCGAACAGTGTCCGCGTAATGCTCAGTTTTGGACGAGGGTGCGCCGCTGTGCGGGTCGCGCGCGTGATAGTGGACGATCGAAGCTCCCTGACGCCAGCATCGCAGCGCCTCGTCGCAAATCTCTTCGGGGCTGAACGGCACGTTGGGGTTGTGTTTACGCGATGCGTACTCGTTGATTCGAACTTCGATGATCAATTTTTCCACGAATAATTTCCTACGTACCGGCGCCGTCGAACGCGCTTCTGCGGGCAACTCATGACGGCGCTAACGCTGACGCCTTAGCGACTCGTTTAGGTTAATATTCTCGCCGCTTGAAAGCATCTCTTATCGAGGACCGAAAATGACCAAGCCACTTGAAGGAATCAAGATTATCGAGATTGCTCAGGAAATACAGGGGCCGCTGGCGACGCTTTTTCTGGCTGACCTTGGTGCTGAAGTTACCAAAGTCGAGAACCGCGAGAGCGGCGACGTCAGCCGCTACCTGCAGGCCCGGCTGATCGGCGGAGCGAAGGTCCGCAACGCGAATGTGTCCCACTATTTCTATGCCATGAATCGCGGCAAACGCAGCATCACCGCGGACCTGAAAAAGAAAGAAGGTGCGGATGTCGTGCGCCGGATGGCCAAAACTTACGACGTGCTGCTGACCAACTACCGCCCCGGCGTGCTCGAACGACTGGGGCTCGGCTTCGACCATTTACGTCAGATTAACCCGCGCATCATCTTTGCGCAGGCCAGTTCATGGGGACCCGAGGGACCATGGAGAACACGCCCGAGCCGCGACACTCTCGCGCAGGCGGCCAGCGGCCTAATGTCCAAAAACGGCATGCCCGCTGATAATCCGTTGCCGGCCGGAGCTCTCATCGCGGATCAGGCGGGCGCATTCACGATGGCCGGGGGCGTGCTTGCCGCGCTGTTTGCGCGGGAGCGCACCGGCCAGGGCCAGCGGGTCGACGCCTCGATTTACGGCACGATGATCGCGGCGCAAAGTTTCGAACTGAACTACACCGGCCTGACCGGCGAGGAACCGGGGCGCGCCGGCCGCGGCCATCCATTCCTGCATGGTGTGATCGGCTCTTTTCGGACCAAGGATAATTTCATCTGCTTGATTGGCGTCGACGATAAACGCTGGCCGCGTTTCTGCGAGATCATGGGAATCCAGCACCTGCAGAATGATCCGGAATTTGACAACGTGACGCGTCATTTCCATGGCACCAGGATCACCGAGGTACTGGATGGGGTCTTCCCGAACAAGACCACCGCAGAATGGGTCGAATTGTTGACTGACGCCGATATTCTCGCCGCCGACGTTGCTGACTATCGCCAGGTGCTCAACAGCGAGCAGGCTCGCACCAATGGTTACGTGATGGCGCTGGAGCATCCCGCCGCCGGAAAAATCAGCGTGACCGGATGCCCGGTGACCCTCAATGGTGAAGTGACACACGATGCTTCACCGGCGCCCGAACACGGCCAGCATACTGAGGAAGTCCTGCTGGAGGCCGGTTACACCTGGGAAGAAATCGCGGAGCTGCGGAACAATAAGGCGATCTGACGATTAACGATCCGGGCTATCACAGAAACTGCTCGGGCTACTGACCTCCTGCCCCAACGCGTGCGTGAAAATATACTTGATGGGGGATAAATTCCGTCCTCGCGCGGGCGCCGCGCTGGTTTTAAAGCCTGGCGGCCGTGTGCAGGGACGTACGGTGGTCAGGTTTCGATTGTCGAGGTGGACGAGATTCAGTGCGCTCTCGATGCCTGGCTGGGAAGAAGCTGCTCAACTACTAGAATGACCTTTAGGCCGCTAGCGGCTTTGGCTAGCCTAATGTATTGGTCATATCGTGATGGGTAATAGGCTCTGCGGGTATTCGCTTTCCGGATGTTCGCGGTGAGGAATTCGACGAAGCGGTGGCCGGCATGCTGGCCGCGCGCGGCCATCACCGCCGGCACGGCAGCGGCGGTTAAGGTCAGAAGTATGGCTGGAGGGTTGTCGAGGTCCGCTTTCACGCCTCCATTATGCCTTCTTCCAGTTTTTTAATTGGTTCGACTGATTCGTCGTCCCACCCGAAGTGGTTGATTCTTGTGAAGTGGTCGCAGTCGTTGGTCTTTGGGGCGTGGTCGCACCTGGCGGTGTGGCTGGCCTAGCCGTGGTCGGTTGGGTGTTAGATCCGCCCTTTTCCAAGCCCTCTTTAATGGGCCTGGAAGGGGGCTGCTGGTTGTTACGCATTGGTTTTCCCTCCTGTCTCGCTTTGAGGCTCGCCTCTTCGAAATTCTATAGTCAATTTATCCTTTGCGCGAGTCAGATACATTGACTCGACAGCGTAGAGAAACGTCGCCGTCGAGCTTTGATATACTCGTACATCGCGTAGCAGCAGCTCATTAACGTCATACGTTTGCCAGAAAGCATTTGCCCACCCTTCAAAGGAGAGGTCGTGATCGAAATCACGGACAACGACCCATGTGTCCGTGAGATCAGACGAATTAAAGGTCCTCGCCCAGCCGTCTACGTCGCCGAATTTTTTTGCTTACCCCGATTAATTTAGCGAGCCGATTAATCCAGTGCCGGTTGAGTGCTAG
>WNFC01004248.1_pt1 | contig 15567 bp, 14 predicted proteins | sample 5400541 | NCBI WGS metagenome assembly WNFC01 (sample SAMN13153342, study PRJNA577476) | soil metagenome | isolation source: 120 cm saprolite under Douglas fir tree site 2 hole 2 replicate 1 | place: USA:California | collected 2015-04-18
GATCGTGTCATAGAGCGCCAGTGTCTGCTCGGCGATCACCGGCTCGGCGAATTCGCGTTCGACCAATGCCCGGCCAGCTTGGCCCATCGCTTGCCGCCGCGCCGGATGGCGCGCCAGCGCGGCGATCGCCTCGGCGAGCGCGGCAACGTCATATGGCGGGACCAGCAGCCCGTTTTCGCCATCGCGCACCACCTCGCGGCAGCCCGGCTTATCGGTCGCGACGATCGGGCGGCCGCAGGCCGCCGCCTCCAGCAATGCCCTCGGCAGGCCTTCGCCGTAGGTCGAGGGCAGCACGGCGATTGCGGCGCGCGCCCAGACGCTGCGCACATCCTCGACCCGGCCGAGCCACTCGACCCCGGGCTCGGCGGCAAGGGCCGACACCTCCTTGTCGGTGAGCGAGTCGCGGTTGTCCGGATCGGTCGCCCCGGCGAGCAGCAGCTCGATCGCCAGCCCCTCGGCGCGCAGCCGGCGCACCGCCGCGACCGCGTCGAACACGCCCTTGCCGCGCAGCATCCGGGCGACGAGCGCGACGGTGATCGTCGCCCCTTTCGGCTCGGGCAGCGGGACGAAGCGGCGGGCGTCGACCCCCGAGCCGCGGATCAGCACGATCCGCCGGCGATCGATGCCGAGCGACGCGAGGATGGCGCCGTCATCCGGGTTCTGCACCACCACCCGGCCCCCGTTTCCTCCGGTCGCGACACGCAAGGCGATCGCGAGCAGTGGCCGCAACAATCTTGCCGGCAAGGTCCGACCGGTAAAGCCGAGGCCCAGCCCCATGACCCAGTCGACCGAGACGACGCGCGGACCGCGCGAGCTGGCGGCGAGGCGCCGGGCAAGGCCGCCGAACAATACCGGCTTCAGGGCGACATGGTTGACAATGTCGGGCCGCTCGGCGCGATAGAGCCGGGTGATCGCCAGCAGCGCGCGCAAGGCGCCGAGCACGCCATCGCCGCGCCGCCGCCAGGCGAGCGGGCACAGGGCGAACCCTTCCGCGCGGATCCGATCGCCATGCGCGCGTACCCGAGTCGCGACGACGATGTCGTAGCCGGCATCGCGCAAGGCGCGGGCAAACGGCAGCCGGTCCGACCAGAAGTACCAGTCCTCGGTGACGAGGAAGAGCAGCTTCGGCCGCTTCTCAGCCATTTGCGTTGGCAATGTCGTGGTCGGGGCGGAACGGGTCAGCAGCACGCGGATAATCGGCGAAAGGTACCAGACAGGAGCGGCACGGGGTTGCCCGCGCGATACCGTTCTCTTTAATGCATCGGAGAAGCAACCGCCCGTGGAAATGCAGGAGGCAAAGTGGCGCGGATCTTGGTGACCGGGGCGGCGGGGTTCATTGGGCGCGCTCTGTGCCGCGGACTTGCCGAACGCGGCCACCGGCCCGTAGCCGGCTTGCGCCATCCGGCGCCCCTGCCCAGCACGGCGGAGGGGCTGCTGCTCGGCGACATCACCCCCGACCGCGATTGGAGCCGGGCGCTGCGCGGGGTCGGCATCAATATCGTCGTCCATTTGGCCCAGCGCGCGCACAGTACCGCCGACCCGGCGGCGCTGGCGCCCGAACCGGCGGCAGCGGCCGCGCTCGCCCGCGCCGCGGCGCGTGCCGGCGCCCGCCGCTTCGTCTATCTCAGCTCGATCGTCGCGATGGGCGCGGCGACCGCGCCGGGCCGGCCGTTCCAAGCCGGCGACGAGCCGCGCCCCGAAAGCCCCTATGGCCGCAGCAAGCTCGCCACCGAGCAGGCCTTGGCCGAGGCGGCGCGCGACAGCGGGATCGAGCTCGCTATCATCCGCCCGCCGCTCGTCCACGGCCCCGGCGTGCGGGCCAATTTCCGCGCGCTTCTTCGGCTCGTCGCGAGCGGCGTTCCGCTACCGCTCGCCGCGATCGACAACCGCCGCAGCCTGATCTTCGTCGCCAACCTGGTCGATCTGCTGGCCGAGGCCGCGACCCATCCCGGTGCAGCCGGGCAGGCGCTGCTCGCGGCCGACGACACCGATCTGTCGACGCCGCAACTGATCCGCCTCCTCGCCGCCGGGCTCGGCCGGCCGGCGCGCCTCTTCCCGGCGCCCGAGGCGGTGTTCGCGCTGCTGCGTCGTCTGCCGGCCCTCGGGCCGCCGCTCGCCCGGCTGACCCTGTCGTTGCAGGTCGATGACGGCCTGACCCGCACCCGCTTAAACTGGCGCCCGGCGATCTCGACGGAAGACGGGCTGACCGCGACGGCACGTGCCTTCGCTGGCCGCTGAGCGGGCGAACCGGTGCGCCGGCGCCAGCGTTTTCCTTCGGCGATGGCGCGGCGCCGAGGCAATCATGGTGCTTCCGATCGACGACACGAGGCTCAAGCTGCAGGCGCTCGCCTATGTCATCGAGCTCTACCGTGAGCTGACCGCGGAGAATGGCGCGCCGACCCTCGGCACCCAGAACCAGGCGGTCGATTTCATCCTGGCCGACCCGGAATTGCGCCGCGCCGTCGCCCGATGGGCGGAAACCACCGAGATCGACGAGGCGACGACGGCCCCGCCGCGGCGGCCGCGGCGCGATGCGCTCTACGACCGGGTGCGCGCCTATCTCGAACAGATCATGGGGCGGCCGGTGTTCGCCGCGGCCCCGCCCGGCCGACCCTGATCGAGCGATCGCGGCCGCCTTTGTAAACCCGCACCGGGCACGCTATATCGCAGACCCGACAGTCAGCCTGTGCAAAGGGGCGCCGCCGTGCCGAGCTTCGATATCGTGTCCCGCGTCGATCTCGCCGAGGTCGACAACGCCATCGCCGGGATCCACCGCGAGGTCGCGACCCGCTTCGACTTCAAGGGCAGCAAATGCACCCTCGAACGCAACGAGGGCGAGCTCAGGCTGGTCGCCGACGACGATCTGAAATTGAAGCAGATGCACGAATTGCTGAAGGTGCATCTGACCCGGCGCAAGGTCGAGCCGGGAGCGCTCGACTACAAGCCGCCGGAGAAGGCCGCCGGAAACACGGTGCGGCAGACGATCGCGCTGCGTCAGGGCATCGACGCCGAACTCGCCCGGCGGCTGGTGCGCGAGATAAAGGACAGCAAGATGAAGGTGCAGGCCGCGGTGCAGGGCGGCGAGTTGCGCGTCACCGCCAAGAAGCGCGACGATCTGCAATCCGCGATCGCGCTGGTCCGCGGCCTCAAACTCGAGCAGCCGCTGCAATACGTGAATTTCCGCGAGTAGACCGGCCGGCGGCCGGCCGCGGACGGGAGACGCGCTCCCGCCCGCCGTCCATGCCGGATCAGTTGAGGTTCTGACCTACGGTCGACGCTGTTTGATTGGTACCGCCGCCGACGCTGGAAAAGTCGCCGCTCGCGGTGTTTTGCTTGCCGCCGCTGACGGTGGAAACCTCGCCGCTCGCCGTGTTGTTGGCGCCGCCGCTGACGCTGGAATCTGAGCCGCTCGCCGCGTTGGCACTGCCGCCGCTGACGCTGGACACTGAGCCGCTCGCCGTGTTGTTGATGCCCGCTTTCGCTGGGAGTCCGGTGGCCGCGTACTCGAGAGATTTTCCGGCGGTGCTTGATCGCCGCGAGGCCAGCCTGTATCTAAACCGCGGCCCTCGTCCCCTTCGTCTAGAGGCCCAGGACACCGCCCTCTCACGGCGGCAACACCGGTTCGAATCCGGTAGGGGACGCCAACAATTTCAATAACTTGTATGCTGTACTCGGCGGATGCGTCCAACATTTGGCCAATATATAAAGTTGGACGCTCCTGTTTGAGGGTGGCCTACATTGGACTGGTCGTCGCGATCCTGCGGCTGCTAAAGCGAGACCGCGCCGGGTGGCTAGCCCGGTAGATCGTCAGGCTCATGTATAATTTTTTAGTTGCGGGGGGGAAGGATTTTGAACCTTCGACCTTCAGCTATCTCCGCCGGCCTCGCCTCAGCTGCCGTTGCGACACAGCCCATGTGCGGCCCAGCGCGCTTTAGCGGACAGCCCGATATTCCATTTAGCCGTTTCGTACCCGTGGCATTCGAGCAAAATCGAAATCCGGCTTGCTCATCCGCCGAAGTGTGGTCGGGCAGCCAGCTGCACCAGTAACGTCACCCGCGGACGCCCAAGAATCGCGAAGGAAGACCTCCGCGGCGGCCGGATTGTGACGGCTATTTTCGGTGCGGTCCGGGACAGCACCGAATACCCAAGGGAAATGTGCTTTGTTCCGGAAAGCGAGTACCCTAACGGACTGCGCGAACCGTACATTGATAGTAACGAAACCAGCGGCTTGTCCCGCCTGATCGGCGAACCCTGGACGGATGGCTAGCTTTCGAAATGAGCAGCCCACTCGAAGCCGATCAGCTTGAAACGGTCACGGTCCCGTTCGCGGCGAGCGATGGGATGCCGCTCAACCTGATCCATGTTCGGGGCAAGAGAGTTCCGGCACGGGGTCCGGTTCTCCTCGTGCATGGCGCGGGGGTGAGGGCAAATTTGTTCCGACCGCCGAGCGGCCGCACAATCGTCGATGAGCTGGTCGAACACGGCTATGACGTGTGGCTGGAGAACTGGCGCGCCAGCATCGATGTCTCTCCCAATCCCTGGACCCTCGACCAGGCGGCGCTCTACGACCACCCGCAAGCCGTAGAAACGATCGCCCGCGAGACCGGGGCCGATCGCATCAAGGCGATCGTCCACTGTCAGGGTTCGACCAGCTTTATGATGTCGGCCGTCGCGGGGCTCGTCCCGCGGGTCGACACGATCCTGTCGAATGCGGTAGCGCTGCATCCGCGGATTCCGGCGGTGACGATTGCCAAGTACCGCATCGCGCTGCCGGTTCTCAAGCACCTCGTCGATTATCTCAACCCGCAATGGGGGATCGAGGCACCGACCCTGATCGCCAAGCTGATCACCGCCTTTGTCCGGGCGACGCATCATGAATGCGACAACACCGTATGCCGCATGGTCAGTTTCACGTTTGGCGTGGGTTTTCCGACCCTGTGGAGCCACGCCAATCTCAACCCGGCGACACATGACTGGATCAAAGGCGAGTTTGCCAATGTGCCGGTCAGTTTCTTCCAGCAGATGTATCGCTGCGTCCGCGCCGGGCATTTGATCACGGTGGACGGGTTGCCGGGCCTGCCATCCGAATTCGGCTCGCGGCCGCCCGAAACCGACGCGCGCTTCGTCTTCCTCGCCGGCGAGCAGAACCGCTGTTTCCTGCCGACCAGCCAGACCGAGACATTCGATTATTTCGAGCGCCACCGTCCCGGTTATCATGGCCTGTATCTTTTGCCGAATTACGGCCATCTCGATGTATTTATCGGCCGGCAGGCGGCGAGCGACGTGTTTCCGCTGATGCTCGCGGAACTCGACAAATAGCGGGAGGGCTGTCGACCGTGTTCCGGCCGCGACGCATAACCCGACAGGCTGACCGACACGCGCTGGTCGATGACATCCCGTTCCAGATGCCGGTGCAGGGGATCAAGTCGGCGGCGATGCTGGCCGCCTTTCCGGTCGATCCGGTGCGGGCGCGCCGGTTGTTGCAGGGAAATGAGATTCATCCCTTTGTGCTGTGGAACAAAGGCGTCCTGCTGGTCACCGTCGTCGATTACAGGAACACCAATATCGGCAAATACATCGAGTTCAGCATCGCCCTTGCCTGCACTCACGGTGCGCGGCCCGCCCCGCGTCTCCTGCCGGCGTTGCTGCGGCGCTGCTATGGCAGCGGCCAATGGGTTTATGACCTGCCGGTCAGCACCGAGATTTCGGTCAAGGGCGGCAAGGGCATCTGGGGGATGCCCAAGCATCAGGCCAAACTCAATTTTGTCGAGACCGAACAGAAGGTCAGCAGCCAGTACGATCTCGACGGTCAGCTGGGCGTCTATCTGGAGATCGAGCGACCGTCGCGCGCTTGGCTGCCGGTCAACACGGCAGCGGTGAACTACTGTGCCTTTCGCGGCCTGCTGATGAAATCGACGATCTATTTTTCCGGCAAGGCCGGGTTTTCCCTGTTTCGTAAGGGCGCGGCGCGATTAGTGATCGGCGATGTGCCGCGGGTGCAGGTGCTAAAAGAGATCGGTCTCGAACCCGAGCCGATCGCGACGCTCTATCTGCCCGAGGTGACGGGCGTGCTGGACGATCACTTCGAGAGCTGGTTCCTATCATACCCGCAACCGCCGGCCACGCTGCCGGAAGGGCTCGAAAGCGTCGTCGGTCTTGGCGAAAGCCAGCAATGGCTGCCGCCGCCGAGCGCTCCCGTACCGCCGCCCTGAGCGGGGAGGATTGCCATGTCGCCCTGGCTGCGTATCGCCAATGCCGCCCTCTTGTTCCTGTGCTGCTCTATGTATTTCGGCACCGGATGGTCGATGGGGTTGTTTTCCTTTCCGATCCGCAGCCAACTCACCGTCGACAATTACTATCTCGTATTCGTTCCCGAGGTCGCCGCTGCGACTCGGTTCTTCACCTATATGACGGCGGTGATGGGGGTCAGCGCTGCACTGATGATCTTCACCGAACGGCGAAGCTGGCTGTGTGCGATCCCGATCATCGTTCTGGTCGCGGTGGTTGTGTCGACGGTGCTGACCGTCGTGTGGATCTTTCCCTATAACGACGCGATGACCTCGGGCATCAAGGACCCCGCGGTGCTGGCGAAAACGCTCGAAGCGTGGATGGACCTCAACTGGGTGCGGATCGCGCTTTGGTCGGTTCAGTGGGCGGCGATGATGCTTTACTTCGCGGTCCGGGGCGCGACCGGCTTGCGGGAGGACCCGGCATGAGCCCGCGCGGGCTGTTGTTCTGGCTCGTCGCCGCGATCGCCGCGCTGACCGTGCTGACCGGCGCGATCCAGATCCTTTGGCCAAGCCCGATCCTGTGGATCCTCGACGCCGAGCGGGGTCCGGCGGCGCTGCATTTTTTCGGCCTGGTCGGCATGTTCATGGCGCTGTTCGGCGGCATGCTGCTGCATGCGCTGTTCAGTGGAGAGAATCAGCCGATCGTCACCCTGTGGGCCGGGTTGCAGAAATTCGGCGCCGTCGCCGGAGTCGGGCTCGGCGTCGCGCACGGAATTTTTGCGCCGTTGGCGCTGCTCGTCGCCGGGTTCGATTTCATCTCGGCATTGCTGATCCTCGGTTACCGCAGCAGCGTGTCCCACCGATGACCCAACTGGCGACCAATATCTTCTATTACGGCTACACGGCGATGCTGCTGGGGGTTGGCGCCTCGGGCATCTTCATCGCCCAATGGGAGCTGTCGCGCCTGTTCGCGGTCGATCTCGCCGGGATGGGGTCGGAACCCGCGGCGACCCTGCTGACCCAGTATCGGTTTCTGAAATCGACCGAGCTTGTTTTCGGGTTGTTCTGCTGGCTGTTTCGCCATGCGATCTTCGCCGGCGGCGAAGCGCGCCGGCTGTTCTTCATCGGACTGTTCGGCGGGGTTGGCGCCCGGCTGTTTTCGCTGATCACCGATGGCCGGCCGCACTGGATCTTTCTGCTATTCGCGGCGCTCGAATTGATCTGTGGTCTATTGATGCTCGCATTGGGGCCCCAGCGAGGGAGGGCAACATGACCGGACCGGTCGCCTTTTCTCCGCCGCCCAGCTATGACGGGCCGCGCCGCTCGTTGATCCTGGCCGGTGGCGGGATGCGCGTGGCCTACCAGACGGGCGTGCTGCTGGCGCTCGCGGAAGCGGGGCTGGTGTTTCACCATGCCGACGGCACCTCGGGCGGAACCATCAATCTGGCAATGCTGATGTCGGGCCTGAGCCCGGCGGAGATGGTCGAGCGCTGGCGCAGCCTCGACCCCAAAAGCTTTGTCGGCCTGATGCCGCTCGACGACTACTTGCGCGGGCCGAACATGCCGGCGCTCGGCAGCGCCGACGATATCGTTGACAAGGTGTTCCCGCATCTCGGCATCGACCTGGTTGCGATCAACGCGGCCAGCGGGGTCGAGGGCACGTTCAACCTGTGCAATTTCTCCACCAAGACTGTGGAAACGATACCCCATGCAGCACTCGATCGCGATTTGCTGGTGGCCGGCATCTCGCTGCCGATCTTTATGCCGGCCGTGCACAAGAACGGAAGCTGGTACACCGACGGCGTATGGATCAAGGACGTCAATCTCGCCGAAGCGGTGCGCCGCGGCGCCGACGAGATCTGGCTCGTCTGGTGCATCGGCAACACGGCACGTTATTACGACGGCGCGTTTCGCCAATACGTCCACATGATCGAGATGAGCGCGAACGGCGCGCTGTTCGGCGAACTGGCGCAGATCGCCGAGCTCAACGCCCGGATCGCGGCCGGCGAGACGGTCGCCGGCCATCGCCGGCCGATCGTGCTGCACGTCATCCGCCCCGACTACCCGCTGCCGCTCGACCCCGATTACACATTTGGTCGGATCGACGGCAACACCCTGATCTCACTTGGCTATGGCGATGCGAAGCGGTACCTCGCGACATCCCGTCCCGAGGGATTGCCGCTGACTGCGGAGGTCACCCGGATGCAGGAAGAAACCCTCGGACTGACGTTTCGCGAAGTGATGACCGGCGGCTTTGCGCTCGGCGAAACCGACCCGGAAACCGGCCGCCGGAAAGGCGCCGCTGCCGGCACCAGCGTCGCGCTGCACGCCACCGTGATGATTCGCGATCTCGACCGCTTTCTCGCCGAGCCCGATCATCCGGGCGGGCTTGCCGGCTCGGTCGAATCCTCGCTGTTCGGCGGCGTCTGCACCGGCAGCAATGGGGTCTTCAACCTGTTCAATCCGAGCGGCCAGCCGGGGCTCAAGTTGATGGTCTACGAGCTGGGCTTCCGCCATGCCGGCCAGGATTATTACCTCGCCGGGCGCAAGGAGGTGCGCAACGACCCGGTGCTCGACATGTGGAAGGAGACGACGACGCTCTACACGACCCTGCACGCCGGCACCGACAAATCGGGGCCTGTGGTCGGGGCCGGGGTATTGAGCCTCGGTGTCGCCGACCTGATCCGCATGCTCGGCACCGTGCACGCGACCGGCAGCGACTCGCTTGCCAGCCAAGCCGGAGCGATCGCCCGCTTCGGCCGGTTCTTCCTCGGTGAGCTGTGGGATAGCTACGGGCGGCATCTCGGCGGAGGAGGATAAACGGGGGCCGGCCATGGACCACGACGCCATCGTCATCGGCAGCGGGTTCGGCGGCTCGATCACCGCCTGCCGGCTGGCTGAGGCCGGGTACCGAGTGCTGGTGCTGGAGCGCGGCCGGCGCTGGGACAAAGCCAGCTATCCGCGCGCGCCGGGCGACCCGTGGTGGTGGGATCCCGAGCATCCCGAAAAGCGCAATGGATGGATCGATTTGCGCCTGTTCCGGCACATGGCGGTCGCGCAGGGCGCTGCGGTCGGCGGCGGCTCGCTGATCTACGCCAATATCTCGACTTTGCCGCATCCTGAGATTTTCGCGCGCGGTTGGCCGCCGGAGATCACCTGGGAGGCTCTGCAGCCGCATTACACTCGGGTCGGCGAGGTCATGGCGGTGCAGCAGGTGCCGGCCGGCCAGTGGCCGCCGCGGATGAAATTGATGCAGGAGGCGGCGGATCGGATCGGCGTAGGCCACCGCTTCAGCCCGCTCGATCTCGCAGTATCGTTCGACCCCGACCTCGACGTGAGCAAACCCGAAGCGCTGACCTCGGCGGCCAGCAGGCGCTTTGTCAACGCCCAGGGAATCGAGCAGGGCTATTGCGTCCATCTCGGCAATTGCGATATCGGCTGCGATGTCGATGCCAAGAACACGCTCGACCGCAACTATCTCGCCCTTGCCGAGCGACGCGGCGCCGAGATCAGAGCGCTGCACCTGGTGCGCGGGATCGCACCGGCCGAGGGCGGCTACACCGTCTATTTCGACCGGCTCGACGGCGGGCGGCGCGAGCCGGGCAGCGCGTCGGCGCGGCTGGTTATTGTCGCCGGCGGGTCGTTGAACTCGACCGAACTCTTGTTGCGCTGCCGCGACGCGGCGAAAACCCTGCCCGATCTTAGTCCATTGCTGGGTCGCAACTGGAGCAGCAATGGCGATTTCCTGACCCCGGCATTTTATTCCGAGCGCGAGCCGACCCCCTGGTTCGGGCCGACCATCACCTCGCGCATCGACTTTCTCGACCGCAGCGAAGCCGGGCAATCCTTCTGGATCGAGGACGGCGGCTTTCCGAACCTGTTGCGCGACGCGTTGCAAGCCGAGGACAGCGCCCACCCGGCGCTGGCCGGAATCCTCGATGCGATCCGCCAGGCGGCGGGCGGGCTTGGCCCGTTGCAGAAGGTGATGCCGTGGTTCGCGCAGGGCGTCGACGCCGGCGACGGCACCTTGCGGCTGCGCGACCGCTGGTGGCTGTTCGGGGAGCAGATTCTCGAGCTTGATTGGGACGTCGCCCGCTCCAAGGCGCTGATCGATGCGATCGTCGCGATGCACCAGCGGCTGAGCGCGGCGACCGGCGGGACCGCAATGGTGCCGCCGAACTGGAGCCTCCTCAAATACCTCGTCACGCCGCACCCGCTCGGCGGCTGCGGCATGGGCGTGACCCGCGAGAACGGCGTCGTCGACCATCGCGGCGCGGTGTTCGGCTACCCGGGTCTCTACGTGATCGACGGCGCGATCTTTCCGGGGGCGCTCGGGGTCAACCCGTCGCGCACCATCGGCGCGCTGGCAGAACGGGCGGCGGGGTTGATCGTCGAAGCGGGAGTGTAGTCATGCCTGGTATCGTCACGGTTCCCGATCCCGTCCTGTCGATCCTGCAATCGGCCGCCGACGCCTATGCGCGCACCCAGCAGGCCGTCAGCGGCGGCGGGCTGATGCTGCCGCAGGAACATCCGCTGATCGCCGCGACCGCCAAATTTGCTGCCTCTGCGGCCGGCCATGACGAGCGGGTCGCGGAATTGTCGATTCTCGGTGCGAGCGCCGAGTACTGCGCCAAGCTCGGGCTCGACATGATCAAGGCCCGCTTAACCGGGGACCCGGCCGCCATCGCGGCGGCGAGGAACGCGTTTAATCTCAGTCCTTGCGATCCAAAATGGGTGGAGACAGTCACTGAATACGCCGAATTCGTTGCCACCCACGGCAGGGGTGCGCCGATCCTCGGCTATAAACGGTACCGGCAGCTCGCCGATTTCGTGCTGCCCGCGATACCGGCCGCCGCGCGGGTCGGGATCATCGGCGATTGGGCGACCGGGACCCCGCTGGCGCTCGAGGCAATGAAGCTGCTGGCGGCGCAGCAGCCGGATGTCGTGATCCATCTCGGCGACATCTACTACTCCGGTACCGAAACGGAGTGCATGCAGAACTTCTTCGATCCGGCGACGGCGATCCTCAATGTCGGGCCGGGCGGGCCGCGGCTCTACAGCCTCAGCGGCAACCACGATATGTACGCCGGAGGCGACGGCTACTACGCGATGATCGCCCGGCTCGATCAGCCATCGAGCTATTTCGCGCTGCGCAGCGAGGATGCTGCATGGCAGTTTCTCGCAATGGATACCGGCTACAGCGACCACAACCCCTTCGACGTTACCAATGTACTGGTTGCCTTGACACCCGAGGAAGAGGCATGGCACCTGGACAAGATCTCGGAGTTTCCCGGCAGTACGATACTCTTATCGCACCACCAGCTCTTTTCGGCCTATGCCGCGATCGGCCCCGCGGATGGGCAAGGCCGGCGGCAGCCGGTCAACCCGAAGCTGCTGAAAACGCTTCAGGCTCTGCAGGCGACGAAACCCATAGCCGCTTGGTTCTGGGGACACGAGCATACTTTCACCGTCTACGAACCCTATCTCGGGCTCGCGCGGGGCCGCTGTCTCGGCCACGGGGCGATACCGACGAGCGAGGCCGATGACGCCTACGAAATCCGGGCCGATATCGATCCCGCGGCAGTGCCGCCGGTACGCGACGGTCTGCGCCCGCCGCTGCTCAACGGCCTCTATGCGCACGGCTTTGGGGTTCTCACGTTGGGCGCGGAGGGCGGCGCGATCCGCGCTGACTATTATTCGACGGCGCAGCCGGACGCACCGATGTTCAGCGAGATGATAACACCGGCGTGACAGTCTGAGCGAAACCCGGCTGGCGCCGGACCGCTCGTCGCAAGGTCGGCTGCTGATATCATGGCGACATCCGACCCCAAGCGGCCGTTCAGGCGGTTGCGTAATCTTATCGGTCGGATGCCGGCTTCGGCTTAATCAGACAGAACTCGCCGACCAGCGCCATCACCAGGCCGATGATGAAGATGGTTCCGATGACGACCGTGCGCTGCTTGTCTACCGACCACGCCGTAAACGAGGTCGAAATTGAGAGCGCCGGCAGTGCCGAAAAGCTGGCGACAAGCAACCCGAAGAAGAAGCAGCTCATCAGACGTTGAGGCAACCGCCAAAACTCATAGGAGCCGGTATCGGGCAAGAGTGGATCGATCTGCCGATCCACATGATAGGCGATATAGACGGAGACAATGGCCGGAGAGATGCTCCATTTGAGCCTGGTGAGGACGAGGTCGTGAAACGACAGCGTCGCGGCCGGTGTCGTTCCCGCCAGCTTGATCGCAATGGCAAGGCAGGTGACCGAGACGCCGAGCCCGACGAGGAACACCGTCGCGTAGGAGATCAGGTACGAATTGGGCTGGCCCGGGTCGATTGTCCAACCGAGATAGCGCAGCAGAAGCACTGCCAGGATCGGCATACCGTAAATGGCGAGGGCATAGCCTATCCACCAGGTGATCAGGTCGGGATCCTGGCTTAACGCGGCGTGAAGATTACCGTTCAGCAGGTCCCAGGTCATCGCTGATACCGACACACCGAGGTGGATTGCGATCATGATCGCGACGAAAAATATCGCAGTGTAACGCAGCGGGTTCGCGCGCGGAATGTCAGGTGTGATTGTCACCCCGAACTGCTTGGCATCGCGCAGGACGTTCTTCTGCGTCTGGTTCTTGAAGACGAGGAAGCAGGCCGCGAGCCGGCAATACTGGCGGCGCAGTGCCTCAATTTTGCCTGCGACGTCGGCGAAGATGTTGGTGTCGGTCACATCGCCTCGCTTGAGCGGGGCAATAAGGTAGCGAGCGCTCTCATAATCTGACCGCAGCTGCTCCCAGGCAAAACTGGGTTCGCTGAAGAATGTGAAGTGCGAGCCCTGCGCGCGATGGTGCTCGAGCCACAGTCGGATGTAGCAGAGTTCAGCCCAGTGCCGATCGAGACTGCGCCGATCCTTGTCGAAATCGCCGACCGTGACATAGGGCGTGTCCGGATCGCCTGCTACATTGGCTCGCGCCTCGACCGGAACGAGGAGTTCATCGCGTGCCATGACCATGACCGCATTGGCAAACTGCGGGATGGACACCCAGCCATGCACGACGCGGCGAAGCACGAAGAGCGGGTTCCAATCCTTCTCGACCTTCAGCAAGGCGACGAAGATCGCTGCGCTGAAAATGACGACAAGCGGGTAGGTAAGCGAGCCATCCTTCATCGAATTCTCGATGGCCTTGTGCAGATCGGGGGACACAGCACCAACGAGCGGCAGTAATTCTTTATGAAAATAAGCGATCAGGGCGTAGACGAGCAGGCACACACCGACGTAGGCAATCACCCCGAGGCGATACTGGCTCGGTTGAGTCATGTACCGGGGAAGGGCGGGACCGTCGCCCAGCTTGATCGGCGGTGTATCGAACGCCTCGTATGCCCAGTAACCGGTAAACGCCATGCCAAGGATCAGGAGAGCAGTTTGCGCCGTATAGAGGAAAGCATCCGGATGGTGGGCGCCGACTTCCTGCGCCGCGGCAGAAAGGCTCAAGACCCCGCTCGCCAGCAGCATCAAGGAGATTTGTTGCAACATATTCCCCTCCCGTTGAGAGGCAATGTGCGCTGGCTCCATCTCTCGCGGCGCGCGCCCAAACCGGGTGGAAAGATCACACTAACACTTTTTGACCAGAGAGGCATGTGAACCATTTCACATGTCGATCCTTGGGCAAGACAGATTCGTCGGCGAACGCTGACGTTGACGCTGACCACCTTTCCACCTCGATAGGTGCGTCCGCACCCTGACTGGGTCCAGCAGTGCGGTGTTCGAGAGCAGCCGTTCAGACTTGGTTGCTAGGGTCGATTGACCGGTGGAGGCGCCACTTATTGCTACAGCCGCCCCACGCTCATAAGATCGCTCTCGCCGACAGTAGAATCCTGGGAATGTCGGGTTATAGGGGGTGGTGCCCGACCGATACGACGGATCGTGCAAGGCGTTTTGAAGGGCATCGGGTTGCCATTCAGCGCGTCAGATCAGCGCGGCAAGAAGCCACGCGGTCGGCTGGTGCCAGCGATCGATCTTGACAGTTGTCGTCCTTTGCGGCGAGCCGCCGTAGGGTTACACTGCCGGACGACCCATGAAGGAAATCGCCATGATCGACATGCATGCCCATTGGCGGCCCGCCGAAGTAGCCGACGCCCTGCGCGCCCGGACCAGGGAACCGCGCATCCTGCGCAACCAGGACGGCACCGAGGTGCTGAAGGCCGGACGGATGGGCGAAGCGCCGCTCGCCGAAGCCTTCGATGACGTCGATTTCCATCTCGGTCGGATGGACCGCCAGGGGGTCGAGGTGAGCGTCTTATCACTCCTCGGTTCGTTCTGCTGGATCGAGGCCCAGCCGCTGGAAGTGTCCGGGCCGCTGTGCCGGCGCGTCAACGACCGGCTGTCCGCGATTTGTGAGGAGCATCCCGGCCGCTTCGCCGCCTATGCCGCGCTGCCGCTCACGGACATTTCCGCCGCTGCCGCCGAGCTCGAGCGCGCGCTCGGGCTGCCGGGCATGATCGGCGCCCAGATACCAGGCAACGCCTTCCTGACGCGCAATGACGCCGAAGCGATGCGACCGCTGCTGGAAGTCGCGAACCGCCACCGCGCGGTGCTCTTCATCCACCACGGCCCGCGGCCCGGCGACGCTTTCCCCAAGGTCGCGGGCGACACGGACAACGCGCGCCGCCGCAACGGCACGCTCGACATGCAGGCGAGCCTGTCCTCGGTGATGGTGACGCTGTCTCTGACCGACTACCTCGCGGACTACCCCGACGCGATGGTCCACGTCCACAATTTGGGCGGCAACATTCCCTACGAGGTCGAGCGGATGGATCATCGCTGCCTGCTCGACACGCCGAAGGAGGAGCTGCCGTCGTCGCGCTTCCGCAAGGCGAAGGTGTACGTGGATTGCAACTCGTTCGGCCCGCGCGCGATCGAGGCGGCCGTGAGCCTCTACGGCGCCGAGCGCATCGTGTGCGGCACCGACGGCACCGAGTTCGGCTGCGACTGGACCAGGAAGGCGCTCGCGGAAGCGCAGATCGGCGAGGAAGCGCGCGAGCAGATCCTGCACCGCAATGCCGCTGCGATGCTCGCCCGCGTCGTAAGGACCGCGCAGCGCGAAAGCGCCGCCGCCTGATCCTCCTGCGCCCGGCCGCGGTCCCGGCGCACAACGCCGCGGCGCTCGGGGTGGAATATGGCAACCATATGTTTCAGGCAGCGGCAACGCGTGGTTAACCCGCCGCAATCCAGTCGACGATACGTTCGCCTATCATGATCACCGTTGCATGGGCGCCACCTGACCTGGGGATGCGCGGCATCACCGACGCATCAGCCACCCACAGCCCTTGGACGCCCTTGACT
>WNFC01010513.1_pt1 | contig 15567 bp, 14 predicted proteins | sample 5400541 | NCBI WGS metagenome assembly WNFC01 (sample SAMN13153342, study PRJNA577476) | soil metagenome | isolation source: 120 cm saprolite under Douglas fir tree site 2 hole 2 replicate 1 | place: USA:California | collected 2015-04-18
GACCAGATATTGGGCCCCGACCAGGTGTGCAGATTGGTCCCCGCCCGCGCGCGGATGTCCTCGACCGACGTCGTCTGGCGGCCCAGCCGTGATCGCTCCGCCACCACTTCCAGATCAGCGTGGTCGACGAAGTCTTGCGCCAATGCGCGCGCATCCTCATCCTTTTCGCGCGCAAACAGAATGGCGGCCACACAAAAGCGTGGCGATCGACCGACCGCTTCGGCTCGGCAGCGCACGTCTTTGATCCGCGCGGCGATGTCCTCGACGGTGGAAGCCGACATCATGTACACGTCCGCCTGGCGGGCGGCCATGTCGATCGCGGCCTCCGAGGCCCCTGCCAGAAAGAAGCGCGGCCCGCCAGGCTGGACCGGCTTGGGCTCCAGACCCGCGTCGATCATGCGGTAGAACTCACCCTCGAAGTTGGTCACCTTCTTGGTCCACAACGACTTGAGGATGTCCACGAACTCGGACCCACGCCGATAGCGCGCATCGTGGTCCAGCACGTCGCCGAACTGCTCCATGTCGCCGGGCGCGCCCGCGGTGACGATGTTCAGCGCCAGTCGCCCGCCGCTGAAATCATCCGCGGTAGCACACATCTGCGCGAAAACACCCGGATTGATGAAGCCAGGTCGATGCGCAATGAGCACCTCGAGTGTACGCGTGGCACTCATGACCGCGGTCCCCAGGGTGTAGGCGTCGACATACGGCGCATCGAGGCTGTAATTGCCGTTGCTGAACGCGCACGGCACCAGCACGCGGTCGAAACCGGCGTACTCGGCGGCGCGCGCCACCTGGGTCAGGTACTCCACGTGCGGCAGCCGCTCGGGCATGCGCGTGCACATCCAGTGACCATCACCGGCACACGGGATGTGCCAGTTGAACTCAATCTTCATTCACCTCGCTCCTGCTGATTCGACGAGCACCGACATACCGTCGGCGAGGTTGGTCATCTTGCCCAGAAACAGACTGCCCTTGGCCACGAACATCGCCCGCTGCATTTGGCCGGCGCGCATGGCCTGGCGCGCGTGGGCCAGGTAGGGCAGCGCGGCCGGGATGTGGCCCTGGGTGGGCACGAAGCCGGGCATGCCGTGCTCGCGCTCGAAGGAGTCGATCTCCTCGCGGGGCAGCTGGCCGTTCAATACGGCCAGGCTGGCGATCGTGCGGTAGTTGGTCCGCGCGACGTTGCCGCTGCCGCCGGCCTCGGTGATCTCAGGATTGTGCAGTTCGACTGCGTACCGATCGACGTCCGGGATGCGCAAGCCAGCGTTGGTCAACGGTGTCAGCACAAGCGCCTCGTACAACGCGCGCGGCGCGGCGCCCACCCCGACGTCGTGCTTGCCGACGACGTCCAGACGTAGGCGCGGGTCGCCCTCACCGTTGTCTGGGCCGAGCTCGATGGCTAGCGCGGCGAGGCTGTCTTCGAGGATGGGCATGTCGTGTGACAGCGCGCCGAGGAACTTCATGCCCAGTTTGGCCAGGCTGCCACCGCCGACGACCACTACTGTGTCGTGCACCCTAGCCTGGACCAGTGCACCGCCCAGCACTGTGGCGTGCACAGGAGCACAGCAGAAGGCTTTGACGTCGGCGCCGTCGGCGTTCGACAAGCCAGCCATTTCGGCCATCGCCTTGGACAGGCTGCCGCCACCGCGCTGATAGCGATCGCCGACAGCTTCCTCGCCACAGCCGAGCAGGTAGTCGACCTTGCCGGCGGGCGTGCCGGTCTGACGCAGCAGGTGGCGTAGCGCGAGGGCGCCCGTCGCCTTGGCGGCCAGGTTCTCCAGGAGAATCTGCGCCGACTGGCTGAAGTCGTCTGGGTAACCGGGGACGACGTAGCCGACCAACCGGCCCAGGCCGTCGTGCAGGGCGAGATTGCCGGGCCGGCTAGCTTGTTCGGCAACTTTTTCATATGGCTCATCGTCCGCCAGCTTGCCGAGATCGGTGTCGGCAAACAATGGATGACGGCCGAGGCGTTCGGAAGCATCGGCCGCGGTGCGTTCATCCAGGTGGACGAGGGAAAAATCGTCGGCCAGTCGGAGCAGTCCCCAGAACTCTTCTTCCGCCAGGATCTCGCCAAACGGACCCGTCCTGTTCGACCCGTCACCTGGCTCCGCGCACCACCACGGCCGCGGGATATCGAACAACGCTTCGGGTCGCAAGTTGCCGATAAATGCCTGGTTCGGCGGGTAGGCGACGGCGTGCGCGTACGAGCGCAGGTGCGCCTGCATGGTCGCCAACAACGGCGATTCAGATTCGGCTCCAGCCCTGGCGAGCTCGCGCGACGGCTTCGAGCCGTGGCGGACCAGACCAGGCGTGTGCACCAGGACACAGGCGACGCCGCGCACGACTACGGTCATCCGCTTCTCCGGCCGCGGTCCGTAGTCCGCTCACGACTCACGACCCACGACTCACGACCTGGGGCTCGCGACTTCCATCACCAGGTTGGCAAAGCGATCCATCCGCACACGGTGGCCTGGATTGACCAGGATGGTCGTGTCCGCCGCCTCGATGACCGCCGGGCCGGCGACGTGGCTGCCCGCCTGGAGCGCGTCGCGGGCAAAAATCGGCGTGTCCAGCCAGCCGCCGCGGAAATAGACCGGCCGCCGCGCTTTCGGCTCGACTGCACTCCCCGCGCCAACCTCGGGCAGCTCGACTACATCCGGCGCGGTGGCGACGGCCGCGGCTCGGACTTCCCAGCTCATCGCTTCGACTGGCGCCGCTGGATTCGTGGTGCCCTTGCCGTAGCGCCGCTCGTACTGCAGGTGAAAATCCGGCACGATCCGGTCGGCGTCCAACCCGGCACCGTTGCGGGTGATCGGTACGCTGACCTCGTGGACCTGGCCCTTGTAGCGCATGTCCACGCTGCGCAAGACGCCCAGGTTGCCGTCGGCGCCAGCCGCGCGTAGCTCGGCCGCGGCTTCGGCTTCCAGGCGCCGCAGCAGATCGGTGACCGCCTCGGCCGAGAACGGTCCAACCATGTGCGCGCTGGCGCGTTTGACCACGAGCGCGTCCGCGGTGGCGATGCCGAGCGCCGAGAACTCGGAGGCGTGGTCGGGCACGATGACCGCGTGCACGCCCGCGTCGCGACCATAGGCGCCAACGTGCAGCGGACCGGCGCCGCCGATTGCCAGCAGAGCAAATTCGCGTGGATCCAGCCCGCGGCCGATGGTCACACTGCGCACCAGATCGGCCATGCGCGCGTCGAGGATGTCGACGATGCCCAGTGCGGCCTCTTCGACGCTCAGCCCCAGTGGCTCGGCGATGCGTCCGCGGATAGCGGCTTCAGCCGCGGCGGCATCCAGGCGCCACGCGCCGCCCAGGAAGTACTCGGGGTTGATGCGCCCGAGCACGACGTTGGCGTCGGTCACCGTCGGCTCGGTACCACCCCGTCCGTAGCTGGCCGGCCCCGGGTCAGCGCCGGCACTGTGCGGGCCAACTTTGAGGAAGCCATCGGCATCCAGCCAGGCAATCGAGCCGCCACCGGCGCCGATCGACACGACGTCGACCATTGGAAAGGTCAGGTGGTATTTGTCGAAGACGGGCTCGCGGGCGAACTCAGCCTCGCCGTCGACGACCAGCCCGACGTCGAAGCTCGTGCCGCCCACGTCGGTCGTCAACACGTTGGCGTAGCCCAGGCGGCGACCGATGCCGCGCGCCCCGATGACTCCGCCGGCCGGGCCGCTCGACAACAGGAAAGCCGACTTGCGCGCCGCTTCCTCGGCGGGCGCAACGCCGCCGTTGGACAGCATGATCATCAAGCGCGTCTGGAGGCCGTTGTCGCTCAGGCGGCGGTCGAGATCGCGCAGATAGGAGCCGACCCGCTGCGACAGGTAGGCGTTGATGACCGTCGTGGCGCAACGCTCGTACTCGCCGAGCACTGGCGCGAGCTCGCTGGACAGGCTGAGGGCCAGCTCGGGGTACAGCTCGCGCGCGAGTTCGGCCACGCGGCGTTCGTGACTCGGGTTCATGAACGACCACAACCCGCACACGGCGATGGCTTGGCAGCCCTCAACCGCAACCAGGTCGTGCAGCACGCGCCGCACCTCGCCGTCGTCGAGCCTGACGACCACCGCGCCCTTGTAGTCGATCCGCTCGTTGAGCCCGCGCACCAATCGCCGCGGCACCAGTGGCCGAGGGTCCTTGTCGTGGGTCAGGAAGTCGTGCAGCTGGTCCTCGTTCATGCCGGCGACCTTCTGCTTGATCCGACCCATGAACATCATGTCTTCGTGGCCGCGGGTAGTGATCAGGCCAGTACGGGCGCCACCGCGGGTTAGCAGCGCATTGGTGCCCACGGTCGTGCCATGGGCGAAGAAGCGCGTCTGCTGCAGCAAGTCGCGGGCATGCATGCCGCCCAGCTGGAGCGCCGCGCGTTCGAGCGCGTCGAGGACGCCGTCGGCAAAGTTGGGCGGCGTCGAAGCTGCCTTGGCCGTGGTGACTCGACCGTTGTCGTCGACGACGACGCAGTCGGTGAACGTGCCGCCGGTGTCGACGCCGATGAAGTACGAAGCCATCAGCCGGTGGCGATCTGGATGTCCCACAGGACTGGCTCGTCCTTGAGCGCGACCTCCGTCTCCAGGCGCAGCAGACACGCGGGACAGTAGAACTGGCGAAAGACAAAGCGGTTGCCGACGCGGTAGGGGTTCACGCGCAGGCCGGCTTCGTGCACCGGGCCTTCTTCCATCAGCGTGAACGACTTGAAGTTCTGGCGCGCATCGCCCAGGGCGTGGCCGCAGCGGCAGACGTAGACGGGGCCGTCTGGGCTGGATTCGATCCGCAGGAACTCGGTTGCGTCCATCACCAACTCGGCCCCGCCGCGGCCGCTTCCCATTCGGCGACGTGCTCGAGCCCGGTGCCCGTCAACTCGCCGACGAGTCGCCCTCGCTCGCGGCGGCGCGCGCTAAGAACACCGCGCAATGCAACCGTGGCCGCCTCATCAACCAGGCCGCCAGCAACGACGACGCCGTACATCTCGCGCGCGCCGTCGACGGTGACCACCCCGCTGTCGACGTCGGCCAGCACCCGTGCCGGATCGCGTTCTAACGGGTCACCGTAGCCTCCGCCAGACTGCGTCTGGACCTGAAAGACATCGTCGCTGGCCATAAACGTCTGGGTGATGACCGACAACGGCTCGAGGTCGCCGTGTAACGCCGCGAGGTCCTGCGGAATCTCACCGTCCGCCAGCCGTGCGCGGACGTTGGTATTGCGCTTGATCACGAACTGGTTGGTCTGACTTGGCCCACCGCCGCTGATGCCGACCGATTCGGGCTGCTATGCGCCGCTGGCGTGCGGCAGCTTGTACGGCAAGCGCTGGACGTCGTGGATGACGTACGACAGCGTGCAGCCGGTGCCGCCCCGAAACCGCCCGGCCCCGCCCGAATCAGGCTGGTGGCGCCGGAACAAGTACAGCAACGGGTATTGCAGCTCGTACGCTTCGGCGTTTGGGAGCGCGACGGCATAGAACGGATCGCCGCGCTGATCCAGCCCGGCGAGCTCTTCGGTGGTCAGGCTGCCGACCCAGTTGGCCATCGTCCGGTCGCGATGCGCCGGCGAGGCAGCCAGCAGCTTGCCCAGGGCGTTGTCGGCCAGGTTGATCATCGTCTGCGTCGCGCTCGTGGTCGCTTTGGACACTCCGCCTGGCCAGGCGACGTGCAGGATCGTGCCCGGGTCCGACTTGACCGTGATCGCCCGATTGACTCCCGCGGGGACCCAGGGGATGTCCCAGCACAGGTAGGTCATCACGCAGCAGGTGATGTCTGACAGGCTGGCGTGAATCGGGTTGTTGATCACCGCGGGCGCCTGCTTCGAGCTGCCGCGGATGTCGAAGATCAGCGCGTCGTCCTGCTTGGTCATGGCCAGGACGCCGGTGTAGATCTTGTCTTCGTACTCCAGATACGAGCGGTGGCGGAACGTAGCATTGGGCAGCTCGCGCAATCGGGCGCGGAACTTGGCTTCGGAAACGTCGAGCATGTCGTCCATGACCGCCTTGACGGTCTCGCCGCCATAGTGCCGACACAGCTCCTGCACGCGCGCTTTGGCCACGTTGTTCGCCGCGATCATCGCCGTCAGGTCGAGCCGCACGATTTCCGCCGCGCGGCTCATGCGCAGGTACAGGCGGACCAGGTCGTTGCGCAGCGTGCCGCCTTCAACAATCTTCATCGGCGGAAAGAGCGGCTGCTCGCCGTAGATGTCCTTGGCGCCGACCTGCACCTGGCCAGGCACCGGTCCGCCCAGGTCGATCTGGTGGATGGTGCTGCCCACCCAGCCGATCAGCTCGCCCTCCCAATGGATCGCGCCCAGGACGACCACGTCCATCTGGTGCTGGGCACCTACATACGGATCGTTCGACAGGAACATGTCGTCGGCGCGAATGCCCGGATTGTCCTGATAGTTGCCGACGACGTCCTTGGCCAGCGTCTCCATCGAGATGGCGTGCACGAGCATGTACGGCGCCAGGACCAGCGAGTCCCCCTGCGCGTTCATGATCGACGTGTTCATGTCGTGGACTTCGCTGGCGATCAGCGAGCCCGAAACCCGCTCGAGGGTATGCCCAGCTTCCTCGTTGATGCTCCACAAGCGGTGGCGCAGGATCTCGAAGGTGACCGGATCGACGCGCGTCGGAAGCGTGGAAACGGCAAGCATAGGTGTCTTGTCTGACGGTCAGACCAGCGCGGTCATGTTACTAGACGCGTTCGGGTCGGGAGCGCTGCGCCCCCCGCGCTTAATCTGCCGTGTCGTCACTGCGGAGCGTGAAATCCATTGGCTTGCGCATACTCGATCCAGAGTTGGTGGAGGTGGTCTAACGTTCCGCGCTGATGGCGGAGGAGCTCCTCGATCTGATCAAGGCCTTCTCTCGTCGGGCCCGCCGATGGCACGCTGCGCGTGGTGCCGATTTCGCGCCAGCCCGCCAGGAGTGCTTCGAAGCGCTGCTCGGCGGCTTCGAGCTCACGGCGGATATCGGCGACGGTCCGCGCGCGCGGCTCGGCCATGGCTGAATTACGCGTCCCCTGCGCCGCTGGCGAGCGCTAACAGGCGCTCGGCGGCGAGCTGATCGGTGATCAGCACGCTCGGAATCCCGGTTCGCACCGCGCCCAGCATGCTCACGGCTTTGTTCATCCCGCCGGCAACGGCCACGATGTGCGGCACGCGGCGCAGCTCGTCGACCGAGATCGACAAGGTCCGCCGGCTCACTTCGTGCTCGACGAACCGGCCGCGCGCATCGAACATGTGCGCGCACAGATCGCCGACCACGCCTTCATGACGCAGCTCAGCCTGCACGTCCGGCGCCAGCTGGCCCATGACTGACTGATAGTCCAGCTGCTCCGCCCCCGGCGACGCGCCCACGCCCACGACCGCGAGGTGGAGCTCCGACCAGCGCGCAGTTACCGACCGAATGCTGCGGTCGCGCAGGAGGGCGTCGCGCGTGTCGGCGCGCTCGACAACCATCGGCGCCGGCAACGACATGGCCCGCGCGCCGAGCTGTGTCGCCGCGTCACGGCAGACCTGATCGTTGTGCAAATGCAGTCCGCCGTCGACCCAGTTGCCCTGCAACGGCACCACGGTCAGGTCGCAGCCTGGCTGTGGCTCCAACGCGCGCGCCAGTTGGGCGACCGTGTAGCCGCCCGAGAAACCGAGCACGCCCTGGAGCGGAAAGAGGCGCGGCAGCATCCGCGCGGCCGTGAGCGCGGCGACTCGGCTGGCAACGGACGGGTCGGTGACGCGCGCTGGAGCGACGTACACGGCTTGCAGACCGAGCTGCTGCGCCAGAGCACGTTCGAATTCCGAATCGCCGACACGTGAGGCCGCGACCTGGATGGTGACGATGCCCTGGCGGCGTGCCTCGGCCAGTAGCCGCGACACCTTGGACACCGATGCCCCGATGAGCGCCCCGATTTCCGCCTGACCGTGCTCCTGTACGTAATACAGTTCAGCCACCCAACGCAGGAGCTCGTGCTGCTCATGAGCTTGCGTGGCTTCGCCGCCGCGCGGCATAGCGTCTAACATGCTGACGTCTGACTTCTTGGAGATCTGTGATGCCGTTCAGGATGCTACTCGCCCTGGTTTTGGTCCTGTTGCCGTTTGCCAGCTCCCCAGTCGCGGCCGCGCCCGCCGCGCAGATAGCCAACACACTGGTGATCGATACCACCGCCGAAGCGGAGAGCCTCGATCCGGCCCTCGTCACCCAGGCATCCGGCTACTCGATCATCAGCTCGATCTTCGACAACCTGGTCGAACGCGACTACAGCGGCGCGCTGGTGCCCGTCCTGGCTGAGTCGTGGAGTTTCCCGGATCCGAACAGCATCGAGTTCAAGCTGCGCCAGGGGGTCGTGTTCCACAACGGCGAGCCGTTCAATGCCGCCAGCGTCAAGTTCAGCATCGATCGCCTGCTCGACCCCGAATTGAAGTCGCCGCTCGCGGGTGGCTGGCCCAAGGCGTACCAGTCTGTGGAAGTCATCGACGACAACACGGTCCGCTTCCACCTGTCGACGCCGGATGCGACGATCTTCGACACACTCGCCCAGAGCGCGTCGATTGTGGCGCCGAAGTACTACTCCCAGAACACCGAAGACTTCCTGTCGGCGAACCCGGTCGGCACCGGCCCGTTCAAATTCGTCGAGTCCGTGCGCGACGACCACACGACGTTGGCGCGCAACCCCAGCTATTGGGGCGTCGACACGTACAAAGGCACGCCGCTCGTGCCCACGGTGGTGTTCCGCCCGGTGCCTGATGCGGGCACGCGCATGGCCGACCTGCTCAACGGCACGGCGGACATGATCTTCGACGTGTCGCCGGATGACCTGGGTCCGCTGCGCACGCGGGCCGGCGACGGCTTCCAGGTGGTCACCGGCAATGCCGCCAAGCTGCAGTTCATCGAGTTCATGCCCAAGAAGGCCACCGATCCGCTGGCCGATCGGCGGGTCCGCCAGGCGCTCAATCTGGCGGTCGATGTCGACGCGATCACCACCAACCTGTTCAAGGGCCTGGGCACGCGCCAGTCGAGTCCGATCCTGACCGGGGCCCTCGGGTATGACCCGAGCCTGCCGGCCTACGACTACAACCCGACCTTTGCCAAGCAGCTGCTGGCGGCTGCCGGGTATCCGAACGGCTTTTCGGTCACCATGGACCTGTCGTCGTCGGATAATCCGGCTGAGGCGTTGGCCGTCGCTGGACAGTTGCGCCAGGTGGGCGTCACCGTTCAGCCCAATCCGCTCGAGCTAGCCCTGTTCAACGGGAACTGGAGCCAGGACAAGTCGAGCGACCTGCGCTTTGCCCGCTGGGGCGGGCTGCAGGACCCGGCTGTCTTCCTGAACTTCACCACGATCTGCGGCGGGTTCCTGGCCGACACGTTCTCGTGCGATCCAGATGCGACAACGCTCGCCAAGCAGGCCGCCAACACGCTTGATCAGGACGTCCGCGCGAACCTGTACTCGCGCATTGCCCAGCTGCTACACGACAACCCGATGGGCATCTACCTGGCCAACGACGTCAGCATCTACGGCGTCGGCCCACGGGCTTCAGGCTGGCGCGGCCCCACGGGGCGGGACTATCTCATCCCGACAAACATCACGCTCCAGTAGGCTTCAAGCGCCAGTGGCGCACACGTGATCTACATATTTAGCCGTCTCCTCCACGGCGTGTTCGTCCTGCTGGGCGTGTCCGTGGTCGTTTTCGGACTGACCTGGCTGACGGGTGATCCGGCTTCGGTCTTGTTGCCGCTCAACACGCCGCCCGACCAGGTGCAGGTGTTTCGGCACAACATGGGCCTCGATCAGCCCGTCCCTGTGCAGTACGCGGCGTTCCTCGGGCGGGCCCTGCGCGGCGACTTCGGGGTGTCGTTCCGTCACCGCACGGCCGCTTTGCCGTTGGTCCTCGAGCGATTGCCGGTCACCCTACGGCTGATGGGCGCGGCGCTGCTCTTCGCCGTCCTGGTGGCGTTGCCGCTCGGTATCATCGCCGCCGCGTTCCACCGCAAACCGCCAGACTTTCTGGCGCGCTTCATCGCCCTGTTCGGTCAGTCGGTGGCGGCGCCGTGGCTGGGCGTCATGCTCATTTTCCTGTTCGCGGTCAATCTGCGCTGGCTGCCGTCCTCGGGCGCCAGCCAACCGCAGAGCATCATCCTGCCCGCGATCGTCGCCGGCGCATACTCGGCGGCAGGTCTGACGCGGCTGCTGCGCTCGAGCCTGCTGGAAGTCATGGCGAATGACTACATTCGCACTGCGCGGGCCAAAGGCCTGCCCGATCGCGCCGTCGTGTGGCGGCACGGACTCAAGAACGCAGCGATCCCGGTCATCGCGTTTCTGGGGATCCAGGTCACGTTCATGTTCGGCAATACCGTGATTGCCGAGGCGATGTTCGCCTACCCCGGCATGAGCCGCCTGGCGGTCGAGGCAATCTCAACGCGCGACATGCCGGTCATCCAGGTCTTTGTGCTGCTGGCCGCGGCGCTGGTGGTCATGGTCAATCTGATGGTCGACCTGGTCTACGCCTGGCTCGACCCGCGGATTCGGTTGGCGTAGCGGACATGCTTGGCGAGCAGACTCGCGAAGCCCCGGCGCCTCCGCCAACGGCGCACCCGCGAACGCTGCTCACCGCGTCAACTGAGTCGCGATTGGCGACCGGCGCCGGTCGGCGCCCGATGGAGATGGTGCGCCAACTGGACGCGGCGGCGTGTGTCGGGCTGCTGCTGGTCACTGTGTTCGTCATTGCCGCTGTGTTTGCGCCGTGGATCGCGCCGCACGACCCACAGGCCCAGGACATTGCCCGACGCCTGAAACCGCCGGGTTATTTCGATCTGCGCGCCGGTGCGAACTTCTGGCTGGGGACCGACGGGCTCGGCCGCGATATCCTCAGCCGCTTGATCGAAGGCGCGCGTGTGTCGCTGTTGGTCGGTCTGGGCGGGGCGAGCCTGTCCGCGCTGCTCGGAACGTCGCTGGGGCTGACGGCGGGCTACGCCGGTGGCTGGTGGGACGCGGTCATCATGCGCGTGGTCGACGTCTGGCAGGCCATCCCGTTCACGATCCTGGCGATCGCCGTCGCGGTCATCCTGGGGCCGAGCCTGCGCAACGTGATCCTGGTGCTGGGCATCTCGAGCTGGGTCAACTATGCGCGCGTGGTCCGTGGCGAAACGCTCGCGCAGCGCAACAGCGAGATCGTGGTCAGTGCGCGGGTCATCGGCGCGACGCACCCGCGCATCCTGCTGCGCCACGTGCTGCCCCAGGTCACCGCGAGCATCATCGTGCTGTCCTCGCTGCTCGTGGCCAGCATGATCCTGTTCGAGGCGTCGCTGAGCTTCCTGGGTCTCGGCGTTCAGCCACCCACGCCCAGCTGGGGCAACATGGTCCTCGACGGTGTCGAGCCAATCCGCGTCGCGTGGTGGGTCTCGTTCTTCCCCGGCCTGGCGATTCTGCTGGTGGTCATGGGCATCAACCTGGTCGGCGATTGGCTCCGCGACGCGCTCGACCCGCGCCAGCGGAGGTCCTAGCTAGGGCGTGACCACGACGCGATACGTGTCCGGACGAATGGCCAGCTCAAATGCGGTGTGCAGGTCCGTGAGGGGAACGAGTTGGTCGATCAGCGGCCGAACGTCGATCAGCCGCTCGCTCAGCAGCTTGACGGCGATGCGAAAGTCGTCGACGTTCTTGCCCTCGACGCCGAGCACGGCGACTTCGTTCTTGTGGATCAGGTTGTGATCGACGCCGAGGCTGGGCGACGGGTGCGCCGAGGCGAACAGCACGACGGTGCCGGTCTTGGCCACCAGTTGGAAGGCCAGCTCGTCGACGCGGCCGCTGCCCACCGCCGCCACGACGGCGTCTGCCCCGCGTCCGCCGGTCAGCGCTTTGACCTCGGAAACGATGTCGCCCAGCGATGGATCAAGCACCACGTCGGCGCCCAGGCTACGCGCCTTCTCCCGCCGCGCCTGGTCCAACTCGCAGACGATCACCCGCGCACCCCGCCGCTTCAGCACCAGCACGTTCAGCACGCCCATCGGCCCAGCGCCGATGACGACCACGTCGTCGCCCAGCTCCGGCTGCAGCGCGCGCACGCTGTGCACCACACAGCTCACTGGCTCGGCCAACGCCGCCTCTGCCATAGTCAACTCGTCCGGTATGGCAAACAGCGCGCGGGCAGAAACCACCTTGTACTCGGCCAGACCCCACGGTCCCCACGCGCCGTCAAGCGAGAAGCCGCCCGGCCGCTGCTCGCAGCGCGCCGGGTAGCCGCGCCGACACGCGTCGCACTCGCCGCAGTCGACCGGACCCAGCGTCACGCGATCGCCCACACTGCTGAGGCGTACGCCCTCGCCCACGGCCGCGACGATGCCAGCCGTTTCATGGCCACCGACGAACGGCGTCTTGATGTCCTGGATGCCCTGATAGGTGCGCTGTTCCCAGGTGCACAATGCGGTCGCACGGACGCGCACCAGCGCCTGGCCCGGCCCTGGTCGCGGCACTTGAAAGGTGCGCAGCTCGAGCGAACGCGTCCCCACCAGCACGCCGGCCTGCATCGTCGTGGGTAACTCGGCCGGCGGAGCGCCACGATGCGGCTGGTGCTCGACAATCGTCATCGGCGCGGATTGTAGCCACACACGTGTGAATCCACTGACAGGGGGAGAAAAATGATTTATCGCAAGCTACCCAACGGCCAGGCGATGGTCCTGACCCAGACCGATCATTCTCGTCTCGCTGGCTTTCTGGCTTCGCACTGGGGCAACGCCACCTTCGCGCCTTTGCAGCCATACGAGTCGGTCACACGCGCCGCGACGTTCCACGACTTCGGCTGGCTGAGGTACGAGACCCGACCCGAGATCGATCTCAAAACGGGCGAGCCGTACACCTTCATCACGCTGCCCTTCAATCCACAGCAGCTCGACGCGTACCAGTGGTGCGTCGACTGGCTGGGCAGTGTCGACCCCTACTCGGCGCTACTGGTGGGCATGCATCGCGTCGGCCTGTGGAAATCGCGCTACGAAACGATCACCTATCCGGTGTGGCGCTACGGCGGGATCACGCTGCCCGCAGAGATCAACGAGTTCATCGCCCGCGCCGAGCCCGTGCAGGAGCAAGAGCGCGTGGCCATCGGCGGCGACACCATCTGGACCAACTATCGTCTTTTGCAAGTCTGGGATCTGCTCGGCCTGTACTTCACGGTGGGCGAGCCATACGAACACGCGGTCGAACCGGTGCCGACAGCCTACGATTGCGACATGCGCTCTGGCGTCCGCATACAGATGCACCCGCTCGGCGACAATCGGGTGGCCTTGGATCCGTATCCATTTGACGTGCAGCCGCTGACGCTCCGCATTCCCTACCGCCGCCTGGAGCGCGCCACCTTTGACGACGGCGACGACTTCCGCCGCGCATTTTTCCAGGCCGTGCCCGAGCTGCTGACGTACCAGGTTGAGTAGCGTGGGCGAGGGCGAGGTCGTCCTCGGGGTCGACGTCGGCACCAGCTCGCTCAAGGCCGGTCTGTTCGCTCTGGACGGCACCCCGCTCGGACTCGCCCAGGCCGAGTATCCGCTGTCCGCGCCGGAGGAGGGCGCCCAGGAGCAGGACCCGGCGGACTGGTGGGCGGCGCTCGCGGCCGTGTCGCACGAGCTGATGGCGCTGCTCGAGGACCGCTCGCGACTGGCGGCGGTATCGATCGGCGGTCAGGCGCCGACGCTCGTCGCCGCCGACGCCGAATTCATGCCGACGCAGCCCGCTATCACCTGGCTCGACCAGCGCCCGGCTGACGACGCCGATCGGCTGTACGCGCAGCTCGGCCAGCCGGTGCCGGTGTGGGGCTCATGGCCGGCGCAGGCGGCGTGGTTCGTGCGCCATCGAGCGGCAGCCATGCGCCAGACGCGCTGGTTATTCGGCTGTCCCGACTACGTGGCGTCGCGGCTGACCGGCACGGCGTCGACGATGCTTTCGACACCGCCGGCTGAACTGGAAGCAGCCGAGCTCGACATGCGGCTCATGCCACCGACGGCGACGCCGGGCAAGCTGATCGGCCAGGTTGACCCTGCCGCTGCCGCGGCAACGCATCTGCCGGCTGGAACCCCGGTAGTCGGAGGGTTTGTCGACGGCGTGCTGGGTGTCCTGGGCAGCGGCGCGCGACGGCCAGGCGACGCGTGCATGAACAGCGGCACCTCGGGCACTTTTTCAGTGGTGTGCTTGCCACCGCTGGGCTACCCGATGATGGGTTTGAGCATCCTCGGCAGCGCGACCAACACCTCCGGCAAAGCATTGGATTGGTACGCCCATCAAATCGCGGCCCCCGGCTCGGGGTACGCGGAGCTGATTGCCGAAGCGGCGACGGCGCCGCCCGGGTCCGATGGCTTGCTCTTTCTGCCGCACCTGGCCGGCGAGCGCGCGCCGGAACGCGATCCACGCTCGCGGGCGGCCTGGGTCGGACTGACGCTCGGCCACGATCGCCGCCACTTGTTGCGGGCACTACTCGAGGGCGTGGCGTTCAGCTTCCGCTCGATTCAGGACTGGGTGGAATCGTGCGGCGCGGAGGTGATTGACGTGCGGTGCGTGGGCGGGCAGGCGCGCAGCGAGGTGTGGAACCAGATCAAGGCCGATATCTTGAATCGGCCCGTGCTCGTACCGTCGGTCGTCGAGGCGGCGGTGCTCGGCGCGGCGATCCTGGCGGCGCTCGGCATCGGCGCCTACTCGAGCCTGGAACAAGCGATCGGGGCGATGGTCCGTGTGAGCCGCCGACTCGAGCCAGACGAGCGCAACGCGGCGCTCTACGGGCAACTGCTCGAAAGCTACCGCGAGCTCTACCCCGCACTGCGCCAGACGAACTGGCGGCTAAACGACCTGTCGACTGGCGCTCCTTGCCCAGGCGCGCCGGTGCTGGCACCGTAGAGGCGCATCGCATGTTCACTGGCATCGTCGAAGAGCTCGGGACGATCCGCGGCGTCACTCCCGTCGAAACGGGTGCGCGACTCCAGATCGAGGCCAAAACCGTCCTCGACGGTGTTCAAATCGGCGACTCCATCTCCATGAATGGGTGCTGCCTGACCGTCGTTGGATTGGACGAAGTTTCTTACCAGGTAGACGTGGTCGAAGAGACGCTGAGAATAACCTGCCTGGGCAGCCTGCGCGTTGGCGACCGGGTCAACCTCGAGCGCTCGGTGCGCCTGGCCGATCGCCTGGGCGGCCACCTGGTCCAGGGCCACGTCGCCGGCTCAGGTCCTCGAACAAGTTTTTTTGGCAGTCGTCGCCTGCGGGCGACTCCCCAGGGCTCCTCGCCCTGGACCTCGGTTGCGCTCCTCCGCGAGCTTCCGTCCCTCGGTGGTCCGCTTCGCTGTGCCGACGCTTGCGAACGGCATGGGAATTTGCGTGGCGGGGCAGACGCACGATCGCGCCAGCGGAAGGACGCAGAGGGGACGGAAGCTCTCGGAGGAGCACAACCGAGGTCCAGGGCGAGGAGCCCTGGGGAGACGCCCGCAGGCGACGACTGCCAAAAAACTTGTTCGAGGACCTGAGCCGGCGACGTGGCCCTGGACCAGGTGGCCGCCCAGGCGATCGGCCAGGCGCACCGAGCGCTCGAGGTTGACCCGGTCGCCAACGCGCAGGCTGC
>WNFC01008099.1_pt1 | contig 15562 bp, 16 predicted proteins | sample 5400541 | NCBI WGS metagenome assembly WNFC01 (sample SAMN13153342, study PRJNA577476) | soil metagenome | isolation source: 120 cm saprolite under Douglas fir tree site 2 hole 2 replicate 1 | place: USA:California | collected 2015-04-18
GTCGTCCGGGAGCGCTCGGCCATCGACGAGGTGGTCGGCGAGTACCTGCAGCTCCGCAACGCCGGTGGTGACTCGCTCAAGGGCCTGTGCCCGTTCCACGACGAGAAGACCCCGTCGTTCAACGTCACCCCGTCCCGCGGCCTGTGGTACTGCTTCTCGTGCGCCGACGGCGGCGACGTGATCAAGTTCGTCGAGAAGATCGACAACCTGTCGTTCCCCGAGGCGGTCGAGCATCTCGCCGCCCGCGCGGGCATCGAGCTCAGGTACGAGCAGGGCGGCCAGGTACCGGGCCAGGAGCACAGCCAGCGCCGCAGGCTGCTAGAGGCCCATAAAGCCGCTGCTGATTTTTTTGCCGAACGGCTCCGGGGGCCGACTGCCGGACCAGCTCGCGCGTTCCTGTCCGAACGCGGATTCGAACTGGCCGACGCCGAGCGGTTCGGAGTCGGCTATGCGCCGCCGGAGTGGGAGGCCCTCACCCGCCACCTGCGTGGCCGTGGCTTCACCGACGCCGAGTTGCTCCTCGGCGGTCTGGCCAGCCAGGGTCGGCGCGGCCCGGTGGACCGGTTCCGCGGCCGGCTGCTCTGGCCGGTCCGTGACCTCACCGGGGACGTGATCGCGTTCGGCGCGCGCAAGCTGCTCGCCGAGGACGACGGCCCCAAGTACCTGAACACGCCGGAGACGCCGCTGTTCAAGAAGAGCTCCGTACTGTACGGGGCTGACCTGGCCAAGCGGGAGATCGCGGGGCGCCGGCAGGCAGTCATCGTGGAGGGTTACACCGACGTGATGGCCTGCCACCTGGCCGGGGTGCCGACCGCGGTGGCCACCTGCGGCACGTCCTTCGGTGAAGCTCACATGAAGATCCTTCGCCGCTTGATAGTCGACGAGAAATGGCTGTACGGAGAAGTCATCTTCACCTTCGACGGGGACCCGGCCGGTCAGCGGGCGGCGGTGCGCGCCTTCGACTTGGAGGACCGGTTCGTCACGCAGACTTTCATCGCAGTCCAGCCCGATGGCCTGGACCCGTGCGACTTGCGGCTCAAGCAGGGCGATGCCGCAGTGCGCGACCTGATCGCGGGGCGTAAGCCGGCTTACGAGTTCGCCATCCGCAGCGAGGTCGCCAAATATGATCTCGACACTAACGAGGGTCGGCTCGCAGCACTTGACGCTGCCGCGCAGATCCTTAGCCGGATCAAGGACTGGGCTCTGCGTGAGGGGTACGCCGTCACCCTGGATAGGCTCCTTGGCACACTGGACCCAGAGCTTGTGCGTACCCGGATCCGGGCCCACGAGCCCGCGCGCAGCGCCAGAGGTTCTGGCCGGACCGGGCGCGAGGGCACCCGTGGGGGTGGCCCACGAGGTGACGGCAGGGGCGACGGCCGTAGCGGTGATCGCCAGGGTGGCGGGGACCGCCGTGGCGGTGACGGCCAGGATGGCGGGGACCGTCAATGGCCTGGCCAGCGAAACGACGCGGGAGGGCAGGGCGCCCCCGGCGGCGCGTGGGAGGGGCGACCCGCGCCGGGCGCCTCCGGTGACCAGGCGGGCGCCGCGCAGGCCGCCTGGTGGCGGGAGGAACGCTACGACCCGGCCGACCCGGTGATGCAGGTGGAGCGGGAGGCGCTCAAGCTCGCGGTGCAGCGTCCGGCGCTGTGTGGGCCCGCCTTCGACGCCATCGAGGCCAGCGCCTTCACGGCCGCGCCGCACGTCGCCGTGTGCAACCTGATCGCGGCGTGCGGCGGAGCCAGGGGAGCGGGGAGCGGCCGGGAGTGGGCCGCGCGGCTCCGTGATGCCGCGCCGGACGATCGGGCGCGGGCATTCGTGACCCAATTGGCGGTGGAAGCGCTGCGGGTGCCCAGAGCGGACGGGGAACCAGACGCTCGGTACGCGGATGCGGTCCTCGCGCGAGTGGAGGAACTCGCGGTGAGCCGGAACATCGCGGTGGTGAAGTCGCGCCTGCAGCGACTGAGTCCGGTCGACGGTCAGTCCGACTACAACCGGATCTTCGGTGATCTGGTGGCCTTGGAGCAGCGCCGGAAGGCACTCCTGGAGCGGGCGGCCGGCGCGCTCTAGCGGGCCAGCGGCGCCACCGCCACCGCTGCGGCTGTTTGGTTGGCTGGGACGGGCGCGGCTGGCGCGGAGGTTGTGGCGGGATGCCTGTCCCGGGTCCGGTGTGCCACATGCAGGTCATTGACTTCCGCGTTACTAGCGGGAAGGTGACAAAATTAGGCCCCCGTAACCGGGCCTTCGTGGCGCAGACTGGTCTGCGTGACCCTTACGTTACTGCCCAGTGGCGCGCAGTCAGGAGATCAAGTAGCGGACCTGGTATCACGAGCCAGGGAACGCGGGGCCGTCAACGTGGCCGATATCACGGCCGCGCTGGATGGCTCAGATATGTCGCCGGATGCCTTCGAAGGTGTCGTGCGTCTGCTCACCGAGGAAGGCGTCGAGATTCTCGAGGCCCCGCACGAGGAGGCGGACGATCTGCCCCGCGGCGGGTCGGCTGATCCGGGGAGGCGGCCGGCCACCGGCGATCTTGTCCGGATCTACCTGCGGGAGATCGGCCGGGTGCCCCTGCTCACCGCCGAAGACGAGGTGGAACTGGCCAAGTCCATCGAGGCCGGGCTGTTCGCCGAGGAGAAACTGCAGGGCGGTTTCCCGCTGATGGGAGCGGCGGGCGCGGAACTCGCCCAGCTCGCCGCGGACGGGCTGCGGGCCAAGCAGCGGCTGATCGAGGCCAACCTCCGGCTGGTGGTGTCGATCGCGAAGCGGTACATCGGGCGGGGGCTGGTCTTCCTCGACCTGATCCAGGAGGGGAACCTTGGCCTCATCCGGGCCGTAGAGAAGTTCGATTACACCAAAGGCTACAAGTTCTCCACCTATGCCACCTGGTGGATCCGGCAGGCCATCACCCGGGCCATCGCCGACCAGGCGCGGACGATCCGGATCCCGGTGCACATGGTGGAGACGATCAACAAGATGGCACGCGTGCAGCGCCAGCTGCACCAGGATCTTGGCCGGGAGGCTTCGTCGGCCGAGATCGCCGCGGAAATGGGGCTGAGCCGGGACCGGGTCGCCGAGATTCAGCGGATCGCCCAGGAGCCGGTCTCCCTGCAGGCACCGATCGGTGAGGAAGACTCCGACCTGGGTGACTTCATCGAGGACGCGGACGCCGTGGTGCCGATGGAGGCCGCCGCGTTCATCATGCTGCAGGATCAGCTGGAGCAGATCCTGCACAACCTCACCCCGCGGGAGCAGAAGATCATCCAGCTGCGGTTCGGCCTGATGGACGGTCACCCGCGGACCCTCGAAGAGGTGGGTAAGGAGTTCGGCGTCACCAGGGAGCGGATCCGCCAGATCGAGTCCAAGACCTTGTCCAAGCTACGCCACCCGAGCCGCGCCCAGATGCTCAAGGAATACCTCGGCTGACCAATTCCGGGACTAGCGCCGCTCACCTGCGGTTTTACGGGTGAACGCCTACAGACTTGCATGGCATGCCGTACTGAGTCAAGATACTTGCCATGACCCCCGGCGAGCTGGCTTCCCTGACTGATTCGTGGATTACCCACCTGGAAGCCGAGCGGAAGAGCCCGCACACGATACGGACCTACACTGCCGGACTGGCCGCGTTCACTCGCTGGTGCGAGCGGGAAGGCCGGGCACCGGACCTTGACCGCGCCGCCGTCGAGGCGTTTACCGCGTCTCTCCTGACTGGGGGCGCCGAGGCGGCCACGGCACTGTCCCGCCAGCGCGGGGTGCGCCGGTTCTCCGCGTGGCTCGCCGCCGAAGGCGAGATCGGCGCCGACCAGCTGGCCGGGATGAAGCCTCCGAAACTGGATGACAAGGTTCCCGAGGAGCTGACCGCCGACCAGGTGAAGGCGATGCTGGCCACCTGCGGCACTAGGGACTTTCACGACATCCGCGACGCAGCGATCATCCGGCTGATGACTGAGTCCATGGTCCGCGCGGGGGAGCTGCTGGGCATGCAGGCGGCCGAGGTGAACATCCGCGAAGGGTCAGCGCTGGTGCGCCGGGGCAAGGGCGGCCGGGGGCGCGTGGTCCCGTTCGGGCCGCAGACCGGCCGGGCGCTCGACCGGTACAGCCGGGCCCGGCGCAGGCACCCGCTGGCCGCCTCCCCGCCCTACTGGCTGGCTGGCCGTGGCCGGGTGCTGACCTACGCCGGGTTGCACTCGGCGCTGACCCGCCGTGCGGAGCGGGCCGGGTTCACCATGCACCCGCACATGCTGAGGGCGACCGGTGCCATCCGGTGGCGCGCCGCGGGCGGGTCCGTCCCCGGCCTGCTCACCGTCGCGGGGTGGTCGTCCATCGAGATGGCGGCCAGGTACGTGCGGGCCGCAGAAAACCGCCTCGCCGTCGATGAGGCGCACCGCCTCCAGCTCGGCGACCTGTAGGCGGGAAAAACGGCGTGCGATAGGGTGACGACAGCCACGCAGAGCAGAAGAGGACTCCCCGACTAAGCGGGGGAGCGAAGAGCCCGCCGCGTCTCTGGGCGCGGGCGGTGACGGCCCGGCCGCCTTGTATGTAGGGGAAACCCGAAGCCACGCAGCTGCCCAGCGGATTCTGCATCCCGGAGTTTCCAGTGGCAGCCCGTGACCCAAAGCAAGCCTCATTGAATGCGGCCATCGCCGCTAACGAGCGCTGGTCCCGTGAGGACCCCGTTCCCAATGCCGAGATCGGGCAGGCTGGCCTGCTTGCCCGGTTCGAGCGCGAGGCACGCGAGGCTGAGCCCGGCCTGGACGATGCCGAGTATGTGCGCCGCGCCGAGTGCGCCCGCCGCGCGCACATGATCAGGCTGGGCAAGCTCAGCGGCAGCGCCCGCCGCGCCGCCAGGGCGGGAACGTCATGAGTGCGCAGGAGCCGACGATTGCCGACGTGCTGGAGGCCATCCGCGAGGTACGCGTCACGATGCTGGAGATGCGTGCCGATCAGGCCGACCGGCAGTCACGCACCAGCGAGCGGCTGGACGATATCAGCCGCCGCCTGGGCACGCTGACCGATGAGATCGCAGATTTTCGCAGGGAGTACAGCTCGCACCATCACCCAGGCGAAGAGGCCGCGTGAGCACAACCGTGCCTGAGCAGCCCGCGCCCATGCCGGCCGATACCGTCGCCACGCTGCCGCCACGTCGCTGCGGTCATCTCTTCCCAGGTCTGACCGGCTGCCGCGCCGATGCGGAACCGGGCACGACGAGGTGTACCGAGCACGCACACGACCAGCAGTAAACCGACGCGCCGCCACCCGGAACGGGGGACGGCGCGGCGAGCAGGCTCGGCAAAAGACCTAGCTCGGAGCTTAACCCAAATGTCGATCGACATGCAGGACAGCGAGACCGCTGTTGCCCTCGCGGTGGCCCACCAGCTGGCCGACGGGAGCGCCGTTCTTCCTGAGCACGGACACGCTGCACCAGAAGGAAGATGGCAAGTGGGGGTGGAGCTACCCCAGCCGGTGGCAGTTCACGCCGCGCGGGAAGGCCTCTCACGACGCCATTGACAGCTGGGAGCCGGGCTATGCGCTGTGCATGGTGACCGGCCGCGCGGTGGACGGCACCGATATTGACCGCCAGCACGGTGGCAGCCTGGAGGACATCCCGGCCGGCCTGCGGAATAAGGTCGTGCTCGCGGTCCAGCTGACGCCCTCTGGCGGCTGGCACCTGATCACGCACCCGATGAACCATGCCAGCGTCGCGCTCAGCCATCCCGGCATCGAGCTGAAATCCGGCCTGCCGGGCAGCAAGGCGGACTGGCCAGAGGGCAAATCCAGCCGCCGCTTCCTGCATGTGGCGCCGACTATTGGCGTGCCCAAGGTAGCCCTTGGCATGCCTGGCCGGGATGAGGAGCGCATTCCCTACCGGTGGGCGTCGGCCGATCTCGGGATGGAAGTCGATTCCGGGGACATGGATGAGTACCTGGCCTGGCTGCTGGTCCCCCCGGTCGCGGCCAGCAGCAACGGCAGTGCCAGCCAGGACGCCTCTGCCCCGGTCCCGGCGAAATGGGAGTACGCCGATGGCATCGACGTCCTGCGCGAGCACGGCATCCCGCAGATAGGAAACAACGCCCAGCGCCGGGTTTTCCTGAAAGTGACCCGCGAGCTCGTACAGCTCGGCCGCACTGATGAGGAGATCATCGAGGACTGCCTCCGCATCGCGGCGAAGCACCAGGACGAAAAGCGCCCCTGGCTCGCCCCCCACTTCGCGGACATGATCAAAGGCCCCCGGAAGAAATTCGGCCATCCGGGGAGCCCTGCCGCCGAAGTCGCGGAGATCCGCGGCAGCAGCAAGCCGGACGCCGCGGGCAAGCGTGTGATCTTCCCCGGGCCCGGCGACCCGATGGCCGTCGCGCGCAGGCTGCTGCTGACCTATACCCGAGATGGCCTCCTGACGCTGCGGAGGTGGCGGGGGAGCTGGTACCGGCACGAAGGCCCGGCCTGGGGCGAGACTGGCGCCGAGAGCCTCGCTGCGGAGGTGTACGGGGTCCTTGAAAAGGTCTCGTGCCGGACGAAGCCGACGAAGGCGAAGCCGGAGGGGGAGGTGGTCAAGTGGGCGCCCAACCGTGCCAAGGTGGCCGACGTCCTGGCCGCCATGGCGGCTATCACCCTGGTGCCCGATGCCGTCGAGCCTCCCGCGTGGCTGGGGGACGAGCCGGAGGGGATCTCGGGCAACGTCATCGCCACGACAAGCGGGCTGCTCGACGCGGCCGGGCGCGAGCTGCACAACCTCACACCCGCCTATTTCAACCTGACCAGTGTGGCCATTGCGTACGACCCCCTTGCCCCCGTCCCGGCCGCGTGGCTGAAGTTCCTGGGGGAACTATGGCCCGATGACCCGGAGAGCATCAGCACGCTACAGGAATGCTTCGGCTATGTGATCTCCGGCAGCAACGCTCAGCAGAAAATCGTCTTGCTGGTCGGCCCGAAGCGGTCCGGCAAAGGGACGATTGCCAAAGCGCTTCGCGAACTGGTAGGCAAGGGAAACCACGCCGCTCCCACCCTTAGCTCGCTCAAGGAGCGGTTCGGGCTTCAGTCGCTTATCGGAAAGTCGCTGGCGATCATCAGCGATGCGCGCAAGGCGAAAGAGGCCGGTGTCGTGGTCGAGCGGCTGCTGTCGATCAGCGGAGACGATGAGATCGACGTGGACCGGAAAAACAAAGATATATGGACTGGCAGGCTAGGCGCCCGGTTCATTGTCCTGAGCAACGAGGTGCCACAGCTGGAGGATGCCTCCGCGGCGATTGCCGACCGGTTTATCATCATCCCGCTGTCTAACTCATTCCTAGGCCGCGAGGACACCGGCCTATTTGAGAAGCTGCGCCCGGAGCTGCCCGGCATCCTTAACTGGGCGCTCGATGGCCTGGACAGGCTGGGAAAGCGCGGTCGCCTGATTGCGCCCGGATCTGCTGCCGATGCCATGGAAACAATGCACTCGCTAGCCTCCCCTGTCCGCGAGTTCGTGGCCGACAAGTGCTTTGTGAGTGACAAGATCGGTGTTCCGCGGCCGGATCTATTCAATCTCTGGGTCGAATGGGCCAGGGAAAGAAACTGCCCAGCAGGCACCGAGCAGCAATTCGGCCGTGATCTCCGGGCCGCCGTGCCATCGGTCAAGGGTATCCGGCCGCGGGGCGGCGGCGCGGGCCGCCCGCGCTGGCATATGGGCATCGGCCTCCGGCGTGCGGTGGCTGCCTTCGTGCGCGACTGCTGCGTGCCAGGTCCCGCTGCCGAGTGTTTCAACGATGAGTTGCGAGAGGCATGGGAGAGCTGGTGCAAGAAGAAGAAGCGCGCTCCGGGGGAGTTCGGGGTTTTCACTAACGATCTGGTCAGCGTCGTGCCATGGCTGAAGCTGCCGGAGGGGAAGCCGGAGGAGTGGCCTGCCCATGCGGTGATCAAGGGGGTCGATCCGTGCAAATGAGGAGCGGTCCACTCATTCGTATGGACCGGTCCACACTGCCTGTCGGGCGGTCCACAGCGTTTTCGCAGGTCAGGCGGGATGGTCCAAACGGTCCACTCAAAACGGAGGCTAACCCCTACATATGCGTGAACACACGAGACATCTACAAGATCATCTCTCCCTCTTTTCTCTATACGCGGGTTAGAAATATGTATGGACCGTATGGACCGTATGGACCGCAACCTCTTGAGCAGGGAAACCTCATGGTCCACTCGGGGATTAGGCGTATGGACCGTATGGACTGGACTAGGGCCGAACGAAACACGGAAATGGAAACACGGAGATGAAAACCCCCTACCTGGTGGACCGGCAGCCGCAGGATGTCAAGATCAAGATCTGGGTGCCTGCCCGGTCTCCCGTGGATGAGGACGCCATCCGGGAGGTAACCGGGAAGGGCACGCACGTCCAGCCTGCCGGGAGCGTGCCCGGCTTCCGCCGCTATGCGGTCAGCTGCCATTACAGGCAGGCTATCGTGGCGTGGCTGCGGTCGCTGCCGGGAAGCGGCGGCGTCCGCCTGCGCAATTACTACCACGCGCTCAGGCACTGCTCGCCGCAATGTGAGGGTGCCTGGGTGCAGGCAGAGCGCGGCGAATATCATGACGACCATTGCAACTGCTCCTGCGGCGGCTACCGGCACAATTCCGGTAACCCGTGGTGGGCGCGATTTGACGTCGTTGATACCGGCAGGGACGGCGACTATGTTTCAGAGGTGCGGTTCCTGCCTCCACTTAACGGAATGGAGCACTGATGGTTTTCTTTGGACCCCGACAAGAGCGAGTCGCTAACCTCCGGCCGGGACGGCGCCCGCGCATGCCGAAAGAGCGCATGACGCCGCAGCCGCAGCCGTGCTGCCTCGTGCTGTCACCTGTAAGGCGGTTCGGCGAGAAAGCGCTGAGCGAGATGCACGCCGCAGACTGCCCCGTTCCGGCCTTCGCGGCGATGCTCGAAGAGCAGGCCTACCCATTTTCGCGCTTGTAGAATTCACAAGGGAAGGAAAGACATGGCCACAATCGTTAAGAAGCTCACCCGGCTGGAGTCCGCCCGCGCGGACCTGGCCGAGGCTGCGAACGCGCTCGATGCGCTCCGGGCCCGGCAGCTCGATACCGGCGATGTTGACGCGGAGGCGTTCGGCGCCGCGGGTGATCGCGTCCGCCTGGCCGAGCTGGACGTGGAAGGCGCGGAGGCTGCCGAGGCTGCCGCTGCTGCTGCCGAGCGCCTGAGCGCGCTCACCGCGCTCCGCGCCGAGATCCTCACCCGTGCCGACCCCGGTCCGGTGATCGCGGCGGCCGAGGCGCTCACTGATGCCGTCGCGGTGATCGTGGCCGCGCTCGGGCCACAGCGGTCCCGCGAGATCTCGCGCCAGCTGGGCACGCTGCGGGATGCCGGCGTGGCCGAGACCGACCGCAACGGCCAGCCTGCGGCCGGGGATGCCGGCCTCGGCTGGCACGGGCCCGGGATGCTGAACGCGGCCCCGCGTCTCCGCGTTGACGATCGCGTTATCGCCCCCGTGGACCTGGGAGCGCTGATCACGGCCCTGGTCGCCCGCGGCTGTCATCGGGCTGGAGAGCACCCGGCGGCGGCGAGGGCTGCCGGGGCATCGCAGGCGATTGCCGCGGACCCCCGCGGCTGGCTGGAAAGGAATATCTGACATGGCTGCTACTCCGCCGATGGCCGACCCGATCAGGGCCGCGTACGCGCGCCAGCAAGCCGCGAAGAAAGGCCCGAGCACGCAGTTTGTGAGGCTGCTCGGCTTTGCCGCGCCCAGCCCGGACTTCGATATTGCGGCCTACGACGAGCAGGCAGCCCTGGCCGCTGCCGTGGCCGAGCAGGAAGCGGCCGGCGCTAATCCGCGGGCCGTGCGCACTGCGAGAATCAGGGCGCGCATCTTCGCGCCTGGGAAAAATACCTAGTAATAGCTCTCGGCCCTGGGAACCGAAACGGGCCCCGGAATAGCCGAGTGGTCGCGCGGCATCCCGAATCCCATTCACTGCATGTGCTAGGGATGGCGTCGGCGGCAAGCGCGGATGGCTGGCTAGCCGGAGCTTTCCGTGCGCGGCCAGCCTGCGGGGGTGCCGCTGCCTTCGCAGGCTGGCCAGGGCGGTTCCGGCCGGGCTTCCTTGATCGCCCGGCCGGAACCGCGAGAGGGCGCGGCTGGTTTCCAGGTGACCGGCCGCGCCTCTCTCATGCCCTGCGGGACTGGTCTCCCCTCCCCTATGCAGGTGCCCTGTCCGGGGCCCTCCCAGGCTCCACCCGCGAAGGACTCCCAGGGGAGGGGAGACCAGTCCCTGCCACAGGCAGCGGAAATGCCCAGGCCAGACGGTGCCAACAAACCAGGTCTCCGGAGGGGTCTGCTGGCCCCCCCCGCCCCCCCCGCCCCGCCCCCCCCGCCAGCCAGCACCGCGGCGACGTCGCAGCCGGGCGCGTGCGCCTGGTGCCCGCCGGGTTCGGGCAGGCTGCCTCGGATCCGCGATCGGCACCGGCCCCGGCGAGGGCTCATCAGGCGCACCGCGCGGCAGCCCCGGGCTGCCTCCCAGGGCCCCGCGCCGCGCGTGCGCCCCGCGCGGCCGGCAGCGCCATGGCACTACCGTGGGCGCAGCACGCGAGGTCGCCCTCGTGCCCCACGCGCCCCACGCGCCTCGTTCGCCCCACCGGCCGCGTCCGCCCCACCGGCCGCAGTCGCACCGCGAGTCACACACGCCCCGGCCGGCTCCGGTCTGCCCGTGCTGCCCCTGCCCGCGGCGCCATGGCGGGAGGCGCCGGACCGCGCACGCCGCGCGGCGTGCTGTACGTCGTCACGGTGCCCCGTGCTGGCAGGTATGCGGGCATGGGCCGGCGTCCGGGAGAGCGCTCAGGGCCGCTCAGGGCCCGCGGTCCGGCGCCGGCATGCCGGAGGGCCGCTCCTATGTGCGGAGCGGCCCTCCGGCTGAGCTAGATCGAGCCGGCGGCCAAGGCTATCCAGCACATCAGGCAGAGCACCCCAGCGACGGTGAGTACGGACCTGATCATGACTCGTCATCCTCTCCGGCCACGCCCGCGATGTCTGCCCAGCGGTAGCCCTGGCACGGTGAGCCGGCCGGCGGCCGGATCTTCCGCGGGGAGATGCCCCGGGAGGCAAGCAGCTGCGCGAGTTCGCGCGCCGCGGACTCCGGCGCCCACATTGCGGGCCACGGGCTGGCGGGCAGGTCTGCCAGAGCGGCCAGCAGGACCGACGTCGGCGCATTCCTGGCCGGCTCGGTGCCGGCCAGTGGCCAGACCATCCTGAGATCGCCTAGCAAGCGGTCCGCCGGACTCGGCACGTCCTCGTCCGCGTGGCCGAGCGTGAGCGCCACAGCTGCCGCGCGCGCACGCTCTGGCCACTCACCCTGAGCGGCATCGGCCACGGCAAGCAACGGAGTCCAGCACTCTTCGGCACGGTCGGCGACGCCGGCCGGCAGGTCCGGCCAGCTGGTGGAGATCTCCCCCATCACGGTGGCGACCCATGCGCCGATGCTGGCGCCGAGCATGGCGCCTAGCGGCTGGTGCTGGCGAGGTGAGAACGTCTCGCAGACATCCTCCGGCCGCCGTTGCCGCATGCGGACGACGATGCTGCGGGACATCAGCGTGTCCGGCAGGTTGCCGAGTCCGGCAAAGCAGACGTTGAGGATGCCGCGGAGCTGGCGATGCGCGCCGTTGCTGCCACGCGTGCCGAAGATCGTGTCTACCTCGTCAAGGAAGATCGTCGGATGGTTGGTGCTGATCATCGCGGCCAGAACCGGGCCCGTGGGGTCAAGTTCCTCGCGAGGATTCCGGCAGAGCGGCGCCAGCGTGTTCTGTGCGCGAGTCTTGCCGCTTGCCGGTTCTGAGCTGAGGTAAGCAAGCCGCGGGAACGTGCCGAACGCGAGGTGAGCATGCGTTGCCGCTCCCCAGAGCACGGACGCGACATAGGCCGCATCGGACGGCATGATGGTGAACCGTCGCACGTAGGACTCCGCATCGCTGAGCAGCGCTGCGCCTGGTGGAGGGGTCACCTCCGTGACCGGTTCGATCTGGACGTCTAGCATGGTGCTGCCTTTCATTTGACGGTGGAGGGCAATGCCCTAGCGGGCACTCGCGCGGCCGGGCAGGTCACACTGTCCGGCCGCGCGGGAATCCGCTAGGTGTGCTGGGCGATGCGCTGCTCCCGGTTGACGTACCAGCTGGTGACGTCCCACGTGAACGATGCGAAGCACCGCGGGCAGAGGTAATCGACTCGCCAGTCGATCACGCACCACCAGCCGTCCGGGCACTTCGCATAGCGAGTTCCGCAGTTGTCACAGAGCCGGCGTTCGATGGTGACCGTGTCGGCAGGGTGGATGTCCGCCGGCGGACCAGCGGTCAGCGCGTTGAGCAGCGGGTGACGTCCGGCCGGTTCGTACGTCATGACTGCTCACCTGCGCACTCCTTCTCAGTGCAGCGCGTGACCCACCAGGCAGTTGGGATGTCATGATCGGAATCCGCGTGCGTTGCGGTGTAGGCCAGGAAATCCTGGCCAGCCGTGGCGTGATGGATCATGGTGTGCGCTTCGAGGTACTGATCGTCGGTTCCGTCATCCCATGCGCGCTCAAGATCTTCGCGCAGTGCCGACAGAGCGTCTGACCAGTCGCTATACGCGTAGTTCTCGTCATCCTGCGGCAGGTAGCCAGTGACGTTGTGACCCGCGTGCCAGTGGACGTGAGCAGAGCAGTCGTTCTCTGGCTCGGCATCGCGAGCCGCGCCGTAGGCGCGCGGCGTGACTTCGATGGTCTGCACTTCGATCGCTTCCGGGTATGCGTATTTGAGCGCGCTACGGCCGGCCGCGCCAGCGTTAACCCATCCGACGTAGCGCACGCGCGAGCCGTTGCTGAACGGGTCACTGATCTCGCGCAGCTGGTGAATCGCCCATCCTGAGCGGCTGTTGCCGTTGCGGCTGGCAGACGTGTGCAGGTACGTGGCGATGATCATGCTGTCCACTCCCCGCGGGCACAGACCACGCCGTTGCCGGAGACGTTGACGTAACCGGTCTGGTCAGTGCCGACGATCAGCTGAGGATGGGAACCGGCCTGGATGCGCACGACGTGCGCCGCGAAAGCTGCGCTGATCAGCAGCGCCAGCGTAAGCAGCGCCAGCAGGATCCGGATGGCAGTCCTGTGCGTGGGACGCTCCGGCTTCACACGCTGGCCTGAGACGGTCGTCTGCGCGTTTGCCTCGGCCACGCGCGCGGCTCTCTGGCTTTGAATCCATTCGGGTGTTGGCATGAAACTGACCTTCCATTTGACGGTGGAGATTTCAGCATACGCGCAGAACCGCGAATAGGAACGCGCAAAATAAGCGGAACCTGCGGAACTTCCGGAACTTCGCAGGTCAGCACCATGATTGCAAGTGTGAATGGCGGAACTAATCCGGAACCGAGACATGCTTTGGGTGCTGATCATGCCTCTGACCTGCGTATGCGTGGCGAACTCACCAGGGGTATGACCCCGGCGGCATGCCGGCCGCCGGCCGGACCGTGATAACAGCGCGGGCCGCCCGCACAACATGTAACGCCATTCCTGGCCGCGCGCAATGCAAATCTGGCCGCGTGAGCCAAATAGCACAGGAATGGTCACAGCCGAAAAATTCGCGAAGCAGTTTTTAGGTCGCGGATACCCTGGTTTCATGCCACGGATAGCGAAAAGGCGCCCGGGTGACGCGTCCAAGCGGTCACACCGGACGGCACCGGGCAGCGCCCGGCCGCCCGCGTTGCCAGCCGGGCCGGCTCCCCGGCCACCGGCACCGCTGCCGCCCGCAGAGGGCAAGCCCGGCCCGGAGCCGCCCGCCTGGCTGACCGGCCCCGGCCTGGACTGGTACGAAGGGCTGCGCGCGAGCCCGCAGGCCGTCCTCTACACCCCGGGCGACTGGGCAACGGCGGTTGTCGTCGCCCGCGGCGCCATGGCGCTGACAGCCCGGCCCAGCGCGGTCATGCTGGCCAGCTTCCTACACGGCACTGACGCCCTGGTCGCCACGGTCGGGGCACGAGCCCGCGCCGGAGTCGGCCTGCCTGGCACGTAAGAGCGGCCCGCAGCCGTAGCCGCGGGCGCCTCGCCGGGTAGATAGTCAGTCGGCCACGCGGTAGTGCGTGCCAAGCTCCGGCGCCCAGTCGCACGAGCAGGCCGTGAGCTTGTCGCCCGGCTCGGCCAGCCACGCGCGGAATCCGTGGAAGCCCAGGCGCCGCGTCGGCCTCACCTGGTTGTGAACGACCACCCGGCCCGCCGGTACGTCGGGCGGAGCGGGGATCTTGGCCAGATACGCCGGGGCGCCGTCCGGGCTATCGACCTTGATGAACAGAATGCCGCCATCACTGCCGCGGAGCACCTTCACGGGATAGGGGCCGTAGCCTCCGGCGCCGACGGCCTGACCGAGCCAGCCGGCGCCGACCGTAGCGATCTCCTCCCAGTCCTCCTCCGGGCGGCCCGATGCGTCCTCCAGCTCCGCGGCCCGGTCGCCTTCGAGCGCCCACTTCTCGGCCTCGTCCAGCGAGCGGCAATACGCGGCAACGACCCCGGAGTCGTACCCGGCCAGTATGTGAGTGATCAGGTAGACCCCGTAATCCCAGGCGCGGGAGTCACGCGTCTTGGACTTGCTGAGTGCGTAGCCCTGGCGGTACAGCATGCGGCGGACAAGGTTCTCTCTCACCTTTTCTTCGTCAGTCATGCCGGACAGTATGCCGGATGCTATGCGTGAACGCAAACGTGAATCTGTACGCTAACCTATGCGCAAATGAAGCGAGCAGCTGCGGGCCCGCCTGCGCTCAAAGATCGAATACACGTTCGGCATACTGGGCGGCATGCCCGGACCGGACCCGCCGTATGCCCCGCCGCTGGTAGAGCTGGGAGACGGCATAGTCGGCCACCTGCTGGAATGGCGCCAGCACGAGCGCGACGGATCTTGGCACGCATGGGTGTCATGGATCCAGAGCACTGGCGATCCGGTCAGGCATCGGCACAAGCTGGTCGAGGTCAGGGCCGGCTCTGTGCGGCCGGTCGAGGCGCCCGCGGCCTACTCCGGCGTCCCGCGGACGATCTTCGGCCTTGACGGCGTGGTCCGGCCGTGGACCCGGCACGGAACATTACGAGGCGCCCGGGGCTCCGGCTGCGGGCGCCTGGCGCGCAGGTCAGCTGCGCGGCTGACCGGCGTGCCACGCTGCGAATCGCCCGAGAGAGCGACCCTGAGCGCGGCCAACTATTCTGATTGACAGATCATCGCCTTAATCATCGCCTCTACAACCCCTGTCTTCGCGTCACCATGGATATTAGCAAGCAACCGCTCGGCAGCCAGATAACGCGAGAATTCGACGGGCTGGACAAAATAAGCGCGGAGATGTTCAGCTGCGCTCTCTTGCGACTTAATGAAAGTACGCCCGATGTAGCTAGCCAAAGTTGCGTCAATGCCACCGAGCGCGCCAGCGACTACACTCCCAATCGTTGTTCGAGCCCGGAGCGTTATTCATAAGCTCCTTTTCCTGCATTCCTTCTTAAGCTGCTCTCGGTTCGACTGTCCACATATCCACAGATTGGCCTGTGAATTACGGGAAAGTCTTGACATGGCAACGGTCCCTGCCCTTGGATCTCGTGT
>WNFC01004252.1_pt1 | contig 15559 bp, 15 predicted proteins | sample 5400541 | NCBI WGS metagenome assembly WNFC01 (sample SAMN13153342, study PRJNA577476) | soil metagenome | isolation source: 120 cm saprolite under Douglas fir tree site 2 hole 2 replicate 1 | place: USA:California | collected 2015-04-18
ACGTCGTCATCCGCGAGCGCTTCCGCTTCCCCAAGTACGGGTCCACCCCCATCGAGACCTACGGGGTGATCGCGCGCTGGGACGACGTGGAGGAGGCCTACACGGTCTGGTCGAACTTCATGGGGCCCTTCATCATGCATGGGCTCGTCGCGCGGGTGCTCGGGGTGCCCGAGAACCGGCTGCGCTTCATCGTGTCGACGGACATCGGGGGAAGCTTCGGGATCAAGTCGGCCATGTACCCGTATATCGCGCTGATCTCGCTGGCGGCGCGGCGGACCGGCGTGCCGGTCAAGTGGATCGAGGACCGGCGCGAGCATCTCCTGGCCTCCTCGAGCGGCACGGATCGAGTGGCCCACCGCGAGCTCGCCGCGAAGAAAGACGGCACGGTACTCGGCATGCGCTACCGCTGGCTCGACAATGTCGGCGGCTATATCCGCAGCCCCGAGCCCGGATGCAGCTTCCGCCCCACCGGCAACTTCGTGGGGCCGTACCGCTTCCAGCACCTCGAGGTGGACGCCTCGGTGGTGATGACCAACAAGAGCCTCACCGGCCCGAACCGCGGGTACGCCTGCGGGCACCTCTACTTCGAGACGGAGCGGATGATGGATCTCCTCGCGCAGCGGCTCGGGCTCGACCCGGTGGAGCTGCGCCGGCGCAATCTGATCCAGCCCGGGCAGTTCCCGTACCGGACGCCGACGGGCGGGCTCTACGACAGCGGCGACTACCCGGCGGTCCTCGATCGGGCCGTCGAACTCGCGCGCTACCCGGAGCTGCGGCGCGAGCAGGCGGCGGCGCGGGCGGCCGGGCGCCTCTTCGGGATCGGGGTGGCCCTGGCGGTGGATCCCTCCGTCTCCAATATGGGATACGTGGCGATCGCGCTCGATCCGCAGCTCCGGGCAAAACCCGAGTATCTGCCCAAGTCGGGCGCCGTCGAGGCCGCGACGATCAAGGTGGACCCGCAGGGACGCGTCACCGCGATCCTCGGCACGACGCCGCAAGGACAGGGGCACCAGACCGTGGTGGCGCAGATCGTGGCGGACGAGCTGGGGCTCACGCCGGCGGACGTGACGGTGGTCGACGAGATGGACACCCTCACGCGCCTCTGGTCCATCTCCTCCGGCACCTACTCGAGCCGCTTCGGCTCCGTCGGCACGAGCGCGGTGGCCCTGACCGCCCGGAAGCTCAAGGCGAAGCTCATCGACTACGCCGCGCATCTGATGGAGCTCCCCGCCGACCAGCTCGAGTTCCGGGCGGGGGCGGTGAGACCGAAGAGCGGCAAGGGCGTGTCGTACTCGATCAAGGACCTGGCGGGACGCGCCCACTGGAACACCACGTCGCTCCCCGAGGGTATGGAGCCCGGGCTGCAGGCGACCGCGGTGTTCGGCTTCGCGGAGGCGCAGCCGGTGGACGACCAGGACCGCGTGAACTCCTCGAACACCTACGGCTTCATCGCGGAGGTCATGGCGGTCGAGGTGGACCCGGAGACGGCCGCGATCAAGATCCTCCGCTATGCGACGGTGCACGACGCGGGCACCATCATCAACCCCATGATCGCCGAGGGGCAGATCTACGGCGGAGTCCTCCACGGGCTCGGGGGGGCGCTCTTCGAGGAGCTCGAGTACGACGAGGGGGGCCAGCTCCTCACCGGCACCTTCATGGACTACCTGGTGCCGACGGCCTCGGAGGCGCCCGTGATCGACATCGCCCACGTGGTCTCGCCCTCGCCGCTGACCCCGCTCGGCTCCAAGGGCCTGGGCGAATCCAGCTCCATGACGGTGCCGGCGGTCATCGCCAACGCGGTGAGCGACGCGCTGGCGCCGCTCGGCATCGGGATCACCGAGCTGCCCATGTCGCCGACCCGCCTCTGGGCCCTGATCGAGTCGGCGCGGCGCGCCGGCCGCCCCTCATGAAGCCGGCCCGCTTCGCCTACCACACCCCGGCGAGCGTGGACGAGGCCGTCGCCTTGCTCGCGCGCTACGGCGGCGAGGCCAAGCTGCTCGCGGGGGGCCAGAGCCTCGTCCCGCTCCTCAACTTCCGGTTGAGCCGGCCGGCGGCCCTCGTCGATCTGAATCGGGTGGCCGGTCTGTCTTACATCCACGAAGCCGCGGGCCACGTCCGCCTCGGGGCCATGACGCGCCAGCGGGCGATCGAGTTCTCACCGGTGATCCGCCGCCGGCTGCCCCTCCTGGCCGAGGCGACCACCCTGGTCGGGCATCTCCCGATCCGCACGCGCGGCACCATCGGGGGCAGCCTGGCCCATGCCGATCCCGCGGCGGAGTACCCGACCGCCCTCACCGCGCTCGGGGGACAGGTGGTCGTCCGGGGTCCGCGGGGAGAGCGCACGCTGGCGGCGGGCGAGCTGTTCCAGGGCTATCTCACCACCACGCTGGCGGCGGACGAGATGCTCGTCGAAGTGAGGCTGCCGGCCATGCCCGACGGAGCCGGCTTCGCCTTCGAGGAGTTCACCCGGCGCCATGGCGACTTCGCCATTGTCGGGATCGCCGCCATCGTCGTCGGGCACGGAGGAGGCCGCTGCACCTCCGCCCGTCTCGTGACGGCGGGAGCCGGACCGATCCCCGTCCGCCTGCGCGCCGCCGAAGAGATCCTGGAGCGCGAGGGGCTGTCGGATGCGGCCGTCGAGGCCGCCGCTCGCCGGGCCGCCGAGCTGGTCGCCCCCCCATCCGACATCCACGCCTCCGCCGACTATCGCCGCAACCTGACCCGCGTGCTGACCGCCCGCGCCCTCCGCCGCGCGATCACCCGCCTCAACCTCCTAAATACCCTCTCCCCCGCCCCGGGGGAGAGGGCAGGGTGAGGGGGGCTCTAAATGTCCGACACCCTCCCCGTCCACTTCACCGTCAACGGCCACCCCCGCGAGGGCCACTGCGAGCCCCGCAAGCTCCTGGTCGATTTCCTGCGAGAGGATCTGGGCCTGACCGGCACCCACGTCGGCTGCGAACACGGGATCTGCGGCGCCTGCACCGTGCTCGTCAACGGGGAGGCGGCCCGCTCCTGCCTGATGCTCGCGGTCCAGGCCGACGGCGCCGAGCTGATGACGGTCGAGGGATTGGCGACGGCCGGCCAGCTCCATCCGCTGCAGGAGGCGTTCCGCGAGCACCACGCGCTTCAATGCGGGTTCTGCACGCCGGGCATGCTGCTGACCGCCCTCGACCTGCTCCAGACGAATCCCACGCCCACCGAGGAGGAGATCCGCCACGGGCTCTCCGCCGTCCTCTGCCGCTGCACGGGCTATCAGGGCATTATCGCCGCGGTCGCGGCCGCCGCGGCCGCGCTCGACCGCCCGCGCTGACCCGCGCGCGCGTCACCTTCTTTGATTGTGGGCCTTGATCGGTGGCCCCGGCGCCGCCGAGCAGGGCTTCGTACTCCGGGCGCGCTGACGCCGCTCTCGGGACCACCGGCCGCGACCAGTCGGCGGCACCCCGCTAGTCGAAGAGAGAGAGATCGACCGCGTCGCCCATCGTGTTGTAGCCGAGATCGCTCGGGTGGAGGTGGTCGCCGCAATCGTAGATCGGCAGCATTCGGGTCGGGTGGTCCGGATCGCGCAGCGCCTTGTCGAAGTCGACGACCGCATCGAAAGCGCCGCTGTCCCGGATCCAGGCGTTGACCGCCTGGCGCTTCGATTCGCGCTCCGGGGTCCAAGCGCCGGGGAGAAAGGTCTCGTTCTCGAACGGCGTTAAGGTGGCGCCAAAAATCTTGATGCCGCGCGTCTGGGCCCGCACCGCAAGCTGCTTCAGGCCGGAGATCATCTCCTCCGCTGTCACCTCCTCCTCGGGCTTGGCCCAGCGGTTGCGGAGATCGTTGGTGCCGAGCATCACGGTCGCGTGGGTGACGCCGGGTTGGACCAGCACGTCGCGGTCGAAGCGGCGCAGCCCGCTGTCGCCCCGGATGTCATGCAGAATCCGGTTGCCGCCGAGCCCCTGGTTCATGACCCCCATCGGCCGGCCGTCGGAACGGGCCTGCAGGCGGCGCGCAAGCTGATCGGGCCACCGGCAGAACGCATCAATCGTCGATATATTGGCGTCGGTCAGCGAGTCGCCGAGCGCGACGATCCCGCCAGTTTCTCGCGAGGCCAGCACATCGACACCGCAGACGAAATACCAATCGTCGGTAATCTTGCCGACCGGCATCGCGACCGCAGACGCAAAGTCGCCCGGCGGTGAGATGTAGTTCGTCTGACGCGCATAGCGGCCGGTGATCCCGAAACTGGCCGGCAGGTCGCCCGGCAGATAGACGCTGATCGCGAGGTCGCAGAGCGGTGGCAGGGGAAGCGAAACCGGATCGCTGACCAAGAGCGCTCCCGCGGCGATCGTCGCGGTCTCGGCGCCGCCAAAGGTCAGCTTGCGGTCGGAGCCCGGGATGATGCCGGGGCCGGTGTCGCGCAGCCCAATCCGCGCCGCACCGACGACGAGCTTGCGGCTGCCATAGGCGTTGGATAGACGCACCCGCAGCGTGTCGCCGCCGATGCTGGCGCGGATGTTCATCCGCAAGGTGTGGTTGCTGAACGCGGCGCCCTCGGCCGGCGCGGGTGCGGTGGCCCAGGTGCCGACCCAATGCAGATTGCGTTGCATCGTTATCTCCCCTGCAGGTCCGGATCGCATCGTGTGCAGCGTCGAAGACCGATTGCGCCGGCATCGGCGCGATATCTTCTTTCCATTATTTTGACCTATCGGTGACTTCGTTGTCTTCGGTTATGCGCGCGAAGCCTGACCTCGGCCTCGCGCGCTCCCCCGCGCCATCCGGCCCCGCCCCGCCCGCACCTGCCTCGCTCCCCTAGCCTCCCCCTAGCCTCTTCCGGCCCGGCGAGAGCACGATCGCCTCGATCCAGCGGGCACCGGCGGGCGGATACGGTGCGGGCTCCCTCGGCAGGTGGACGTTCTCGGGACGGGGCCGGGGAGTGGCAGGGTGGCCGTCCCTCCGGATCGCCCAGCACCCGCCGCGGACCCGCGTGAATGATTCCTAGGCTCCGAGGGCGAGAAGGAGCTGCGCGAGGGCCGCATCACCGGGGGGCGCGTGACCTTTCATGTCCTGAGCGGCGACGGCCGGACGCGGCGGGGCCAGGGTCAGCATCGCGCCCTCTTCGGCCTGACGTTCACGCGCGCCGAGCGCTAGCCGGGCGATGCTCCTGGCCGGCAGAGCTCCACGTCGAAGGTCATCGACTCGAACCACGCCTGCGCGCCGGGAACCAGGTTGCCGAGCGGCGAGTCGCTGATGCGCAAGAGGCCGCGGCCGCGGCTGGCCTCCTGCAGCGTCTCGTATGCCCGCTCGCGTTCTTCCTCGGGCCGCGCGCCCCACAGCAGCGCGTCGAGCGCGGTCGCTGCGCGGCGATAGCTCTCCGGCGTGAGGACGAACGAAAACTCCCGCTCGTGCTGCGGGGCGTTGACGTCGCCATCGTTGGGACCGGTGTTCGCCTGGTTGCGGAAGTGCCAGCCCTCGAGATATCGGGGGTTGATGCCGCGATACGGTGGTGTGGCAATGCCGGCGAAGTCATCGGCAGGCCGCCCGGCCGAGATCACGCCGATCGTCCAGCCCCAGGCGTCGGGGGTGAGCCGGAACACGAGACCGTCGCCGATCGGCTGCTCGAACGGCGTGCCGCGCACGGCGCGCCCGCGAAAGGTGTCGCAGCGCTCGCCCGCCTGGCGGCGCATCTCGGCGAGGCGCCGGCGATAGACGTCGATGGCGCCGGGGCCGGCGGCGGCCACGGCCTGCTCCATCTCGAGGATCGCCTCGGCCCGCCGGCCGCGCTCTTCGAGGATCGTGGCCACGGCGAAGTACGCGTCGGCGTAGCGCGGACGCTCGGCCACGAGCCGCCGGAGCGCGGTGAGCTGGGAGTCGCGATCGGGCTCGATGACGGCCAGCTCGTAGCGCGGCCAGGGATCGTCGGGCGTGAGCGCCGCGAGCCGCTGGAGCACCTCGCGGCGCAGCGCTTCGAAGCGCGGCAGCGCGTTGGGGTCGGTCCTGGCGTAGGCATAGGCGAGCGTGGCGTAGGCGTCGGCCAGCAGGCGATAGACGGCCGCCGGCTCGGAGTAGCCGGCGTCGAACGCCCGGCGCAGCGCGGCCACGCCGTCCTCGAGCCCCTGGCGCGTGCCGCCCATGCAGTCGCCGCAGTTGTCTTCCACCAGGCGGCGCCCGCGCTCGAAGTCCTCGCGGCCGGGCGCGGCGGCGGCGGCGAGCGCGGCCGCCGCGCCCAGCAGCGCGACGACGACGAGCGCACGGACAGGAACGCGGCCTCCCATCGCCGACTATTGTAACGACGCGGGCGGGACTCTAGCCTGTGCGGGGCCCTGTGCCCCCGAATCTGGTCACTCCGACCGTATCGTTCAAAGACACTGCCGCCGTGACGTAACCTCCCAGACTCGGACGCCGGCGCCCCCAGGAGCCGCTGGCACAGCGAAAAATCGTTGTCCTGTTACGCTCGAGATGAAGGCGCAAAGGAGGGAAGGGCCGCATGCGCACGATTCTCGGCAGCCTGGCGTGTCTTCTCCTGATCGTCGGATGTGGACCCACCCAGGATATGCGGTGGCACAGGCTCATGCTCGCCGGCGAGCAGGCGAACCAGGAGCGGAGACCGCCCGAGGCCGAGGAGGCGTGGCGGAACGCTCTGGCGGAAGTCGAGCAGTCCGGGGCCGCCGATTGGCGTGCTGCGCGGACGCTCCAGCGGCTCGCGCGATTCTACAAAGCTCAACACCGGGACGCGGAAGCCGAGGACGCGTTCCGGCGGGCGGTGGCGATCCGCGAGAAGATTTCACCCCGCGGAGAGCTCACGGCTCGCAGCCTCACCGATCTCGGTCACCTCTACCACGCGCAGGGCCGGTACGGTGAGGCCGCGCTGCTCTACGAGCGGGCCCTCCCCATCGCCGAGGCGAGGTTCGGCCCCACGCATCACAATGTCGAGGTCATCCTCTCGCTGCTGGCCGCTGTCTACGTCAAGGAAGGCAAGTACGAGGTCGCCGATCGGCTCTACCAGCGGCTGCTGGCCAGCGGCGCAAGTCTGACCCGACAGGATCTCGAGAGCCTGGCCTCGCTCTACGAGGCGCAGGGCCGGTATGCGGAGGCCGAGCCGCTCCGCCGGCGTCTCCTGGAGTCCGTGGAGAAGACGGGGCCGCCCAAGCTGATCGCGGAGCGTCTCCTGAGCTACGCGGCGCTCGTGCGGAGGATGGGGCGGTCCGCCGAAGCGGTCGAGATGGAGACACGAGCGCTGGCGATCTTCCCCGCGCTGCCCTTCGCGGCGACGGCCCCGCCCGACATCAAGTTCGACAAGGTCCAGTTCCTCGCGGTGACTCCTCCGCTCGTCCGGAGGATCGGCGGCGGTTTCGTCGAGTTCGAGATGACGGTCACCGTGCGCTATACCCTCCACTCCGTCGAGCGGGCCGCCCTCCAGCTGTCTGCCGTGCGCTTTCAGGCCGCCGGGTGCAGCGGCGCGTGGACGCTCCTGGCCGGCCCCTTGCTCCCGCTGGCTCGTGGCGAAGGCAGCAAGACCACCCCGGTCAGGTGGTTCGCCGGTCCTCTGCCGCCGGGCTCGACCGGCGAGGTCCAGGGTTTTGTGACCATTCGAACCAGCCTGTGGTCCGACCAGGCGAGTCAGCCGAGACGGGGCATCCCCGTGTTCGTCCAGTCCGGCGACCAGTGCTATCCGTTCCAGGCTCCCGACCGGGTCCCCGGCACGACTCCATGATCGCCGGTCTCTGAAGCATCGTCGGTTGGCGGCCGGCCGCGTCATGTTCCTACAGAGGCCGGCTCACCGGCACGATGTGGCCCACAACCAGTGGTGGCCCCAACGGGGTACCACCGCCTTTGGCACGTGCAACTACGCGGAATTCTGAGGGCGCCCTGAGGTCACTGGCCGCCCAACCGGAGGGGATACCGGCAGCACGTCGGTCCCATGGTTGCCCCCCAGCCGTAGAAGAGCTTCACGTGTTCAGCGGCTCCAGCAGCTGGACCAGGTTCCCCTCCGGGTCCTTCAAGGTCGCGATCCGCAGGTTGCCGTAGTCCGTCGGATCCTCGACGAACTCGACCCCGGCGGCCTTCAATCGCTTCCAGTCCGTCCTGACGTCGTCGGTCGCAAGGCCTACCATGTGCCGCGCCGGGTCGGCGTTGCGCCCGTGCACCTCACTGTGCGTCCCCAGCGCGAGCGCCGGCGCCCCCAGCTCGCCGAGCACGACGAACCCTGGGCTCTCGAATCCCACCTTGAGGCCCAGGACGTCCCGATAGAAGGGCAGCAGGTTCTTCACGTCTTCGCTCCAGATGCTCGCTCCGCGCAGTCCCTTGATCATCGCCAGGACTCCTTTCGCAGACGGGGTGCTCAGCTGCCGATCGTCGTCCGGATGCTGCCCAAATGCTCGTCGACGTGGCCGAGGAGGGCGCGCTTGACCATCTCCTCGGCGCTCATGGGGGGGATCCCCGTGAACACGGTGCCGGTCTTCGCGAGCTCGGCATCGGAGAGGCCACGCACGGCCGCGGCCGCGGCGGCGGCCCCCTTCTTGTGGAGCCCGATCGTCTCCGGCTTCGTGCAGCCGGCGAACTCCTTGGCATGCTGGGCGTTCATCTCGTCGAGCATCTGGAGGGTGAAGTGTGGCAGCGCCTGGCCGGTGGCGATCGTCTTGATGATGTGGGTGACCGGCTCGTAGCTTCTGGCGATGTGGTGCGCCGTCACGGCGACCGTCCACTTCTCGGCGGCCGTCGTCTTCTTCCACTCGGCATCGCTCAGCTTCTCGAGAAGAGCCGTGGCCTCCTCCACCTTGGCCTCGAACTGCTTGGCGAACGCTTCTCCCTTGGCTCCCATGGTGTCCTCCTTGGGCTGTTCTTCACTGGATAGACGAACAATGCGCCTCGAGATCGACACGCCCGGCGACACGCCTCGCTCTCCTTAGGTGCTGAAGGAGAGCAGGGAGATGCCGGTGCTCGACACAACGCGCCATGACGTCGTCCATGCGGCCGAGCCGCGGCTTAGACAATCCTCTGGCGCTCATCGCCTGTTTCCTTCCACGATCGATTTCATTCATCCTCTAGTCGATCGCCGAGGCCCGATTTCGACACTGGTGAGAACAATGCATCCCAAATAAGCATACCGACCCTGTTGATCCCCCTCCCCTCGTTCGGCCTATGGGGGGTCGGTTCCGCGATTTGCCTGGTTGCGGGGGCCCGCAACCACCGAAATCGACTCGCCTGCCCTTCGAGGCGGACATCGTCTTATCGCCGAAACCATCACATCTAGTCCCAGAGTCCTTCCACTGACCTCACGACATGGGAATCGGGTGGGAATCCACGCGAGAATGTCGTGGGAACATGGGAATCGGACTCGGTTTTCCCGGGTCCGGGTCCGGTTGGTCGCAAACCTGCAACTGAAGGTTAGGCGCCCGTTCGAACCCGTGAGCAACGCGATATCTGGTAGCCACTAACGGCGGGTCTAGTACCCCAAGAGATCGGCGTCCCGAAACACGCACGGACGCTTCTTAATGATTTGCCGGCCCTTGAGACCAGCGTTTCGTTCAGTAATCACACACCTTGCGCCCCTTCGCCTCCGACTATTCGGTCCGAGTACAGTCAGTCACCCCTTCCAGTGAATCCCGAACATCTCCGGAGTCCGCGTAGACCCTGAGGGAGCAAAGCGCTGAGCGGTTCTTCACCCTTTGTCGCCCCGCGCTTCATCGTTTCGCCCCTCTCAAGTCGATGGTGTCGGCGAGGCAGAAGTACACCCATGGCTCCCCATCGACGGTTTCCTTCTTCAAGAAGAAGGGCCAGTATGGAGGTCGGACCCGCGCCAAGAAGTTGACCGCTGACCAACGCTCCGCCATCACCCGGAAGGCCCCCCGCGCCCGGTGGGGCAAGAAGGAGGGCAAGTCGATAACTCAGTATGCGGGGCCGGTCGAGACAGGCTTCTGTCGCCGGGAGGCTACCGTCGCGTATTACATGCCCAAGTCTGGGCACACGGTCTACGTCTGTGGGGATCATGCCTGGCACATCGAAAGCGGGCCGGGGTGGGAGGAGTTTGTACGGATTGCCGAGAAGGAGGGCCCGTGACCATGCCGAAGATAGCCCAGATCATTCGGGATACCGCCCTGGGTCGGGACTACATCGCGGTGGATCGCAATGGGGGCCTGTGGAGCGGCGAGATAGAGACAGCTGCAAGAGGTGCCGGGGCCCCGTCACGTGCCCGACGTGCCTGCTGAGCAGGACCTCGGGTCGAAGGGATGCGGGCCATTCTGCTGAGATGGGCGTGGACAGCAAAGACCTCGTGCGAGAAGCATTGGACGGACTCTTCCGACGCCGGGCCGAGGCGGAGAGGTTCTACTGTGCGCCCTGCCTGGTCGCGCGGTTCAGCCGGGCGTTCCCGCCGGCCGCGGTGCAGACGGGGGTGGCGGACGCCTTCGAGCGCCCCGGCTCGCTGCGCGTGAAGCTCGGCGGACCGTGCGCGGCCTGCAGGAAGCGGCGCCGCTGCATCGGGGTTTCACGCCCAGGACCATCGGCGCCGCCATGACGTACAGCGTCGTGATGTCGCTGCTCCTCGCGCTCGTCGGCATCGTGCTCTGGATGGAGGGCGGGCCGCATCCGCGCACGTGGGCAGCCTGGCTGCTGCTGGTGGCAATCCTGACCGCCGCAGCCCTGCCGACGCTGCTCTGCCACTTTGTCTGCTAGCCCCGTGGGTGTCTCCAGACGCACGCCCCATCGGGCGTCAGGATCTCCACGTCGGGGTCGGGCTCGAAGTCCTTGGTGCGGCGCGCCGCGGAAGCAGCGTGAGGCCGGGCTTTTCTTGGAGTGGCCGGCATCCTCGTTCTCGCCAAGCCCCTTACCGTGGACGATCTGCAGAAGGCAGTAGGCCAAGCCCTCGGCCCGGGTGATCGGGGACGAGTTGACCCCAGCACGAGCGTCAAGGGGACTCGGCGCCCGCGCAGTGACAGCGACCGCGTGCTGTGAGCTACTTCAGTGTGTTGCGAGACAAATAAGTTCGTACCACTGATGGCCACCGGGCCCCGTGCCAAGGGCAGGTCACCTCGGCTCCCGCCAACTCCCCTTAACTCTTCGTGGTGCAGGGCTGCACCCGGGGGTTGTCGACAAAGAACTGCTTGTTGAGCTCGATGAACTGCTTCGACTGCTCCGGGGTTTCGTCCTCGGTGAAGATCGCCTTCACCGGACACACCGGCTCGCACGCTCCGCAGTCGATACACTCGTCGGGGTGTATGAAGAGCTGATTCGGGCCCTCGTAGATACAGTCGACCGGGCAGACCTCGACACAGGCCTTGTCCTTGACGTCGATACACGGCTCGGTGATGACATACGCCATGGTCATTCCCTCTCTGGTTCTCAGGTTTTTCACGATGACGCCAGGTACCTCCCGAAGCCGCTCCGGCTCCCGCTTCTCGGCCGGCTGGTACCCCGCGCCCCCCGCCGACGCGAAACTCGACGAGCTGGATCGGCATCCCCCTCCAGCATAGAACCCCGATCTTATGCCACCGGAAAGCTGCCGGAGGGGCGGTCCCCCTCGCCGAACAGGAAGGAGAGGAGCACGTACCGCTTCCCGCGCGTCACGGGCAGCGCCTCGTGCAGGTGGGACCCGGAGAACACCACCGCGCCGCCCGCTCCGGGCCGGTAAAGGTACGCCCCGTACTCGGGGAACCGCAGATGCCCGCCCTCGTACCCCTCGTTCAGGTTCAAGGTCAGCGCAAATCTCCGGTGCTCCGTCGACGGACTCAGGTTGTCCCGGTGCGCCCTGAAATGCCCGCCCTCGGCTGCATCGTAGCAGGCGATCTTAAACCCCTCGAACCGCGTCGCCCGGAACGAGAACGCCTTGCGAACTTCCGGCATCACCCGGCGCCCGACCGCGGCGGTCAGGCTTCGCAACAGCTCCGGATCGTCAACCGTGTGGTCCCGCCGCCGCTTCACGTCCGGATCGAGCCCGTCCTCGCGCCGCCCCTCGCGGGTCCGCTCGACGCCGGTCTCGACGCTCCCCTGCGTCTCCAACACGTGGATCAGCCGCAGGCAGGTCTCTAGGTCGAGCGCCCCCGGGATCAGCAGCACCGGCGCTTGACCCGACACCTCGACTGCTCGCTCGCCCGCGTGCCGGGCCGCCGCCCCGCGGAGCTCATCGGGCGGCGCGCCCTCGAGTGCGCGGACGCCGAGCACCCGCAGGTTCGCATCGAGAAGCACGAGCCGGGCGCTCTCGTCGCCGTCACCCAGGAACATGGTCTGCACCGCGCCCTCGCCGTCGACCAGCACCGGGAACGCCCGCTTGCCGTCCCCTCCCCCTGAGGTGACCGCGACCACGGCCGCGTCCGGTCCGACCCACTCTGCGTAGCGGGACACGAGGTCCAGTGACTCGGGCCCGCAGAACACGAGCGCCACCGGCCGTCCTCCCGCGATCCCGTAGAAGCGCGTCGGAACGCCGCGCGACGGCAGGACGAAGTCGGGCGCCCGCTCTCCGGTCTGGATCATGTCACTACTATCCTCGAAAGCGGACCCTCACCGCCGCCGCCCAGCTCACCGCAACAGCGGTGCTCTTGCAGGAAGGCGCCTCTAGTGGGCGGCCCCTCCCCCTCGGGCGAAGCCAGGCGCGTCGGCAGGCACCCGGTGCCCTCACAGTCTACCCGTTACGTCGAGCCTGAGCTGGTGTCCTGGCGGGCGGGGATGCTGCTGCCGCCTGACGCGCACGCTGCAACTCCCGCGCACGGAGCCGACGGGCGGCGCGGCGGAGCCGCTGCACTGCGGTCCTGGTCTTCGAGTGGGTCGCCATTCTAGTCTCCTCTCCTCTTCCCCTAAGCGAGCCAGCGAGAGTGGGATGTTCGACCGACTACTCGATCACGCCCGAGCTGCGGGGCGGTCGTGGCAGCGGGCTCGACGCCAAGTCCGACGGCCGCGGGCATCGGGCTCATCGGCGGAGCCGCACAGGACCGGCACTTCTCTCCCTCTTGCCCGAACCCTCTGGTCCTGAACCGTCACCCGTCAACGCCAAGTGCCAGGGGACGCATCGCAGCCTTCACGAAGATCACCAGCAGTCCTTGCTTTGCTGCCCTCTTCAACTCAGGAGGAACAGGCGGGATCTCGGGGGCAGAAGGCAAGGGCGCTTTACTTGTCCAGGCTCACGTTAAATGGCGAACGAATGCCTGGCAAGGTCGACCGACTTCAGCGCACATTAACGCGAATAGTACGCCGTTTGGTTTGATTCATAGTCCCCATTGGTGCATATATTGTAGATCACCTTCGTTGGCCCGAACGCTCGTGCCCAGAACATAATCAGCCAGAGGGAACACCACATTGAAATTCCTGTCCGGGTATCGGTGATGCAAGCAGTGATGTCGGGCCAGAAACTTATAGACCGGCCAGGTGCTGAAGACCCTCTGCTCCGGCTTGTGCATCTCGAGATGAAGTTTGTTCCACGCCCAGTGATGAAAAGTCATCCCCGCCACGAAGACCGCCGCCCCCTGCCAGGAGACTAGCGCAATCAGCGCCGCAAACGGGATCGCCTTGATCGGCGCCTTGCGCACCGTCAGCCGTATCTCCTTGTCTTCACCAGGCGCGACCGGTTCATCGCTGAATATCTTGGAGTAATGCTGGTGATGCCCAAGAGCGTGAGCCTCAAATACGCGCTTGAAGGACGCCGTATGCGCACTGAGGAAGTTCTTTCTGTGCATCAGCTTGCTGTGCACCTGGTGCTCGATAAAGGACATCAGAATGCACGAGAACATGAACCAGCCACCAATCTCCAAGAGAAACATCAGATCTCCTTAGCCCTGAATTGCGGCTCTACGCCACCCGAACGCACCAGTACTCGGCACGTGCCAACCGGGATTCCCGGACTTCTCCCTAGCCGCCGTCGTGGCGCTGAACTGGTGGATCATCCCGTCGCTCAGCCTTCATGGGTTCAAATCAAGGCTGGATATGCTGATTGCTACACGGTGCCGAAACGCTGCTGGATCGGCCTCCGCGCCTCAACGCAGATGTCTACCGTTGGACTCGCGATCAGCTTGCGCGCGTCGTGCTGGCTCTGGCTGTAGCATGAGCACGTCGGCGCGCCCCGCCGTCATGGCCCCAGCGGGGTCAGGCCGCGTGGCCAGCCGGGAGGCGATCACTTCGTCCACGATCCGGTACTCCTTGGCCTGCTCGGCCGTCATGAAGAAGTCGCGGTCGGTGTCTCGCTGGATCTTCTCCATGGACTGCCCAGTGTGGTGCACGAGGATCAGGTTCAGCTCCTCCCGCATCCGCAGGATCTCGCGCGCCTGGATGTCGATGTCGGTGGCCTGCCCTTGCACGCCGCCCAGCGGCTGGTGGATCAGGATGCGGGCGTGGGGCAGCGCGAAGCGCTTGCCCTTGGTCCCCGCCGACAGCAGCAGCGCGCCCATCGAGGCCGCCTGCCCCATGCAGATCGTCGAGATGGCCGGCTTCACGTACTGCATCGTGTCGTAGATCGCCAGACCCGCCGTCACCGAGCCGCCGGGCGAGTTGATGTAGAAGTAAATGTCTTTGTCCGGGTCCTCCGCCTCCAGGAACAGCAGCTGGGCGATGACCAGGTTGGCGATCTCGTCCTCGATATGGGTCGGGAGGAAGATGATCCGCTCCTTGAGGAGGCGGGAGAAGATGTCGAACGCCCGCTCGCCCCGCGCCGTCTGCTCGACCACCATCGGAATCAGCGCCATCGGGCCCCTCCGTGCCACCTTCGCCAGGAGCATCCCATGTTTCGCATCCTGGTGGGCCCACACCGTACACCCTCCCGGGTCCACACGCGTGAATACTACGAACAGGGGGAGTGCCTTCAGGGTCTCCCCGGAGAAAGGGGCACCGTAGTTCGATTCGCCAGCCCTTGTCCGCCCGTTTCCCGGATGCACTCGCTGACCACGATGGATGACCCCGGGGATGAGGGTTGGGGCTTCTCGAATCAACGGGCGGCCGACGCCCTCAGCCGGCGGCCGGTCAAGAACGGCGCGATGGCACGCCGCACCGCCCGGTCCGCCGACTGATACTCGTCAAAGATCGCGACCGGGGCATTGATCAAGGCCCGCTGCGCGACGATGTCCCCGGAAGGGCCCCGGCGGAGCCAGAGGCTCTGGCCGGCCTCCGCGCCACAGTCGACGAGATGGGTACCGGGGTCGACCCCCACGGCCTGGCAGCAGAATCGGCCCGCGGAGCTCTTCCACGCCAGCGTAGGGCCCAGGAGGAGAAAGCCCGCGTGGTGCTCCGCTTGGTCGGTGTACTGTCGGATCACGGCGGCCGCCAACATCAGCTCCAGCAGGGCGCGATGCTGAGGGGTCGGGACTTCGTGGAGCGACGGGTAGACCCGGGTCATGGCCTCCCAGGCCTGCCCCTGCGCGCGGTCAGCTCGCTGGGCAAGCCCCGTGGAGGTCAGGGCATAGCCCCGGCCAGACTTCACGACGAGCCCGGCAGCTCGGAGGTGGCCGAGATGGCGGTAGAGGCTTCCACGCGGCAGCGGGCCGACGAGGGCGGCGGCGGGTTGAGGCTCAGCGGAGAGGTACTCGAGAATGGTCCAGTCGACCGGACTTAGCGATCGCATGCGACCCTCCGCGAGTGTCCGGATTCATCCAGCTTGGCTCGC
>WNFC01004254.1_pt1 | contig 15557 bp, 10 predicted proteins | sample 5400541 | NCBI WGS metagenome assembly WNFC01 (sample SAMN13153342, study PRJNA577476) | soil metagenome | isolation source: 120 cm saprolite under Douglas fir tree site 2 hole 2 replicate 1 | place: USA:California | collected 2015-04-18
TATTTGATCCGCCCAACACACAGACGCGCAGGACGATACTCCTTGATTGAGACAGCCTTCGCATCGAGTCCGGCGGCCACGCAGAGACGCTTCCAGTCCTCCACGACGAAGCTGCGGCGGATCGACACTGCCCCATCATTCTTGACGAACGGATGCCAATTCGTGAACCGCGCCAACAGGCGAAAGAGGTGATACGGCACCGCCTTGCGATGGAGATCGTTAACGAACCAGCCGCATCGCGTCGTCCGCTCCGCCCACTGAAGAAACTGCACAATCTGCGGATCGGTCAGGTGATGGGTCAGGAGCGAACAGATCACGACGTCGATATTTCCCATCACGGCGTTGGAGAGTGCGTCGCCGACGATCCATTCAATTCGCTGGTCGATCCGCTGCGCCGGCGGTGTCGCCTCTCTCGCGGCGCGAATGGCGTCGGGGTTCACATCGATGCCGGTCAGCGCAACCGGAACTCCGCGCTTCGCCGCCCACGCATCGATCCGCCGCAGCATATCGCCATCGCCACAGCCCACATCCACCACGCGCAACGGCCCCGCCGCTGGCGGATGAGCCGCGATCAACTCTTCCAGCCACAAAATTGTAGGTCGATAGGCAAACGTTAGCCGGTTGACTCGTGCGATGTCATGCAGGCATCCGCGCAGCTCCTCATAGCTGCATGGCTGATCCATCATCTCGACCAGCTCCGCGCGGTGCGACAGATCGACCCCGGCAGACGGCGGCGGCGCTCCTCTCCCAGAAGAAAAGGCACGAGGATTTTCGGGAGGTCGCATCGGAGGAGACGGGATGGATTTCGCAGGCACGTAGACTCGGACAAGTATAGCGGCTTGAGACTAAGCCCTTCCAAGAAGGCATGCGCTTCTGTCGTTTGCAGCAGAAGCGTCGGAACGATCAGCCCTGGATCGACTCCGCGCGTTCGGAGTACCCGGAAATCTCCGATGCCCGTGCCTCGGCGTAGGCAGCAGCTCCCAGCAGCGCGCAGGTGTCGTCGAGGATAACGCGAACAGGAATCGACTGCAGCAGCGGTGACAGCCGTCCCTTATCCAGAAACGCCTGAAGGAACATGCCGTTCTTCAGCGTCTTCAATATCTTAGGAGCGATCCCGCCGCCGAGGTAGATGCCGCCCGTGGCCATCACCTTCAGCGCGATGTTTCCTGCCTCCGCGCCATACGCAGCCGAAAAGGTCTTCATAGTCTCAAAGCAAAGCGAGCTCGAACCATCTTCGGCGCACTGGCCGATAACGGCGTTGGGGTCCTCCGCCAGCATGCGGTCATGAAGCCACCCCGGCTCGTTGATCTTTTCGACGTCGCGAAGAAAAGCGTAGATGTTCTTGATCCCAAGACCGGAGACGACGCGCTCCCAGCTCACGCGCCCTTTAAGCGTACCGCGCAGATATTCGAGCAGAGCGATCTCGCGGTCGCTCCGCGCGGCAAAGTCGCAATGGCCGCCCTCGGAGGGAATCGGCCGGTGCCGGTTGCCGTCCCAGATAAGCAGCGCCTCGCCAAGGCCCGTGCCTGCCGCGATCAACCCGGCATGCCCGCTCGCATCCGGGTCGCCACTGTGCAGCTCAAAAATGCTCTCGGGTGCGAGCTCCGGGATACCGTACCCGTTCGCTTCCAGGTCATTGATCAAAAAAATGTGCGGAATCCCAAGCGATTTCTCGAGGTCGCGCTCGTCCAGCGTCCAGGGAAGGTTCGTCAGCTTCAGCCGCCCATCGCGAACCGGGCCCGGACAGCCGAAGCATGCCGCGACAATCTTATCCCTGTCACCGGCGGCAAGGAATTCATTCACCACGTCGTCGAGGCTGGCAAATTCGTGTGCCGGAAACTTCTGATCGCGGACCGGCTGCAACCGGCCATTGGCGAAGTTGTACAGTTCAAGGTGGACCTTGGTCCCTCCAACATCACCAGCAAGGATCATCTACGTGAGCTCCAGAGTACCCGTGGAATCGGAATCTTTCGGTGCTGGCAGCTTAGCCGCTACCGCCCGATCGAGCAAGAGCGTAAGCCGTCCGCTCGCCGGACGAATGATCTGCGACGGGTACGTCTCCGGCTGATACGGACCGAGAAAGACGTCATGCAGCACCTGCGCCTTCTCCTCGCCCTCGATCAGGAACGCCACCTCCCTGCCCTGATTGATCACCGGCCAGGTCAGGGTAATGCGCCACGCATCCTTCTGCGGAACATGGTTCGGCACAACGATGTGACTCATCTCGCTCAGGGCGTCGGTATGCGGAAACAACGACGCAGTATGGCCATCGTCTCCAAGGCCAAGCAGAATGAGGTCGAAGGTAGGGGTCTGGGCGCCTTCGAGCTTGAAGGTATTGCGAATCACCGACTCATACCGTGCCGCCGCGACCTCCGGCTCGAGCTCACCCTCCATCCGGTGAACCCGCTCCGCCGCCAGCGGCACCTTCGAGAGGAGCGCCTCCTTCGTCATCCGATAGTTCGACTCGGGGTCGTCCGGTGGCACGCAGCGCTCGTCAACCCAGTAGAGCTCGATCCGATCCCATGGCACCTGTTTCAAAAACGCCTCCGCAGGATCGGCCAGCAGCTCAAACATCGACTTAGGCGTCATCCCACCCGAGATCGCGACACGGGCTATGCCGCGATCCGTAGCAGCCTTCAACGCGACATCCAAGAAGAACCGCGCAGCCGCCCGGGCGGTGGCCGCAGGTGTTGGCAAGACGCGGTAGGTGACGGTGACTGGCCGAGGCATAGCGTCCTATCTGTAGAGGATTAAAGTTTGCGCCACTTGCGTCCATCGCTCTTCATCAGAGCATCGGCTGTCGCAGGCCCCCAGGCGCCTGCAGCATAGTTGGGAAGATCGCGAATCGGATCGTTTGCCCAGGCGTGCAGGATCGGAGTCATCAAAGCCCACGTCGCTTCCACGCCATCGCGATGGGCAAACAGCGTCGCATCGCCAAACATCGCGTCGAGCAGCAACCGCTCATACCCATTCGCCGAGGACTTACCGAAGGCCTGGGCATAGCTAAAATCCATATTTACCTTGCTGATGGTCATCGTCGGCCCTGGAACCTTGGCTCCAAACTGCAGCGTAATCCCCTCGTCCGGCTGGATCCGCATGGAGAGCACGTTAGGCCGGATGCCTTCGCCGCCCTTGCCTTGAGCATCCTTGAAGAGCAGCTGCGGCGGCAGCTTGAACTGGATGCTGATCTCGGTGACGCGCCTCGCCAGCCGTTTGCCCGCGCGAATGTAGAAAGGAACTCCAGCCCAGCGCCAGTTATCGATTTCGAGCCGCAGCGCAGCATAGGTTTCGGTCTGCGAACGCGGATGGACGCGGTCCTCCTGCCGATACCCCACAACGGGCTTTCCATCGACGGCCCCGGGCCCATACTGCCCACGCACCGTATCGGCCGGATGAATCGGCTGAATGGCCTTCCACACCTTCACCTTTTCGGCGCGCACTGCATCCGCTTGAAATGAAATCGGGGGCTCCATCGCCACGAAGCTCAGCAGCTCCATCACATGGTTCTGCACCACGTCGCGAAGCGCGCCAGCTGTCTCGTAGAACGGCCCGCGGCCTTCGATGCCGATGTTCTCCGCCGCAGTAATTTCGACATGGTCGATGTAGTTGCGGTTCCACACATTCTCGAAGATGCCGTTCCCGAAACGGAATACCAGGATGTTCTGCACCGTCTCTTTGCCGAGGTAGTGATCGATGCGGAATATCTGGTTTTCGTCGAACACCTTATTGACTTCATTGTTCAACGCCTTGGCGGACTCCAGATCGTGGCCGAACGGCTTCTCGATGATGATGCGGACCCAGTTCTTGCCGTCGCCGCAGTCCCTGGGTCTGGCCATGCAATGCTCGCCCAGATATTTGATGATGTCCGAGAAATACTCCGGCGCGGTTGCAAGGTAGAAAAGACGATTTCCCATGGTGCCGTACTTCGCATCGATCTCGGCGAGCATCTCCTTCAGCGAATCATAGCCGGCAGGGTCATCGAAGGTCATCGCGTGGTACTGTATGCGGCTGACGAACTGATCGAGCTTGGGGTCGTCCCTTTCGACATCGCCACCACTGAGGATGCCCTCTTTCATGTCCTGGGCGAAGGTCTTCTCAAGCGGTCGCCGGGCAACGCCGACGACCGCGAAGTCCTTGGGGAGCAGATCCGACTGCTCCAGGTGATAGAGCGCCGGCAGAAGCTTGCGCTTGGTCAGGTCGCCCGAAGCCCCGAAGATCACAACAATGCATGGATCGGGCGTGCGCTCCGGCTGCGCAGTGGCGGGCGCGGTCGCGGTGGCGGTGGCGGTGATTTCTGTGGTCGGCATATCGATACCCTCTCGTGCTTTGTTAGCATTTCGCTGTACTGACAGCTATTAATCCTGCGACTTCTTCACATCGTGACCGCCAAAGGCGCCGCGCATAATGGAGATCATGCGATCGGTAAAATTATTCTCCTCACGCGAGCGCAGCCGGCGGATCAGCGACTCGGTAATCACCGGCGCGGAGATATTCAGGTCGATCGCCTCGGTCACCGTCCAGCGGCCCTCGCCGGAGTCCGGAACGAACGCCTCCAGACCGTCCAGCTTAGGATTCTTCGCCAGCGCATCCGCGGTCAAGTCCAGCAGCCAGGAACGCACCACCGAACCCTTCTGCCATATCTTCGAGATCTGCGGCAGGTCGAGGTTTAGCGGCGTCTTCGCGTGCATAATTGAGAAGCCCTCCGCATACGCCTGCATCATGCCATATTCAATTCCGTTGTGCACCATCTTGACGAAGTGCCCGGCGCCCGAAGGCCCTACACGCCCCCATCCTTTATCCTTAGCCGGAGCCAGCGTCTCGAAGATTGGCGTGAGCCGTTCGACCGGCTCCTTGTCGCCGCCAATCATCAGGCTGTATCCCTCTTTCAGTCCCCACACGCCGCCCGATGTGCCGCAATCCACAAAATGAAAACCCTTGTTCGTCAACTCGGCGTGGCGGCGCTGGGTGTCCTTGTAGTTGGAGTTGCCTCCATCGATGAAGGTGTCTCCCTTCTCCATCAGGGGCTCGAGCCTCGCGATCGTCTGGTCAACCGGATCGCCCGACGGCACCATGATCCAGACAGCGCGCGGCGCAGCAAGATTCTTCACCAGGTCCACAAGCGAGTTGACGCCCAACGATCCCGTCGCCGTCAACTTCGCGGTCGCGTCTTTGTTGAAGTCGAAGCCGACGACCTTGTGTCCTGCAAGACGCAGGCGTTCCGCCATGTTGAAGCCCATCTTGCCGAGTCCAATGATTCCCAATTCCATGCAGTGTTTCCTTCCTTATTTTGTGCTGTGTAGGTAATTCAAATCTGTCTGCTTTCACGATTCAAGCGGACACGGCCTCTGTTTTCAAACTTGTCATACAACGCGGGAGTTCATTCACCCTCCGGAAAATCCGCGCCGAGGGTGACTTGTTCCCATGCTGCAATCTCTTTCTCCCAATTAGCAAGTTTGCTGCTGAGCCGCTGCAGAGCGCTCGCGCCAAGCAGCAGACGCAGCGGAGGATTTGGCGACTCAACGACCTGCATCATCGCATGCGCCGCGCGAAGCGGATCGCCCTTCTGCTTCCCCGCGTTTTCAGCGAAGTACTTGCGCATGTTGCCTGCAGTCTGGTCGTAGTCGGCGATGCGGGTCTTCGCAACCACGCCAGAACGGCCTAAAAAGTCGGTGCGAAACGGTCCCGGCTCAATAATCGTTACATGAATGCCCAGCGGCGCGACCTCGGCAGCCAGGGCTTCGGATATCCCCTCGACCGCAAACTTCGTGGCGTTGTAATAGCCCATGCCGGGGCTGGCGACTACCCCGCCGATCGAAGAAAGATTGAGAATATGGCCACTTCGCTGCTTGCGAAGATGCGGCAGAAAAGCGCGTGTCACCCGCAGCAGCCCAAAGACGTTAGTCTCGAACATCGGCATGAACTCTGCCTCGGAAACCTCTTCGATCGCACCCGCGACGCCATAGCCTGCGTTATTCACCAGAACATCCACCCGCCCGAACTGTGCGAACGCCTGCGTCACCGCCGAATCCACCTGACCGGCGTTGGTCACGTCGATTGCAAGCGCCTTTGCCGTCTGCGGATACTTCGCTTCGAGATCGGCTACCTTGTCGAGCTTTCGCGCTGTCGCAACAACCTTGCCGCCTGCCTTCAAGACTTCTTCGGCGAGCACCCGGCCGAAACCGGTAGAGGCTCCAGTAATGAACCAGATGCGGTCCTTACCGGCGGAAACGTGAGCGGGAGTGGAAGTGGTTGTCATATCGATATAGGACGCGCAGAATCCGGTTACGATGCAAGCCTTGAGATTGCCCTTTTGTAACGATCGCCGTACAACTTGCTGACTTCTATAACGCCTTGATCACTCGCAATCAAAGCAAACGACGCCATCTTCAAAAACAGTCCGTGCTCCACAACCCCGGGGATGCCTCGGATATCCGCCGCTGTCTTCGCAGGATCGGTGATTTCACCGCACGAACAGTCGAGGATGAAGTTGCCTTCGTCCGTGATGAATTTGGCGCCATCCGGACGATAGCGAAGCTTTGGGTTAAGGCCAAACGCATCAAGCTTTCGAGCAACGACAGGCAAGGCCATCTGAATCACTTCGACGGGTAGCGGAAAACGGCCAAGTTGATAGACCAGCTTACTCGAGTCGGCGATAACGATAAACTTCCGCGAAGCGCTCGCGACGATCTTCTCGCGCAACAGCGCGCCGCCGCCGCCTTTGATGAGAGCGAGGCCGGGGCCTACTTCATCGGCGCCATCGACAGCCAGGTCAAGCACGGGGGAGTCGTCGAAGGTGATGATGGGAATGGAGAGCGACTCAGCGAGTTGCCGGCTGGCGGTCGAGGTCGCGATGCCGCGCACGCGCAGTCCCTGCTTTACGCGCTCGCCGAGCTCTTGTATGAACATTCTCGAGGTACTGCCGCTGCCAAGTCCCAGCAGCATTCCGTCCTCGACAAACTCCACAGCCCGCCGAGCCGCCATCCGCTTTGCTTCGTCCTGTGTCATGGCCTTCCTGTCGCCATCCAAAAAGCCATTTACTTTTTGACCAGCTTCTTCGCCTGCTCGACCACATGCGCGACATTGATGCCCAGCTTGTCGAGCGCGATGGCGCCCGGAGCGGAAGCGCCAAAGCGGTCCAGTCCGATGACACCGCCGTTGTGGCCGATGTACTTGTACCAACCCAAAGTCGCGCCCGCCTCGACTGCCAGCTTCGGCGTGACTTCGGGCATCAGGCTGGCCTTATATTTGTCGCTCTGCTCGTCGTAAATCTTGAAGCTCGGCATCGAGACCACGGTCGCGTTGATGCCCGCGGCCTTCAACTCCTCCGCGGCCTTAACAATCACTGAAACCTCAGAGCCGGTCGCAATCAGAATGATGTCCTTGCCGTTCGACGAGAGCTCGTATGCGCCCTTCTTCGCGCCAGCCTGGGCAATCGCTGCATCGAGCACAGGCAGGTCCTGCCGGGAAAGCGCCATGAAGCTCGGGCCTTTTCTCTCCAACGCAAGCTGCCAGCAGGCCGCAGTTTCATTGGCGTCGGCGGGACGAAAATCAGTGAAATGCGGAATCATTCGCAGACTCATGATGTGCTCGATCGGCTGGTGGGTGGGTCCATCCTCACCTAGTCCAACGGAATCATGCGTAAAGACGAACAGCGAGTGCACACCCATCAATGCAGACAGACGGAGCGCCGGGCGGCAGTAATCCGTGAACACGAAAAACGTCGAGCCGAAGGGAATCAGTCCGCCATGCGCGGCCATCCCGTTCACCATCGCCATCATGCCGAACTCGCGCACGCCGAAGAAGACGTTGCGGCCCTTCGGGTCAACATGAAAGCTCGGAGAATCTTTGAAGATCGTCTTGGTTGAGGTGGTCAGGTCGGCCGCGCCGCCAAACAGCTCGGGAACGACATTTTCAATCGCCTGCATCACAGTCTGCCCGGCGTTGCGTGTCGCTATTGGCTTCTCGGTCGGGAACGTCGGAATCTTCTTCTCCCAACCATCGGCGAGCTTCGCCTTGACGGTGCGCTCGAACTCCGCCGCCGGCTCGGGATAGGCCTTTTTGTACTCCGCAAACTCATCGTCCCATGCCGCACGGGCGTCCTTGCCACGCAGTTTGATCGTGCCCCAGTTCGCGCGCGCCTCCTCGGGAACAAAAAAGTTCTTGTCCTCCGGCCAGCCGAGATTCTTTTTGGTTGCCTTCACGTTCTCTGCCCCAAGCGCCTCGCCGTGCACCTTGTTGGTCCCTGCCCTGGGGCTCCCGTAGCCGATTACAGTCCGGACCCGAATCAGCGAAGGCTTCGCCGTCTCCGCCTTGGCCGCAAGAATCGCCTTCTCGATCGCAACCAGATCGTTGCCGTCTGGAACATGCTGCACATGCCAGTGATACGCCTCAAACCGCTTCGTCACATCTTCCGTGAAGGAAAGCTCCGTGGGGCCATCGAGCGAAATGAGGTTATCGTCATAGAACACAATCAGCTTGCCCAGACCAAGCGTACCGGCCAGCGAAGCCGTCTCATGCGAGATGCCTTCCATCAGGTCGCCGTCACCACACAGCACGTACGTGTGGTGGTCGACGATGTTGTAGGTGTCGCGGTTATACACCGCCGCCAGATGTTTCTCCGCAGTCGCTATCCCCACCGCCATGCCGAACCCCTGGCCCAGCGGACCCGTCGTCACCTCAACCCCCGGCGCCTCGCCATACTCGGGGTGGCCGGGAGTATGCGATCCAAATTGCCGAAATTGCTCCAGCTGCGACATCGGCATGTCATAGCCAGACAGATGCAGTGAACCATACAGCAGCGCCGACGCGTGGCCGTTCGACAGCACGAAACGGTCCCGGTCGATCCACTTGGGATCAGACGGATCGTGCTTCATGATCTTGTGATACAGCAGGTACGCGATCGGGGCGCAGCCAAGCGGAGCGCCAGGATGGCCCGACTTGGCCTTTTCAACGGCGTCGACAGCAAGAAAGCGGAGTGCGTTGATGGAAAGCTGATCTATTTCATGCTGCTTCAAATCCTGCTGTTCGCTCATTCTTTTCCTTTGCTCCGTCAAGAGAGGCGACGCGCTTCGCGACGCTGAATCTCGATAATTTGGTCGATCTATGACAGTGTACTAGTCCAGCGCGGCTCCCTGCATCTCTGCACCATCATGGTTGCATCGACATTCTGTGAGCCGGATAACCCTACTTGGTAGATTCAGGCGGAGAGATAACGGACACATCAATATTTCTGCCCAGCCAGCGTTCCTGCTTGTCCTCCCCAGGCCAAGCCAGGGTAAATAGGATGTGTCCCGTCTGGTCCGGGGCTGTAGAGATATCCACAAATGAACCCGGATACCCGACCGAATGTGCCTGCGCCGAGAGCGTCGTCGCCCAGTTGTCAAACGTATAGACAACACGAAAATGCTCGCGGTCGACGATGCGCAGCGTGTATCCGGAAAAAATCCTGGACACAGGCCGGGTTACCTCGAAGATCTCGATGTGGTTGGTAAAGGTTCGCCTTCCCGCTGCGACCCCGTAACGTTCCTCCACAACCGCGATGCGGTCAAAGACCCGCTTATCCGCAGCCGACCGCAGCAGCTTCAAATACTCCGCGTGCGCCCACACCAGCGGTTGCGCCGAACCCGCCGGACGGCCACAGTACATACCCTTCGACGGAATATCGTTGTAGTCCCAAATCTGTTCGGGCAGCATCCCACCCGTCGAACTGAACTGCTCGATGGCCTTGACAAGCGAGCTGTAGTCTTGACCGGCGCACAGCTCGTAGTGTCCGCGCTCGCCTGTCAGAATCGGCCACGCGCGCCCCTGACCCGAACCATCGTAGGGGTCGCCATTTTTCTTCTGACCATACCCATCGTGGTTGTAGCGCCGCCAGCAGTCGCCGAACGGCGTCTCGATCTTCAGACAATGATCGACCACCTTCAGCGAATCGACGATCAGCGGATCGTCGGCGCGGCGAATGCCGTACCGCACCAACTCCAGAAAACCCGCGTCGATCACCTCGCGAGCCTCGAAGTCGGACTTCTCTCCCGTCTCGCGGTTGTTGATGTGAATCCAGCCCTGAGGAAGCTGGGGGTTGTAAAACGGCTCACCCTCGCACGGCGGACGTATCCGCATGTAGTGATACTTCACCTCGGGGAGCAGCACCCCTTCCGTCGTCGTGGTCCACTCATCCAGGTGCGCTTCGATCCAGTCCGCATACGTCTCCAGATAGCTGCCCAACTCCGTCGCCTGGTGGGCGCGGGCAATATCAGCCGCGCACACCAGCGCCGAAATCACAGCGGCCAGCGTCGATGGGGAATATCCCGCGGTTTCCTCCCACCGCTCCTGCTGCGTTACCGGAGCATAACGAACCAGAAACGCCGCCGCACGTTCAACAAACGGAAAGATGTCGAACTCTCCCAGCCCATTCATCTTCCACAGCCGCCACGCCAGCATGATCGGAAACGCAACTTCATCCAGCTGAATTCCTGTCCAGTACGGTGTGCCGTCGATCCAGAAGTTCTGCGCAAAGCTGCCGTCCGTCCGTTGCGTACAAGCCAGATACACCAGCGCGCGCATCGCCGTGTCCGTACGCCCGCTTGCCAGCAAGGCGGTGGCGGTCTGCACCATGTCGCGCGTCCATACCAGGTGGTAGCCGCCGAGATCCGTGTCTCCCTTCGAATTCCCCCACGGAATCGACGCCGACGCGATAAACGCCCCCGAATACGTCTTGTCCTCATGCGTCAGCAGCACGTTATGGCTGATCCGCATTAGTTTGCCGCCGTCTTTGGACGCAGAAGACAGTTTCGGTGAAACCGACCGGGTCCACTGCAGCAGGAAGCGCCGCTGGTGCTCCTCATACGGCGTCGCCAGCGTCTGCATCATCTGCGCAATCGCAGCATGGTTCCCATCGCCAAACGAGATCGCAATGGTGAACTCGCGATGCAGCGCCACATCGATCTCCCCCATCACAGCGATATTGCCGTCCAGCGCCTGGCCGAACTGCCAGGTCATCTTCATGTCGACACACAAGTCCTGGAAGCCGTCGCTGGTTCCTACATATCCGCATGAGGAACGGCTGAAGCCGCAATCCGCTCCCATGGCCAGCACGGTTTCGCCCTTCCACGCCAGCAGGCAGCGCTTTCCCGCCACATCGATCGATCGCGCCGAGTTGCCCGCCCCGCCGCCGTTCAGATGCGGCGCCAGCAGCGCATAGCATTTCAGCCGCGACAGAATCGCCTCGTCCCCGCTGATCTTGACGTTCATCAACACCACCGGATGGTGCGGGTCGCTGATGAACTCCTTCGTCACCGTGTACCGCCCCTTCCGGTCGCTGGCCGTAACCCGGACCGCAGGGGCGCTGCTCTCGATGTAGTGAAAGTCATACGCCAGATGGCGCTTCTCTTCATGGAAGAAGGTCTCGCCATCGGAGAACAGCAGTTCCATGTCGCGCGTCTGCGGACGGTCGATTGTCGGATAGTAGATCTCGTTCAACGTGCCGTGCGAGACCGTAAACCAGACTCGGCTGGAAGCCGCATACGCTGTCGACACCGCGTCCTTCTCGCTCGAGGTCCAGCGAGGGTCTACACCAGGGGCCCCAAATGCGGGTCCATCGTCTTCCAGCCAGCGGTAGGCAGCAGCACTCAGATCGCTCATTGCAACCATTAGAGCGCAGATTTTTGGGAATGGTTACATTTCCGTCGCAAATGAACGATGAATGCTCAGGTGCGCTATGATTTTCGAGGTTGCGCTGTCTTTTCAAATGCATCGCGCAAACCCGGCTCGGCATCGAACCAAAGACCAAGAACCAGCGGTCAGGACGCTTCTGGCTGACACAAACGAACGACGACAGGAGAACTACCGTGGCCTACGAACTACCACCTCTGCCCTACGATTACGCTGCGCTTGAGCCCCACATCGACGAAGCGACGATGAAGCTTCACCACGACAAGCACCACCAGGCCTACGTCACCAATCTCAACGGCGCAGTAGATAAACACCCCGATCTCGGCAAGAAGTCACCCGAGGAGCTTCTCAAGGACCTCGCCGGCATTCCCGAAGACGTGCGCAAAGTTGTGCAGAACAACGGCGGCGGCCACGTCAACCACACCATGTTCTGGCTGATCATGAAGCCCAAGGGCGGAGGCGACCCCTCAGGCGACATCGCCGCCCAGATCAAGGCCGACTTCGGCGACTTCGAATCCTTCAAGAAGCTCTTCAACGAGACCACCGCCAAGCAGTTCGGCTCCGGCTGGGGCTGGCTCATCTTCAAAGCCGGCAAGCTCGCCATCGTAACCACCGCCAACCAGGACAATCCCATCTCGCAGGGCAGCTACCCCATCCTCGGCAACGACGTCTGGGAACACGCCTACTATCTCAAGTACCAGAACCGCCGCCCCGACTACCTCGCGGCCTGGTGGAACACCGTCAACTGGGACGAGGTCAACAAGCGCTTCGCCACTGCGAAGAGCTACAAGTAACCCCGAAAAAAGAAAGCCGCGTGTCCCATTCGCAAACGGGCGGCTACCCAATCGGGTGGCCGCCCGTTTGCAGGCTCATCGCAATGTTCTCTCCGGATTCGCAAGTGGCTTTTCCCTTCAGGGGTGTCCAGAAGGGACATTTCTCTTTTGCATCGACCCGCATGGAACGCCGATCGCGACGAACGCAATTGGATGCCGTGCGCGCATAACCATGAAGCGTTCACTTTGTGACAAGCCCTCTTCTCGCCATCTGAGATAAGTTCCGAATTGCCCGTGACTCGCGAGCAATCCCGCGAGGCTCAGACTATTTCCGTGCGGAACTACCAGTTCTACCAGTATTCCGGGCGGCAGGGTGCTTGTAGACTCCTCCCGTCTGCTCTACCGGCTGCGCGTGCCCGCCAATGTGCCCGCGAAAGGACACAACAATGAAAAACATCGTGACGAGTTCCAACAATAGTCCGACCGCTTCCAACGGCGAATCGAAACACGTCCAGCGTGAGGTCTTACCGATTCCGGATAAACCCTACGCCGGATTTGTTGCGTATGACGCCAGGGACCCGAATTCGAAGTTCCCGCCCATCGAACCGCTGCGGCCGCCGCCGGGCGCACCGAACGTTCTTGTCGTGCTGCTCGATGATGTGGGCTTCGGAGCATCCAGCGTATTTGGAGGCCCATGTCAGACCCCCACCGCAGAACGACTCGCTGCGGGGGGATTGCGCTACACGCGATTCCACACCACAGCGCTTTGTTCTCCGTCGCGCGCGGCACTGCTGACCGGCCGCAATCACCACACGGTCGGTATGGCCGGTTGCACCGAGCTTGCGACATCGGCTCCGGGCTACAGTTCAATCCGACCCAATTCGATGGCACCGCTGCCGGAGATCCTTCGGCTGAATGGCTACTCGACCGCGCAGTTCGGCAAGTGTCATGAGGTCCCGGTGTGGGAAACGAGCCCGGTTGGGCCTTTTGATCGTTGGCCGACGGGCTCGGGGTTTGAATACTTCTACGGTTTTGTCGCGGGCGAGACCAACCAGTGGTATCCGTCGATTCACGAGGGCACCAAAGTCGTCGCTCCGCCCAAAACACCAGAGGAAGGCTACCATTTCCTGGACGACATGACTGATCGCGCGATTGCGTGGGTTCGCCAGCAGCGCCTGCTCGCGGGCGACAAGCCATTTTTCATGTATTTCGCACCCGGCGCTACGCACGCGCCGCATCATGTGCCAAAGGAATGGGCGGATAAGTACAAAGGGAAGTTCGATCAAGGCTGGGACAAGTTGCGCGAAGAGACCTTTGCCCGGCAGAAAAAGCTTGGCGTGATTCCGGACGATTGCGACCTCACGTTGCGCCCACAGGAGATCCCCGCATGGGATGCTGAAACGCCGGAACTCCAGCGCGTACTCGCGCGCCAAATGGAAGTGTACGCCGGCTTCCTTGAGTTTACCGACCATCATGTCGGCCGGCTGATCGATATGCTCGACAAACTCCAAGCGCTCGATGACACGGTCATCTACTACATCATCGGCGACAACGGGGCCTCAGGGGAGGGCACGCTGCAAGGCACATTTAACGAATCTATTCCGTTCAACGGATTGGCTGCGCTGGAAACAGCGGAGCTGATGACGAATCGAATCGACAAACTGGGCGGCCCGGAATCGTACAATCACTATGCTGTTGGCTGGGCGCACGCCATGGACACCCCCTACCAATGGACGAAGCAAGTGGCCTCGCACTTCGGGGGCACCCGCAACGGGACCGTCGTGCACTGGCCGAAGGGAATCAAGGCCAAGGGAGAGACTCGGCATCAGTTCCACCACATCATCGACGTAGCGCCGACAATCCTTGAACTCGCTCAACTGCCGCAGCCGTACATGGTGAACAGCGTTGGTCAGTTTCCGATGCAAGGCGTAAGCATGCTCTACAGCTTCAACGACGCCACCGCGGCCGAACGGCACGAAACGCAGTACTTTGAAATGTTCGGCAATCGCGGTATCTACGACAGGGGTTGGACGGCGGTTACGCGTCATCGCACACCGTGGGTGATGTCGGGCCCAGCGAAGCCGTTTGATGACGATGTGTGGGAACTCTACGACACTACGAAGGATTGGTCGCAAGCCCACGATCTCTCCAAGGAGATGCCCGACAAACTCCACGAGCTTCAGCGCCTCTGGCTCATGGAAGCAACGCGAAACAACGTTTTTCCGATGGACGATCGCCTCGCCGAACGCTTCAACACCGATCTGGCCGGACGGCCGGTCCTGGTGCGCGGAACGTCCCAAGTCCTCGCCAATGGCATGGGCGGACTTGGCGAGAACGGGATCATAAATCTCAAGAACAAAAGCCACTCCGTTACCGCTCAAGTCGTCGTTCCCGAAGGAAAGCCCGCCGAAGGCGTGATCCTTGCCCAAGGTGGGATCCCGGGCGGATGGATGTTCTACGTCAAGGATGGGAAGCCGACGTATTTCTACAACTTTGCAGGCCTTAAGCAGTTCACGATAGCCTCCACGCAAGCTCTTTCCCCGGGCACGCATCAGGTGAGGATGGAATTCGCCTATGATGGCGGCGGCCTGGCTAAAGGCGGCAACGTGAGCCTCTTCATCGATGGGGCGGCCGTCGGCGAGGGCCGGATTGCGGCGACACTTCCGATGGTGTATTCGGCCGACGAGACGACAGACGTGGGCCTGAAGCGCGGATCGCCGATGGTGCCGGGTATGGCATCTGTGGGCAACAGCTTCAGTGGAACCGTCGATGTCGTAGTCATCGAGACGACCGGTGAAAGTGTGGATCATCTTCTTTCGCATGAAGATGTGCTCAACATAATCATGGCGCGGCAATAATGAGAACCGCGCGGGTTGCTCACGTGAGCGGCCCGCGAAGGGTATAACGCGCTCCGGTACAAGTGTCATCCTCCGGGTTCTGGTTGGATGTCGGCTATACGGAAAGCTAGCGCTTATTCTCAAATCTCTAGTGCCGTATCGGCAGTGCTCCGCTGCCAGAACTTTTCGTGCTCCGATGCTGCGTGTGCGGAGCAGTGTGGATACGGCGATTTGCAGTAAGCCGTTAGCGCGGTGGATATATGGGGATTGAATGGTGTTT
>WNFC01007326.1_pt1 | contig 15554 bp, 16 predicted proteins | sample 5400541 | NCBI WGS metagenome assembly WNFC01 (sample SAMN13153342, study PRJNA577476) | soil metagenome | isolation source: 120 cm saprolite under Douglas fir tree site 2 hole 2 replicate 1 | place: USA:California | collected 2015-04-18
GCAGGACGGCTTTCTTCAGCCACTGGTTCACGATCCATTCGTCGCCGAACTTTTCGGCAGTGCGGTAGGTGCCGTCGTCCAGGCCGGCGATCGCCGCCTCGACGGCGTCGCGCACCGGGCCTTTGGTGGCGCTGCTGATGCCATCGCGCTGTTCCCATGCCGCGTCGACGACGGTCTGAAGCTCTTTGCTCATCGCTCCCCTCGAAAAATGCCGCCGGACCATAGCGTTGGGCGGCGGGGAGTCAATGTTCCGGCTATGCTGGCGGGATGGCGTTCAAGATCCCCGAATCGGTACTGGTCGTGGTCCATACGCCCCGGCTCGACGTGCTGCTGCTGGAGCGGGCCGACGGTGGATCGTGGGGGTCATGGGGAGCCTGGCAGTCGGTGACGGGCTCGCGCGAGCCGGACGATCCCGATCTCGAAGCCGCGGCACGGCGCGAGCTGCTGGAGGAGACCGGCCTGTCGGTGGGCACGCTCGCCGACTGGAAGCTTACCAACCGCTACGAGATCTGGCCGCAATGGCGCGCGCGGTACGCGCCCGAGGTCACCTACAATACCGAGCATGTATTCGGCTTCCTGGTCGACAGCCCGACCGTCGGCACCCTCGACCCCGCCGAGCATGTCGCGCAGCTCTGGCTGCCCTGGCAGGAGGCGATGGCCAAGGTGTTTTCGCCCACAAACCGCGACGCGATCCGCCAATTGCAGCGACGGGTTCTCGGGCATACTGGGCCGGCATGACAGCGCCTCATCGGGAAGCGTCGAAACTCGGCCAGTTCAGTTGGGCGCTGTTCGACTGGGCCAACCAGCCCTTCTTCACCATCGTCACCACCTTCATCTTCGCGCCCTACTTCGCCAACGTCATGGTGGGCAATCCGGTAGAAGGCCAGGCGGCCTGGGCCTTCACTCAATCGACCTCCGGCATCCTGATCGCGCTGATGAGCCCCTTCCTCGGCGCCATGGCCGACGCTGGCGGCCCGCGCAAACCCTACATCTTCACCTTTCAGCTCCTGCTGGGCGTGGGTTGTGCCGCCCTGTGGTGGGCCTATCCCGGTCAGCCCGATCTCATAGGCCCGATCAGCGCGGCAGTGGTGATCGCCACCATCGGCGCGGAGATGTCGATCGTGTTCAACAACGCGCAGCTGCCTCACATCGTGCGGCCGGAGCGCATGGGCTGGCTGAGCGGCTTCGGCTGGGGCATGGGCTATTGCGGCGGCCTGGTCGCACTGTTCGCCGTGCTGGCCGTCAGCATGCCGTCGCTGTTCGGGCTTGCCAGCAACGACCGTCCACTGTTCGGGCTTGATCCCGCGACGTACGAGCTCGAGCGCCTGATGGGGCCCGCCTCGGCGCTGTGGCTCACGGTGTTCGTGATTCCGATGTTCCTGTTCACGCCCGACTCGGCCAAGCGGCAGATCACGCTCCTGGAGGCGGCGCGCCAGGGCGGCTGGTCGCTGGTCGATACGGTGATGCGACTCGGCCACTTCAAGAACGCGCTGCTCTATCTGATAGCCTTCATGCTCTACAATGACGGGCTCGCCGCCATCATCGCCTTCGGCGGCGTCTATGCCGCGGCAATCTTCGGCTGGAGCACGATAACGCTCGGCACCTTCGGCATCATCCTGACGGTGTTCGCCATTCCCGGCGCTTTCCTGGGCGGCAAGCTCGACGACCGCTTCGGCAGCAAGCGCACCGTGCAGTTCGCCATCCTGGGCGTGATCGTAGCCACCATCGGCATCGTGGGCGTGAGCGCCGATCGCGTGTTGTTCTTCGTCCCGGCGGATGAGCTGGTGCCGACCCGCGGCCTGTTCGGCTCGCTGCAAGAGAAGGTTTTCATGGCTTTCGCCCTGCTCCTGGGCATCTGCATGGGCCCGATGCAGGCGGCGAGCCGCACCATGATCGGCCGGCTGGCGCCCGAAGGCATGACCGGCGAGTTCTTCGGCCTGTTCGCGCTGTCCGGCCGGGCGACGGCCTGGATGGCGCCGCTCGCCATCGGCATCATCACGACGGCGACCGGCTCGAACCGGCTGGGCGTGGCGTGCGTGCTGTTCTTCCTGGTGCTAGGCTTCATCCTGCTCTGGCGAGTGCGCGAGGAACGCGCCAAGGTTTAACGGAGGGTCCCATGATCACCGCCATCGTGAACTTCAAGCTGCCGGCCGAGATCGACGCCAAGAAGGCCACCGATCTGTTCAAAAGCTCGGCGCCCAAGTACCGCGCCATGAAGGGCCTGGTGCGCAAGTACTACCTGTTCGACGACCAGAACCGGATCGGCGGCGGCGTCTATCTGTGGAAGAGCCGGGCCGACGCCGACGCGGTCTATACGCCGCAGTGGAAGGCCTACATCGCCGAACGCTACGGCGCGCCGCCGGACATCCGCTATTTCGAGACCTCGGTCGTGGTCGACAACGAGAGCGACAAGATTCTAGCCGACGCGGCTTAGTGCCGAGGTGCGGCGCGGCCGCACGTATCGTCTATTCCTTGACGATCTCGACCCGCCGGTTCTTGCTGCGGCCCGCCTCGTCATCGTTCGCCGCGACGGGAGCGATCAGGCCGGCGCCGACTGGTTTCAGCCGGTCCGGCGAAATGCCGTAGCTCTGGATGAGCTGATCGACCACCGACTTCGCGCGGCGCTGCGAGAGACTCATGTTGTAGTCGAAGCCGCCGACATTGTCCGTATGTCCGACGATATAGACCTTGAGATCGGGCTGGGCCTTGAGCAGCTTGCCGATCTCGGCGAGCGCGGGCGCTGATGCCTGCTTGAGCTCCGCCTTGTCGGTATCGAAGTATAGTCCATAGAGCGCGACCCGCCCGGTCGCCGCGATGTCCTTGGCCATCGTCGCCGCGTCGACCGTCACCATCTTCGCTTCCATCGGCTTGTCTTCGATGACATCGAGCAGGACGGCAACGCGGTCCTTGGTCTCCGGAAATGCATCGCCGCGGTCTACGGCGACATACAGCGAGACCGAGACCTGGCCTTCCGGGCGTGACAAGGTGGCGGCAAGGTAGCGCGGTTCGGCCGGGACGTTGAAGGCGACCTTGGACAGCTCGTTGTTCTGCAACGCGCCGGTCGGCGGGTAGAGAACCCGGTAGATTTCCGCACCGAAGGACTCGCACGCCTCCTCGCCCGAGCATTTGTAGAGAACGGTGAAGCCCTTGGCGGCCAGGTCGCTTTCATAGTTGCGGAACACTTCAAGCGAGCTTCGCTGCGGTGGCGCGAGGTAGAGCAGCCTTGTGTGCCGCCCTTCCACTTCCCGCACGGCGTCGTAAGCGGGCTGTCCGTTGTCGCCCAGCTTGAGCTTGCCAAGGAGGAGCTTGACCGTATCGAACGGCCGGCTGTCGTAACCGATGAGGCGCGATCCCTCGTAGCGCTTGATCAGCGGGAAGTCCCTGGCGCCCGCCACCTCCGGCTGCGCGGCGGCCGCCATCGACAACAGCAGGGCTGCGGCGAGAACGAGGCCAGCGACGAGACCGCGATCGTTGCGCGCCGCGCCGGTCCAGCAGAGGCGAAGCACGTTCTCAGCATGGGACATACGACCCTCCAAGGACTGAGCGGCGCTGCAGTCATCGTGCCCGCGTCGTCGCCCAAAGAAAAGCCCGTTGCGCGCGCCCCGCTATGAGCACTCAGACTGTCACTGTCTTGTCCTTGAACTTGCAGACGTCGTTCACCACGCAGCGTGGGCATTCGGGCTTGCGCGCCTTGCAGGTGTAGCGGCCGTGCAGGATCAGCCAGTGATGCGCGTGCATGCGGAATTCCTCGGGCACGCGCTTCAATAGTTTCAGCTCGACCTCGAGCGGGTTCTTGCCGGGCGCGAGACCGGTGCGATTGCCGACGCGGAAGATGTGCGTGTCGACGGCGATGGTCGCCTCGCCGAACGCCACGTTCATCACCACGTTGGCCGTCTTGCGGCCGACGCCGGGCAGTTCCGTAAGCTCCTCGTGGGTGCGCGGCACCTCGCCGCCGTGCTTCTCGATCAGCAGCCGGCTGAGTGCGATGACGTTCTTGGCCTTCATGCGGAACAGGCCGATGGTCTTGATGTAGCCTATGAGCTTCTTCTCGCCGAGCGCCACCATCTGGGCGGGAGTCTTGATCTTCTCGAACAGCGGCGTGGTGGCGCGGTTGACGCCGGCATCGGTCGCCTGGGCAGAGAGCACGACGGCGACCAGCAAATGATAGACGTTGTCGTATTCCAGCTCGGTCTCGGGTTCCGGCATCGATTGGCGCAGGCGGGCAAAGAAAACCTGGATCTCGGCGGGCTTCATCAGGGGCATGGCGCGACGCTAGCCGAGCCACTAAGTTGACGCCATGGCCGACTCACCCCCGGCGGTTCACTTCGCCACCTCGCTGGTGCCTCATCGCAGCCTGTCGCCGCAAGGCTTCAGGTGGCTGATCCGCGGCGCTGTGGCGGCCAACCTGCTGATCGGCTTGCCGATGCTGCTGCTCGGCGCCTGGCCGGTGCTGGGCTTCATGGGGCTCGATGTCTGGCTGCTGTGGTTTCTGTTCAAGCGCAGCTACCTCGACGCCCGGCGCAGCGAGACCCTGCTGCTGACCGACCGCGAGCTGATCGTCGATCGCGTGGCGCCGGACGGCGAGCGCGAGCAGCACCGGCTCGATGCCTATTGGCTGCGGGTCGAACTGGTGGGCAAGGAGTCGGAGCGGCTGGTGCTGGTCTCGCGCGGCAATCGCGTGGTGATTGGCCGCTTCCTGGCGCCCGCCGAGCGCCGGCAGGTCGCCGAGCGCCTCAAGGCCGCTCTCGCCGAGATGCGTTCGCCGCACTACGAGCACGACTGGCAGTAGGGCAAGCGCCGCCTGGTGGTGGCACGAAGCCTTTGATGCCGACTGCCTCACTGGCGCGATGGCATGCGGCTCGCCCGTGAGCTTGGTGCGTACATAGTCCTTCGTTTTGCTGGAAGGTATGCAAGCGCATTCGTGGACGGACGCGAGAGGTTATGCTTGGCTATTCAAGCATCAGTAGTGCTGTTGCCTCAATGTTTCATTGAGGGGAGAAGCCAATGCGCGTTGCCGCTCTCTGGATCATGACATTGGCGCTTTTGGCGTTCGAGTCCACCTGCTCTTCGCCATACTCCCCGCCGTTCGTCGAAAAGCCGAATGCAGGTGATGCTGGTAGCTTTGATGGTTTGTTGGATCTGGCCCAGGCTGCATCGGGTTCGTCGCCGGTGAAGGTTTTATGGATCCACGGCATGTGCACGCACCCCCCAGCATGGGTCGACGATCGCATAAGACGGCTTACGGCTGCGATCGGTGGAACTTCTCGAACAGTGGGCTCACGTCCGGTCGGGCGTGATGGGGCATCAATGCGCACGGAACAGATTACGGCGCCTGGTGCCACAATCGAGGTGAAATTTCTCTCCTGGTCGCCGCTAACCACCGCCCACAAAAACGCGTTGGCCTACGACCACTCCAAGGACGACGACGAGAAGGGTGAATTCCCCTATGTCCGGTCAACCCTCAACCGCGACCTGAAGCGTGGCCTGGTGAACGATTGTCTGACCGACGCGTTGGTCTACAGCGGACCCAACGGCAAGGCAATTCGCCAAGCAATGAACGAGGCAGTATGCGATGCTCTGGGCGGCCGCGTTGGCGACAAAGGCTGCGACGTGCCGGCCGGCGAAGCGCCGGCAGCGCTGGCTTTTGTCACGGAGAGCCTGGGCAGCAAGTTGCTCTTCGATGCCCTCATCTGGAACGCGGCGAGGATCAAGCGGGAAGACGAGGCCGGCAATCGAGTGGCGAAGAGACTGGCCAACACAAAGGCGCTGTATATGGTATCCAACCAAGTGCCATTGTTCGATACGGCCGACGCAACATCGGTGTCAGGCGCGGCACTTCCAACGATACACGGCAGCACCAAGAACGTGTTTGACCTGCTGTTTCGCGCACGCAGTATGGCGGCGCCCGAGGCCGGGCCACTGACCATGATTGCATTCTCCGATCCGAACGATCTCCTCAGCTATCGGATAGTTCCCGCACATCTCTTTGGCGATGCGAAGGATTTCCGCTTCGTCAACGTGATCGTATCAAACGATACAACCTACTTCGGCTATGTCGAACGTCCCGACATCGCACACTGTGGTTATGCCTGGAATCCTCACGTATTGGCCATGATTGCCAACGGGTATGAGGCCGACAAGCCGATGCACTTAGCCCCCAGTCTGTCGGACGGGACCTGCTGGAAAAGATTCTAGCGCCCTCGCTCTGAAGTAGAAGCGATCGCACGTTCGAGTTCGCTAGAGATCCAGCACATCCTTCATGCCGTAGAGGCCGGGCTTCTTGCCCTGCAGCCACTTGGCCCCGGCGATCGCGCCGGCGGCATAGTTCTCGCGGCTGAACGAACGATGGCTGAGTTCAAGGCGCTCGCCCGCCGCGGCAAAGAACACGGTGTGGACGCCCACTTCCTCGCCGCCCCTGAGCGTGGCAAAGCCGATCTCGCCGGTCGGCCGCGCGCCGGTATGGCCGTCGCGCGTCTTGCGCCAGACCTTCTCCAGGTCGACCTTGCGCCCGGCGGCGACGGCGCGGCCCAGCGCCAGCGCGGTGCCCGAGGGCGCGTCGATCTTGTGACGGTGGTGCATTTCCAGCACCTCGATGTCGTAGCTGGGATCGAGCAGCGCGGCAGTCCTCTCGACCAGCGCCAGCAGGATATTGACGCCCAGCGCCATGTTGGCCGCCCACATGATCGGCACCTTCTTGGCCGCCTCGTGGATGGCGGCGGTCTGTTCGGGGTTGAGGCCGGTGGTGCCGATCACCATGGCCACGCCCTTGTCGGCGGCGATCTTGGCATGGACCACGGTGGCGGCCGGCACGGTGAAGTCGATCACGGTGTCGGCGGCGGCGATGGCGGCAGCGCTGTCGCCCACGATCTTCACGCGGTTGGCCTCCAGCCCTGCGACCTCGCCCGCGTCGCGGCCGATGGCGTTGCTGTTGGACGACTCGCTGGCCCCGGCCAGGCTCATGCCCTCGGTATGCGCGATGCGGCGCACCAGCATCTGGCCCATCCGCCCGGCGGCGCCGACAACGGCGATCTTCATTTCATTCCCCTGCGAAATGCATGGCATAGACTAACGAACTCGGAGGGAGTCGGACATGCTCTTCATGGTGGTCGAAAAGTTCCGCAACCAGGACGGCAAGGCGGTCTACGCCAAGCTGCGCGACTCAGGCCGCGGCCTGCCTGACGGGCTGAAGTTCGTGGCGAGCTACGTGGCCGCCGATCTCGGGCGCTGCTTCCAGCTCATGGAGACCGATGACGTGACGCTCTTCCAGCGCTGGATCGCCGACTGGCAGGACGTCGTGGAGTTCGAGGTCGTGCCCGTGGTCGAGAGCAAGACGACGCGCGAGGCGCTGGCGCCATTGCTCTAGCGCCAATCCCGTATGTCCTTGAAAACAAACGATTCTGAATTTGCGAACCGGCCGCCTTGGTGCCTGCTTATTCGTCCTTCCAGGGATCGGCCACCTTCGGCCAGAACGGCGTCTTGCGCTTGGTATAGGGCAGGCGCGTGGCGTCGGGATCGGCGGCACCCGGCGAGGCGACGTAGAGGATCTCTTTCGCGAGACCAACGAAGCCGTTGTAGAAATGCTGTGCCGATTTCACCACGACGACGCGGTAGTCTGCCGGATCGGCGCCCACAGCCTTGAAGGCGTCGGCGTGGAAGGTCTGGGTGCGGAGCGTGCAGATCGCCACGTCGACATGCTCGGATGACAAGAGCGCCATGTCGCCCAACGGCACCATCACCGGCCCGTAGGGCTGGCGCACGCCACGGGCGATCTTCTTCACCGTGACGTCGAGATCGACCGGATCGCCGCTCACCTCGCCCGACTTGCCGCCCAGCCGCATGCGCAGCCGCGCGCCCTCGCCCGCCTCCTCGGCAATGCGAAACGCCATCGGGTCCCACATTACGCCGAACAGCGCCGGGCCGATTTGCTTCTCGACAAGCGCCTTCAGCACGAAGGTCGAATCGCCGGGCGCGCCCGAGCCCGGATTGTCGGCGCGATCGGCCAGCACCAGCGGGCCCTGGTTGTGCGAGGCCGCGCGCTCCATCGCCTCGGGAATGGAGAGGTACTTGGTGGCGTAGCGCTCACGGTTGGCCCACAGCTCCTCGCCGAGCTTTTTGGCAAGCGCCTCGGCCTTGCTCTTGTCGCGGTCGGCGACCACCAGCGTGCGCGTGCCGACATCCTCGACATCGGCGAAGGAGAAGCCGTGGCTGAGCGACACCGACAGGATGCCGTCCTTGCCCTCGAGCGACTTCATGCGCGTGACGAACTCGTTGATCGGCGGGACGGAGGTGCGGTACTGCGCGATCATGCGGCAGTCGTGGCGCGCCATCACCGGTGCCACCTTGCCCTCGACGGTGTCGGCGATGATCGAGAACAGCTCAGCCGCGCGTTCCATCGTGTCGGTGTGCGGATATTCCTTGTAGCCCACCAGCACGTCGGCGCTGTCGAGCATCAGGGCACTCAGGTGACAATGCAGGTCGAACTCCGCACCGATCGCAACCTTTGGACCGACGATCGCGCGCACTTTGGCGAGCAGATCACCTTCGCAGTCGTCGCAGCCATCCGCCACCATCGCGCCGTGCACATTGATCAGCACGGCGTCGAGCGGCAGCGCTGCCTTGATGCCAGCCAGGATCTCGTCGCGAAAGCCTTCATAGACCGGCCGCACCGTGGTGCCCGACGGCGCGGCGAAGGTCGCCAGCCCCTCGATCACCGTCCAGACGCGCGCCTCGGCCGCTTTGCGCCAGACATGCAATGGCGCGGTGAAGTTGGTCGGCTCATGCTTGGTGGCATCGCCACGCCACACGCCGTGCTCTTCGTAGGAGCGCCGGCCGGTCGGAAACGGCACGAACTGGTTGGTCTCGGTGCCGAGGGCGGCGATGAAGACACGCTTGGTCAAACACTTACTCCCGATGGCGATGGCAGCCCACGATATGGTCGTCGATCATGCCCGAGGCCTGCATGAAGGCGTAGCAGATGGTCGAGCCTACGAACTTGAAGCCGGCCTTCTGCAGCGCCTTGGACATGGCGTCGCTCTCCGGCGATTTGCTCGGTACGTCTTTTAGGCTTTTCGGCTGGTTCTTCTGCGGCTTGCCGCTGACGAAGCTCCATAAAAACTTCGCGAACGAACCTTCGCGCTCGACTAGCGCCAGATAGGCCTTGGCGTTGCTGACGCTGGCGTCGATCTTGCCCTTGTGGCGGATGATGCCCGGATCGGCCAGCAGCTTTCGAAGCTTGGCCGGCGTGTAGCGCGCGATCTTCTTCGGATCGAAGCCGTCATAGACCTTGCGGTAGTGCTCGCGCTTGCGCAGCACGGTGATCCACGACAGGCCGGCCTGGCAGCCTTCGAGCGTCAAAAGCTCGAACAGCGCGCGGTCGTCCTTGATGGGCCGGCCCCATTCGGTGTCGTGATACTTTTGATAGAGCGGATCGGCCGATGCCCAGCCGCATCGCGGCTTGCCGTCGGTGCCCTTTACCGTGTCGTGCTTCCAGACCATGCGCCGACCCTACCCAAGCGCATCGCGGGACGCCACACTGCGGCGAACGGAGGAAACAGCCATGGCCAAGTCTCTCGCCGACCTGAAAGTCTGCATCTTCGACGTGTTCGGCACGGTGGTCGATTGGCGTGGCAGCCTGATCGAGGACCTGCCCAAGCTCGGCAAGAAATACGGACTCGACACGGACTGGACCAGCTTCGCCGATGACTGGCGCGGCCTCTACCAGCCGCAGATGGGCCGCGTGCGCAAGGGCGAGCTGCCGTGGACCCGTATCGACGACCTGCACAAGGAAGCTTTCGAGATGCTGCTGAAGAAGCGCAGCTTGAAGCATCCCGGCGAGGACGGCGCGTGGGAGTTCACGCATCTCTGGCACAAGCTCAGGCCATGGCCCGACTCGGTCGAGGGCATCGGCATGATGAAGAAGAAATATGTCGTGGCCACCCTCAGCAACGGCAACGTGGCGCTGCTGATCAACATGGCCAAGAACGGCGGCATTCCCTGGGATCACTGTTTCTCGGGCGAGACCTTCCACCATTACAAGCCCGATCCCGAAGCCTATCTCGGCGTGGTCGACAGCATGTATCTCAAGCCGCACCAGGTGATGCTGGTCGCCGCCCACAACGGCGACCTCAAGGCGGCGCAAAAGTGCGGATTGTCGACGGGCTTCGTCCATCGGCCCAAGGAGCACGGCCCCAACCAGAAGACCGATCTCACGGTCGATGGCGACTGGGACGCCACCGGCAATTCGATCATCGAGGTGGCGAAGAAGATCGGCTGTTAGACCCCGATCGTCGTCAGGTCCTGGAACCAGTGCTGGGCCTGCACATACGACTTGATCTTGGGCGACAGCGCGTGCGGGTTGGTGTCGTGCACCACCCAGATCAGCACGGCGTCATCGACCACCTTCTCGTGGATGCGGGCCATCAACGCGTCCTGCTTGGCGGCGTCGAACGTGGTCAGCGCTTCGTTGACCAGCGCGTCGACGGCAGGGTTCGAGTAGTAGCTCCAGTTCACACCGACCGGCGCGCCCTGGTTGGAGGCGAAGAAGCGCGTGATGGCGTAGACCGGGTCGGAGGTGACGTAGGCGATGTTGTTGGCGCTGACGTCCTTGTTCATGTCGGCCTTGGCGCCGGCGCGCCACGCCGTGTAGAGCGCCTCGAGCTCGACGACCTTGAATTCGAGATCGATATAGACGTCCTTGAACATCTCCTGGATGGCTTCGTTCATCGGCAGCGACAGCATCTGGCCGGTACCGCCGCTGGCCACCACGAACTTGGTTTTTAGCGGCTGGGTCTTGCTGAAGCCCGCCTCGCTCATCAGCTTGCGCGCGTCGTCGGGCGCGTATTTCAGCACGAAGGTAGGCTTGCCGAACCACGGGCTGCTCGGGTCGACCTGGCCCAGTGCCGGCTTGGCGAGGCCGTTTAAAAGCTTGACGATGGCGTCGCGGTCGATCGCGAGGTTGGCTGCCTTGCGCAGCCGGATGTCGGTCCACGGCGAGCCCGGCAGCAGGGAGGGATGATAGTTCCAGACATGCGGCGTCACGTTCTGCTCGATGCGCATGCCGGCCTGCTTCAGGCGAGCCACCGCGTCGGGCGGCGGCGTCTCGATCATGTCGACCGAATTCGACAACAGCGCCGCGGTGCGGCTGGAATCCTCGGGCGCGCAGATCAGCACCAGCCGGTCGGTCTTGGGAATGCGCTTGGGATTCCAGTAGCCCTCGTTCTTCACCAGCTCGGCGCGCTCGCGCGGCACCAGGCGGGCGAGCTTGAACGGGCCGGTGCCTGACGGCTCCGACGCCACCTTGTTCCAATCCTTGCCCTGCTTCTCCCAGTTGGCCGGACTGGCGACCAGGAACCACAGCATCTGATAGGGAAAGAGCGCGTCGACCGCCTTGGTCTTTATCTCGACCGTCATCTCATCGATCTTCTTGTAGCTCGCGATCGACGGCAGGCGCGGCCGGACCTGCGCCGCCTGGCGCTGATCGAATTGCGGCGCGTCCTTGTTGAAGACCTTTTCGAGGTTCCAGACGACGGCATCGGCGTCGAGGGCCGAACCGTCGTGGAACTTGACGCCGGGCCGGAGCTTGAAGGTCCACAGCGTCTTGTCGGCGTCGTTGACCGCCCATTCGGTGGCGAGGCCGGGGATGAGCTTCCCGGGCCGATCGGCGACATCCATCTCCCAGGCGACCAGCGGATCGTAGATCGTGAGGCCGGTGAATTGGTAGGCGCCGGCGCCGCGATCGGGCTGGCCGGAGGTGAGCGGGATGTCGGCCATGGAGATGCCGTAGCGCACGATCTTCTCCTGGGCCATGGCCGGCAAACCAAAGCCCGTGGGCAAGGCGAGGGTGCCGGCGCCGGCCAGCATCGAGCGGCGCGAAAAGCGGGTCTTGCCGATCATGAATGTCTCCTGACGAGCTAAAGCGCGGGACGACGCAGGCGCCACGGCGTGGCGCGTTCGTAGGCGGCGCCGGCGGCGAACACACTGGCTTCGTCGAACGGCCGTCCGGCGAGCTGGAAGGCGAGCGGAAAGCCGTCGCTGCCGAAGCCGCAGCACACGGTAAGCGCGGGCTGGCCGGTGACGTTGAACGGCATGCTGAGCGAGGCCTTGCCCAGGAAGTGGAAGATCTGCTGCGGCTCCTCAAAAAACTTCTCCGGGGTCTCGATCACCTCCTGGCGATGGATGGCGTGCGCCTCGGTGGTGATGATGACGCGTCCGCAGATGTGGTAGTCCCAGATGTCCGGGAAAACGACTTCTTCGACGACGGCGCCCTGGTCGCGCAGCACGCGCACCGCTTCGTCCATACCCTTGGCCATGTCGGCTGTCAGGCCACCTTCGTACCAGCTCCGGGCGAGCGCGATGCGCATGCCCTTGATTGAACGGTGCGTTGAGGCGCCGTAATCGACCTTGGGTGCCTTGGCCGACGCCTGATCGTTGGGATCGTATCCGGCCAGCACGTCGAGCATCAGCGCGTTGTCTTCGACCGTCCAGGCGAGCGGGCCCGCGGTGTCGAAGCTGAACGACAAGGGAAAGATGCCGCAGCGGCTGACCAGACCGTAGGTCGGCTTGATGCCAGCCGTGGCGCAGAAACCCGCCGGGTTGCGGATCGATCCGCCGGTGTCGGAGCCCATGGCGCCCATGCAGAGTGCGGCGGCGACCGCCGCACCGGAGCCGCTCGACGAGCCACCGGGTTGATAGTCGGTATTCCAGGGATTACGCGCCGGCGGGAAGGGCTGGTCCGGCGTCATCGCGCCATTGGCGAATTCGTGCGTGGCGAGCTTGCCGAGAATGACGGCGCCGCCAGCTTTCAGGCGCCGCACGGTTTCAGCGTCGACGGACGGCACATAGTCGGCGCGCAGATGGGAATGGCCCGTCGTCAGCACGCCCTCGGTCTCATAGATGTCCTTCAGCCCGATCGGAATGCCATGCAGAGGCCCGCGGTTGAGGCCCTGGCTCATTTCCATATCGGCCTGCCGCGCTGCGGCCTGCGCGCGATCGGCGGTCAGCGTCACGAAACTCGCGATCTTGTGATCGACGGCTGCGATCCGGGCGAGGAATGCCTCGACGAGCGCGGTCGCGGTGAGCTCGCCGCGCGCCATCAGGCTGCCGGCTTCGGCAATGCTGAGCGTCGTCAGCTCGGAGGCCCGGTTACTCATCGGCGCGGAACACGTGCGGCGGTTCGGCGGCCCAGGCCCAATGGGTAGGGATGCGCTCCATCAAGGAGAGCAACCCGGCATAGCCGTTGTGCAGGTGTTCGATGTCCTCGGGCGTGAGCGGCAGGCCGGTCAGCGCGGCACGTGCGCGAAATTCCTCAAGCGTTGGTGGCTTCTTCGGCGTCATTTCGTCCTCCCGGCCCCGAATATGCAATCGACATGCCGCCGCAGGCCTGGGGACGAAGCCTGCTGCCTTGGCTTGGCGCTTGCATGACTGGACCCAAGCGCCTGTGCAGGAGGCGTCGAACAGTGGAGCATTGAATGTTCAAAGGCCTTCGCGTGGCCGTCGCCGGTCTTGGTATCTTCGCAGCGACTGCAATGCCTGCCTTCTCCCAAGGCACTCTGCGTATCGGCATGACAGCCGCCGATATTCCCCTGACGACGGGACAGCCCGACCAAGGGTTCGAAGGTTTCCGCTTCGCCGGCTACACGATTTATGACGCCTTGGTGAACTGGGACCTGTCGAAGGCCGACGTCATCGCCGACATCCGGCCCGGTCTCGCGACTTCGTGGGCGCCGGTCGAAGGCGATCCCAAGCGCTGGGTCTTCAAGCTGCGCGAGGGCGTCAAATTCCATGACGGTTCGGACTTCGATGCCGACGCCGTGATCTGGAATCTCGACAAGGTCCTGAACGACAAGTCGCCCCAGTTCGATTCCAAGCAGCTCGCCCAGGTGCGCGCCCGCATCCCGACCCTCGTGGGCTACAAGGCGATCGACAAGTACACGGTTGAACTCACGACCCGTGTCGTCAATTCGCTGTTCCCCTACGACATGTCCTACGTCTTCTATTCGAGCCCGGCCAACTGGGAGAAGCAGGGCAAGGACTGGAACAAGGTGGCTCTGCAGCCCTCCGGCACCGGCCCGTTCAAGGTCGACCGCGTCGTGCCGCGCGAGCGCATGGAGCTGTCGCGCAACGCCGAGTACTGGGAAAAGGCGCGCATTCCCAAGCTCGACAAGGTGATCCTGTTCCCCATGCCGGAGGCGGCGACGCGGACGGCAGCGTTGCTGGCGGGCCAGGTCGATTGGATCGAAGTGCCGGCACCGGACGCCATTCCCCGCCTGAAGCAGGGCGGCATGGCCATCGTCACCAACAAGTACCCGCACAACTGGGCCTACCAGCCCAGCATGGTCGAGGGCTCGCCCTGGACCGACATCCGCGTGCGCAAGGCGGCCAATCTTGCCATCGACCGTGCAGGCCTCAACAAGCTGTTGGGCGGCCTGATGATCGAATCAAAGGGCGTGGTCTATCCCGGCCATCCCTGGTTCGGCTCGCCCAGCTTCGACATCAAGTATGATCCCGAGGCGGCCAAGAAGCTGCTGGCGGAAGCGGGCTACAGCGCGACCAAGAAGCCCAAGATCAAGATCGCGATCTCGACCTCGGGCTCGGGCCAGATGCTGCCGCTGCCGATGAACGAGTACGTCCAGGAGAACCTGAACGCCGTGGGCTTCGATGCCTCGTTCGAGGTCATGGAATGGAATGCGCTGATAACCTTCGCCTTCCAGCCGGTGACCGGCGAGGCTTCCACCAAGGCGGGCGCGAACGGCATCAACATCAGCCGGGCCACCGTGGATCCCTATTCGGCCTTCATGCGCCTCTATCACAGCGACTATGTCCCGCCGAAGGGCTCCAACTGGGGCATCCTGAAGGATCCCAAGCTCGACGAGATGATCAACAAGGCGCACGCCACCTTCGACCGCGCCGAGCAGACCAAGGCGCTGGCCGACGTGCACAGCTACATCGTCGACCAGGCCTACTGGGTCTATATCGCGCACGATCTCAACCCCCGGGCGATGAGCCCGAAGGTGACGGGCTTCGTGCAGGCCCAGAGCTGGTTCCAGGACCTCACGCCCATCGTCATGAAATAGCGGCGACGGGCCCTGGCCATGCTCCTCTATGCGTTGAGGCGTTTGATCTACCTGGTGCCGGTCGCCTTCGGCGTGTCGCTACTGGTGTTCGCGCTGGTGCACCTGGCGCCGGGCGATCCGATCTCGGCCATCGTGCCGCCCGACGCGCCCAAAGAAGTCGTCGACAAGCTGAAGGAGTATTACGGCTTCGACAAGCCGTTGCCGGTCCAGTACTTCCGCTGGCTGGCGGTGACCCTGACGGGCGACCTCGGCACCTCGATCGGTACCGGCCGGTCGGTCGCGACCGAGGTCGCATCCGCTTTCGGCAACACCATCATCCTGGCCATCGCCGCCACGCTGCTCGCTTTCACCCTGGCCGTCATCCTGGGCACCGCGGCGGCCTACGCGAAATCGCGCATCGTCGACCGGCTGGTCACCCTGATCTCGCTGATCGGCGTCAGCGTGCCCCACTTCTGGCTGGCGATCGTGCTGGTCATCATCTTC
>WNFC01014028.1_pt1 | contig 15553 bp, 14 predicted proteins | sample 5400541 | NCBI WGS metagenome assembly WNFC01 (sample SAMN13153342, study PRJNA577476) | soil metagenome | isolation source: 120 cm saprolite under Douglas fir tree site 2 hole 2 replicate 1 | place: USA:California | collected 2015-04-18
TTGACGTAAACGCGTGCGAAGGTGTCGTCATCAATTTTTACTCCGTAACGAACGTTAACAAAATCGCGATACTCCGTGCCACCGCCCGTTGAAACCAGAAATCCCTGCGTGTCGCGTGCGCTTTTCGTAATGATATTGATGACGCCATTGACTGCGTTTGCGCCCCACAACGTCGCGCCAGGCCCGCGCACCACTTCAATCCGATCGATGTCCGCGAGCAGGGTGTCCTGGACTTCCCAAAAAACGCCGGAGAACAGCGGCGTATAAACCGTCCGGCCATCAATCAAAACCAGAAGTTTGTTCGTGAAAACATCGTTGAATCCGCGCGAGCTGATCGCCCACGTGTGCGAATCAACTTGGGCCACGTCCAGGCCCGGGACCAGCCGTAGCGCATCGGGAATATCCGTGACGCCGGAACGTTCAATGTCTTCCGAAGTAAGCACGGCGACGGCCGCGGCTGCTTCAGAGAATTTCTCGGGATATTTCGATACCGAAGTCACATCGATATCGACCAGCTCCTCCACACTTAACTTTTTCAGCGTGGATGGCGAAACGTATGCATCCTGTGCGATGACGTTCGCCCCCCAGATTGCCATGGCCGCGGCCGGCAGAATCAGCCGAGGCATCCAATGGTGGCACGCCGGCTCAGGACGAGAGGTCGCGTTTCGGAAGGGAGCGGCGTTGCGCATCGCAAATTCCTTTCAACGCCGAAAGACCCTCTTATCTGCGTAATGGGAAATCACTTGGCGGCTGATTCTACTGAAGCGAGGCTGTTTGAAGCAAGCCGGATCTGTCGGGCTTGCCCTGACGACTCTGCTCAGGCCGATTCCCCACCCGCCGTTCCGCGTGGAATCGTCGTCAACGCAGTATTTTGACGCTTCAATGACCGCGGCACCGTTGCTGGACCAGCGCTCACCAAATGCGCATGGCTATCGACGGGCATCGCTGAAATGTCGGCCGCAGGCGACGCCTCGAACAACGAGAGGGCGGTTCAAACCAAGAGAGCGATCTTGCGGACCTTTATAAAAGGCTAGGTTTCGGAGCGGAGACCCGCCGTTGGGTCGACGGCTAACGGTGGCATTGATGCGACCGGATTACGACCATTTCGCATTGATCGCCTTCGTTGCCAACGCTGCCGGAACTGGTCGAGCCACAGATAAATGACTGGCGTGGAATATAGCGTGAGCATTTGCGAAACGATTAGGCCGCCGACGATTGAAATGCCAAGCGGCTTCCGCAATTCCTGCGAGCGTCAAATTCCCTTATTAGGACGGCGTCGCGAGCGCGCGCCCGGAACGATGGAGCAGAGTCGCGATTTGTTCTCTTAACCGAGCGCGCCAAAGGCCAGACCGAGGCTGTACGTCACCGCGGCCTCGATTATCCCCACGATTGTCATTTCCAATCCCGACGCCCACCATGAGCGGATCGTGATAAGCGATTTGAGCGCACCGACCGCAAAGTGGGCGATGATGCTGATCGCAAATGCGGCGACGACTGCGGCAACGCCGCTCATAAAGAAGAACGGGATGATCGGAATGAATGCCCCGATGGCGGTGGAAAGTGCCGCTGAAAATGCCGAAGTCCACGGTCTCGCGAAGTGTTGTTGCGACAGGCCAAGCTCGCTTTGCGCCATCGCCTGAACCATCTGGTCTGGCTGCTCGGCCAGTCGCTCGGCCATTTTCTGCGACTCATCCGCGTTGAATCCTTGCAATTGATAGAAGAGCGCCATCTCTTCGATCTCCTCCTCGGGATTTTCCTCGACCTCGGCTTTTTCGCGCGCGATCTCGGCTTCGTAGACTTCGCGTTCGCTTTTTACGGCCAAATATGCGCCTGCGCCCATCGACAAGCTTGAAGCCAGCATTCCGGCGAGTCCGGAAATCAAAACGTAATGCTGCTGATTATTCGTCGCCCCGGCCACGCCGGACACAATTCCAAAAACGGCGCCGAGCCCGTCGTTCACGCCATAAATCGCATCCGCCACCCAACTGCCGCCGCGGCCGTGCCAGCGTTCGCGTTTAAGAATCGTGTCGAGCAGGGTGCGAGGACCGAGTTGCGGCACCATCGTTTGCAAAGCGCGGGCGTGCGCTTTTTCTTCGAGCGCACTCTCGCGCAGAAAATCTTTCACATCGTGTTCGTCGGCCAGGGCTCGATTGCGTTGATCGCGAAATTCCGCTTCATGTTTTTCTTCGGCTGCTTCCATTCGGCGAATCGCAATCTCGGTGCCAAGCGCGCGATTTAACCAACGCTTCAACCGGCGCCCGATCGTGTCCGGCAATGTCGGGATCGGTTCGCCAAGATCGACAAGTTTCTTTTCCCAACGCTCCGCGTGTCGCTCCTCCGCTTCCGCCATGCGGATGAGGACAGCCTTGCGCTTTTCATCCGGCTCGCGTCCGGCCAGTACGCGATAGGCTTGCGCCGTCTCCACTTCGGCGCGCCAGTTGCGCCTAACGACCTCAACTGTCTCTTGTCGATTGTCGATCTTCATCTCGCGCAATTTATTTCAGCGATCGCGGCTGTGGGCGGCGCAGCTTTCGCTTTCGTTTGTTGCGTCGTAATCACCATTGCCACGGAACCGATAATTAAGCCCGCCGCCACGGCCGTTCGCAAAGTTAAATTCTCGCCGGCAAACATCGCGCCAAGCAACACTGCCACGATCGGATTCACATAGGCATACGTCGCCACCTTTGCCGGATCACAATGGCGCAACAGATAAATATAAGCGGGAAAACCGACCAGCGCGCCGATCGCGACAAGATAAATAAACGCGCCTAACGAAAGCAATGTCACATGGCGCGGGTCGAAACCGCGATGTTCGCCCATCGCGATGCCTAAGAGAATAAGCAATCCGCCGCCGCAAAGCATCTGTTGACCGGCGGCCAAAAACGGCGACGGCGCATTATTAGCTTTTCTCGAATAAAGCGAGCCGACCGACCAAATGAGCGACGCGACCAGTAAGATCGATACGCCCAGAGCCAGATGATTCTGCGGTGGAGCCGATGATGAGACTTTGAATGCCGGTTCAACCAAAATTCCGACGCCAACAAAACCTCCGGCGAGCCCCAGCCAAACAATCGGTCTCGGTCGCGGCGCGCTTCCGGTGATCCAGCTCAACAACGCGATGTAAATCGGAACAGTTGCCACGAGCAGTGCGGCAAGGCCAGTCGGCACCCACTTTTCCGAAACGGTAACGCCGCCATTGCCGCCCAAGAGCAAACAAGCGCCAACGATGAATGCGCTTCGCCAAGTCGCTCGATCTGGTCGGGGGGCGCCTTGCCATCGGGCAGCCGCATACATGATCACTCCCGCGACAAAAAATCGCACCCCAGCCATCAAAAACGGCGGGATTGATTGGATGGCAAACAAGATCCCGATGTAAGTGGAGCCCCAAATGACGTAGAGAGCCGCGAATGCCGCGATGATCGAGATTTTCTTCGACGACGTCACTTTGTCATATTCTGCAATCATTCTGCTGGAGCAACGTGGGCGGCCTCATGCTGCTGGAGGAAATGGTCTGCTTGTCTGCGTTTAATCCTTACGTCTTGACATTTTCGCGACTTAAGCTCGACATCGGAAATCGAATTTTGCGTCCGTAGTCTTACTTTTACACCCGCGCAAACAAGTGCTGGATAAAATAATACGCCGTCGGCGCCAAGGCCGCCAAATTGTTGTGAGAATTAAGCGCGATGGCTGATCACCCGCGCGAAGGGTCCCGGCTCAAGTTACCCAAACACCCCTATCGCCAATGCCGCCGGCAGGCACGTGGCCGGTTCGGGCACCGCCTCACTGTCGGCTGCGGACTGGCGATTGGGTAAGGTAGGTCTCTTGTTCGTCCGGCGGTCCAGAGGACAGCGTGGTCACAGTGAACACGAGGTACAGACGTTGCTGCTCTCATAGTGAATAGCGATGGACGCAGCCCTTAAGATCCTAGCGGTGGATGACAGTCCGGCGATTACACATTCTATGCGTTTCATTTTTGCAGGGCCCCATTATCAGGTGACCGGTGTGCAAGATGGCGACTACGCGCTGGCAAAACTCGATGCGAACCCGGAAGCCTACGATGTGATCATTGTCGATCAAAAAATGCCCCATCTTACCGGCGTGGAGTTAGTGCAGGAGATCAGGAAACGAGGCATCGGCGGCAAGATCATGGTGTTATCGGCACATCTTTCGCCAGAAATCCGTGAAGCCTACGAGCAGATGGACGTGCATGTGATCCTGGACAAGCCGTTCGATATTCAAGAGCTGCGCTGGGCCGTGGATCGCCTCGCCGCGTAATCGTCCAGAGTAGTGCGAGCCGACACCGGCGCGCATGGTTTCGTCGAAAAGACCAATACTTGGGATGAGTTTTTGCAGGCTGTTGAATCCGTGAGCCGGGGCGAATTTTATTTCTGTTCTCATAATGCTGGCATCGCTCCGGGATCCGGGCGATTGCAACAAATCGAGCCAAGTTCGCGTGGTCCGCTTTTAACAGCGCGTGAGAAGGCAATAATCACACTCATCGCGCAGGGGCTCACGAGCAAGGAGATTGCGGCCAAACTGCATATCAGTTGTGCAACTGTCGAGACGCACCGGACAAATCTGATGACCAGGCTCGGCGTAAGAAATGTTGCCGGGCTAGTGTCGTACGCTTTTCGAACGGGGCTCGTGGAACCAGGTTCGAGCGTGTCGTTACCTTTGCGGCCGGCGTAACGAGGCGGTGTAGCTGCGCGCCTGCATGCAGCTGCAGTCCGGGAGAGACGGCGCGCAGCGCCGTGGCTACAGGCGGATCGAGCTCTCTGAGCCCGATGCCAAAACCCGCCAAAGGCGCGATATTTCTTAAGAGCCCTAGCTGATCGTTGCTCGATGTGGAAGTTTGGCCCCCGGAAGCCTTCGGGGCATTATGTTTAGCAACGCGCTCCGGAGGTCGCGTTCCACCAAAGCGCAAGTAGGCGGATCGAGTTCTCTAGGCCCGATGTCGACCAATGCCGAGGGCGCAATATTTCTTGAGAGCGCATAACTAGGCGTTGCTCGATATACTGCCCGAGGGTGCCGATTGAGAGCCAATTACAATTCTGCAAACGCGCGGTCGAGCACTTCAATCAGAAAATCTGCGTCCTGCTCGTTAACGCACATTGGCGGCGAGAAACGGATTGTTTGTCCCCACAAGCCTCCTTTGCCAAGGAGCAAGCCCATGTTCTTGCAATTTTCCAAGACCTGAGCGCACTCTTCGCGGGCTGACTCTTTTGTTTCTCGATCCTTTACCAACTCGATGCCTAATAACAGGCCTTTTCCGCGCACATCGCCGATGAGCTGGTATTTTTCCTTCAACTGGTTTAGGCCCGCGAGGATTTTGTTCCCGATCTTCAGTGAGTTCTCTTGCAGCTTTTCGCGCTCGATCACGGTCCTTCCGAAACCGGCTTGCACTTCATCGGCAATGCACAGGCCACCTGCAGCGCGAACGTGCTCATAAACCTGCTGGAGATAACCATCTGGAAAAACGACACAGCCGCCGACGCCTAGAATCGATTCGGCGATGAACGCCGCGACCTGCCCCGATGTCCCGTAGTCGATCAGGTTCTTCACGTCGTCGGCATATTTTTTTCCGGCAGCGACATCGTCGCGTCCCCATAACCCGCGGTAAGGGTCAGGCGTCATTGCATGATGCACGCCGAAACCGTGCGGCACATTAAATTTCCACGCGCGATTGGCAGTCAGGCCCATCGCCAATGTGCCTCCGCCGTGGTACGCGTTGCGCAACGCGATCACATCGTAATTTTCCGTGTAAGCTCGTGCCATCAGCAGCGCGAGATCGTTCGCTTCCGATCCGGAATTGACGAAGTAGCAGACTTTCAAGTCACCAGGCATTTTTGCGGCCAGCTTCTGCGCGTATCCGGCAATATTCGGATGCAAATAAATCGTGGTGGAATGTTGCAGCGTCTCATTTTGGCGGCGCGCAACATCGACAACATACGGATGGCAGTGGCCCACACTTACCGTGACGATTCCGCCGAGCGCATCGAGATATCTCCGGCCGTGCTCGTCCCAAACGTACTGCATTTTCCCTTCCACAAGCATGAGCGGCTTTTTGTAGTAGAGGAAAATTCCCGGATTCAGGAATTCCTTGCGCAAACGCGACACTTCATCCACCGATGGGCCGCTGTATTTTTTCGGTTGGTGGCCAAAGGGTGGAAGCGTCGGTTGCGTTTTCATTGGCTCTCATTGTGGCCTGAGACCGCCATCTGGCAAGGATGCTCCATGTGGTAGAAGGCGGGGCAAACGTGGCGCATACACCTGCAGTCCGGAAGACAGGTGGATCGAGCTCTCTGAGCCCGATGTCAACCAATCGCCGAAGGCGCGATATTTCTTAAGAGCCCGCAGCTAGGCGCTGCTCGATGTGGAACTTTGGCCCCGGAAGCCTTCGGGGCATCAGTTTAGCAACGCGCCCAGAGATCGCGTTCCACCGTCGATCTCATAATTCGATTACTTGTGCGGAGTGAATGTCTCCGCTGGAGCGAATTTCGCCGAGTAATTCTTCGCTCGGTGCGGTATCAAGATTCAAAACCGTCAGCGCCGTTCCACCCGCTTGGTTCCGGCTCAACGACATCGTGGCGATGTTGACTCCGTGATTGCCTAGCAACGTGCCGATCCGGCCAACGATGCCGGGTCGGTCGGTATTTTCTAAAATGAGAATGACGCCGCAACGGAAACGGTCTTTCCTTCCGCCGTCGCCGATAGCTCGAGCAAATCGGTATAATCGCCGATCGCGCTCAGACGCGTCTCTGTGATTTTGAGTCCGAGACTTTCCGCAAAAGCCGGAGCGTTCACTTCGTTCACCTCGCTGCCGCCGGCGCTTTGCAAGAAACCTTTCAAAACCGCGCGGGTGATCGCGGTCGTGTCCACTTCGTTGACTTTCCCGCTGTAATTGATGTTCAGCGTGTCCACGCGTCGCGGCGCAACTTGCGAAAGGAATCGTCCCAGCTTTTCGCCAAACCGCAGATGCGGCCCGATGATCGACAACGTCTTGGCATCGAGGTTCGGCATATTAACGGCGTTACGAATCGTGCCCTCGAGCAGCGCGGCGCGGATTGATTGTGCAATCTCAATGCCGACACTTTCCTGCGCTTCGGCGGTGGAAGCGCCAAGATGCGGAGTTAAGATCAAATTCGGTGCGGAGCGGAGCGGCGAGCTGTTAGGCAAAGGTTCGATCTCGAAAACGTCGAGAGCCGCGGCCGCGACATGTCGATCTTGCAACGCTTTCGCCAGCGCGACTTCATCGATCAATCCGCCGCGCGCGCAATTGATGATGCGCACGCCGCTCTTTGTCTTTAGCAAGCGCGCGGCATCGACAATATGCCGCGTCTCAGTGGTCAGCGGCGTGTGCAGCGAAATGAAGTCCGAGTTTACCAGTAAATCATCCACCTCATCCACCAGTTCGACTTGCAGACTTCGCGCGCGTGTCGCGGAAAGATAGGGATCGTAGGCAACCACGCGCATGCCGAAAGCGATCGCGCGCCGAGCCAGTTCGCTCCCGATTCGACCCATCCCAATCACGCCAAGCGTCTTATTGTAAAGTTCGACGCCTTCGAAATTTTTCCGCTCCCAACTCTGACCCCGCATGCTGGCATCGGCCTGCGGGATTTTGCGCGCGACGCAAAGCAAAAGGGAAAAAGCGTGCTCAGCTGTGGACACGGTGTTGCTGCTGGGTGCGTTGAGCACGATCACTCCGCGTCGCGTCGCCGTTTCAACATCGACATTGTCCACGCCCACACCAGCGCGCCCGATCACGCGCAATCGGGCGCCGGCGGTCAAGACTTTCGCCGTCACTTTCGTTTCGCTCCGCACCACCAGCGCGCTGAACTCCGGAATAATTTCAATCAACTTCGTTTCGCTTAATTTAGTTTGAAGCGAGACCGCTAGCGCGCCATCGCGCGAGAGTTCCTCCACGCCGCGTTGCGAAATCGGATCCGCGATTAAGACTTTTGGTGGAGTCATGGAGGAATAACGTTCAACGCCCACCGCTCAACGTCCAACGCTCAATTGCTAGTAGGGGGCGACGGTCAGGCGTGCCGACGAACCGGGCCGTACACTCTGCAAGTACGCGACGACTTCGATCTCGGCGGTTTGTGGAAACATGTCGAGCGGCGTGACCGATTCGAGTACGAATCTTCTTTGCAATTCAGCGAGATCGCGCGCCATCGTGGATGGATTGCACGAAACATAAATGAGCTTCGCTGGCGCAACATCGGCAATCAGTCGTCGAATGGTGGTCGCTAATCCTGTGGCCGGAGGATCGACAATTACCGCGCTCTTTGCCGGGTCGTTCGCCTTCAAAATGCGCTCGAGCTCAAAACCAACATCGCCGGCAACGTAGGTTTCTTTCGCGCTTGTGTTTTCGCGCGCCGCCGTAATCGCAAACTTGTCCCAATCAATTCCGATGACGCGCTCGAATTTGGCGAGCAGCGCTTTCGCGAGAAAGCCCGCACCACAATAAGCGTCGATCAACAATTCTTGATTGGGCGGAATGATGCCCGCGATCAAATCGCGCATGGCGCATGCAACGGCATCATTGGTTTGCGAGAAAACGCGCGGTCCGGATTCAGCGCGCAAGGTGTAATGACCATCGCGATCACGGCTCGCGCGCAATCTGGCCAGCGCGCGATTGGCTTCGTCCATTGCGATCGGGCAACGCTCGATGTCGATCAAACGATGGGAATCGCGCTGGAAAAATCCGATCACGCCATCCTGCGCATGCACTGTAATGCGATTGCGATACGCATACGAAATGGGCGAGGAGATAATCGGCCGCATCGGAACGTCTTTTATTTTTCCGATTCGCTGTAAAACATCCCGGACCTGCCGCCATTTGATCGCAAGTTGGTGTTCGTAAGCGATGTGCTGATAAGCGCAGCCGCCGCATCGACCGAAGTACGGACACTGAGGCTCAACGCGATGCGGCGAAACGTCCTGAAGATCGACAAGTTCCGCCTCAGCGAATTGTTTTTTCTCGTGCACGATTTGCGCCGAGACACGCTCGCCATCAATGGTGAAGGGAACAAAGACCGCCTTGCCGCTTTCGCGCGCAACCCCCTTGCCGCCAAAGGCGATGTCCTCGATCTTTAGATTGACGGTGCGCAATTAGAAAGCGCCGGCTGGCAGAGGCGTTTCAGGGGGAACCAGCATCGATGGCCCGCTCAATCGCCGCTTCCAGTTTTTCCATTTTGACCGGCTTGATCAGGTGCTCGGCAAAACCGGCTTCCAAACTTCGCTCGATGTCTCCATTCATGCCGAAACCGCTGATGGCGATTCCGCGCATGCCCGAGATGGCGCGAAGATAGGTCATGAGTTCTGCGCCGTTGCCATCGGGCAAAGCGATGTCGCTGATGAGGAGGTCGAATTGATTGCGCGCAGCCGTTTCCATGGCCGAACGCATGTTGTGGGTGGCCGCGACTAGATGGCCGCGCCGGATCAGTAGTTTTTCCAGCGCCGTGCACGTGTCTTGATGATCTTCAACCAGCAAGATACGAAGAGGGCGTGTGCCGGTCGGCTCGGGCGATGTCGTCGCGGCTGTTTTCGCCGGCGAAACCGTGTGCATAGTCAACACAAAAGTGGAACCGCGATCGCGGCCCTCGCTTTTCGCAGTCAGCGTTCCACCGTGGGCTTGCGCGAGCGACTTTGAGATCGCCAGGCCGAGTCCAAGCCCGCCGTAGCCTCGCTGGAACGAACGCTCCCCCTGCTCGAATGGATTAAAAATGCGTCCCATGATTTCAGAATCAATGCCGACGCCCGTGTCGCGCACACTGATCGCCAGGAGTTGCGGCTCGGGATTGGTGGATGAAATCGTGATATCCCCGTGTGCGGGGGTGAATTTGATGGCGTTCTTCAACAAGTTCCAAATGATTTGCTGAAACTTCGCCGTGTCCGCTGAGACGGATTGGGCACCGGCCCGCAAATGAAGATGGAGATGAAGTTGTCTGGCGTCCGCTTCGGCGCGGCAAATCTCAGCGACATTTGCGATGATCTCGTGCGCATCGAGCGGATCGAATTTTAGCTGCAATTTGTGTTTGGCAATCCGCGTAAGATCGAGAAGATCGTCGATCAACTGGCCTTCCAACTCGACATTGCGCCGAGCCATGGCGAGCGCGGATTTGGCGCCTTGCGATGAAGCTGGCTCGCGTTCGAGCGTGTCCAATGCTGCCAGCACCGGCGTGAGCGGCGTCCGCAGCTCATGCGATAACATGGCCAGAAAATTGTCCTTTGTGCGGTTGGCTGCTTCCACCGCCGATTTTTGCTGCTCGAGCGTAGCTTGCGCTCGCCGGTGTTCGGCCATGGCCGAGGAGAGCGCCATGGCCGTGATGGTGAGCACTGCGGTCCAGGCTTGCAATGTGATGAGGGATTGGTTCTCGGTTTGCATGCTGAACGGCCCGAAACCGTGCAGGGTTCCCCAAATCGCGATAGCTGAGAGAAGGAAAATGCCCGTGGCGGTTTCGCGTTGCGTGAAACGGAAGGCGGTCCAAATCACGATTGGCCCGCAGATAAACGAGATCGGATAATTGCGGGCCGAAACGGAAATCCAGCCACCAAAAACCGTTTCGGTGAGCGCGAACAGCAGGAAAAGAAGGACGCCCACTTCGATGGCGTCGCGACGGGTCCAGCGCCGGGGCGGAGCAATGCTCCAGAGAAGAATGAGTGGCGCCACAACGAGAGCTCCGGCGAAATCACCGAGCCACCACGTCATCCAGATTGTGCCGTAATTTGCCCAGTCGGCAAAACCGCCCAGAGCAAGACTCGTTAGGCCAAAGGTTGGACTAACGACGGTGCTGAGAATGGCTGCACCCGCAAATTTGAAAACGTTCTGCGGCCGATCGAACACACGCAGTCCGCTGGCAAAGTGATTCACCAGCCACGCTCCGCAAAGTGCTTCGACTGTGTTGCCGGTGGCGATACCTAACGAAGTCGCGATGCTGCCCACAGTTGTGGCGTTAACCAAAAACGCGCCAACGAAAATCGCCGGCCACACCCGGTAACCGAGCAGCAGTAACGCCGCCAGCGCGATGCCGGTCGGCGGCCAGACCGGCGACGCGCTCGCATGGAGGAAAGCGAGCTTGAGCGCGAGTTTGCCGGCGACGAAGTAAACCAACGCCAGAACGGCGGCGGCCGGGAGCGTCGGAAAACGTCGCGAATTTTTGTCCCGCGCCATTTGGAATCCGGTTTACCTCTACGACGTGGCGGCGCGACGTCAACCACCAGTCGCCAAGATTGACACTAGGGCGAGCGCATCCGCGCGCGTTCGCAAATTTCAGCAAACGGGCGCTTGCCCTAACGTGCTAATAATCGCGCACGTACGGATACTTCGATTCGTTACCGAGCTCGGGCGGGAATTCAGAGTAACCGGCGTGGATGTAACGTGTGTCGCTAGGCAAGAGCGGAGCATAACTTTCCCGCCACATTGGGAAGGGAAAGGTGAGGATCTCAAGAAGTCCAGCAATGTGTCGCGTTGCCGAGCGGCCTACTCCACGTACAACTCCGTAGCCGGCTGCGGCGGCGTCGCCTTCGTCTTTGTCGATCTTGGCAACCGTCACTGGGATTTCGGCCGGTGCGAGAAAAAAATTGGACAGTCCGCGACCGAGCTTGCGAGTTGGGCCGTAATCATTGGAAGGCGGATCCTGAATGTCGGCGAGCGAACTTCCGGCCAGCCCGATGAACAGCGCAGCAAGAGCAAGTTTATTCATAAGCGCTCCAAAACAATTAAACAGGCCCACCAAAATTAAATCAACTCCGAAATCATCCAGGGCCAACTTTTATTTTTGGTTGTCCGGCGCGGACTGTTTCCTCGTCGCAATCATCGAAATGGTAATGGTAACAGCGAGAATTAGGACGATCACTACAAGCGAGAGGCCATTTGGCAGATGAACAAAGTCCGCAATGATCATCTTGATCCCAACAAATGCGAGCACCAGCGCGAGACCCGACTTCAGATAGATGAATCGGTTGATCAGGTTCGCCAATAGAAAATAAAGTGATCGTAGGCCAAGAATCGCGCAAATATTGGAAGTATAAACAATGAATGGGTCGCGTGTGATCGCGAACACGGCCGGGATGGAATCGACGGCAAAAATCAGGTCCATTACGTCAATAATAATTAACGCCAAGGCCAGCGGTGTCAGCATCCATTGGCCGTCCACCTTGGCTTTGAAGTGTTCTCCGTAAAATTCGCGTGTGATTGGAAATGTGCGGCGGCAGAAACGCATCACCCAACCTTCCCCGAAATTCTGCGGCGCCATCTTACCGAAAAACATCCGGAATGCGCTCACCAGCAGAAAGACACCAAAAAAATAGAGAACAAAACTAAACCGTTGCACCAGCGCGATACCGCACGCAATCATGATCCCGCGCATAACCAACGCGCCGAGAATTCCCCAAACCAAGGCGCGATGCTGTGCTATGGGTGGCACGCCGAAGTACGAGAAAATGAGAACGAAAACGAAAATGTTATCAACGCTCAGCGAGTATTCGATTAGGTAGCCGGTTAGAAATTCGAGACCTTTCTCGGCTCCGCGGAATTTCCACACCAGGACGTTGAACAGGAGCGAGAGCACGATCCAGATAACGCTGCGATGCATCGCCGCGCGCATGCTCAGTGCGCGGTCGCGCCGCTTGAACTGAGCCAGATCGACAATCAGAGCGAGGAAAACGCCAATGTGAAAGGCGATCCAAAACCAGATGCTCGTGGACACGGCGCGTAGCGTTTCACGACGAGCACGCCATCGCAATCGCAAATGGCGCGTTTCCGGAGTTTTCTCTCGCGCAGGAAATTCTTCGTCGTAGTTTGTCAGGCTCGCATGGATGCGGAATTGGAGAAATTAGTCGAATCGGGAAAACTCACCTCGAGAGCGGCCGAGCTACTGGACAAGCTAAGGCCGGGAGCCTTTTGCCTGCACAAAAGCTGGGGCTTCGGCCGAGTGGCCGAGTGGAATCTTCTCCTCAATCAAATCGTCATCGATTTCACCGGCAAAAAAGGGCATTCGATGCAATTGCAGTACGCAGCGGAGAATCTCGCGGTCCTTCCGCCGGAACATTTTCTCGCGCGCAAGGCGACCAACCTCATGTCGATCAAGCAACTTGCAAAGCAAGATCCGGCCGCGCTCGTCCGCAACGTTCTCGAAAGCTCCGGCGGAAAAGCAACCGTTCAGGAGATCAGTGAATGGTTCGTTGACGACATCTTGACCGAAAAGGAATGGAAACGTTGGTGGGAATCGACCAAGAAAGTTTTAAAGGCGAGCTGCTATTTTTCTGTTCCGGCGAAGAAGAACGAGCCGGTGCAGTTGCGCGCTGAAGCCGTGTCCAAAGCCGATGAGCTGATTGCGTCGTTCAATGAGGCGAACAAACCAAGGGAGAAAGCGGAGGTTCTCGATCAAATCGTTAGGCTGCACGCCGAGTTCAAAGAGCCGGGAAGGCAATTGCAGCCGATTGTCACGGCAGTCGAAACGGCCGCGATGCGCAATCAAAAATTGCATCCGGAAATTTCTTTCGACCTGATCATCAGCCGGGACGAACTGCTCGAGCGCGTGCCGCAGTTAAGATCGACAATTGTCGGTTTCACGCTGGCGAAATTGATTGTGAACGAGGAAGCGCGGCTGGCGTCGATTCTGCCAAAGCTGCCCGCGGCGAAGGAGAAGAAAATCCTGCAAACATTACCAGCTGCTCTGGGCGAGCGCTGGACGGAGCGGGCGTTGCGGTTGATGCGCCAAAGCCACGGCCGGCTGGTCGCGCAAATTCCGCGCGTCTTGAGCGAAGCCGGACAGCACGCGCAACTGCGAATAATGCTGGAACGCAGCATCCGCCAACACTCCGCCACCAGCGAAATGCTGGTCTGGTTAGGCAACGAGCGCGCGGCGTGGCGCGAGTTGATTAACTCCGAACTGCTCGCGGCCGTTTTGTCCGCGATCGAACGTGAGCAGCATCAGGCGCCGGGCCGCGCCAGCAAGTTGCAGCGCCTGCTCGTCGAAGATCGGCAATTACTCGGCGAGATGTTTGCGAATGAAGACGTGAGCGTGGCGCGCGATGCCATGCGGCGGCTACAACTCAGCCCGTTGTTCGATGAGTTGAGCAAGCGCTCGTTGCTCGCGCGCATTGTGAAAATTCATCCGGAGCTCGAAAGTATGATCACCGGCGCGCAGTCCGCCGAGCAGGCCGCGCCCTTGATTGTTTCCTGGAGCAGTCTGCGCAGGCGCGAGGCCGAGTACGAAGAGCTCGTCAAAAGGAAAATTCCGGAGAACACCAAGGAAATCGCGTTGGCGCGGTCCTATGGCGATCTGAGCGAAAATTTCGAATTCAAGGCCGCCAAACAAATGCAAGCCGTGCTCATGCGTCGCAAAGCAGAATTGGAACAGATGTTGCATCGCGCGCGGGGGACATCCTTCGAAAAGCCGGATACATCGCGCGTCTCCATCGGGACCGTGGTCACCTTGCGCGATGTCGATTCAAAAAAAGAAGAGACTTACACGATCCTCGGCGCGTGGGACGGCGATCCCGACCGCCACATTATTTCATACCAAACCGCCATCGGGCAGGCAGTACTCGGCCGCAAGCCAGGTGAGAACGTTAACCTCAACGACCACAGCGGCGTCGCGCGTTTCGAGATTATCTCCATCGATCCTGCCCCAGCAGACACGGCGGACACGGCGACGGAAACTCAGCCGCTCCCGCTCGTCGCAGAATAATCGGCAGGCTGACGCGGCGGCTCGACCTCCTTGTGGCTTAGGGCGATCAGCAGCAGCCAGATCAACAAAAGAGTCAACAGACTGATCGCCACGATGGTCGCCAACAGCTTGGGTTTCATAATGTGCCGATGGATCTTTCTTCCCGCACCCACGCACGCGATAAGGATGAGCAAGCCGGCGGCTGCGAAATACAGGGTACTGTTCATTTTTGCGCGCTTGCTGAGATCGACATCTACTTTTTCGCTGAATCGGCTTGCAACTAAATTTCTAATCGCGGGATAATGGGGGACCTCATGCACCGCAAGATCCATCATCTGGCTGTCTGGATCCTCGTCGTTGTTCATCAACTCGTCGGCTACGGCTGGTACGCAATCTTCGGCGAAAAATGGCTAAATCTTCACGCCCGGACGATGACGGACATCGACCGGACACATAATGTGGGCGCATATTTGTTTGCAATCCTCACGGCGATCGTCGTCAACTATGCGCTCGCCTGGCTGATAGGGCGTCTCAACGCGACCAACGCAATCGCCGGTTTGAAGATCGCACTCATCTGCTGGTTCGCATTTCTTTTCGTCGAGCACGCCACCATCGCCGTGTTCTCGTCATTCGAGACAAATCCCTGGCCGCTCATTCTTATCGACATGGGCCGGCCCTTCGTCGCGTGGGCGATCAGCGGCCTCGTTCTCGGAGGGTGGCACAAATCAAGGTAGGGCGCGACAATGCCAGTCCGGCTCGGACCCGGGCGTGCCGATCAGCAGGCATAAATGTGCTGCTGGCTTGCCTCAATCAATTTACGGAGTCGCCGCCGGGCTACCCGCAGCCGGAGCGGCTTCGACTTTCGTCGCGCTCAT
>WNFC01010274.1_pt1 | contig 15547 bp, 22 predicted proteins | sample 5400541 | NCBI WGS metagenome assembly WNFC01 (sample SAMN13153342, study PRJNA577476) | soil metagenome | isolation source: 120 cm saprolite under Douglas fir tree site 2 hole 2 replicate 1 | place: USA:California | collected 2015-04-18
TGTCTGGAAAGCGTTCTCACCCACCACCATCAATACCGGCCGTGGACCCGAGTTCGAGGGTGCCATCATTTCCCTTTTCCACCTTCTTTTCACTTGGAATGATAAGGGTCGTGCCCTCCGAGAGGCTTTCTGGCGTGAGCGCCTTCCTAACGTTATGAATCTCATCGCCACTCTTGCCGTGTTTGCCGTCGTCATTTACCTTCAAGGCTTCCGTATTGAGATTCCAGTCAAGAGCAACCGTTTCCGTGGTCAGCGTGGCTCGTACCCGGTCAAGCTCTTCTACACATCGAACATGCCAATCATGCTCGAGTCGGCGCTCACTTCGCATATCTACATCGTTAGTCAGATGCTATTCTCCCGTTTTCCTGATAATTTCCTTGTCAAGCTCCTCGGTATTTGGGAGGTAAATCTTGCGGTCCGCTACTATTCGTCATCCTCCTGACTTGTTTCGTCTTCCCAGCCGATGGAGGAATCAGCCCAGCTCGCGGCGACATCTGGCTTCGCTTATTACATTTCCCCGCCGCGAACCATCCATGCAGCATTCGTTGATCCTATTCACACAATTTTATATATTCTGTTCATGACATCTGTATGCGCTATCTTCTCCAAGACATGGATTGAAGTGTCAGGCTCTGGCCCTCGCGATATTGCTAAACAACTCAAGGATCAACAACTCGTGAGATTTTTGTTTTATTTCCCACATAAAGGGTTCTGATTTCGTTTAGGTCATGGCTGGCCATCGGGAGGGATCGATGTATAAGGAGCTGAAGCGTGTCATTCCGACTGCCGCCGCCCTTGGTGGTGCCGTCCTTGGCTTGCTTTCTGTCGCCGCTGACCTCATGGGTGCGATCGGCTCCGGAACCGGTATTCTCATGGCGGTTACCATCATTTACTCTTGTGCGTTTTCTCATTGGATCACCTTCGTGTACACGCTGATATCTTGTATGCGAAGACTGGGAAATCGGGCAGAGGGTCAGTGTCCTCTCTTTCGCTTGTATATGTTATCCATTCTTACTGAATTGTTTACTTAGGAGGCCGGTGGTCCAGAGATGGCTGCATTTGGCGATTTCCTTTGAGCTTAACTCGTCTTTGACCAATTGTCACAGGGCGCTACGGTTATCGGAATACAGAAGGGCAACTATACTACAGAGCGTAGTAATATGTGACCAGGATCGTGGAGCACGCCAGTCATATAAAGCCTGTAATTTGGCCTGTGCACTCTGTGTTGCAATGAAATCCTTTCGTTTCATGAGATGTATCGACAGTGGGTCTTGGCTCTCAACGCGAGTCTTGCCTGTGCACTCTCATTCACATCGGATAGGCCACGCAGCGAGTTAATTCATTTCAAGTTAGGCCACTAACAAATGCCCTTAAGTAGAACGAGCTCTATTGTATAGTATTTCGAGGTATTAATGTCCCATCGGCCCGCGACACGACCACCTAGGTTCAAACATGAATTTCAACCATACCGCTCATTTCCGAGGGTCGGGAAAAAATGTCCAGAAAGAGCTAAGCATATTGTACATAAATATGTGACTTATCGTCATCGCCACATGATGAGGTCACCGGTGCCAAAAAACTTGGGTGAAGTCGAGTTTAGACAATCTGGTACATCACCAAGTGGCTGCCCACTCTGGAACACAATGAGCGCAAGCACGAACGCATCAAACAAGCCCGGGATCGCGCAGGCGTCTTCAAAGACCTCCAAAGACTGCGATTTGGCATCTACTGCCGTGCGCCAGCGCGCGAGGGGAAGGAGCGGGGACGTAGCCTCGTCGTCAACGCGGAGGAGCTAAAACAAAGAGCGTGTAAGTGGAATGATGGGCGCTGGCCAAACGGGGAAGAGTATGTCACCTACACAGCCGATGCCGCCTTTGCGCTCAGTGATGGAATACCGGGCGCCGTCAAGAGTGAGAATGCGGGATCTGCAACCAAGCACGCCCATCAGTATTCGAACAGCGTCTGCGCAGACATCGAGTCGACGTAAATGGGGAAGGAAAGGAAGGGAAAAAAAGTTAGATACCGCGAATTTGACATGCCAGTGGCCCCAGAGCTCGCGAGGGGCAGCCACTCTTTGCACTTGACCTTGCGCTTCCTCTTCTTGTCGTCGCCGGCGCAGAATCGGACACGCGGGCTCGCGCGATCCCATTTGAGCCGGGCGAGCTCCTCTTCGTGCAGCTCATCTATGGCCATGTCCATCTCTGTGTCAGAGTCGAGGTAGGGACACACACGGCGCACAGACGTCTTCTTGAGCTTCGCGTCTGAGGAGGCGGTGTAGAGCGCGCGGCCCGCCGCGTCGAGTATCGAGGCATGGAGGATGCCCGCTCCGGGCGGGGAAGTGACCCTGAGCTTGCGCGCGGCGCGCTCTGTGTATGCGGGGGGAGGTGTCGAAGAGGAGGGGCGGAGGTCGAGGAGGTCTTGCGAGGAGGAGGCGGGGGCGTATGCTGGTGGCTCGGCGACGACGACGGTGGTCATTTTCTTTCTCTTTTAAAGTCGCGTTGTGTGGGTCAGAGGGTGCGGGGTTCGCGTGTGGCATAACATGAATCATGGGGAGATTTTATGTGGGTTGAGAAGTGGTACAGTGTACGGTATACGCGGGAGGTGCCCGAGAGGAACGATGGACGAACTGGAAAGAGGACAAGGTCATGTCCTTTTTCGGAGGGGCCTTTATAGCCAAATTTGGAAAGCCTGGTCTTTGAGTCTACCACAACGGGAACTTTAGCGCCTTTGATTGGCGAGCTGTCGGGGCACCAAGGTGATGAATCCGTGGGTCGCACGCGCACTACCAACGCAACATCACCGATAAGTGGGACGGCAATCAAGAAGCTGGCCCCCGCTCTCCTCAGCTCCGGACTGGCGTGCACGACGGCCTGTTACTTACGAGCATTGCGTATTCGAATCGACATTCAAATTGGCGAATCGGATGTACTTCGCGAGAATATACAATGTACAACTTGAATAAATGCGCGTCGTTGTTCAGCTGTTGAATCCCCTCGGGCCTCTCTGCCCCCGTATTACGTATAACAAGTCCCCAGCATGCCATGATGGAGGATTTCAAGAGTTCTTGTCAACGTTGCAAGCCAATAACAAGGTGATAATACGCCACAAGGTTGCGTGTCAACGGACACACCAAGTCACACAGCCTGAGCACGATCATGATGTTGGAAACCCACCCGACCAGCCTCTTTCTTTATAATCGAACCCTCACCGAGAAACACTCAAGTCGCCATTACCATACTTTCGCTCACCTTGTTGAAGAATACAACGACGAGACTTGACGTCCCAAACCACCTTTCCAATGTCTGGCCTTTCACCGCCATGGACAACTTGGACGAGATGAATATACGAGTAGGCGCGCGCTTCTATTCGCATGGACTCGGACTTGAAACGTGCGATGTGCCCTGGTCACATCGGATGGTTCATTGTAACCAATTAGCCTGGCATGTTGCCGTCAGGTAGATGAGGTGTGATATCATCGTGCAACTGGGTACAAAAATATGAATGAACACGTGCTCACTCGACACTGACCCCCATATAAACGATGCAGTGGTCTTTCAGCTGCGATAGAGACGGCAGCAGTCACAGCCAACACCACATTCTCACCCTGACCGGAGGCCGGCAGAGAGTTGGTCGTTGTCTCGGAACCCTAAGTCGCAACTTCCGAGGCAGGAGATAAACGTGTCGTATTACGCATGACCACCGAGCAGATGGCCAATTCTGTGTATGATTTGATGACACGAATCAACGGGACATCTCGCACGAGTGCCAGTATTGTGTGCCGTGGCAGGGCCAGAGGACGTGCAGTGGGTAGGACGTCTGGGATCGCTATCGGGTGGCTGTTGTTATCCACCATCCCCCCAGACACCGCTGACTGGCCCGCTGGCCGGTCGTTGGTCTCAGCTCAGACTGACCTAACTGGCACCCCAAGTCACAATAGATTAAGGACAAACTTCTGTTGGGAGCGGGATCAGATGACGCACGGAGGACTTGGGGCTTGGGCGTTCAGACGGGGCCTAACTGAAAATAGGAAGGTGTCTTCCACATCAAGTCATGGCGAAAGGCCTAATCAAACATCCACATAACCGATCATGACGATATGGTTCCGTTCAACGGACATTCAGACATTCAGCTTGGGAAAAGAATCTTGGGTTAGAAAAGTTATTCGCATCCGGGGTGTCACCGAAAGAGCGTCCAGATTGGAGCAACACGACAGAAAGGACAATCGCCTCGAGTAAGCCGGGTTCGACCAGAGCCTCTTGAAATATCTCCACACGGAGATCGTCAGAACGGGACTTGATGCGCCACCGTGCTACGGCAAGACCGGGTCCGTTGGTAGGGAGTAGCTGCAGCGGGTTGATCGGCCCCTGTAAAAGGTGTCCAGTGGAAGCAAATACGCACATAGCCAGAGGTGGACCCGTGCATCCAAACAAATTGTGAGTCGCCGTGGGTGAGTATGCGAGATCTGGCGAGATCACGTTCAGATTAAGAGTGGCGGTAAAGTAACAGGGCATACTTGGTCTCAGGACCAGCGAGCGGCAACCACTCCTTGCACCTCATTTTCTTCCGACGAAAAACCATCCGCGGACTGGAGCGGTCCCACTCGACCGTGGCAACCTCGACGTTGTTCCTGCACGAGACCAGAGTCGTGCGCTTCGAATTACTCGAGATGGAATAGAGGCGCTGGCCAGCTGTATCGATAACTGAAGAGTTGACAATGTTGGATTTACCGCAGGGGATCTTGAGCTTAACGGAAGGACGCTCGTTGTGGTTGGGAGTGTTGACCAGAGTCGGGCTCAGGGGTGTGTGAGTGGGTGACATGGAGCCATAATCGTGAGCGTGGGGGTATCCGCCAGCGGATACCCGAGCGGCGTAAATGGCTGCGGAGGCCATGCCAATGGAGGGAAGAAGGAAAGAGTTGTAGGGAGAAGTGGGGGATGGGAGTAGGGGAGCGTCTTGCGCCCTGGCGGTGGGGAAGCGAAGCAGTGGGTCACGGCAGTTCTTTTATGAAAGGACGAGCGCTCAACTACAGTATTGGCTCCAGAGAGAAGCGTAGAGACAAAAGGTGCCAGTGGGAACTCGAATGCCATGTCCATTCTTGGGCAGACTGCTACGTACAGAGATCCAAGCAAAGTTGGAGTCTACTGGCCATCAAGGTGAAATTTCTGAGTTGTGATGTAACGACGCGCCCTTCCGACTAAAAGTTGAAGTGATCGTAATTTACGGCAAAAACCAGTCGTTCTGCGGTCTTTTGCTCGTCGGTCGGTCGGAGTCAAGGTTGGAAGCATGATCACAGAACATTGGCAGGCGCAACCGGCAGGCGCTTGGACAGCCCGGCCCGCCACCCCCAACTTCCCAATTGTTCCACTAGCCTTGCCACTTTTGTGTTGATAGCCCTAATTGTTCGCCTTTGCGGTTTCCGTGGTAACAACGCAGCATGTTTGTGTGTGTCTAGCGTAAAGGCCAATGCCCCTTGAACAAAAGTAATCAGAATCGAACATATTCTCTTGATGGAAGTTGCAAATATTTTATTGCTAGTGCTATTCTTTCTGTCCGATGTTTCCGGCCCAAGCTCAACATATTGTCCTGACCCTCCAAACAGTGTAATGTGTAGCGGTTCCCTCGGCCTCGTGTTTGTCGTGTGCGTAAAACCACTGGCACTGGCATAAGGGACTCATTTAATCCTACTATAAAACAACGGTCTGCGATAGTACTAGTAATCTGATTGAGGTTCGCAGAGCATTCAATTATCTTCTGGCTACTGAATCTGCTCCAGCCACATAAATGATTGACTTGGGTTAAGTGCACGTACAGGACAACTTCGGATGCATCAATAGTACATCATACCACTTCCATTTTCAGTGACCGAACCTCCTTTGCGTGGCGTCCGCCACTGTGACGCCGAGGATCTTGGAACAACAAACACAACGTGACATGGAAGGTAATGGCCTCTAGTTATCCTCGGTTTCGAGCGGAGTATTTAAGGATGTTTCTATTGGGATAGTGTTGGAATCGGGAACGGAGAGCGGACATAGTCTAGCTACCATATAAGTCGTCGCCGATGCTTCCACTAGTACGCTCTCTCAGTCCGGGCTAGGGTTGTCCATAGAACTTCAACTCGCGCCGTACAAATTTAAAGGGCCCGCGCCCTATCCCGGTACGTCATTACGAGAGAACTCTCTTTTCCTGTCTGCGATTTCCTCCCAGCTGATCTATGCAGATACCCGAACACTATCGCACGAATATTTTGCAACTTATAAGGGTCGCAAGATCATCACTTTACGATAGGTGTTGGAAAACCTCAACGATTCATCGCCCTGCTTAGACCTTTGAGTGTGGCATTTTACATAGTCAGACAAGGACGATCACCGGTGGTAACTGATCTCCCCATTGCCCGTACACGCATAAGGTCAGATAAAATCTACAACTCTACAATAGCACCATTGACAAAACCAATGACAGCGCGATGGACCATATATATGGTAGACATACTCAAAATACATAACCCGCAAAGAATTAGTAGCAGAAGCGACGTCGGGTCAACATCACCCTTCATGACGGTTGTTGCGGAGCAGCAGGTGGAACGTCCATCTGCGTTAGAAACTGCGACCAAGCTTCGGTGAGACTGAGTCCGCCACTTTGTCGTATCACGCGATCGCGTGTGCGCCCACCAGGGGGCGGCGTGCGGGGGCGGGCGAATTGGGATTGCATGTCCGCGTGCGGTGTACCCCAGCGCGTCTCAACAGCATTCACATCTGACACAGCCGAAGTAAGGGATGAGCCTTCCGCGTATTGCGGGTCATGTGAATGAGGGTATCCACGTGGCGTTTGCTGTAAGTATGTGGGCCTTGGTGGGCTCGCAGGTCTCGTAGACATTGGGAATGGGGAGAGGATTTGGGATGTGTGAGACGACGTGGATTGCCCATCCAGGTATCCGCCCACCACGGGAGAAGGCGCCATCTGTGCTTCAAAAGCCACCAGCTGATCGATGAGCGCTGGATGTACCTGACACCATGGCAAGGATTCGGTTTCTAAACCGGCAGGCTGCAATGGAGGTTGTGGCCCCGGTGGTTGGGAAGGTTGCTGAGTTACTCCGGAAGCAGCATGGCGCATCTCTTGGGAGGAACTTGGCGATGTATCAGTCAACGACTCGGGGGAGGGGCGAAGCAATGACAGATGCGCGGAGGTTGTAGCGCGCACAGTGGATGTCAGGCCTGAGAAGATCGCGAATTCGTCTCGCTTTGGCCCTGCGAATGGCTCAGTGGCAGTGTGCACGGCATTGAAACATTCTGTCGCCTTCTCGAGATGTCTTTTCACAATAGGCTGCGAGAGTGAAGGCAAAATCAACATTGTCAGTGATAGGGATTGATGAAGGTGAGACATACAAGCATCTTGACAGCACGACCACCGAACTGTGCAGCGCGATCAAACAGTTCGTAGGCGGAGCGAAGTTCCATTAACGCCCCTCGCGCCATTTTACTCCGAGGTGCTCGTACCGGAACCAACGCGAGCATCACCTTTTATCTTAGATCAGCTCCAGGAGATATATTATGGAGATAACTGGTTTACGGAGGCAGAAAAGGCATGAGTCCACAGCACCCAGAACCTAGCAACCCGACTAGGAAAGAGGGTGAAGGCAGCCTGCAGGTTGGATAGGATCTGGCAAGCGGAGCGGTAGCCAGAAAGGATGGATGGTGCATACATGCCTCGAAGAGGATCTGAGGGATGGTCACATAGGCCCTGCGCAAAAAATGCGCGGTGGACATAGAGAAGTGCTACCGGCCCAGCGTATCATTACTTTCAAAGAGAAAAGGCTGGTAGCGAGAATTACGACGCACTTAGACAACGATAGTTCTCGGGCATGAAGTGTTGCATTACGACGGAGAAGGGCGCACCCTCAAGCGGGGGATCGAGTGCATATTGAGGAAGTTCCATGTCACGAATCTTGCGATCAAGGTCGACGATGACAGAGTACTTGGGTGGGCGAGCAGTGAGAATGCCCGTAACAACTTCAGAAACACATTGCTTTCCAAATTGAGCCTTCCAATATGGAACTGCGAGAGTAGAGGAGCGTTATAGAAGCGAATAATACATCCAGGGATACTCACAAGAAGCTTGGGGGGTACCGTCGTCAGCCAAGAGTTGCTCCAGGTCTTGAGGGAGTTCACAGTCGACGAAGGGAAGCGAAAATGTGGGTAACCGGCCCGTAGCAAGACTCTGGGAAAAGGTAGGGTATTAATAATGGCCTCAAAGGACAGTCCTTCCTCTGTGAAGCTCCCCACCTGCCAGCAATCAGTGATAAACAACTCCCAGAACAGTGCTCGACGTTTCTGGGTTTCAAAGGGGGTCAAATTCCATCTCGCGCAGTCTCGATCTACCCGTCCGTCGTGCTCAGCAGTTGGCACGCTTGCATTATGTAATCACTCACGGAGGCCGATCTGCAATCAAGCGCTCAGATCTCAGATGTTGACATTACGGTTACGTAAGCATCACTCACGCTCTGTGCCAACTTGGTTGCCAATCCCATCATTGCCCAAGTGGTTTCAATGCTGTCTTGATTTGCAACAAGGCCCTGGTAGATCGCCATCAAGCTGAACGCTTGTACGGTACTTGCGGTGGGCGGACGGTCCATTGGTGGTGAAAGTGCAATTGCGGCTCGCGTTAGTGTATAGAAGCGATCCGCTTCTGGATTACCTGGTGCAGGTGGTAGCGTTTCGTCTGTTATAGCTCCAAAACAGAATATAACAAACAGAAGGGCAAGGTCATGTGCTGTTGGCGTGGCGGGAGGAGCAGTACCGTGCGGTCGAGCCTCAACGTAATATAAGGGAAGAAGTTCCTCATGAAGCTGGCGCGCTTTCACAACGCCAAAGAACCAAGGAGCTTGCTCAAGGTAGAGGGTACAAAGCTGCGAAGCACGAGACCAGGGAGGTAGATACGCCTCGAGTACGAAGAGAGGGAGGCGAATGGAAGCATCCGGGAATGACGCGGAGAGTTCAATTATGGGTAGAGGAAGGTTGGTAGGTATCTCGTCGAGATTCTGGGGACGAAAATGCTCCCCGGCACCGCTACTGGGGCGAGATGACTCTTCTGGGGAATCTCGTTCACTCTGACGACAAAGGGAAGATGTCATGGGTGTTATTCGGAACATAAATAATATTCCTTCACCAGAAGGAGACTCTGAACATATGCCGTTAGTGTTCGATGTATTCGGCAAGAATAAGATACTTACTTCGTGGCCTGCAGATCGCCCGTAGAACGTGGATGCTCCATCATCGCGGAGGGCCAGAGTGCCGAATACGTCCAGTAATCGGCCATTATCATCCTCGATTGTCTCTTCATTTTCGACTGTTCGTTCGATGGCAGAATGCAGATCGATGATCGATTTTATTTGGAGGAGGTCGTGCTGAAGTAAAGGATGTGCATCACGCGAGATGTTTGAATGGGAAACAGCAAGGGCGTCTTCAAGCTGGCGGATGCGGGCGCTCATTTCCGTGATCTTGTTGTGAAGTCGGTCGGTGTCTGCAAGGACGAAACTAGAGGCATATAGGTAAGGCCATAGCAAAAAAGGCCGAATTTATGGACGCACCGTGTGCCTTGTCCTGTTACGAGGCTTCCTGCAGGTAGTCAATCAGTACATACTCGCCGGCATGGGTCAACACGGGGGATCACACCATTTGGGCAGATGGAAGCACACCCTCTCCGGCTGCATGACGAACACGGGACACTCTTGTCGCATTTTAATTTGAGCCTACAACAGGATGAAGGAGTTGCGGAAAGATGGGAGAAAGAAACGGACCGTCTACATTCTGCGCAAGCGATGGCGCCCTGGGCGCGCTTCCACTCGCGCTCCTTGTATTTGGTTGCGTTTGCCCCGTCGCTGCGTCCCGAAGGCGGCATGAATCACTGCGGCAGCCCTCCTAGGCCTGGAAAGTATGGTCCGGAAGCTAATGGCAAAGTGCAAGTCGGACGATAGTTCAAAGACGTAACGTGAGCATCTGCCCTGCCTATTTGTAGCCAAATGCCGTCAAGTTGGACGTTTTAGGGCTCGATGTTCACACCGTGTCACCCGTTCAACACGAGGCAAAACTAGGCCCTTTATAAGGCTTATCTCTCCGTTTCGGTATGAAGGGGATGCCATACAGCATTAAGTTTGCTTCAGAACATTTTGCCATTGGTCATGTCTCAGACAAGCATCGGATCAGCATGCTGCACCTTAATCGTACCCACGGCGTGAACGCTCCTCTTGCTCTTTCTCGAGCTTTCCAACTCTGTCCTCTGCCACACGGAGCGTCTCGTCCCACGCCACAAAAAGTTCTGATAGCGAGTCGACCTGAGTGGGACAGCCATAAGTTACGGTAGCTCGTACCCACGTAGGTAGGAGCAGCATGCAAACCTGCATAGTATACTGCCGGATGATTCGAGCCACGCGCTTCTCGAGGGCGGCTGCACGATCAATATCTCCTTGATGCCGTAGCAGGAGCGCCTCGAGCCTTGGCTGTAGTGCTTCGTAGTCTACCGGACGGTCGCAAAAGTTTAGTTTAACCACAGTGGTGTGCAGCGGGCGAAAGCACACCTGACAGCGTCCCAGCGCCAGTGATGCCTTTCCATTGCAAGTTATCGATTTCACGCATGTCGTTGTCTGCGGCACGGATATCGGGCTCCAGCTCTGCCGCGAGCGCTGCCAAGTCTGCGGGAGACATGTCCTTATAATCGGGCGGGGTGATAGTTGGGAGCGTTCCAGAGAGCGCGAAGGCGGGAGTCAAATACTGCGCATGTTGCTCGTCTGGGCTGTGAGTTGGGGAAAGGGATGATGATGGTAGTGGCTCACAATGACCGATAAACCTTCGCAGGACGTCGTAAGTGCTTGCGATGTCATTCATCCGCTGCTGGGTGCTTTCGGCAGCACGTATCAACGTTTCACCTCGTTTTAGCCCTGGCTTACGTTCCCGCAAACCTGCGAGTGGCTCGTCGTGCTTCGCACCATAGAGGATTGCCTCGAGCCAACGCACGCGAAGCTCTAGAGACTGCATTGGGGCCAGGTGATGCTGTGAGGGAGGCTTTCCCTGTTCATGTATCAAGTCAGGAAATGGTGAATGTGTAGGGCCACGGGAAGTGAGCGATACGGGAGGAGGGGATGATGGAGGGGTCGAACCAGGTGTTGAGGCCGAGGAGCGTAGACGGTTGCGTTGGACGTCACCGAGAAAAACGCTGCCGATGTTTGCCATGCAGTGCAGTGTGCAGTGCCAGCACTAGTGTGGCGTGGCTGTTTGAGCTGTCCTCGACGCCGTCCGCTCTGTCATCAACCCCCGACACCCGCAGCCCTACGCGCCCGCGGCAGTGTCATTCCTCCCTCTTCGTCTGCCATCATGTTCCTCTATCTCACCTCTCGAATTGTCAGGTATCCGTCTTTTATCCTTTCTACCCAACTTTTTCTGATTCTTCGATTTTTGCCTCTTAGCTGCATTGCCGCCTTTCTCTATCCGGGTTACGCCTCATTCAAGACCCTGTCCCAGCGGCCTGCCTCAGAAGAAGATCTCGAGCGATGGTTAATGTATTGGTCTGTGCTTGCATGTGTCGTAGGTGTCGAATATCTCGCAGAGTGGCTTGTTTCCTGGTGCGCTCTACGTGATACATCCGCTCAGCAATCTTGTTCTCCTCATTTTCTCTCCCGTTATAGGATCCCGTTCTACTATCTTTTCAAGATGCTTTTCCTTCTCTACCTCGCCCTTCCGCAAACACAGGGCGCCTCCTACCTCTACCTAACGCAGCTTGAACCCGCTCTACGTGCGCACGAATCCCAAATAGACGCCGCCCTGGCGCAGCTTAGGGCCCGCGTATTCGCTTTTCTCCAAGCCCGCACGCGCATGCTCTGGGATTCCATCGTCGCCAGTGCCACTGGGCCGCAGTCGACCGCTGCGCCCGAGTACCCATCCGGGGCCTCAGCGCCGGCGCCGGCGCTCAGCGACTCCGTGTCTGGCCCGACACAAATCCTCGGTACGCTCTGGCGTACATATGGCCCAGCCATTGTTGCGGGTGGTACGGCGCTCCTCCAGCGACAGGGAGTTACTCCCAGCAACACTCGTGCCAGTGCCGCGGCGGCGGAACCCACGCAGGGTTACGATGTAGACGATGGCCCCGAGTCTGTCCCGATACCGCGCACGCAGAGCCGCACCCCTTCCTCCGAGTCCGCCGCCAGCCTCAGAGAACGCGTTGCAAGTGGCATGAATATCGGTCCCGGTGGCCGTTTCGAGGAGGTCGAGGTGCCGAGTGACGCCGAAGGTGAGCGCGCCGCTGGGTCACCGACCGATACCGTCCCTCGTCGCTCGAGCGGATGGTTCAGCTGGGTCACCTCTGCGCCGGCGCACCCAAAGTCCGACTAACGATATTCCGGTACGTTGAGGGGAGAGACGAAGGATGAGCTTTGTACCCTCTCGTACATACCTGTCCATCTAGATGTTGAAGCTTCCCCTTCGATTTTTAGTTACTTCCGTGGCTTATTTTCAGGTCGTTAAGGTATCATCATTGCTTGTACAAGTTATCACGTTGAGGCTACGGAGACTACGCGCTTTATGATATGCAATGCACACGCTTGCCTCTGAATCACAAAGCAGTTTGAAATACGCTAGTTGATAGTAAGGCAATGGGCCCTACAACTCTTAGGAAGTGGGAAAAAATCACCCCAATGTTTGTAAGCAAAACGTTTCGTGGCAATGCAACTTCCGTAAAATACAATAATCACGGAAGACGTATACACCTATAAGTCCAACGGGAGCCGTGCACAGACTGGAAAATTAAAAAAGCGGACGGAAGAAAGGCAGGGCGAGGACAGAGGTCAGCAAACGGTATAACTAGGAGAGGAAATGTCCCAAGAGTCCGGCATTACAACTGATTGCATAATGAACAGTGGAGACGGACGGTGTCGCTGAGAACGACAGCTTGGTGCGAGATATGAATCAGTGGGATGTCGCACGAAGCAGCACAAAGACTCACGGGCAGCAATCAAGCCGACAATGGTCGCAATGACCGTAAAGAATATAGGAACGTATTTGATAATCTGCGAAGACTTTGTCAGATCCTTGATGAGGTTTGGGAACGCCCAGATACTCACGATGGCACGACGCTGCTTCCTCACTTTGATGTTGAAGATGGGTGCGTGTATCTGCTTCGACGGCCGTAGCCAGACTGCAGCAATCGATTTAGTCGGTAAGCCATCCGTACCTGGGAGGAAACTTACAAAGCAAAATTGAATGAAGCCGGTCGACATAAGGTACAAGTATTGCGGGCGTTAGCATGAGCAACAAGACATGACCAATCAGGAAATCAGAGCTCCAGAGGGACAGCTCAATGATCTTGACAATAAATTCGCGCGCCGGTTGCGAAAGTACGTGAGCCCCGAGGCCACGGCCATACCACTTGCCCGTCCACCATGCCCGGTTGGTCTCGTCATGCTTAAATTCACGCGAGAGAAACACCGAGATCAGTACTTTGTGAATGGCACGCTGGATTGCCACGATCGTGATGAGACCAAGGACGGCATGTGATGTATTCCAAAGCTCAAGGAGCCACTACATCGCACGCATTGAGTACGATGAAACAAAGCTGTTTAAGATGTGAGGGTAGACTTACGAAGAATTCGAAGAATCCAATCATGCCGATGGTGCCGAGTATATGAGCGAAAGTTGCCATAACTGCGCCAAACCGCACACAGCATGAGTCGAGCATTGGCCCAAGGAACAGGGAAACGAGGAAGAGGACAAGTAAGACAGCTGCATTCCATACGATAGGGCCGATCGACACGACGACAATGCGAATGAGAGGGCTGGGTGACGTCTGACCGGCGACTGGGAATGACTTGACAAACATGTATGCGATGATGAGAAGGATGGCGAAGAAGATGGGGAAGAGAACTTCGGAGACGATAACAGCGCGCCAACCGGCTCGAGGTACGTCGCCTGACAACTTCTCCGATGGTTTGCCCAGTTTTTTCTTCTTGTAGCCCGTGATCATGGTGCGCGACAGCCGGCAATATCCGATCCAAGAGTTGTTGTGCGAACGTGAATTTCCACGAGACATCCAACGCAAGAACTCGCTGCAAGTTCTGTGAGCAAAGAGTGTCGCGGCCGGAATCAGGCGACTCACCGATAGTCAACGATAAAGTCTGCGAATGAGAACTGGTGGGGGTTGAAGACAAACGGGGCGATACAAAGCGCAAGAATGGATATCCAGAAGTATATCAAGTACGGTGTCCAAAACGTGAGAGTCACGTAGAGCAGCATCAAGAGAGTACGCATGCCAAGGTGTAAATCTGGGTGGAAAATACTTCAAACACAGGGGAAAACGACATGAATTGTTTGCTAAGACGCGCAAGCGCACGGACGGTGCCACGCTCGATCAGTTCTGCCAAAAATGTGATCAGGACCTGAAAGCCTAGATGGGAAAAGCCGTGTGGCATACCTTGAAGAAATAGGGGTAAGAATGCAATCATGAAAACCAAGAAGATGCTGATAATGCAGTGGTGAATCCAGGTAAAGACTGGATGAAGGTTATAACATCCGTCTTGGCCGTTGAGCGGCTGGCCAGTGCTCGAGTATTTACATATCCTGAGCCGGGAGTTGAGAGTCCCCAGGAACACCACTAGAAAAAGAGGGGTCAATGTCTTTCGGGAAGAGACCAGGGGTGAAAAACATACTAGTTACGATGAAGAGCTGCACAGACAGAATGATGAGCATGTTGTTGATGTGGAAGCCCGGATGACCGTAGTAGAATGTGAGGAAACGGTCGATGGGGAGTTGTGTTCCTAGATAATAGTACTCGCGACTGAGCATTTGCTCGCCCATCCCAGTGCCGATCTTCGTCTGGAAGTTCAAGATCGTGCCAAACCCAAGGTCGCGACCCTTGCCGCACTGATAATACTCTGTGTGCTTGATTCGCCCCCCGCGTCCGAAAGCATTCATGCCCGCGTAAATGTCCTCATTCAAGTGTAAGCCTTTCTGTGCTTTGGATATGCCGCCCCGCGTGTTCATGAACGTCGCGTTAAGGAAATCGGGGTGTCCATAATGCAACTTGCCCCCTATCCAAGCAAGCGAGCGCGCCGTTAGCGTGCCAAATGTTTGCTCCTTGCCGGCGGCGATGTCGCCCAAAATGCCAATGTTCTCCGAAAATATGTACTCGCGTGCGCCGACGATTGCTACCGGTGAGGCCTTGAATTCCTTCTGACCCCATTGAGCGTATGGACTCTGGCTACTGACCGAGTATTCCTCGAACTCCGAAAGAATGTTACGAATTTTGAGACATTCTTCGAGATAATTATCCTGGTTGGCGTCGATAAGCTGCAGGTATTCACCGCGGTAAAAGATGAGGGCATGGTTCTGGTTGTCCGACTTGCCGTCGCCAAGAATGGGATTGCCAGGCAGTTCAATTCGGAACTTGGGTTTACGCCGCCCTGTTTGCGGATTGAACTCGGAATGACCATCGATAAGAGCAGAGTAAAGCCGCGGTTCGCCGCCGTCTTTGCGTGGTTCTTCCTCGAGATAGGCAATCTGAAGTTCCG
>WNFC01004262.1_pt1 | contig 15543 bp, 19 predicted proteins | sample 5400541 | NCBI WGS metagenome assembly WNFC01 (sample SAMN13153342, study PRJNA577476) | soil metagenome | isolation source: 120 cm saprolite under Douglas fir tree site 2 hole 2 replicate 1 | place: USA:California | collected 2015-04-18
GTGAACCCGACCACTGCGGCCCGCACGCTCGGAGGGAGGGTCAAGCTGGGCACGTCCAACGCGTACACGGTCAGCTGATAGCGGTGTGTCCGGTCGCCGGGCGGAGGGCACGGGCCCAGATACCCTGTCAGACCTGCATCGTTGGTGCCCGCAACTGCGCCGGCTGGTAGAGCGGTCGCGTCCAGCGACGTGTCGCTGGCGGGGATGTCCCATGTGAGCCAGTGCCAAAAACCGCTCCCAGTTGGGGCATCGGGATCGAACATCGTCACGGCATAGCTCTTAGTGCCCGCCGGGGCCCCGCTCCAGTGCAGTCTCGGCGCCTGATTGCCGCCGTTGCAGCCGAAAATGTTGGCGATCTCGCTCTGCGAAAACGCGTGCTCATTCTGGAGGTCTGGGCTCGTCAGCTCGAAATGAGACGCCCCAGCGGGAATGCCAGAGCGTATCGCGATGAAACCGAATTGATCGACGCCGGCCATGGCGGACCCGACTAGCGGAGCGGCGGCGGTCGCCATCGCCAACCCGGTGGCCGCTGTCAACAGCACGAGTGACACCTTCAAGCGTCCTCTGATCCTGGTCATCGTTGGCCTCCGATGAGCTGTGGCGAGATACGACAACGGGGACGCCACCCACTTCACCCCCGTCGCGATGATCAGAGCACCGTGGATCAGGCATGTCAAGGGTCAGCGAGGTCGACTCCTTCCAGTCGAATGTGATCGCTTTGGCCGCGTGGCCCGAGCAAACATTTGCCAGGTGTGGAAGGTTGGCGCCGCTCCAGGAGGACGTACCTCGCAATATCGCTCGAGGCCCGCGCTGCAATCGCAGCGCCGCTCGCGTCGGGCCTTGGATGTTCGCCCCCTGAACGGCGTCGCGTGGAGACGCCGAGCCCTTGTGAGGTGAAGTAGAAGGAAGGCTCGGGAATTCTTCCGAAATCGCGATCGCGTCGCTCGTCAGCGGCGACTTTTGGATTTCAATGATGGTCGGGGGGAGGGATTTCACCCCGGGGCCTCACGGTCCGAACTGGGTTGCGTGCTCGGCTTTGGGGGAAGGTGCGGTTTTGAAGACCGAGGGCATGGCATCCAGAGAGGGTCCACAGAGGTCGGCTGCAGTTCGATTTTGCGCCAGCCGATTCCATGACCGTCTGCCTTGTCCGCTGGTATCCGCTACGTTGACTGTCTGCTTGGCTGTCAACAGTCGGAGTCGGCTAAGTGACGCCAGGGCGCTTTACATTGACGCGCCGACCTCATGCCGAGGGCGCTTTGAGCTGTTGCCTAAGGCGGCTCTCGGCAATTCTCGATAGGTCCACGCGAGATTTGATGTCGAGCTTGTCGAATACGTGACGAAGGTGTGTGTTCACGGTGTGCGGAGAAAGGAAGAGACTTGTGGCGATTTCGCGGTTGGTCTTTCCATCGGCGGCAAGCTGGACAACCCTCAGCTCAGCGTCGGTGAGTGCCTCCCACCTCTCGCGCGGCTACAAATAGAGGGAACCCCAATGGCGCGGCCACTCACCACATCGGATGACTGCTGCCGGATGCTGGCGGGCAGGCTGGGAGCACTGTTCTGGTCCGTTAGGTGGCTCTCACGACGGCGTACAACTGCCATTCGCCAGGCACCCCCTTCAACTCGTGGCGACCGCGATCAGCGAATTGAAGTCCGGACCCTGCAACCAGGTCTCGCACTGTACTCGACACGACAACTTCGCCCGGTGCGGCCGATGCCATTACTCGGGAACCAATGTGTATGGCGACCCCACGCAGCTTGCCGCCCGCCATCTCGCATTCGCCAGTGTGGACGCCGGCGCGGACCCCAAGTCCCAGCCGAGCAGCCCCGTCAACGATCGCGGACGCGCAGCGTATCGCCCGCGCCGGTCCGTCGAAATGGGCAAGGAAGCCGTCGCCTGCGCTGTCGACTTCACGACCACGATGGAGGTCCAGTTCACGCCGGACAAGCGCGTTGTGGGATTCAATCAGCGCCCGCCAGCGACTGTCGCCGAGATCGGCGGCGATCTTGGTCGACTGGGCGATGTCGGTAAACATCACAGTCGCCAGCACTCGATCGAACTCTCCCGCGCCACGAACCCCGGTCAGGAACTCTTCGATCTCGCCCAGGATTGCCTCGGTGTCGCCGACGAACCATAAGTGGTCACGCCCCGGCAGCTCGACGTATTTGGCGCCGGGAATCTGCTCGGCGATGTAGCGGCTGCCGCCGACGTCGATGTCGAGATCACCCGTCCGATGCATAACGAGCGTAGGCACGCGAATCGTTGGCAGGATCGGACGGATGTCGATCTGAGTGTTCATCTTGAGGAGTGCGACCGCCGCTCCCGGGCTGGCAGATACGCGCAAGTAGCGAGCCCACCAGTCCTGCAGTCGCGGGTCGTTTGCAACGCTTGGAGCCAGCACCTCGAGTTGCGCTGGGCCCCCCCAGGCGCGTTCGACTTCCTCGATATAGCGCTCGCGCTCCTCCGCCGTCGGTGCCCATGGATAGTCCGGCGTCCGGATCCGTTTGGCATAGGCGCCATAGAGGACAAGCGCAGTGGTCCGCTGCGGGTACGTCGCTGCGAACAACGCGCTCATTACCCCGCCTTCCGACGTCCCGAAGACAGCTGCACTTTCGGACCCGGCCGCATCCATTACGGCTCGGACATCATCCATTCGGTCGTCCAGAGTGGGCAGCCGGTCCACGTTGACCCGATCCGATAAGCCAGTGCCGCGTTTGTCAAACAGGATCAGCCTGCTGAAGGACGCCAGCCGACGAAGGAAAGCCTCGTGGGTCGGCTCATCCCACATCGCCTCAACCTGGCTGACCCAACCAGGAACCAGGACAAGGTCGAGTGGGCCATCGCCCACCACCTGGTAAGCGATGTTGACGTCGGCGCTATGCGCGTACCGGGTCGTTGGGCTCATCGGCTGCTGGTTCGCCGAGCCTAGCCGGGCCTGAAGAAAGCCCTTAGGACCGCAAAGGCTGGTTTGCTTGGCAGGCGCGTTGCACCGATAGTCGGCGACGTGGTCGCTTTGACAGGTGATCCGAAGTTGCGACCCGCCAGCTCGGCGTGAGCGCTTCGCACGAAGTACAGCCTGCGCGGGGTCACGGTGGCCCAATGTCCGCTCGGTACCCTCCCAGCCAGCTGTACGTCTCCCATCCCGAGCACGACAGAAGCCATCAGCTCCATACCTCGAAGCAGAACAGGCGACCGCCAGGCCGCCTCAGGTAGACGAGAGCTCGCGGCGTTGAGCGCTCTCAGGTAGGCCGGTTCGGTGAGCGACATCGTCCACCGCAGTTTCAGTGGCTCGACGGTGACCTCGAGGTCCATCGGGCCAGTCCAAGTGAGGTCAATCCGAGCGGAACGGCTCTCCTCGGCTGCCGCTGCGAAGTAGCGGGGACAGGCCTTTTCCGCTGGGGCCCCGTCGACAAATATCGTCCAAGTGCCGTCTGGCGTCCGGTGCCAAACCGACTTGTAGGGGGCGAAGGAATTGCGAGGGAAGGCGCGCAGGGCAAGGAGGTGCCCGGATGTAAACGGCATCGCCATGACACCGAAACCGTCGACCCACTCATATCCAGGCCAGGGCGACGGCTGAACGGCTGGAGCAAGCGATTGCAGCTCCTCCGCGAGCGAATTGGAGCCAGCCGCCTTTCGGTCTAGCTTTTGATGTGCGACAGCCCCCGGCTCTCTCAAGCGATCCTTTCGAACGCGTTCACTTGCCAAAGCAGACCCCGCTCGTTGAACCTGGTCCTAAAGCCGTGCTGCTGGACCGCGGCCTCAATCAGTTCAGGCGGATGCAGGAAGACTCGGAACTGCAATCTGATCACTCGAAAGCCAAAATTGGCAACGGTCAGACCAACGCGGGTCCACCACCGGCGGTTGGGAAAGCTCATCACCAACACACTTTTAGCGTGCTCGGCTGCGGCGCCAGCGAGCTTTGGCATGTCCGGATAGCAACAGATGACACGGTTCATGACGACGACATCAGCCGCGTCTACCGAGCTGCCCGCCTCAGCGAAGTCCATCAACTTTCGCTCGACGCGATCGGCCAGCCCTGCTTCGACCAGCAGCTCGCCGGCGGCGGCTTCATAAGTGGGAGTCAGTTCAACGTTGATCCCCCGCGCCATCCCGGTTTTGAGGAGTTCGATCTCGATGGCTCCAATACCACCACCCACCTCAAGAAGCGTCTTGCCTTCGACATCCCTTTCCTTGATGACATCGAAGATTCGCCTAGACGTCCGATCGAGGCCCTTGCGGCGGTAGCGCTTTGCCTCTCCGGCCGCACTCTTCTCGCTGAAGATCTGTCTGTAGCCCTTCGGCGTGCAGCAGTCGCTCACGTCGGACGGCGGGCTCGAATCGAGTAGCCGAGAGTGCCGAACTCCCGAGCGCTCTCCTCTCCGCGGGCTCCTGCGAACGTGTCGAGTGGATTCGCCAGCTCGACGTCGATGAGCCCGGCGCCACCGATCACCGTCTCCCACCCTGCGCACGGCAGGGCGCCGGCGATTCAACCCGTCCAGAGATCGATGTCACGAAGCGCCTCCTCAGGGACCGCGCGCTCAAGGCAGATGTCCGCCACCGTCATTCGGCCTCCCGGCTTCAGCACCCGAAAGATCTGGCGATAGACGCCGATCTTGTCCGGGCAGAGGTTGATCACCCCATTAGAGATCACGACATCCGCCCACCCATCTTCGATGGGCAAGTCTTCGATCAGGCCCTCGCGAAACTCGACATTGTCCAGCCCCAACCTGACTGCCATCGACCGGCTGCGATACAGCATCTCAGGAGTCATGTCGACTCCAATCACCTTTCCTTCGTTACCGACCCAGAGCGCCGCCAGGAACGAATCCATTCCGGCTCCGGAGCCGAGATCGACAACTTTCTCACCAGGCTTCGGCCCGCCCCAAAAGAAAGGATTGCCTACGCCGGCAAAAGCTTCGCAGGCGTAATCGGGAAGCTGGTCAAGCGGCGTCGCTGGATAGCCGAGTCGAATCGCGTGGGGCCGCCCGGTATGGAAGTGATACTCGGCCGTGGGATCCTCTGCGACTTCGCGATACTTCTCGCGCACTTCCTTGCGCAGCGCTTCCAGATCGACCACCTCGAGTATCTCGGCCATCGTCTTCTCCTAACAATTTTCCGACGGATGATCTGCTTTGACCGCCGTCGCCATGAACACTTCACCCTGGTAGAGGTACTGCTCGCCGTCGGCCGCTGAGAGACGTCTTCGAACCCGGCCCAAACAAGCCGCACGGTCCGTCTGGGGCAAAGACAGAAGCCTCTGGCGCGAGGTGCTACGTACCTGATAGTCGAAGTGAACTTCAGGTCGCCATCGGTGCTCAATCGACTCACTCCAAACCTTTATCGATCCGAAGCCTGCATTCCCGAGCAGAGCCGTCATCTTCTGAGCGCTGTCGCAGCAAGCCCGATTGTCGACGGCAGGCAGCTCGAGCATCTGGGCGCCGGCTGCTTGTAGCTCGTCATCCCAAACGGCGTTTGCCGGCGCCATGTTTTCCGACCCCCATGTAACCGTGCCCACCGCGCCTCTCGGCTGCAACACACGATTCACCTCCGCAAGGCACTGTTCGGGGTATGGCAGGTGAAAGAGGACGAAAGCGACGACCGCCACCTGGAACCCGTTGGCGGGTAGCGCCAGGTTCTGCACATCCATTAGCGCAAGTGGGCCCGAGTGCTTGTCTTTGGCCAGGCGAAGCATGCCCTGTGAACGGTCGACGCCGACGATGACCGCGCTTGGAGCAGCACGCCTTATCGCCGGCATCAATGCAGCCGCGCCGGTGCCAATGTCGACGACGCTCCTGGTCGTGCTGGATAGAGGAAGGTGTTCAATGAGACGCTCGCCGACCGGCCGGATGATCGGACTCCACAATGCTTCATAGGCTTCGGCGCGCTGTGTGTATCGGTCGGCCAGCATCGCCGTCTGCTGATTCGCCGTAAGGCCAGCCCGGTTCAACGGTCCGCAGTCGAACTGCTGACTCCGTCCGACTCGACCCCATTCCCGGCGTCGGCCCATTCCGGCAACCCGTCGCTGAGATATCGGGCGGAGTAACCGTGGTCACGGAGGGTTCGGACCGCTTCCGGAGCGAAAGCGCAGTACGGACCGCGGCAGTACGCCACGACTTCGCGCTCCCGTGGTAACTCCCGCAGCCGCTGCTCCAACTCCGCAAGCGGAATCGAAACCGCGCCGGCTACATGCGCCGCGTGATACTCCTCGGCGGGTCGGACATCGACCACCACCAGCGGTTCGCCTGACCTGAGTCGGGCCAGAAGCTCATCGCCGCTGATCGCTTCGAGGCCTTCCCGCGAGCCAAGGTATGCCTCGACCAGGCCCTGCACGCCGGGCAACCTTTCAGCGGCCAACGAGCGCAGTGCCACCCAGAAGCGGTAGACGGCCGGCGAGGCCAACCTGTATCGCACGCGGGTGCCCTCTCGGGTAGCGGCGACGAGTCCGGCCTCCTTCAAGACCTGGAGGTGACGGCTGGTGTTGGCAACCGACATCTCGACCTGGCGCGACAGCTCCTCGACGCTCCGCTCGCCGTTGGCCAGCACGTCGACGATCTCTACCCGACGCCCGCTTGCCGCGGCCTGCGCGACCCGGGCGAACTGATCGAAGAGCTCGATCTTCACTGCTCGCTCTGTCATCGCTCGCCAGTATCGCCCTTTTGGGTATTCCTGTCAAGAATTCAATTGATCTCTTGACAACTTGAGAAGTAGCCCTGACAATGCCGCCTAGCGGACTTCTGGAGGTGATTGAGATGATCGAGCAGAGGCGCGTTCCGACGGCCGAGGCAGACCGGGCGCTGGTGGCTGCGCGGGCCACATCGCACCAATTCCTGGAGCTGCTGGCCGCGCGCGACTTCGAAAGGCTGGTTGCCTCCCTGGCGAGCGACGCCCACGCGCGGTTCCTACTTCCCCACGGGCTGGAGGAGTACGACGGCCGAGAGGCGATCGTCGCCCGGATCAGGAGCTGGTTCGGGTCGGCTTCGCTCTTCGACCTCGCGGCCTCAACCGAGGACCAGGTCGGAATGCGGCACCGTATCAGCTGGCGGTTCAACGTCGTGCGCGATGGCTCGCACCAGGTAATCGAGCAGCTTGTTTACCTGGACCTCGGGCCTCAGGGCATCCAACGGATCGATCTCCTATGTTCCGGCTTTCTGGCCGAGCCCGGTGTCGCCGCCGGCCCGACGCAGGTCTTCGACGCCGGCGACATGGGCTGTGCCGACGGGCTGGCTCAGGAGTTCCGCCGACAGATTGCCAACGTCTCAATAGGCGAATCGCTGGAGGTCGTCGTCAGCGATCCCGCCGCCAAAGAGGATCTGCCCTCTCTGGCAAGGCTGCTCGGGCAGCGAATCACGTCCACCGAGGCGCACGACGACGGGCGCCTCACCATCACTGTGGAGAGACAGAAATGAACGAGAAGCTGATCTTCAACTGCACCTGGGGCCGTGAAGAGCCGGAGCGGGCTACGCTACCCTTCATCGCCGCCAACATCGCCGCCACGGCGGGACAGGAGGCGGTCGTCCTTTGCACGATCGAAGCGGTTCGCCTGGGGTGCAAGGGCGGCAGCGATGGCGTCGAGGCAACCGGGCTGCCGAAGCTCCACGATCTCCTGACTGAGTTCATCGCCAACCAGGGCAAGGTGTGGCTTTGCGGCGCCTGTGCCAAGCCGCGGGGCATCACCCCAGAGCAGCTGGCAGATGGCGTGAGCATCGTCGGGGCCGCCAAGATAGTGGAAGAGATCGTCGCCGGTGCCAAGACTGTCGCCTTCGCGTGAAAGCGAAAAACAAGTCAGCGAGACTCCTGAAGACGAGGTGATATGACTGCTGACCGCGTCACGGTCGCCGAACTCCAGGAGCTTCTCGCTGCCGGCCGGCCGGTCACTGTTCTCGACGTCCGGTCGCCATCGGATGTCGATTGGGAGATTCCCGGGAGCATCCACGTGGACGCCTACGGTGATCTCCAATCCGGTCGGCTCGGACCTTTGGCGGAATTGAACCTGCCTCCGGGACTCGTCGTCACTGTCTGTGCAATGGGCCGGACCGCAGCAATCGCTACCAACCTGCTCCGAGCCAATGGCGTCGAAGCACTGACACTCGACGGCGGCATGCGCTCTTGGTCCCTCGCCTGGAACACCGCCCAAACAACGATCTCCGGTTGCCAGGTCATCCAGGTCAGGAGGACTGGAAAGGGCTGCCTCTCCTACATCGTGGAATCTCGTTCCGAGGCGATCGTCATCGATGCTTCGGTCGATCCTGACGTCTACGTCCGATTGCTTCGCGAGCGCGGCTGGCGGCTGGTGGCGGTGGCGGACACCCACATCCACGCTGACCATCTTTCGCGGTCGAGGCGGCTGGCTCACCTTGAGGGCGCCGTGCTCGCGCTGCCCACCCAAAACCGCGCTCAGTATCCCTTCCGACCTGTGGCCGACGGCGACCGGATCGTATTCGGCTCAACCGCCTTGGTTGCCATGCGTACCCCTGGTCATACAGATGAGAGCACCACCTACTTGCTCGACGACACCGCCGCGTTCACGGGCGACACATTGTTTCTCAACAGCGTCGGCAGGCCCGACCTCGAGGGCGGTACACGCCAGGAACTGGCGTCGCGCGCGCGTCTCCTTCATTTGTCCGTCAGCCGTCTCCTCCAGCTGCCCGAGGCCGCCCAGGTGCTGCCCGGACATGTGTCGAAGCCAATCCCTTTCGATGGCCGTTTGGTGGTGGCGACGGTCGCAGAGATTCACGAAACGGTGGCCCTCGCCGGGCTTGATTCGGAGGCATTTGTCGACGCCGTCCTGGCGCGGATGCCGCCAAGTCCGCCGAACCACTCCCGCATTGTCGAGCTCAACCAGCGTGGGGAACTTCCCGAGGATCCGAGCGAGCTGGAGGCCGGAGCGAACCGCTGCGCCGTCGCCTGAGGCCACCCGCATGAAGGCAGAGGGGGCGATCCGACTCGGTCTCCGTGCGAACTGGCAACAGTTCGCGCTCTTGGTTGCGATCAATGCGTTCGTCGGCGGGGTGGTGGGAGTCGAGCGTTCGACCCTGGCACCGCTCGCTGAGAATGACTTTCACCTCGCCAGCAGCGCCGCGATTCTCTCCTTCCTGATCAGCTTCGGCTTGGTCAAGGCCGCGAGCAACTTCATCGCGGGGAGGCTCGCCGATCGGTTCGGCCGCCGGACCGTACTGCTGGCGGGCTGGATGGCGGCCTTGCCCGTTCCTCCGTTGATCATCCTCGCCCCCTCGTGGGGCTGGATCGTGTTTGCGAACGTGCTGCTCGGACTCAATCAGGGCCTCGCTTGGTCGACCACAGTCAACATGAAGATCGACCTCGTCGGACCCCGGCGACGGGGGTTTGCTCTGGGCCTGAACGAGGCGTCCGGCTACCTAGCTGTATCGATATCGGCCGCGGTTGCCGGATATCTTGCCGCGAGCTACGGCATTCGACCCGGTCCTTACCTGCTGGCGGAGGGTCTCGCCATCTGTGGCCTGCTGCTCTCCATGCTCACGCACGACACCACGGGCCATGTCGAGCTCGAATCCGGCGGTGCGGAGCGAACAGAATCGCTGGTCAAGCTCGCAACTGAGGTCAGTTTCCGCGACCGCACGATGTCGAGCGCTTGCCAGGCCGGCCTGGTCAACAACCTCAACGACGGCATGGCCTGGGCGCTGTTACCGCTTTTCTTCACCACGCATGGGCTCGGGCTGCGGGAGATCGGGCTGCTGGCGTCAACCTACCCAGCTGTTTGGGGAGCCGGCCAGCTCGGCACGGGGTGGATAAGCGACCGAGTCGGGCGCAAGACCCTGATTGTTGTCGGGATGCTGTTCCAGGCGATCGCGATCGCCGGACTCGTGATCATGCCTGGCTTTACCTGGTGGATTGCCGAGAGTGTCTTGCTGGGCGCTGGCACGGCCCTTGTCTATCCAACTTTGCTCGCGGTAATAGGCGACGCTGCTCGAGCCCCCGATAGAGCGACGTCGGTCGGCATCTATCGCTTCTGGCGCGACAGCGGCTATGCGGCGGGCGCGATCGTTGCCGGCGTCATCGCCGACGCCGCAGGGTTTCCCGCCGCGATCATCACTGTCGCTTGCCTAACAGCGTTGTCCGGAATCGTCGTCGCCGTCCGGATGCGCGAAACGATGCCGCGGGCGGCTCGGGCCTTGTCCTGATGGGTCAGTTGAGGTTTGGTTGATCGCGTCGCCGTTGAAACTTCCGCAGCGCAAACGCACACCAGATGACCTCGACGACTCCAAAGGGCCAGGCACCAATCAGGAAGCCGTATGCACCTGATAACAAACAGCCGAATGCAAAGGCCAATGTGAAGCGGCGATGGCGCCCCTCGAGCGAATACATCGCCATCATGAAACTCAGCGCCAGGACGCCAAATACGGTTATCGCATTCATTTGACCCTGCCTTCACGCTCCATTCGCGCCGCGGGCCTGACCTCAGCACCGAGCTGTCCTACGGCGATTTTCAGTCGCTCTGCGCTTGGCTCGCCTCCAAAGCCTCATTGGCTTCACCGCGGATCCACCAGATCAAAGCCAAACCTGCCAGCGGGTCGGCCCACCAGAGGCCGAAGAGCTGGTTCAGGAGCAATCCGGCCAGGGCAACGCCCGCCATGTACAGGCACACCATCGAGCAAGCCGCGTCCCCCCGAAGGGCAGGACTTCCTAGGCGATCAGCGAGAGCAAGCCGCCAGCGCCAGAGAGCCGCCATGATCGCAAGCGAGGCGACCGTGAGTCCGATTCCCAGCGGCGAGGCTGCCGGCTCGAAGCGGAACACCAAGGCAACTGCGGCCGAGAGAATGATGTAAGCGATCAGGCCGTATAAGGCGAAGCCTACGAGCTTGGTCGCGTTGCGCTCGCCCCCGGTCATCGAACCGCGTTCCTCACTGTCGGATCGCTGAAGCAGCCGGCGCAGGACGACCACGGACGAGAACAGTTCGATGCCGCTGTCCACCCCGAAGGCGGTGAGCGCCACCGAGTGCGCGACGAGGCCCGCTCCGATTGCAACGGCACCCTCTATGACCATCCAGCCGACAGTCAGCGACTGGGCGAGACGGGCTTGCTGGAGTAGGGACGCCGACGGCTGAATTGTTGATGCCCACCCCGACCAGGGCGGAAAGGATCACGATGCCGCCCTGCTATGGCTACCACCGAGCCGGAATCCTCGCGGCGATGGCCAACGGGGCGACGCGGGCAGCCGTCGAAAAACTGGATGGTGATTTTCACCACCGCGATGAAGCTCGCACTTTTAGTGGGCCGAGCCCTCGCTCTTGACGCCGGCGCCGCTGAACTTCTCAGGATCCTTGTCAAAGCTTGCCTTGCAGCCGGCGGAGCAGAAGTAGACGGCCTTGCCGTCGTGGAAGGACCTGTACTCGGCGGTCGCGGTATCGACCGTCATTCCGCAAACGGGATCGATGACGGTGGTTTTCTCGCTCATCTCGTCTCCTTCGCCCCAGTTGGCAATTTCTTGAATAGCTCGTGCATGCTCTGCACCGACCTCAACCCTGGGCTCAGCCTCTGAACGCCCGATGGCTGTTGGCTGAACCGGCTTCGATCTGAACCCGCGAAGGCGGTTCGCATTGGAAACTACTGATAGAGAGCTCATCGCCATCGCGGCCGCCGCGATCATGGGGCTCAGCCGTAAGCCCACGAACGGATAGAGAACGCCGGCAGCGATCGGGATACCGACCACGTTGTATGCGAACGCGAACGACAGATTCTGGCGGATGTTCCGCATCGTGGCTCGGCTGAGCTGAATCGCCGTGACCACGCCCGTGAGCGCACCGGAAATGAGCGTGATATCTGACGATTCGATCGCAACGTCGGTGCCAGAGCCGATCGCCAGGCCGATGTCGGCCTGAGCCAGCGCCGGCGCATCGTTGATGCCGTCGCCGACCATCGCAACTCGTCTCCCCTCAGCCTGCAACCTACGGATTTCCGCTGCCTTGCGATCTGGAAGGACTTCGGCGAGGACGCGTCCAATACCCACCTTGCGCGCGATCGCAGCCGCTGCGCGACGGTTGTCGCCCGTGATCATCACGACCTCGAGACCGAGTTCGCGCAGGCTGGCCACTGCGCCCACGGACTCTTCCTTTAATGTGTCGGCGACGGCGAGTACGCCTGATGGCTCGCCGTCGATGGCGACCAGCAGCGGGGTCTTGCCGTCGGCCGAGAGCCGATCTGCCTCCGCCTCCAGAGCCGCGGTGTCGATGCCGGCATCACGAAGAAGGGCCGGGTTTCCGATCAGGACCGATCGACCGTCGACCTTGGCGCGGACACCTTTGCCCGTGATGGAATCGAATCCGACGGGCTCGCTGAGTAGGATTTCGCGCGACCGTGCCCCAGCAACGACCGCCGCCGCGAGCGGGTGCTCAGAAGGCCGTTCGGCCGACGCCACCAGGCGCAGGAGCTCGTCGTCCTGAATATCGCCTTGGGTGACGACATCTGTCAGCGCGGGTTGGCCGCGCGTGATCGTTCCCGTCTTGTCCAGCACGATTGTGTTCAGGTTGTGCGCGGTCTCGAGAGCCTCCGCCGAGCGGATCAGAATGCCCTGCTCAGCTCCCTTGCCGGTGCTGACCATCACTGAGAGGGGCGTCGCCAGGCCGAGCGCGCAGGGGCAGGCAATGATGAGCACCGCGACCGCAGCCACCATCGCCGAGGTGAATGCGGGTTGGGGTCCGAACACGAACCAGGCCACGAACGTCCAGATCGCGATGCCGATGACCGCGGGCACGAAATAGCTGGAGATGGTGTCCGCGAGGCGCTGAATCGGTGGCTTCGAGCCCTGGGCCTGCCGGACCAGCTTGATGATCTGGGCGAGCATTGTGTCGCGGCCGACCCTGGTGGCTCGGAAGTGGAATGAGCCTGTGCGGTTGATGGTGGCGCCGATCACGGTGTCGCCTGGCCGCTTGGTGGCCGGGATCGGCTCCCCGGTGACCATCGACTCATCGACAGAGGACTCGCCGTCGACGACCTCGCCGTCGACGGGTATTTTCTCGCCCGGGCGGACGGTGATGATGTCGCCGGCGACCACGTCCTCGATCCGGATGTCGGTCTCCGCGCCGTCACGGACGACACGCGCGGTGCGTGCCTGCAGGCCGATCAACTTTCGAATCGCCTCGCCGGTACCGGCTTTCGCCCTGGCCTCAAATAGACGGCCCAGCAGGATCAATGTGATGATCACGCCGGCAGCCTCGAAGTACACGTCGCGGAGTCCGGCCGGAAGGATTCCCGGAGCCACCGTCACAATCAGGCTGTAGCCAAATGCGGCTGAGGTGCCGAGCGTGATCAGCGAATTCATCTCCGCCTGCCGGTGGATGAGGCTGAGCCAGCCGGTGCGATGAATGGGCCAACCCGAGTAGAACATCACCGGCGTGATCAGCGCCAACTGCAGCCAATGGTTCGTGAGAATCCCGACCGAATGGAAGCTGCCCGCCATCGCCGCGAACAGCACCGGAGCGGTGAGCACTGCGCCGACCGCCATACGAAGAGTGAGATCTCTGATCTCAGCCTTGCGCTCGGCCATCTCGTGGTCGTCGGTCAGCTCGTCCTGCTGGCTCGCACCTTCAGGCTCAGTGTGGGGAGAATCGTTTGCTCGAGCCACAGCCGAGGTAGAACCGTGACCGTTGGTGCTCGGCTCGACGATCAGCTTGCCATGGATCATGTTCATGCCGCAGGCGAAGCCGAAGTCACCTGCACGATCCGGCAGGAGCTCGACGGTCGTCTGCCCGTAGGCAGAGAGCGACCTGTTCAGAGCAAAGTCAGGAAAGACCACGCGCGAGGTGCACTCGCCGCTCTCTTGGCGGTCGAAGACGATTCGCAGCGGAACGCCCTGGCGGACTCGCACCAGGGCAGGCGAGTACCCGCCCTTTACGGTCACCGTGACTTCTTGGACGTTCCCGACCTCGGTAGCCGAGTGTGCCTTCTTGGGCCCGAAGAAGAACCAGCCCAGAATTCCGCTGAGGCCGAGTCCGACGAGGATGACAGCAATGTCCGCCGGATTCATCGCTGCAACCTCATCGTCCCCTAACCAGTCGCTGAACCGCCTCGTTGAGCTCGACCACCTTCTTTGAGCCGTCGCCTGCCTGGATGGCCTCGACCACGCAGTGTTCGGTGTGGTCCTGGAGCAACAGCAAGGCGACTGCGTCTAGTGCGGCCTTCGCCGCACCCACCTGCGTGAGCACGTCGATGCAGTAGCGATCCTCGTCCACCATCTTTTGGACTCCTCGAATCTGACCCTCGATCCTTTTGAGGCGCGCCTGGACCCGAGGTTTGTGCGACCTGTATCCTGGCATCCTGCCAACTATACCCCTCGGGGGTATCGACTATTTAATCCTTCTTTGGGTCGGCGGGCCACCAGGAGCAGCTGGCAGTCACTCGCTGTCTAAATTGGACGTCGAAGCCGCCGGTTCAACACCTTGTCGCTGGTGGAGTGCCATCCGCAGCTCGCCGACCTGGCTCTCCAGCTCAGCCAGGCGAGGGTCACTCGTAGGCGCCGAAGCCTGACCGTGATCCTTGCGCATCATCATCCACATCATCACGCCCATCGAGACCGGACACGCCAGCAAGAACAGGTACGGCAGGATATGGTCCAAGGCAACCTCCTCAGGTAACTATCGACGCATAGTAGCAGGTGCGGGCGGACGGGCCTGGTTCCTATGCGCAGGTAGTAGACTCGTCGCCGTGGCCGCCCGGGTCGACCAGTTTCCGCCTGATGGGGTATCGACCCCGTGAGCTTCGATGTCTCCACCAACCTTCTGGGCCTCGCCTTCATCACCGGCGTCACCACCGGCGGGCTCAGCTGTCTCGCGGTGCAGGCCGGCCTGCTCGCCACGTCGGTCGCCCGCCAGGCCGAGACAGACGTGACGGCCCAGCTCGCGATCAGACACGTGGTCGCGAAGCGCAAGAAGCGCTCCAACCGCCGGTTGACCAAGGAGCAGCGACGCAGAGAGCGCGCCGCCATTGCGACTTTGGCGCAACCTGAAAAGCCCAAGCGGCGCAACGCAGCGACGCCAATCGCTCTGTTCTTGGGCGCCAAGCTGATCGCTTACACGATCCTGGGCATCTTCTTGGGCTGGATCGGCTCTGTCCTCCAGCTCAGTCCCTACAGCCGGGCGGCGCTTCAAATCGGAATTGGCATATTCATGCTCGGAACTGCCGCAAGATTGTTCAACCTGCATCCGATCTTTCGCTACTTCGTGATCGAGCCGCCTCGATTCGTAACCCGTTTTATCCGCCGCTACGCGAAGAACAATGCGAGTACTGTCGCCACCCCGTTGTTCCTGGGCACGCTGACGATTTTCATTCCCTGTGGCGTAACCCAGGCCATGATGGTGCTCGCCGTCGGAACCGGGTCACCGCTTCTCGGAGCGGCGATCATGTTCGCCTTCATCCTCGGCACCACTCCAGTTTTCTTTGGCCTGGCCTATGTAGCCACGCGTCTAGGCGAGGTGCTGCACACACGATTCCTACAACTGGCAGGGGCAGTCGTTCTGATTCTCGGCCTGGTCTCCATCGAAGGCGGGCTGAACCTGATGGGCTCGCCGTACTCC